>Ga0315285_10000510_pt1 | contig 40194 bp, 42 predicted proteins | sample YL17G09_36_MG_FD_203698 | JGI IMG/M metagenome (GOLD analysis project Ga0315285, IMG submission 203698) | Sediment microbial communities from Yellowstone Lake, YNP, Wyoming, USA - YL17G09_36 | ecosystem: Environmental > Aquatic > Freshwater > Lake > Sediment | place: USA: Wyoming | collected...
TCGGCGACGACCGGCAGGTGGCTGAGTTGCTTGAGCAGCGGCACGGCGTTGATGTCGAGCGTGTTGCGGGTATAGGGCTCAAACGTGCGGATGCCGCGCTCACACAGGATGACGCGCTCGTTGCCGTGGGACAGGACGTACTCGGCGGCCATCAGCAGTTCCTCGAGCATAGACATCATGCCGCGCTTGAGCAACACCGGCCGCTGCACCTGGCCGACGGCGTGCAACAGCGCATAGTTCTGCATGTTGCGCGCGCCGACCTGGAGAATATCGGCGTAAGCGGCGACCAGCGGCACCGTCTGGGGGTCTATCACCTCGGTGACGACCGGCAGCCCGGTCTCTGCGCGCGCCTCGGCCAGGAGCCGCAGCCCCTCCTCGCCCAACCCCTGGAAACTGTAGGGGGACGTGCGCGGTTTGAAGGCCCCGCCCCGCAGCACGCGGGCACCCGCCTCCTTCACGGCACGCGCGGTCTCCAGCAACTGGTCACGGCTCTCCACCGCGCACGGGCCAGCCATCACGACCACCTGTCTCCCGCCGATGGACACGCCGTTGACCGTGACGACGGTGTCCTGGGGATGCAAGTCCCGCCCGGCCAGCCTGAACGGCCGCAGGATGGGCACCGTGTGCTCGACGCCGTCCATCCGCTCGACCGTCTCGCGCTCCAGCAGGCGGCCATCGCCGATGGCGCCGACGATCGTGCGCTCGACACCCTCCGAGACGTGCGCCCGGCAGCCCAGGCGCTCGATGCCCCTGACTGTCTTGTCGTCACGCTGAAGTGATGTACAATGGGAACGATTCCAGTGACAGGAGGGGTGCAGTGAGCAAACGACTGCGTCACCGTCCACAGCGGAGCTTCGCGAACGCCGAGCGGGTGATCGTCGAACGTGAGTTGGAACGATGCGTGCATTGTAGACAGCCATTGGTATCCGGTCGGACCTGGCACATGAGGAAGTACGTTCAGACGATGGCTGGGCCATTGTTTGTGGCAGGCAAGAGCAAGCGATGTGACAATCCTGCGTGCTCTCACCCTGGTCAGCACTACCATGCCAGTGGGGTAGTACGTATCAGTTTGCCACACAGCACATACGGGTTGGATGTACTGGCATTTATCGGCTGGCAACACGAACACGAGCACAAACAGTTGGTCGAGATCCAACGACAATTGAACGCGCGGGGGGTGATGGTCAATGAGCGCAATGTGGGCAAACTGTATCGCCAGTTTCTGGCGTCGTTGGGCGGGATGAATGAGCAGATTGAGAAGCGCTTGAAAGAGACGGTCGAGCGACACGGGGGATTGATCTGGGGGATAGATGCTTTGCAACCGGAGGGGCACGGGACATTGCTGTACGTGCTGTACGAGGTGTTGAGCGGGACGCCTGTAGCAGCGATCCAGTTGGATCATCCCACCGCAGACGAACTGGTCAAGTGGCTGCACCCCTACCAGGCGTTGCCCTACACGGTACTGGCGACCCTCTCGGATGGGAAGGAAGCCATCATTGCGGCGCTCGAGGAGTGTTGGCCGGAAGCGCCTCGTCAGCGCTGTCAGGAGCATTTTCTGGCGAACCTGGCCGAGCCGGTGCTTGAGGTGGATGACAAGCTGCGCCAGTGGATACGGAACGATCTGGGTGGGTTGCCAGCGGTTTCTACTGAGCCTGAGACACCTTTTGTAGAGGCTTGCGGCGGGCAATCCACGCCCGTCCCCCCTTTTTGCCCGACCCACACGAGCAGCGGGACCCAGAGCTGATGGAGATAGAAGCACAGATTCGAGTTGCCATCCGCGATGCCGTGAACCGGAAGAGTCGCAAGCCCTTCTACTGGGGTGGTCTGAAGGGGTATGAGCAACTTGGCGCGATTGCTCAGGCATTGGGAGAGGTGTCGTGTGGCGAAGCAGCGGCGGGCTACCTGCGGCGGCTGAAGACGCGAGTAGACCAAGTAGTGGAGAAGTACCGGGTGACGGTGGAGGACCTCAGGGAAGCACATACGTGGCTGAGGGACATCGCTGGTTGTCTGCGGTATCCCCCCTCGGACGTCACCCCTGAGCCGTCTTTGACTGGTGAGCAGGTGAAGCAAGAGATGGAGAAACTGCTGGGATCGTTTCAGCCTGACCTCAAGCGCAGGCCAGCACAGGCAGCCCTTCATAGTGCCTGGCATCGCACCTGGGAGGCGTATGGTCCTGACTTGTTACACTGCTACGACATCCCAGGATTGCCCCCAGACAACTTGCTGTTGGAGTCTCTGTTTGGGCGGCTGCGTCGGCATCAGCGTCGTGTAAGTGGCCGGCAATCTACACGGGAGCTGCGAGACTTTGGGCAGTACCAGGTTCTGTTTCTGGCAGAGAGCGCGGAGGAGCTGCTGGAGCACATCCGTCAGGCGTCCCTGGAAGAGTACAGTGAGAACCGGCGCCGACTAGCGGAAGCCGAAGCACCGCGTCGCTTGCTCCGCCGGTTGCATCGCGATCCGCTCGCTACGGTGCGCGACTTGGTTAAGCAGCATGCCGCCCGTCGATCTGCTCTTGCGTCGGCTTCTGAGCACTCACCATTAACAGGTGATGATTAGACAGTCAGGGGTGCTGCCCCGCACCGGTATGGGTGTCGAAAACAGGCTTAGACGACGATAGAACGTTGGTGGGTCTATGTCCACCCTGTCCCGCAGGCGCTCTTCGCCCCAGATGAGCCACAGGGGGATGACTGGAATGTCGAGACCGCCCTGCGCTGCCTCGGGAATGTACGCGGAACTATCTGTCACAACTACGATCTTCTGACTGCTCACAAGTGCCTCCCTTCGTATAGTTGATGATCCATTAGGATACCAATGGATAGAACACTATACCGAGAGGGAGGATACGCTTGGGGAAGTAGATGAGGATACGAGGAAGGTAGCCCTCTTGCCTACAGGCCCACGCCCTCGAGCAGGAAACTGAGCGCAATGGCCACGAGGCCAGCCACGACGGTGCGCAACCCATAGCCGAGCAGGTTGCGCCCGGAGATGCGCCCCAGGAATGCCCCGAGCCCGAACAGGCCGAGCAGCGCAACCGCCAGGGAAAGGACATAACTGACCAGCACGTTGCCGACAAGCCGCGCAGCGAAGAGGGGGGCGAGCACGATCAGTGCGGCCAGGACAGGAGCCAGACCATCCACCAGCGTAACGATGATCACGGCCACGCGCGAGGCCCGGCCGATCTTCGTCTGCCCCAGGTCGGTGAGCAGTATTCTCTCCAACTCGACCAGGTCACGCCGGCGCTCGGCTGCCTCGGTGAGATAGGCGCCCCAGAAACCCGAAACCCCCATCGCGATGGAGGTAGCAATGCCGGTGTGGATCACGATTCCCGCGTCGCGCACACCGGCCAGGTAATTGCCCATCAGCACGCCGATGATCGTCAGGATGCCGTCGAAGGCATTCATCGCCATGTAGCGGCGGGCGATCTCCGCGATGCCGGCAATGCGGTTGTACTCGCGTATGCTGTTGATGTGCTGGGCGAAATACCCGCGCTGGTTACCTGGTTCGTCCATGGCTAATCTTGCGAGGTGGCCACGTCCTCAATGAGCATCTTGCCGGCCGCGACCTCATCAATGGAGTGGATCGAGCCACCGTGCTCCTGGATAGTCTGGACGATGTTCTGATAGTTCAAGTCGTGCCCTTCGATAGTGATTTTGACATTTTCTACACGCCGGTCAATCTCATTGATCGAGATGTTGACGCCATCCACACCTTCCAGATCGGCCAGAAACAGCACCAGTTCCACGATGTTGGGGTCCAGGGGTTTCAGCACGTCCAACACCAGTCGTCGCAGGTTTCCCATATTCCCTTCTCACTCCTCCAATGGGATCAGCGCCCGGGCGAAGATCAGGTAACCGGTGTGGCCGATCATGCGGTCCATCGGCCGCAAGCGGGCGGGCACCGCCTTGTACTGCCGCAAAAGCAGTTCTTCGACTTCGATCAGCCCAAAGTGCGCCCCCTCGAGCGCGCCGATCAGTTGGCTGACCTGGTTCGTCGTCGGCAGGATGCAGCCGAAGAAGCCGCCGTTGGCCAGCGCCGCGTGGACCTGCACCAGGTAGTCCCACGGATTGGGCAGATCCAGGAACAGTGCATCGGCGTCGCGTTCGTCGAAGCCCTCGGCGACGTCGCGCTGTTTGAACTCGACGAATTCCGCCAGGCCCGACCGTTCCAGGTTCTTGCGCGCCAGTTGCTGCATCTCCGGGCGGGTTTCGTAGGAATATACGCGGCCCGTAGGATGTACTGCCTGAGCCAGGACGAGCGTCAGCCCACCGCTGCCAGTGCCGGCCTCGACGACGCGGCATCCGGGGCCGATGTTCATCCTCATCAGGATGTAGCCGGCCTCTTTGGGGTAGACGATCTGGGTCGTGCGCTTGAGGTCGAGCAAGATGTTGTCGGTCGAGGGCCGCAGGAACAGGAAAGGATACCCCACGTGCGTGGACAGTTGGGTTCCCCACGGGATTCCGATCAGATCGTCGTGGGCCACCATCCCCCGGTGGGTGTGGAGTTGTGCGCCTGGCTCCAGCCGGACGATAAACGATTTGCGGTCGCGGCCCACGAGCAGCGCCAGGTCGCCAGGTTGTGCAGTTTTCACGGCTTTCTCAGCATTCACCAATAGTTACTCTCGTGTAATTATAGCGCACTATCCCCACAACGCAACTTTGGCAAGTGACACCACGAATTGTGCAACCTACAGTTTGACTTGAAAGCAGGATAGTGGTACACTAGGTACAAATATGTAGCGGCAGCGTTGACATTCCGATGGGCATGGTTTGTCGGCGCAGTATAGGATAAGGGAGGGTCATCGGATGGCGGAAGAGAAGAAGAAAGTGGTCATTTGCATCGAAGATGAGCCTGAGATGATTGACCTGGTCCAACTGATCCTCGGGCGCAAAGGTTTCGAACTCGTTGGCGCGGTCGGTGGCCGCGAGGGGCTGGAGACAGTGCGCAGGCTCAAACCTGACCTGGTGCTGCTGGACCTGATGATGCCGGACATGGACGGCTGGGAGGTCTATCAGCAGATGAAGGCCGACGACGAACTCAAGAGCATCCCGGTCATCGTCGTCACCGCCAAGGCGCAGAGCATCGACAAAGTATTGGGGCTGCACATCGCCAAGGTGGACGATTACGTGACCAAGCCGTTCGGCCCGCAGGAACTGCTGCAAAGCGTGAACAAAGTGCTCAAGCTCAACACTTGAGCCTGGCAGTGCGCGCCGCCACGATTTTTCAGAGGCTCTATCTCCAACGACGGAGTATGTTGTCCCTGGTGGCATGGCAACTGAGCGGCCACGCGTCGCGCCAAGGGCGGCGGTGACGGGAGCATGCCATAGCCAGCCCCCTGGCTTACGACGAGGCTACACACGTGGAGAGAACAGGAGACAGGCGATGGAACTCACTGTAGTGAAAATTGAGAAGCCCGAGGCCGTGAATCTCATCCTGGGCCAATCGCACTTTATCAAGACGGTGGAGGACCTGCACGAAGCGCTGGTGACCAGCGTGCCGGGTATCCAGTTTGGCCTGGCCTTCTGTGAATCGTCGGAGCCGGCGTTGGTACGCGCCACCGGCACCGACGACGAGTTGGTCGAACTGGCCAAACGGAACGCGCTGGCGCTGAGCGCAGGGCACAGTTTCATCATCTTCCTGGGGCCGGGATTTTATCCGATCAACGTGTTGAACGCGGTCAAGATGGTGCCCGAAGTGTGCCACATCTTCTGCGCCACGGCCAACCCGGTCCAGGTCATCCTCGCCGAGACAGAGCAGGGGCGAGGCATCCTCGGCGTCGTGGACGGCATACGCTCGAAAGGTGTAGAAGCGGAGGATGGCGTCGCCTGGCGCAAGAACCTCCTCCGCAAGATCGGCTACAAGTTATAGAAAGAAACCCTGGCGAAGGTTGCAGAAACCTTCGCAAGTGTAGTGATGACAATGTGGATGACAGTGTGGAACGAGACACAGAGCGAGCGGCTGCTGGGGCGTGTGCACCGCTGCGCCAGTTTTCTCTGCCGGTTGCGCGGGCTGACCTTCCGGCGAATTTTAGGCGACGACGAAGGGTACTTGCTGGTGGGACGGCGGGAGAGCCGCGCCGACACGGCCATCCACATGTTCTTCGTCTTCTTCCCCATCGCCGCGCTATGGCTGGACCGGAACGGGCGCGTGGTAGACGCACAACTGGCCCGCCCATTCCGCCCACTCTACGTGCCCCGCGCGCCGGCACGGGACGTGTTGGAGGGCCCCCCCGCATTGTTGGAGCGGGTACACATCGGAGATCGCCTGCTCGTAGTAACGACTCGTAGTAACGACTCGTAGTAACGACTTCAGTCGTTTCTCAAGCAGGGGAGCGACTGAAGTCGCCACTACGAACCTATCACAATCATTGCGTTGAGGTAGTAGCCGGGTGAATCGAAAAGCTATCGGCGTTCTGGTTGTCTTGTTGTGGATCGGGGCCTCAGTCGCGGTGGTACAGGCCCAATCGGGCGGCCCACCGTCGCAGGTAACAGCGCCACAGATGACCGTGCACATCGTACAGCGAGGCGAGACGCTGTTCTCCATCGCCCGGCAATACGGCCTGACGGTAGACGCCATCGCCCACGCCAACGGCATCCCCGACCCGCGGCAGATTTACGTCGGCCAGCGGCTCGTCATCTCTGGCGGCACAGGGGACGCCAATACAGCCGAGACAGCGCCCTATATGATCCAGGCAGGCGACACGCTGGCCTCCATCGCCAGGCACTATCTCACCACCTGGCAGACACTGGTCCAGGTCAATGGCCTGCTCTCGCCCGACGTGATTTACCCGGGCCAGGTGATCCAGGTGCCCGCGCTCAACCGGCCCGCTGGGGAGGAGGAGCCAGTTGCCCGCCCAGCGATCAGCGGAGGAGTGGCCTACATCGTGCGCACCGACGATACGCTGCTCCGCATCGCGCTGCGCTATGGCATCTCGCCCTGGACGCTGGCGACCGTCAGCCACGTGGCCAACCCGGCGCTGCTTTACCCGGGGCAGGAATTGACGGTCCCCGGCGCGGGGCCGGGCCTGTTGCCCGAGCCTTTCGTCTCCGTCGAGGTGCAACCGCTGCCGGTGCCCCAGGGCACCACGCTGGTGATCGTGGTCAATACCACAGAGCCCGTTACCCTGGAGGGAAGCCTGTTTGGGCAAGGGGTGCGCCTGGCGGAGGCAGGGGGCACATACTACGGGCTGGTGGGAGTACACGTGTTCACAGAGCCAGGCCTGTATGAACTGGAGTTACGGGCGGTTGACAGTCGAGGACGGAACACGGTGATTACTACAGGCGTCATCGTAGAGGACGGACAATTCGCGCACGAACGGATCGACCTGCCGCCCAGCCGCACCGACTTGCTCGATCCGGCAGCCATTGCCGCCGATCGCGAGCGCCTCGACGCGCTGCGCTATACGTTTACGTTGGAGCGGTACTGGACGATGCCTTTCCAACGCCCCTGCCTGGGAGCGATCTCGTCCTACTTTGGCACCCACCGTGCCTACGAGGATGGCCCGTACACCAGTTATCACGCTGGCGTAGATTTTCGGGCACCCGGCGGGACACCGGTATATGCACCTGCTGGGGGCATCGTCGCGCTGGCCGATCCGCTGGTGCTGTTGGGCAACGCCGTTGTGATAGACCACGGCTGGGGCGTGTTTACGGTCTACGGGCATCTTTCGGCAATCGAGGTCCAGGCCGGCCAGCGGGTGGCGCAGGGTGACCTGATCGGGAAAGTGGGCAGTACAGGGCTGTCTACGGGCGCACATCTGCACTGGGAAATGTGGGTCGGTGGAAACAGCGTGAACGCGCTGCAGTGGTTGGAAGAATTCTATCCATGGCCTGCGCCTGAACGGGTAGCCGTGGGTGGTTGACGATCCGCGCACCGTCAACGATCCCTACCACAGTTGCAGCCGTCACTCTTCTACAATGAGCATGTGGGCCTCATCCGCGTAACTGGTCGGCACCAAAACGCGCACCTCTCCCAGCCCGTCCACGGTGATGCCGATGACCCGTCCCACACTCTCGTAATCCAACAGCACAGGGATGCCGGCGTCTTCCAGTTTAGACTTGATCACCTGAGCCTTTAACAACCCCTGTGCCACGTGCACTACGGTCAGCCCAGGATAGCGCGACCGCTCATCCTGCCCCTTGTCCCTTGCTTCCTGCACCTTGCCTCCTGCCCCCTACCCCCTACCTCTTGCCTCTTGCCCCCTGCATCCTGCATCCTGCATCCTGCATCCTACATCCTGCATCCCGCATAGTGTGCCTCAACTTGGCACATTTGTCAAACTGGCGCAAGCCTGGTATAATCATACCAGTATCCTTTACGGTGATCTATCGGGAGACGTGACGTTGATTCAGCGCAAGACACAAAACCCCGCTCATTGGGGTGATGAGTTCACAGTGACCCCTGACGACCTCCAATATCTCAGCACGTTGCTGGTTGAAGAGGAGATGCCCCGCTCGGCCAAGGAGTTAGGGCAGGCATTGGTCTTGTACCGCTGCCGTCAGGAAGAAGCGCTCATCGAGCGCGCGATGTCCAGAGGCACCCCATACCAGCCTAAGCGCGGCTACGAGGTTGGTGAGCAGGTGGTCTTTCCGGCACTCGGCTACCGCGTGGGTGAAGTCGTCGGTATGCGGCCTGGCCACAATCCCGAGTATGGCCCATTCCGGGTCATGCAGGTGAAATTTGAAACGGACAAACGGCGCGAGTTCGCGGCTGAACTGACGATTGACCATCTACTCAACCACGAGGTGCAGGCTGGCTCGGCCGAAGGTGCGGAACAGCATACCCCAGAGCAACTGGCCACGCTGTACGGCCCACGGGTCGGGGCCATGCTGGAAAAGTATCTCGAATCTGAACCTACCTTTGTCCGTCTGGCTGGCAAGTGGTTCCGCAGAGACCTGCTGGTAGACGTGCACGCGGGCCATCTGAACCTGGCGGAGGCAGTGCTCGACATGGGGGGCGGGGGGCCGCTGCCCACGGAGGCGCTGTTGGGCGACCTGGAATTACCAGAGGAGATCACTCCTCAGTTGCGCATCTTCTCGCTGAACTATGCACTCCAGGAAGACGAACGGTTCGACGAGGTGGGCCCGGCGGGCGAGGTGCTCTGGTTCCTCCGCCGCATGGAGCCGGCCGCGGTACAATCCGTGCCCACGCACCTGCAATATCAACCTTTGGAGTATGACCCCATGCTGTTGACCAGCGAGATGCTGGCATTGGAGCGGGACCTGGACGATGAATGGTCAGGCTCTAACTATGCTCCCGAGACCCCAGAGCCCGTGACGGTTATCCTTACTTATCCTCACTGGCGGTCTGGCACGCTGCCGCTTGCGAGCCGGCTGGCACGCGTGTTCCCAACCGGCCGCACGCACCGCATTCGATTCACGCTCATAGACGGTGAGACGAGCACAGAGATGCCCGCCTGGGTCGTGCGCGAAGCGCGCTACGTCTACGGCCTGGAAGAGTGGTATCGGACTTATGATGTGCCGGTCGGTGCCTACCTGGAACTGGCGCGAGGCAAGAAGCCAGGGACGGTCGTCATTCAGCGGCGCGGTCGCCGCCCCAGGCGCGAATGGGTGCGGGTCGCCTTGCCCGTCGAAGGGCGACTCACCTTCGAGATGCGTAAGAAACTCATCGCCTGCGATTACGACGAATTGATGATCGTGGCAGAGGAAGACCCCCAAACGATGGATACGGTGTGGGATCGCACACACCGGCGGGGGTTGTCGCTGGGCCGGTTGATCGCCGAGATCTTCCCCGAACTGGCCAAACTCAGTCCCCAGGGCACCGTCCACGCGGCGACACTCTACAACGCGGTCAACGTCGCCATACGCACACCACCCGGTCCACTGCTGGCAGAACTGATCGTCAGCGGTATATACGCCCCCGTAGGTAACAACTACTGGGTTTTGCACACGACTCCCAGTGGAGTGTAGACTGCCGTGAGCCAGATTACAGTTCCTCCTTCATTACCTGCACTGGTCAAGCCTACGTTGGATACGCCATTTCACATTGATTATGAATGGTGGGAGCGGAAAGGGCTGCAGATCGGTGTGGAATTGCGAGCCCACCTGTGCCAGGAGCACCGGGCGGTTTTTAGCGAACACTTTGATACGGAGAAGATTGATTGGATAGACGAGCAGACGGGCGAAGTGACGCAAATAGACGGGTTGCAGCACGTGCTGCAGGCCCATTGCAGCAAGCAGCCCGATTACATCAACGAGCACCTGTCGTTGGTGGATGCAATCTTCCGCGTATTCCTGGCCAATGGCAACACACCCTTGACCTGCCGGGAGTTGGGCAACACGATCGGCCACCCACCGGACAAGATTCTGCACACGCTGGCCGGCCAGCAGATTTACAAGGGGCTCCGGCCCGTCCAGAGAGGCTAATCAGCGCCCCAGCCTGATACTCGCAGATCGCAGATTGCAAATTGCAAATTGCACACAAGGGCTAATTGCTCCTCCGAGCCTGGTACTCGCGCCGCGACGTTGTCGCGGCATCGTTGTTTATCCGGTCGGAGTCCCCAACTTGTTGGGGTTTTCTGCCTTGACAGGGGCACCTCATTCGGTTAGAATATCATCGTCTCGCCCCAGTAGCTCAATTGGATAGAGCATCGGACTTCTAATCCGGTGGTTGCAGGTTCAAGTCCTGTCTGGGGCGCCTTATGAAGGTCGTCACGGTGGACGAAATGCGCCGCATCGAGGCCGCTTCCGACGCGGCAGGCCACTCCTACGCGGCGATGATGGAGCAGGCCGGGCGAGCGGTGGCCGAAGCCATTGCCGCGCGGCAGGACGTGCGGGATCAAACGGTACTGGTCCTGGTGGGGCCGGGCAACAACGGCGGCGACGGGCTGGTGGCGGCGCGTTACCTGGCCGAGGCCGGCGCCCGCGTGACGTGTTATCTGCTCAAGCCCCGCGACGCTGCCCAGGACGAGAACTTCCGGCTGGTGCAGGAACGGAGATTGGGCCTTGCACTTGCCAGCGAGGATGGGGATCGAGCCTGGCTCCAGCGCCTGGTGCAGGAGGCCGACGTGGTGGTGGACGCACTCCTGGGCACCGGGACGAGCCTGCCGGTGCGGGGCACGCTGGCCGGGCTGCTGGCGCGGGTCGGGCAGACGCTGGCCGCGCGCAGACGACCTCCGCGCGAGCGATTGACCCCGTTGGTCCCCCCCACCCTTCCCAGCAAGCGCAACCGACCGTTCGTCGTGGCCGTGGACGGGCCGAGCGGGCTGGACTATGACAGCGGCGCGCTGGACGAAGCGGCCTTCCCGGCCGACCTGACGGTGACCTTCGCCTATCCCAAAGTGGGGCATTTCCGCTTCCCTGCGGCCGGCGCGTTGGGCGAACTGGCCGTTGCGGACATCGGCACCGACCCGGCGCTGGCCGCCGAGGTGACGCTGGAGGTGGTCACGCCGGAGATGGTGCGGGGCTGGCTTCCGCCGCGCCCGCTGGACGCCCACAAGGGCACCTTCGGCAAGGCGCTGATCGTGGCCGGCTCGGTCAACTACACCGGCGCGGCGTACCTGGCCGGCGCCGCTGCGACGCGCGCCGGGGCTGGACTGGTCACGCTGGCGTTGCCTGCGGCGATCCACGCCGCGCTTGCCGCCCGGCTCAGCGAAGCAACCTACCTGCTGCTGCCCCACGAACTGGGCGTCATCACCGCCGAGGCCGCCCACGTGCTGGCCGGGCAACTGGAAGGATACAACGCGCTGCTCGTGGGACCGGGCCTGGGCCACGAGCGGGAGACGACCGCCTTCGTCGAGTCGCTGTTGAGCGGTACGGGAGGGCGGAGACGACTGGGGTTCGGGGGCACTGAGGAGAGCGAGGCTCCACCCTGTGTATTACCTCCCCTAGTGGTGGACGCGGACGGACTGAACATCCTGGCCGGCATAGAGAATTGGCCGAAGCGGCTGCCGCCGGGGAGCATCCTGACCCCGCATGCGGGCGAGATGGCGCGCTTGATGGACTGCACGGTGCGCCAGGTGCAGGCCGACCGGGTGGCGGTGGCCCGCTCGCAGGCAGCGGCGTGGGGTCACGTGGTCGTGCTCAAGGGCGCGCACACGGTCGTCGCGGCACCCGACGGTCGGACGGCAATCGAACCGTTTGCCAACCCTGGGCTGGCGAAGGCCGGCACCGGGGACGTGCTGGCAGGGACGATCGTGGCGCTGCGGGCGCAAGGGTTGGCCGCGTTCGAGGCGGCGGCGGCCGGGGCCTATCTGCACGGGCTGGCCGGAGAACTGGCGCGGACGGAAGCAGGCGCGGCTGGGATGGTCGCCGGGGACGTGCTAACACACCTGCCACAAGCGTGGCGGTGTGTCACTGGAGTATAGGAGTCCCCAACTTGTCGGGGCGGTTTCCGCATTTGAGCGGACAAGCCCAAACAAGTTTGGGACTCCGGAGCACTATTAGAGCCGCGATTACGCGGTCGTCGTGGGTTCTGGCGCTGCTGCCCCCTTGCGCCTTACGGCAGCCGCGGCCTTCTTCGTATCCTCAAGCGCTGCCGTCAATTGTTTCTGACCTTCCTCCAGGACGATCTTGCTCTGGGCCTGGAGTTCTTCGGCGCGGCGCTTGATATCGGCCGCCACAGCCTCGGCCTTGGCCCGGGCATCGGCCAGCACATCCTCCGCCTTGCTCTGCAATTCGACGCTCTTCTGCCGGATCTGTTCGCGCGTCTCCGCGCCAGACTGTGGGGCCAGGAGCAGGGCCACCGCCGTCCCTACCAGCCCGCCCACCAGGAAACCCGCCAGGAAGGCCCCCACCTCACCACCGTTATCGTTGCTCATGTCTACCTCCTCCAAAATGGATGCCAGTCTCTCCTGGACATCTGACATCGCAAACCAGCCCAACCACGTACAACGGGAATTAGACGCCCGTTCTCTACACAGCCTCCGCCATAACCAACATGCGCTGCTCTCGTGTCGCCTCCTGCCGGTCAAGAACCTCCGCTTGTTGCAACAACGGTGTAATCGCGAGATCCTCGTCAATCTCCGGCCAATGGATACCATACCCGGACGGCGACACCTCAAGGTGCTTACGTTGAGATAGAGTCGCCCGCGCCAGCCGTGATGAACAATCTACCCATCGAACACGGTACGACTGTCCATCAACAGTAAGATAGAGAAAAGTATTACCTGGTCGAATTGACTGTACATCGTGTACTTTGTCCATCAGTCAACTCCTTCGTGAAACGCCTCGTACTCGGACATGATGTAGTCAAAATGGTCAAAAATGATCTTCCGAATGGCACGACGGTCGGCGGGATTCATGTTGTACATGCGGTCTTCCTCGATGTCAAAGGTGTCGGGATGCAACCAGTATTTGCACTCAGTATCACCTTTACGGGCATGAATATGCGGCGGTTCATTTCGCTCGTTGGCGTAGAAAAACAACCGCCACCCACGAATGTACAAAACCGTAGGCATATTGTCTAACGTTGTCTACTACGGGATTGCTTCGGCTCTTCCCTATCGCGCAAACCGCCGACTCCCTGCACGATGCGCCGCAGCCCGGCCAGGTAACCCGACCACTTGATCACCGGCGAGACGACCGTATGGCTGACGAACTGCGTCGTGCCACGCACCGTCGCCAGCGTCTCGTTGGTCGCCTCCAGCATCGGCTTGATCTCGTCCCGCAGCAGCACAACCAACGATTGCACCTGCAGCATCAGGACGATCAAGAGCAGGCCGATGATCAACGTCTCGAACGCGACGAAGATGATGGCCGCGTCTCGCAGCAACCCGACGACGACCGCACCGGGGCTGGGGCCCGCACCTGCATACGCAGCCTGGTATGCATCCACCGACAGAAGCACCAACAGTACGACCAGGCCCAGCAGCAACAGCCCGGCGACGACCAGGCCCGTGATGAGCAGCCGCCGCGCTCGCAACTCTGCCGGCGACAACTCAACAGCCGCAGACGCTTCCGGCTGTGGCAGCACAGGGGATTCTTCGACAGGCGTGGAGCGTTCTTCCATCATAGAACCATTATAGCACAAGTCGTTGTGCTTTACAAATGACCCCACCGCCCAGCACCATTTCGCCATCGTACAGGACCAGAAACTGGCCCGGCGTCACGTCCCGCCGGGGTGAGGCAAAGCGGACGTGGACCTTCTGGTGCATAAGCGGAGTCACGGTGACTTCGACGGCCCTCGCCCGATAACGGATCTGGGCGGTAGTGCGAAAAGCGGCAGTGGGCGTGTCTCCGCTGATATAGTGCATCTCCTCCACCAGGCATTCATCCTGGCCCAACTCCTCCGCTGGCCCGACGATGAGTGCATTCTCCGCCGGCTCAATCGCCAGCACGTACAACGGTTCTGCCGCGGCAATTCCCAACCCTTTGCGCTGCCCAATCGTATAGGCGGGCAGGCCCTGGTGCTGGCCCAGCACCCGCCCGGAGGTGTCGCGGATGGGGCCGGGCTGGAACAGGTGGGGGGCCTGGCGAGCCAGGAAACGGCGGTAGTCGCCGTCGGCCAGAAAGCATAGGTCCTGGCTTTCGGGCTGTTCCGCCACAGGCAGGCGATGCTTACGGGCGGTGGCGCGCACTTCCTGCTTGGTCAACTCGCCCAGGGGAAAGAGGACGTGAGCCAGTTGTTCCTGGTTCAACACGTGCAGGAAGTAGGATTGATCCTTGTGGGGGTCACACCCGCGCAGAAGCCGGCAACGGCCTGCGACCTGATGGATGCGGGCGTAGTGGCCCGTGGCCAGAAACTCTGCCCCCAAAGCCCGCGCGCGCTCCAGGAGCAGGCCAAAGCGGATCGCGCGGTTGCAGGGGACGCACGGATTGGGCGTGCGCCCGGCCGCATACTCGGCCACCAGATAGTCCACCACCTGGGCCTTGAAGGGAGCCTCCGCGTCGATCAGGTAAAAGGGAATGTCCAGCAGGTCAGCGACACGGTGCGCGCGGTCCACAGCCTCCGGCACACAACAACGGTTAGCACCAGCATCATCTGGCCCAGGCTCGGCCCACAGCCGCAACATCGCCCCGACGACCGTGTACCCTTGCTCGACCAGGAGTGCCGCCGCGACCGCGCTATCCACCCCCCCACTGAGCGCGACAACGACCTGCGCACCAGGCTGCTCGCCCACCCGCCGATCTGCCGATTTGCCGATTTGCTGATTTGCTGACTTGCTGACTTGCTGATTTGCTGACTTGCTCATTCACCCGCCCGCAGCCGCTTCACAATTTCCGGCAGCACCTCCAGCACCCGAGCCACATCCGCCTCGTCGTTGGCGTGCCCCAGCGACAGGCGCAGGCTGCCGACGCCCCACTCGGCAGGGATTCCCATCGCCTTGAGCACAAACGAAGGCTCCACCTCCCCCTCGGCGCAGGCCGCGCCGGAACCGGCGGCGATGCCTGCCAGGTCGAGGTTCAGCACGACCGATTCCCCCTCGACACCCTGGAAGACGAAACTGGCGTGATGGGCCAGGCGCTCTGTAGGATGGCCGGTCAGGCGGCTAGCGGGGATGGACGCCAGGACACCCTCGACGAGCCGGTCGCGCAAATCGTGCAAGCGCGCCACTTCGGCCAGGCGTTCCTCTTCGACCAGGCGCAGCGCCGTCGCCAGCCCCACCGCTCCGGCGACGTTGACCGTGCCCGGACGGCGCCCGCGCTCGTGTCCGCCGCCGGTGAGTGTGGGCACGAGGGAGATGCCGCGCCGCACGTAGAGCAGCCCAACCCCCTTGGGGCCGTAGAATTTGTGGGCCGCAAGCGCCAGCAGGTCCACGTTGAGTTCGTCCACCTTCAACGGAAGCCGGCCGGCGGCCTGGATCGCATCAGTGTGGAACACCACACCCCGTTCGTGGCAGATTCGCCCAATCTCGGCCAGGGGCTGCACCGTCCCAACCTCGTTGTTTGCGAGCATGACGCTCACCAGGACCGTAGCGGGGCGTATCGCGGCCGCCACGTCGTCGGGGTCCACGCGCCCATACCCATCCACCGGCACGCGCGTGACCTCGAAGCCGAACAGGTCGCGCAGTTGGTCCACCGTGTGGCCCACGGCGTGGTGCTCAATGGGCGTGGTGACGATGTGGTTGCCACGCTCACTCTGCCGGGCGGCCCAGGCCACGCCCCGCAGTGCCAGGTTGTCGGCCTCGCTGCCGGAACCGGTGAAGGCGATTTCGGCGGGGTGGCAACCCAACACGTCGGCTACGGTCTGGCGGGCCTGCTCCAGCGCGTTCGCGGCCGCCTGGCCAAAGGCGTGGGACGACTCGGTGTTGCCGAAAACTGTGCTCCAGTAGGGCAGCATCGCCTCGACCACCCGTGGGTCTACGGGGGTGGTCGCCGAATAATCCAGATAGATGCGACGTTCAAGTCCGCCCATACCGTGGCCTCCTGCTGTATTGTAACATGGGGTGGGGGTGGCGTCAAACGGTGTTATCGTCGGGATTCACTTGCGGTTGTCTGAAGTTTGCTTAGCATCCCAAATCGTGCTATACTGGAACCACTGATGAGCAGTGAGATGAATCCAGAAGCGTGGGTTGAGACGTGGGCCAGACGGATCGAGGCACTGGGGCTCTCGCCCGTGGTGCTGCCGCTCCTGGAGGTGGCCCATGCATTTGGATTTCTCGGCAGCCAGGCCATCCTGATGGCCCAGCCACTGGTGGCCGGTGTCGTGAACGATACGACGCTCGAGCGAACCATGGCGCTGCTGGACAACCCAGAACTGCTGGAACAGTTGAGGGTTTGCCTGGACGGGGAGGAAGATCAGACATGAACGCTGGAGCCATCCTCCTGCTGGCCGTGAGCGGCCTGATCCTGATGGGGTTACTGATCCTGCGCGGCAGAAAGGGGCCACGTCCACAGGTCCGTCCACTGCCTGCCTTCCAGGACCTGGTGGACGAAACAGGGTATGCCGCCGAGAGCGGTGGGGCGATTCACATCGCACTCGGCAGCGGTGGGTTAAACGGAGAGGATGCCATGACGTCGCTGGCCGGGCTCCAGGTGGTGGAGGCACTGGCCGACATGGCCGTTTCTTACAATACGCCGCCTGTCATCACCGTGGGCGACCCTACGTTGCTCCCTCTGGCCCAGGACATCCTGCGCCGGGCGTATGAGCGGAAAGGCATCGCCGAGCTGTACAACCCTGGCAGCGTGCGCTTCGTTGCGCCCTCACCAGTGGCCTATGCGGCCGGGGCTGCCCACGTGGTCGCGACCGAGAACGTGACGGCCAGTATGACGGGCGGCGCTTTCGGAGCCGAAGTGTCGTTGATCGCCGATGCAGGAGCCCGCCGTGACCTGCCCCAGTTAGCCGCGGCGGCTGATCCCCGCGCGCTCGGCGCGTTGTACCCCGCCACCGACCGGCTGGCCGTGGGTGAGGAATTGTACGCCGCAGGTGCTCAAATGACCGGGGAACGGCGCTACCTGGTCAGCCTGGTGGCCCAAGATGTCCTGCGCGTAGTCCTGGCGCTGGCCATCCTGGGCCTGGCGGCACTTGCGTTCCTGGGAGGTTGGTGACGCCGATGGGCAAACTCATCAAGCGCTGGATCCCTGGTCTCCTCTTCGCCACACTGCCGGGCCTGGTCGTGCTGTGCGGATACCTGTTTCCCAACCGCCTGCTGACCTATTGGCGTGACGTGCTGGTCAAGTGGGCCGTCATTGTGGCCGCCTTTGCCTTCCTCCTGGGAATGTTCAATATCTTGCGCGTCCATGGAGAGCGGGTAGGCCGCCGAAGAAAGGGTTGGTTCTATAGCGTGGTGCTCCTGCTGGCGATGATCGTGGCCTGGATCCCGCCCATCCTATCTGCAGGCATCCCCGGCCAGCATGCGGTCGAGCGGGCCATATTCGATTACGTGATCAGCCCGGTCGGGGCGGCACTGGCGGCGCTGGTGGTTTTCACATTGGCGCTGGCTGCCTTGCGCATGCTGCGCATGCGGCGCAGTGCAGGAGCTGTGTTCTTCTTGCTGATCGTGGTCGTGGTACTCCTGGGGAGTACACCGCTCATGGGTCTGGAGTGGTTGGCCGACGTGCGGGACTGGATCGTCAACGTGCCCGGGATGGCGGGGATGCGCGGCCTGTTGCTGGGCGTCGCGCTGGGCACGGTGATCACAGCGCTACGGGTCTTCGTGCTCAGCGACCGGCCCCATAGTGAATCCTGAAGTATGGTGGGATGATTACCTGTCCAAAGTGCGGCGCGGCGAATCGAAGAGGAAGCCGCTTCTGTAACGAATGTGGCGACCCGCTGCCGATGCACACAGCACTACGCTGCCCGATGTGCGGCACGATGAACCCCGTCACCAACGTGTACTGTGACCGGTGCCAGGCGCGCCTGCTCCCCATGGCTGCCCCAGGCTACGTGGAACCGGAACGGGAACAGGCCCCGGTCGGTGAGCCTTATCCACCACCGCTCCCGGCAGAAGAACAGATCGAATGGCGGGATGAAGGCGTAGCCGAAAGAATTGGACCAGCAGCGCCAGAAGCGGGGGATTGGCTGGCACAACTCCGCGCCGGGGTGGAGGAGGAAGGCGCAGCCGAAGAACCCGAGTCAACCGGCGAACTCAGCGAGCCGGTCGAACTTCCGGCCTGGTTGCGGGAGTCTGCACCACCAACAGCCCCCACACCCACGCTGCCGGTGACCGAGGCTGTACCGGAGGAAGCACCACCCGCAGCGCCTCCCTCTGCCCCCGCTGAGGAACTGCCCGAATGGTTGCGGAGGCTGGCGCCACCGACGGTCGAGGCTGAGCCGGAAGAAGTGACACCTCCTTCCGCTCCTGTGGAAGAACTTCCCGACTGGCTGCGGCAGTCTGCACCGGCAGCAGCGGCCCCCAGGCCCACGCTGCCAACAGTCGAGGCCGAACCGGAAGAAGCGCTGCCCGCAGTGTCTCCTCCTGCCCCGGCCGAGGAACTCCCTGACTGGCTGCGGGCGCTCGCACCATCAGCAACAGCCGCCACGCCTACGCCGCCGGCATTCGAGGCCGCACCGGAAGAGGCGCGGCCCACAGTGCCGCCACCGGCCGAGGCTGCACCGGAAGAAGCGCTGCCCACGGTGCCGCCTCCTGCTCCAGCCGAGGAGATCCCTGATTGGCTGCGGACGCTCGCGCCAGCAGCGACAGTCCCTGCGCCCGCGCCGCCAACGGTCGAGGTTGAACCAGAAGAAGCGCGGCCTACAGTGCCGCCACCGGCCGAGGTTGCGCCGGAAGAAGCGCTGCCTACGGTGCCGCCTCCCGCCCCGGCCGAAATCCCTGACTGGCTGCGGGAACTTGCGCCATCAGCAGCAGCCGCGGCCCCCAGGCCCACACCGCCGGCATTCGAGGTTGCGCCGGAAGAAGCAATGCCCACGGTGCCGCCTCCTGCTCCAGCCGAGGAGATCCCTGATTGGCTGCGCACGCTCGCACCGTCAGCGGCAATCCCTGTGTCCGCACCACCAACAGTCGAGGCTGCGCCGGAAGAAGCAATACCCACGGCACCTCCTCTTGCCCCAGCCGAGCTCCCCGATTGGCTGCGGGAACTCGCACCACCGGCAGCGGTGGCCCCTGAAGCCATACCACCAACCACCGAGGCAAAGCCCCCGTCTGCTGCGCCCGAGATTCCGGCGTGGCTGCGCGAGCCTGCTCCTCCTTCCGCTCCTGCCACGCCCGCCCTCGAGGGAATGGCCGAGGCAGAAGGGCTGGCCCGCGCGGAGATTCCCGATTGGCTGGAGGCACTGCGTCCACGCCCCGAAGCAGGCGGGGCCGCCGTTAAGGTGGAGGAACCAGTAGAGACCGCGGGACCATTGGAGGGACTGGGTGGTGTCCTCGTCCCAACCCCGGCCATCCAGGTGCCTCCCAAAGTCCGTGAAACCATACGTCCACCGGAAATCAGCCAGGTGAGCCTGAGCCGGGCGCAACTGCTCCAAAGCCTGCTGGCCCACCCAGCCGAGGTCCCACAACCAAGAGCGCCCAAGCGGGGCATCCGCACAGGTCAACGGCTCCAGCGCTGGCTGGTGGCGGTCGTGCTCCTCGTCGCCGTCGGAAGCACATTGCTCGTGCCAGGAGGGAACATTCCAACTCTGACCAGGCCGGCCCAATCTCCCGCAGCGGATGGCAGGGCAGATTTTCAGCGCCTGACGAGGATGTACGACCTCATTCAAGGCACGAGTGCAGAGAGCACAGCCCTGGTCGCTTTCGAGTATGGGCCACCCGAGGCAGACGAACTCAACCTGGTGGCGGAACCGATCCTGCGGCACCTGCTGGACCAGGGTGCACACATTTCTATCGCCAGCACGAGGCCCGAAGGACAGGCCATTGCGGCGGGGTTGCTGAGTGACCTGGCCGCTTCCGAGGAGCAGTACACGTTACTGGGCTACCGGCCAGGCGACGCTGCGGGCGTTTCGCAGTTCCTGAGCGCTGCAGAGCCACGCCCGACGCTGATCCTCGTCCTGACTGCACAGCCTGGGCCATTGCGCTGGTGGGTGGAACAGACACGCGCGCTGTACGGCGACACACTTCCGGCCGTGGCAGGGGTGAGCGCAGCGCTGGAACCGGCCGCCGGTCCATACCTGGACGCCAGCGCAAAGCAACTGGTGGGAGCGGTCAGTGGATTGAGCGGAGCAGCCGCCTACGAGACACTCCACAGCCCGGCCGGGCCGGCCACGCAGCGACTGAATGCCCTGACCGCGGGGCACGTCGCCATCGTTGGCCTGATGATCCTCGGCGCGCTTTTCTATATGCTCGGCAGCCCGCGCGGGAGGGGGAAGTAATGCTCGAAGTTATTGGGCTGGTGGTAGGAGCGGTGCTGACGCTCCTGATCTTTAGTTATCTATTGGACGACAATCCCCTGTACCGGCTGGCATTGCACCTGTTCGTCGGCGCGCTGGTGGGCTACTCCTTCGGCATCGTCCTTCGTGACGTTCTCGTGCGTATGGTGTTGACCGAGTTGCTGACCAACCCGCTTGGCGTCGTGATTCCTGTGGTGTTGGGCCTCCTGTTACTTTTCAAGGGCTTCCCTCGACACGCTTACGTGGGAAATCTTTCTGTCGCGTATCTCGTCGGTGTCGGGGCGGCGGTGGCACTGAGCGGTGCGTTGCTGGGCACGCTCGTCCCACAGGTCGGAGCGACAGGCCGTGCACTGAGCATGGCCTCGGCAGCATCGCCCCGCGCGGGGCTACTGGATGGCCTGCTGATCGTGGTGGGCACGGTGTGTACACTGATGGTTCCCACCTTTACTGCCCGCAAGCAAGGGGGACTGGCCGGTGCGTGGGCTCAATTGGTGAGGCTGGTAGCCGGGATTGGGCGTATATTCTTGATCGTCGCGTTGGGCATCGCCTTTGCCGGAGCACTGACGGCCTCCCTTTCGATCTTCATCGGCCGTATCCAGTATCTTCTGGACGTCTTGTTCCAGTTCCTGGGCGGCTAGTGAGGGACGACGATGGCAGAAGAGAAACACATTGGCTCGATCCTGCTGGCCGACTGCGGCACAGTCACGACGAAGGTCGTGCTGCTTGAGCAGGTGGCCGGACAATATCGCTTCGTCGCGCGGGGCGAGGCCCTGACGACGGCGGAGCCTCCCTGGTCCAACGTGGCAGCCGGCGTCCGTCATGCGGTCGAGCAGATCTCCGAAGCCACAGGCCAGCGCTTCTTCGACGCAGGCGGCGATCTGATCTCCCCTGCCTCGGCAGGACGGCAGGGGGTAGATGCGTTCGCCGCAACCGCCAGCGCCAGCCAGCCGCTCCAGGTCGTGCTGGGTGGACTGGTACACGATTTGAGCGTGGCCAGCGCCGAGCGGGCCGTTGCCGGCACGTACGCGCTCATCAAAGCGACCCTGGCTGGCGATGGCCGGGAAGGGACCTTGAGCGAAGAGGAGCGCGTGCGCACGATCCGTAACGCTGCACCCGACGTGATCTGCATTGCCGGGGGTATAGAGGGTGGCGCGGCGACACCGGTGCTCGAACTGGTGGAGTCGGCAGCCCTGGCCTGCTCGATGATGGACACGAGCGTGCGCACCCGCGTGCTCTACATGGGCAATTCTCAACTGCGCCAGCAGGTGGTGCGCATCATGGAGGGACAGGGCGAGTTGCGCGTCGCCGACAACGTGCGCCCCACGTCGACGGAGGAGAACCTGCTCAGCGCCCAGATGGAGTTAGATGCCATCTACGTGCAGGACAAGATGGGACGATTGCCAGGCATTGGGACCGTGAACGGCTGGAGTTCGGTGCCGCTCATGCCTACCGCCCGCGCTTTTGGCCGTCTGGTCCAGTATCTGTGGCACCTGGGTGAGCCCTCACGGGGGGTCCTGGGCGTGGACGTGGGCGCTGCCAGCACGACGGTAGCGGCGGTCTTTGGCGGGCAACTATGCCTGACCATCCGTGGCGATCTGGGCGTCGCCTTCGGTGGAGAGCAACTGTTGCAGAAGCGAGGTGCTGAAACCATCACGCGCTGGCTGCCCGAACCGATGAGCAGCGACGAGGTACAGGAGATATTCATCAACACAGAGATACGCCCGAGCAGTATCCCACAGGAAATGCGTGAACTACGGCTGGAACAGGCACTGGCCCGCGCAGCGATCCGCACGGCGCTGGAGATCGCCCATCCGGGCTGGAAACCGGGCGTGGCACAGCCTTATCCCCACCTCCTGCCGTTGTGCGACACAATCGTCGTCAGCGGTGGAGCCCTGGTGCACGCTCCATATCCTGGTCAGGTGGCCCTGATTGTACTGGATGCACTGGAACCCATCGGAATCAGCACGCTCGTGTTGGACGTGTACGATCTGGCACCTGCGCTGGGCAACGTCGCGGCGGTTGCGCCATTGGCAGCGGTAGAAGCACTGGACAACGGAGCCCTCGTCAACCTGGCGACGGTCGTGACACCAGTCGGGCTGGCACGTCCCGGGGACACCGTCCTGCAGATGCAGGTGACGTACGACGATGGTGGCACACTCAGCGCGGAGGTACACTACGGTGACCTGGAAGTGCTGCCGTTGCCGGCCGGCCAGCAGGCCGTGTTGGAACTGCGTCCACTGCGCCACTTCGACGTAGGCCTCGGCGGGCCAGGAAAGGCGGGCAAGCGACGTGTGAGCGGTGGGCTGGCCGGGCTGATCATTGACGCCCGCGGACGTCCGCTGCCCCTCTCGGACAAGCCTGAGCAGCGCCAGGCACAGGTGCGACAGTGGCTGCAGGCCGTGGGAGGATAGCGAGTCCATGATTCATCCTGCTGAGACTCAGGTGACTCCTTCGACCACCGTGCGCCGCGAGCGGATGTTGCCCGCGCCGGGCGATGTATTGGTGCGTGTCGGCGAGCGAGTTGAGCCCACGCAGGTCGTCGCACGTGCGGATATGCCGGGCGATTTCCGCATCCTGCACGTCGCGCATGCGTTAGGCGTCCCGATCTCCAGGGTCAAGCGCTGCCTGCGGGTCAATCTGGGCGACGAGGTGCAGCGGGGGCAGGTGCTCGCCAAGCGGGGCCGCCTGTCTGCCAGTGCTGTCAAGTCACCCATAGATGGCAGCGTGACCGCCATCGGTGGGGGACGCATATTGATCGAGGCACCTTATACACCGTTCGAGTTGCGTGCCTCCATCTACGGCACCGTGAGCCACGTACTGGAGCGCCACGGGGTGGTCATTGAGACGACAGGCGCCGTCGTCCAGGGAGCGTGGGGCGCGGGCGGTGAGAGTCTGGGAGTGCTCAGGTGCATGGTCAAAAGCCCCGACGAGCCACTGCAAGCCAAAGCGATTGACCCCTCCTGCCACGGGACGATCCTGGTGGGCGGTAGCGGGGTGAGCGACGCGGCGCTCAAACGCGCCCAGGAACTCCAGGTGCGCGGTATCGTCGTCGGCGGGCTGCTGCCCGAACTGATCTCCCAGGTCGAGCCACTGCCCTTTCCGGTCGTCGTCACAGAATGCATCGGCGGTGTGCCGATGTCAGCGCCGATCTTCCGGCTGCTGACGGCGTACGATGGGCAGGAGGCTTCGATCAGCGGGCGGACACAACTGCGCTGGGGCATCGTGCGTCCCGAAATCGTCATTCCACTGCCGGCCGACACGTCGCCGCCGGCCCAGGCACAGCCCGGAGCGCCGCTGACGGTGGGAGCACGGGTGCGGCTGGTACGAGCGCCGTACTTGGGCGTTGCGGGCACGGTCGTCGCGCTCCCTGCCCACGCCCACCCCATCGAGACAGGGGCCAGGGTACACGGCGCACAAGTAGATATCGGGCAGGGGGCACCCGTCTTCGTTCCCCTGGTGAACCTGGAGGTTCTGCGCTAGATTACGTTCCCGGCACGAAACAGGAGGCCCGCCTTCAGCCAGAAAACACCCGCTGAAGCAGGGCGTCCACTCAAGGAGGCAAGAATGGAAGACCGTGAACTCTACATAGAAGAAGAGGGCCCAGCACCGGCAGAAGAAAAAACCAATCGGACGTTCATCATCCTCGTCTCGGCACTGGGCGGGCTGCTGGCATTGGGTATCTGTGCCTTTGTCGCCTGGGCATTCATACTGAATCCCCGCCAGATGGCGGCACGCGTGGCGCAAAACGAAGCCATCCTGGCCACCAACACGGCGGTAGCAGAAACGGCAACAGCGCTGGTAGAAGTGGCAGCGGCCGAGAGAGCGACGGCTGAGGCTCCGACACCCACCGAGACCATAGCACCGACCAACACTCCCCGGCCAACCTGGACCATCGCGCCGACGGCGACACCAACGTCAGAGCAGCCGCCAATGGCGACGCCAGGAGAGATAGCCGAGGTAACGGCGACGCCAAGAGAGGCCGCCGAGGCGACCAAGACACCTCCAGGCCCCACGCCAACCCGCCGCCCGACGGCCACACCGAGGCCGATAGGCGAAAAGGCAGTTCCGCAGACGGGCATCGGCGCGCTCGGGGCCAGTGCGGTGGCTGTGGGCCTGTTGGTGTTGTTGATCGTCGTGCGCCGGATGCGCCGGGCGGTGTAATGGTGGGCACGGTCGGAGATCGGCCCGAGCATGGGGGCATGGCCGGGAGGGTAGCGATGTGATGCAGGGGCTGTGGTCGTTGTTGGCCAATCCCAACGTGGTATACGTACTGCTCATCCTGGGGCTGTGGACAGCGGCGGCGGCGCTATACGTGCCCGGCACCGGGATGTTGGAAGTCGTCGCGGCGATCTGCCTGGTGCTGGCTGTCGCGGGACTGACGCGGTTGCCGGTCAACGTCGTGGGTGTGATCCTGATCGTCGCCGCGGGCCTCATGTTCGTCATAGATCTCAAAGTGCAGAGCATCGCGCTCACGGTAGGCGCAGGCGTGTCACTCGTGCTGGGTTCGGTGTTCCTCTTCCGCCCAGCCGGAGGCGCGCCCCGGCTTTCCCCCTGGTTGATCGCCGGCGCGAGCATTGTCTCGTTCGCGTTCTTCGGCGTGACGCTATCTGCCGCCATCCGCTCCCAGCGCCTGCGCGCCAAGGTGACCGCAGAGACCATCGTCGGCCAAAGGGGGCTGGTCACGACGCCCATCGATCCTGTGGGTACGGTGCAGATCCAGAGCGAACTGTGGACGGCTGTCGCCGATGAATCCATCGACGCAGGCGAAGAAGTGGAAATCGTAGCCCTGGAAGGGCTGCGGGCACACGTCAGGCGCGTGCGCCCGACTCAATAAAGGAGGAAGTGAAATGGAAGGGTTTGCAGTGCTAATGTTTATTTTCCTGGCCGGGTTTGCCTTTCTGGCCGTCGTGACCTCGATGATCCGCGTCGTGCGCGAGTACGAGCGGCTGGTGATGTTCCGGCTCGGACGGTGCATCGGCACGAAGGGGCCGGGGCTGGTGTTCTTGATTCCGTTCATTGACAAAGCCGTCAAGGTGGATCAGCGCGAGCAGTTCCTGGAGATCCCGCACCAGGTCTGCATCACCAAGGACAACGCGCCCATCGGCGTGGACTTTCTGATCTACTGGAAGGTGGTCAACCCCGAGTTCAGCGTGTTACAGGTGGGCGAGTTTGCGCGGGCCTCGGTCGGCATCGCCACGACGACGCTGCGCGCCGTCATCGGCGACATCTCCCTCGACGACGTGCTGGCCCAACGGGAGCACATCAACCAGGTGCTGCGGGTTAAACTGGACGAGGTGACGGAGCGCTGGGGTGTCAAGGTCACCGCGGTCGAGATCCGCGAGATCGAGCCGCCGCGGGAAGTTCAGGAATCGATGAACCGGCAGATGACGGCGGAGCGGAACCGGCGCGCGACGGTGACGGAGGCCGACGGCAAGCGGGAGGCCGCGATCAAGATCGCCGAAGGCGAGAAGCAGGCCGCCATCCTGAGATCCGAAGGTGCCAGGCAATCGGCAATCCTGGAGGCCGAGGGCGCACGGGCTGCGCAGGCGCTGCGGGCCGAGGGCTTTAGCGTAGCCTTGAAGGAAATCTGGGAGGCCGCCAGCCAGGTGGACGCCAATACGATGACGCTCCAGTACTTTGAGACGCTGAAGCAACTGGGGACCAGCCCGGCCACCAAGTTCGTCTTCCCGATGGAGTTCACCGGCCTCTTACAATCGTTCGTCGAGACAAAGAAGAAAGAATAAGCCTTTTACACCGCCAAGACGCAAAGAGCGCAAAGGCTTCTTAAGATTTCTTAGCGTTCTTCGCGCCTTGGCGGTAAAATTGAGCATTATCCGAAACGCCCGGTGACGTAATCCTCGGTACGCCGGTCACGGGGCTGGGTGAACAGCAGGCTCCCCAGCCCTTCCTCGACCAGTTCCCCCTGCAAGATAAAGACCGCGTGATCGGCCACGCGGGCGGCCTGCTGGACGCTGTGCGGGACAATCACGATCGTATAGTGCTGTTTCAGTTCCTGCAGGCTGGCTTCGACCTTGGCCGTCGAGATTGGGTCGAGCCCCGAGGTTGGCTCGTCCAGCAAGATCACCTCCGGCTCGAGCGCCAGCGTGCGGGCCAGGCACAGCCGTTGCTGCTGCCCGCCCGAAAGCGCGCTGCCCGGCTCGTCCAGCCGATCCTGCACCTCGTCCCACAGCGCCGCCGCGCGCAGGCTGTGTTCGATGAGTTCATCCAGCCTGGCGCGGCTGTGCACGCCGGCCAGTTCCAGGCCATACGTCAGGTTTTGCCGGATGGACATCGGCAGTGGGACCGGGGTGGCGAACACCATCCCCACGCGACGGCGCAATGCGTGCACGTCCACCCCCGGCGCGTAGATGTCTTCCCCATCCAGCAGGATGCGGCCCTCCAGGCGACGCCCCGGGATCAGGTCGTTGAGCCGGTTCAGGAGCCTGAGGAGCGTGGACTTGCCCCCGCCCGCCGGCCCGAAGATGGCCGTGATCTGGTTGGGGTAGATGCGCAAACTGACGCCCCGCAGCGGCTGCACGCCATCCTCATACGTATATGACACCTGATCCAACAAGAACTTGGGCGCTTCTGCCACAGCCAAACCTCTTTGGACGCGGATCAATCGGCAAATTGCAAATCGGCAAATCGCAAATCAGCAAATCGGCAAATCGCTTGTCGCAAATCGCCATTCGCTATTCGTCCATTCGTTCATTCGTTCATTCGTAGATTCGCCTCACCACTGCCGCTTCGTGCGGAAACGGTGACGCATTACTGCTGCCAGGACGTTCATCGAAAGGACAAAGGTCAGGAGCACGAGCGCCGTCCCGTACTGAATGCGCACCGGCATCCCTGGCACCTGCGTGCTGATGACAAACAGGTGGTACGGCAACGCCATCGTCTGGTCGAAGATCGAGTGGGGCAGGCGCGGCAGGAAGAAGGCCGCGACGGTAAAGAGGATCGGCGCAGTCTCACCGGCGGCCCGCTCCAACCCCAGGATCACGCCGGTGAGGATGCCCGGCAGCGCCTGCGGCAGGACGACGCGCCGGACGGTCTGCCACTGCGTGGCCCCGAGCGACAGGCTGACGATGCGAAAGGACTGCGGCACTGTCCGCAGCGCCTCCTCGGCCGTGCTGATGATGACCGGCAGCGTCATGATCGCCAGCGTCAGCGACCCGGCCAGGATGGAGGTCCCGAAGCGGAGGAAGATGACGAACAGCCCCAGCCCGAACAGCCCGTAGACGACCGAGGGCACGCCGGCCAGGTTGATGATCGCCAGCCGGATGAGGCGCGTGAAGAGCGCGTCGCGGGCGTACTCTGCCAGGTAGATCGCGACTGCCACACCCACCGGCACGGCAAAGATCGCAGTGCCCAACGTCAGGAGCAGCGTGCCGACGATGGCCGGCCAGACGCCGCCCGCGTGCATCCCCTCGCGGGGCATGGCCGTGACGAACTCCCACGAGATGGCCGGCGCACCCTGGACGACGATATAGCCTACCAGCATCAGGATAGGCAACACGACGATGAGGGTGGACAGGCTCAGCAGAGCGAATCCCACTTGTTGGCGAAGGTTTCTGGACATAGTGAAGGCTCGAATGGCGAATGACGAATGGCGAATCAGCGATTGGCCTGGCGAGTTTGGCGTTCGATTTCGGTGACGAGGAGTGCGATGATCTCGTTCAGCAAGGCCGTGCGGCGTTGGTAGACTTCCAGTGGCAGTAATTTCCGCCCACGCCAGTACCAGCCCTGCGTTTCGCGTGCCGATCCCACGGCAATCTTGAGGAAGCGGGCATAGTCTCGCCCCAGCCCGCGGCCGAAACCCTCCTCGATATTGGCGCTGATAGAGCCCGCGCTACGGATGATTTGCTTCATAACCACCCAGCCTCGCCGGTCTTTCTGCCAGTAGTCACAGTCAGCCCATACGAGATCGTACAGGAACAAGGACTTGGGATACGCGAAGAACTTCCACACCGGCCCCGCCTTGATCTCCGGCGCCACCCCCTCCTCCCACTCCTTATAATTCATCCCCTCCCTCCTCACGCATTCGCCATTCGCTATTCGCTATTCGCCATTCATCATTCGCTATTCATCATTCGCCATTCGCCATTCGTCACTCGCCATTCGTCATTCGTCATTCGTCATTCGCCATTCATGACAACAGCCTCCCATACCTCTTCCCTTGCCGAAAAATCGTCCACGCCGCAACTAGATTGACGATGAACGTGATGAGGAACAGCACCAGCCCAATGGCGAACAGGACGTGGTAATGCGTGCTCCCCTGGGCCACCTCGCCCATCTCGGCAGCGATCGTCGCCGTCATCGTGCGCACCGGCATGAGGAACGAGTCGAGTGTGAGCGGCAAGCGAGCCGCGTTGCCCGTGACCATCATCACGGCCATCGTCTCGCCGATGGCCCGCCCCACTCCGAGCATCATTGCCGTGAGGATGCCGGAGCGGGCAGCGGGCACCGTCACCCGCCAGATCGTCTGCCACCGGGTGGCCCCGAGCGCCAGCGCCGCGTCGCGGTACGACCTGGGCACGGCGTCCAGCGCATCCTCGGCCACGCTGATGATCGTCGGGAGTGCCATGTAGCCCAGCAGCAGCGAGCCAGAGAGCGCCGTCAGCCCGGTCGGCGCGCCCAGCCACTGGCGGATCAGCGGTGAAATAATCAGCATCCCGACGAAGCCCAGCACGACGGAAGGGATACCGGCGAGCACCTCGATGCAGGGCTTGAGCACCTCGCGCATCCAGCGGGGGGCGACCTCGGCGATGAACACGGCCGCCAGGAGCCCCAACGGCAACCCGATGGCCGCCGCCCCGAGCGTGACCATGAGCGAGCCCAGCACGAGCGGCAGGATGCCAAAGTACTGTTCATTGGGGTACCAGCGGGCGCGAAACAAGTCGCCGAGCGGCACCTCGAAGAACGCCGCGCCGCCCTCGCGCAAGAGGAACAGGAAGATCAGCGCCAGGAAGAGCATGACCAGGACAGCGGTCCCCCGGATCAGCCTCTCGACCAGATATTCGGACAGGGTCGTTTGGGACCGTGGGTGGTCTAACATGGCTACTGTCGTTCGTTAGCAGATTGGCCGGTTATGAGGTGAAGGGTTGCCTGGAGTGGTGACTATTCTGGCACAGGCGCAGTGGGGCTGACGCGGCGGAGTTTGGCGATCAACCGCTTGCGCTCGGCAGGGCTGGTCGTCTGCGCCAGCCGCCCGCGCAGATACTGCAACTTGCGCCTGCGGGCTTGCTTGCGGATTCGTTCTCGATCTTTGTTTGTGCGCATACTTCCTCCCATGACTGTGATTTTATGGCGATTAGGGCGATTGCGCTATAGTGCAATCGCCCTAATTCTATCAGAGTGCCATCACTCTGGCAAATTGCGGTGTCGGAGGCTCACAAAGTCCTAAGCTCTTTGTCATTTGACACCAGGCTGAACTGCAATATAATCTCAACTGTATTCCAGGAGGTTGTGATGACCACTCTTATTTCGGCGGCAGATTTCCACCGCAAAGTAGGCGCCTTGTTGGCGCGTATCCGCTACCAGGGCGAGCGCTTTATTATCGAGCGGCGGGGCCAACCCGTGGCTGTACTCTTGGGGATCGAAGAATACCAGCACCTGGAAACGCTGGCAGCCCGCCAGCGGACCGAAGAACGAGCCTCTCACTTCGCCGTCTTCGAATCCGCGCTGGAGAGTGCGCCCCCACCAGAGGCGGACCCAGCCGAACTAAGCGACGAGGTGATCCAGGCCGAAGTAGACGCCGTTCGCGAGATCCACTATGCCAAAGGTCGTCATTGATACCAGCCTGCTGGTACGCATGGTGACGGGCACACCGGGCGCTTCTCCCTTGTATCGCCTATGGCGAGCAGGGCGCTTTGAACTACTTATCTCCTCCCATCTGTTGGATGAACTGGCAGAAGTATTGGACCGCCCTCACCTGCAACGTTATCTGCGACCTGGCGCGGCCCATACTTTCCTGGCCTTGCTCCACGCCGAGGCGACCGTGATCACCCCCGCTCTTCACATCAACCTGTGTCGTGACCCCAAAGACGATGCACTGCTGGAAGTTGCAGCCGGCAGTCAGGCGGATTATCTCGTCTCAGGCGACCGAGACCTGACTGACGATTCACATCTCAAGAGTACGATGAAAGCCAAGTACAGCGTCAACGTCGTCACAATGGCCGAGTTTCTGGCCGCGATTGAAGGGTAAAGCGTCGTCTGCTGCTTCCTTTCACCATCATTGGAACTACGGATATACCCGCTTCAGCATGCGCGGGAACGGGATCGTCTCGCGCAGGTGGTCCAGCCCGCAGATCCACGCCACCGTGCGCTCGACGCCCAGCCCGAAGCCGGAATGGGGCGCCGAGCCGTACCGCCGCAGGTCAATGTACCACTCGAACGCCTCGCGCGGCAGCCCCCACTCCTTGAGCCGCTCGAGCAGCAGATCGAGGTCGGAGATGCGCTCCGAGCCGCCGATGATCTCCCCGTACCCTTCGGGGGCCAGCAGGTCGGCGCTCTTGGAGACCTCGGGGCGGCCCGGCCAGGGCTCCATGTAGAACGCCTTGGCGCGCGTCGGGTAGCCGTAGACGAAGACGGGCTTTTCGAATCGCTTGGTCAGTTCCGTCTCGTGCGGCGCGCCAAAGTCATCCCCCCACTCGATCTGCAACTGCTCTTTGAGTTCCGCATCGTCCGTCTGCGCCCGGATCTCGGCCAGCATCTTGAGCGCCTCGTCGTAGGAGATGCGGGGGAAGGGAGGCACCACTTGCTCCAGGTGGCTGGTGTCCCGTTCTAGGAGCGCCAACTCCTGTGAGCGCTCGCGCAGGCAGTTCTGGACGATGGTGGAGACGAACTGCTCGCCGATCTCCATCATAAGGTCTAGATCGCAGAAGGTAGCCTCCGGCTCGACCATCCAGAACTCGGTCAGGTGGCGGCGAGTCTTGGACTTTTCGGCACGGAAGGTGGGGCCGAAGCAGTAGACGCGGCCGAAGGAGTAGATGTCTGCCTCGTTGTAGAGTTGCCCCGACTGGGCCAGGTAGGCCTTCTCGCCGAAGTAGTCGGTCTCGAAGAGGGTGGTCGTGCCCTCGCAGGCGGCCGGCGTGAGGATGGGCGTGTCCATGTTGACGAAGCCGTGGCCGTCGAGCCAATCGCGGATGGCGCGCACGACGGTGGCGCGCACGCGCAGGATGGCCCACTGCCGCTGCGAGCGGATCCACAGGTGGCGGTTGTCCATCAGGAACTCGACGCCGTGCTCCTTGGGCTGGATGGGGTACTCCTGGGCCACCTGGAGCACGCACAGATCGGTGACACCCACTTCGTACCCGCCAGGGAGGCCCGGGGCGCGGGGGTCCTGGCGGACGGTGCCGGTGACGACGAGCGACGACTCTTGCGTCAGGCTGCGGGCGGCCTCGAACACCTCCAGGCTGACCTCTTTGCCGAAGACGACGCACTGGACGAAGCCGGTGCCGTCGCGCACCTGGAGGAACTGGAGTTTCCCCTTGTCGGTGCGGTTGTAGAGCCAGCCCTGGAGCGTGACGGTCTCTCCGACGTGCCGGGCGATGTCCTGGATGCGGATGATCTTGGGCATAGCGGTTTCTCCTACCTGGCAATTGTAGGAGATTGTACCGCAGAATGGGAAGAGTGGCAAGAGCACACGGCAGAGGGAAAGCGATGGCTCATTGACCCTAAACTGGGGCCGCCCGTGAGGGGTCACGAGCGGCCCAGTTCCAGATATAGGCTGACCGGGTCAGCGCTCCTATATGCGATGGCTTACGCTCTCTTTGCCACGGCCATTGTCACCGTACGTCGGGACTGGAGCCGTGTCTTTCAACCCGCCATACTGAGTTACACGTTTCCACTGGTGTGGCTGAGAAGCCTGAGTTCGCTGAGCCTTTCTGCCGGTCATCCGCTGATTCTGCCGGCCCAGAGCTACGAGGAACCACACCGAAGGCACGGCCATCAGGCTACTTACGACCACAGCCACCACTGACCAGCGCAGGAAACCCTCCAGCTTCTGCCCTTGTTCTGCGAGGTTCGCCTGCCACCTTTGCAGGCGAGCTTCTGTTGCCTGCTGGGAAGCTATCTGTTCGTTTAGTATAGCCTCACGCTGATCCTGTTCATCTTGACGCTGATTGAGTGCGGCTTCGCGCACGTCGAGGTCAGTCTGGCGCTGATTCAGGTCGGCCTCGCGTTGATCAAGTCCGGTTTGACGCTGGTTCAATGTAGTTTCGCGCGCTTCGAGGTCAGCCTGGTGCTGATTCAGGTCGGCCTCACGTTGATCAAGTCCGGCTTGACGCTGATTCGATGTAGCTTCGCGCGTGTCGAGGTCAGCCTGACGCTGGTCGAGTTCAACTTGGCGCTGATTCAGTGCAGACTCGCGCGCGTCGAGGTCAGCCTGACGCTGACTCTGTGCGGCCTCGCGCTGGTCGGCTGCGCTCTGAGGCTGGTTCGGTTCCACTTGCCCCGGTACGGAAGGGGTTTCTTGAGCCTTCCCCGCCTGGCCAGTTCTGGCAGAAAGGATGGGGGGGCGGAAGATAGCAACGGCGAGGATGCAGCCCAGGATCACCAGCAAGCACGTTAATTTGGTCAGGTCTTGCCCTATCATCTTGCCACCTCCTGTCTAAGATACTGAGCTGTAATCACCCCGCCCTACTCACTATTATAGAGGAAGTGGCATTTGCGACTTGACAGTTATGTAATGATTTGAAGTCAGAAAGATGGACAAAGTAGGGTCAGAACTTACAAACCGCCTACAACTCACTGGCACGCGCGGAGGTGAGCTGACACCCTGGATGACGTGTTAGAGTGAGAATATGTCATTTGATCACCACTTGGTGACAGAGACCATCCAGTATCAGGGACAGAGAGAGTTACAATTCATCGCGTGCGGGGATATCGCCAAGGACCAGCTTGTAACCGACTCCACGGACTGTCACAATGTACTTCGGATGGCTCGGGTCAGGCTCAATAGCCTTTCTCAATCGGCCAATACTGGTGTTGATCTGGTCCTTCCCCATCAATCTCACTTCTGTAGGAGGAAGGTCCGGGAGATCCAAACCAAAGACTTGCTTTGCGATAGCCGAACGTGTGCAAAGTTGATTGGCATGGTCATACAGGTATTTGAGAAGGTGAAAGCGTTGTGGCGGCAGAGTAATAGATCGCCCCTCAATCCACACCTCCTGATTGTCCACGTCTATCCACAGGCTCTCAGCCGCCTGCAGGGGCAAATGCTGAAGGTGATCTTCGCGAGTGATCAGCCGTCGGCATATCATACCCATAGAGAGAAGAATGTGAGTGAATACCTCCATTTCCTCCTTCGTGTACTTTAGTTCCGACTGATAGTCCAGAAGACGCTCCGCAGCACAGAACAGCAAGCCGATCAAATAAGGTTCCATCTTAGGGCCGACAACATCCACGGCCAGAGAACGGATCTGGCCAATGACCTGCAGGGCTTTCTCCGCCTCTGGCCCTATGTCTTTCGTGTCAATCCCCTCTGCAAGGTGACGCATAGCCATAAGACGCCTCTCAAGTTCGTGCCGTTCTGCTACATTGGCCTCCTTCAAGATATGAAACTTGACCGATGTCTCTAACGAGACAAAATCCCGGACCAGTGGTCCTAATCCGGTCTTCCCAAAGTCCACAATCCAGGTTCGTCCCGCTCTATCTACCAGAACACTCGCCCCATCCAGGCTTCCTTGGGTAATGCCACATACGGTTGGCAAGCTGACAGGAAGACATTCCTCACACAGATAGGGCGCAGGGTTCAAGTATGAGAACTCCAACCCCTGGGGAAGAACCAAGATCAACTTGTGAGTCGGGCAGTCCAGGTCCGCAACCCCAGCGGCCAAAGTGGCCTGACAGATGCCCTCAATGCGCCTCTCCAATTCCGCCTGCGTGAGTTTGTCCTTATCCGGACCTAACCACTCCCGGCATAAGGTCTCGATTGACTGTTGCTGCTTTTCCCGCCCTCGCTCGTACCAGGAATATAGAGTGGAACAGAAAAGATCCTCTACCGCTGTCAGAACCTTACCAGAGGGCTGCTGGCAGTAGAAATCAGCAAATGCCATCACCTCCTCGACCGGACACTCGCTCAGGCTATACGCTGTAGCTCCGAAATGCATAGTCCAGGCGGATTGCACAAGGCTGGCGGCTCCGTGTCCGGTCCTGTGGGGAACTAACGACCTATAGTGCTCTTCCTCTGCTCGGATACTCACCCTCTGGCCGCATGCCACGATGAATTGCTTCTCCGGTCCTTGGGCCGGATAGGCAAAGACGGTGAGGAGAATTCGCCTTTCTCGTCGGACAAGAACCCGGCCTAGAGTGATCTGGGCATATTCATGGAATAACTTCCGCAGCAGGTCCTCCAGCTCTCCAATCCGCTCAACCAACCACGCCGAAGGAAGGTCAGGAACGATCAAGCTCGCCAGATAGGGTGGCAGGAGCTCACCTTCCAACCCCCAGCGGATTTTCAGCTCCTGGTTGATACGCACGTACTGAACAAATGCCTGTTCCACAGCCTGGATCAGCGCTTCTGGGCCTTCGTCTTTGTCGAGGAAATTCACGGCTGGAGGCTGGCCGTCCGGGGCAAGGCCCAGGGCCTCGCGCACATATTCGTAGCCAGGATATGACGTCAGGATAATCTTAGGTACTGGCCGGTACTCTTCTTTTTGGGCCAGTGTCAAACCGCTGATGTCATGCTCATCGTTCTCATCCAGCATACGGATGTCGAGAATAGCCAGATGAATGCGTCTCTCTCCTAGACTCGCCTCTGCCGCTTCCAAGGTGGAAGCTCTCAACACCTGATAACCTGCTTGCTCTAAGAGTGCTGACTGGACCTCAAGGAAGTCCTGTGCATTGTCCATGAATAGAACGATCTTCTCCATAAGCCTCGTCCTCCCTCTGATCTTGAGGAGCCTTTTGCTCGATAGTCAGGCGTTATCAGGACAGTGCCCACCTTGCCAGATTTTTCTCGAGCGTCGCAATGATATAATCCCTGTCCAGCGATTTGCGTGCGTAATCCACGGCACCGGCAAGCATTACCTCTCTGGCCTGTTTCCACGTCGGCGCTGGGGATAATATCACAACGCCTGCCCCTGAGTCCTGTGCATGAATCCACGAGATAGTTGAAAGCACATCGCTGATAGCACCAGCGTCCAGGATGATTAGGTCATAGTCATGCCATGGTATATGCTCCATGCTGGCTCTACTGGCGATCTCCAGAGTTATATCCAATGCCGACGTTGCTTCCCCCAAAGCTTCTAACCAGAGGCAGTCGCGTTGACCGTCTAGCAGAAGAATCTTCTTGGATTTCATTGGCTGGACCGTTTGCCAATTTCTAACTCTCGATGGGCAAGGCAATGACCATGTTGGTCCCCCCCTCACCTGGAGGCTCCACATGAATGTCCCCCCCATAAGTTTGAACGATAGTCTGAGCCAGTATCAGGCCGATTCCTGCCCCTCTGCTTCTTACCGGCTTGTCAATGGGCTCTTTGAAGAGCTTGCCCAAGACATGCTGCGGAATCCCAGGGCCAGTGTCCCTGACTGAAATCTCCACCATCTTTCCCACAACACGTGTCGCCACCGTCACTCGCTTTTCAGAGCTGTCTGCTTCCAGCATGGCCTGGACTGAATTGTCTGTCAGCATTTCTATGGCCCGCCGCAGCCACTCCCGGCCTACCCGAACAGTCACTATGCTGTCCAGGCTTTCCTGAAGATCAAGGCACAGTTCTATGGACTTGTAGCGAACATGGTTCCACTGTCGTTCCAGGTGCGTTTTCACAAGGTCGTTGATCTGGACAGAACCAACTGCATCCTCGTACGAAAGAGGAGCTATGATCGGAATCTCCTTGATACCTCTAATCACATTTTCAAGCTGATCCAGTTCCTTGTTTGTCTTTTGAACCGATTCTACCCTTGCCAACAGGCCGCGCAGCAACGCTATACGACCCAAGGCTGTGCCCACCTCCCGGCGTATGCTATGTCCCCAAGCCGTACTGACCATCCTTATCCAGTCCACTGCTGTCTTAGAGCCAATATACCCCCTGATTTTCTTCAAATCCTCAAAATGGCGCGCATTCTCGATGGCTATAGCCGCCTGGGCAGCCAGGGCCTCTAGGGCTTGTTGGTCCTGCCCATCAAAGGCATCAACCCGGGTATGCTCTACGTTGATAATGCCGATGACTTCTTTTCCGAGTTTGATTGGCACAGCCAATTCCGAACGAGTCTCCGGCAGGTATTCGATGTAATCCGGGTCCTGGGTCACGTTCGCCACTAACTGGGACTGTCCAGTCCTGGCAGCCCGTCCCGTTACGCCAATGCGTCCGTTATTGCCCAAGTCAATGTCGCCCACTATCCTTTGCAGCTCCGCTATGTGTGCTGGAGGGTATGCGGCTTTGAGCTTTAGCTCGTTTCCTTCCACCAGTTCGAGGTCAGTTAGATGAATTTCTTGGTCATAGTGGCCGGTGAGCCACCACGCTTGCTCTGCAATGCGACTGAGGATCTCGTTCAAGGCCAGAGTGCTGGTCACTGCTTTACCAGCCTCACAGAGAGCCTCCAAAGCATTGGCCCTTCGAATTGCTTCCTCGTGCAGTTGAGCGTTGCGGATGGCTACAGCAGCATGGTAGGCGAAGAGCTCAGCGGCCTGCTTCTCTTCCTCACGGAAGTGATGAGTGGAACGATAGTTGACAAAGAGAATCCCGACTACTTCCTCGCCAACCTTCAGCAAGATGCCAGCAGAGGATTCTATTCCCTCCCGCGCAACGAATCTGCCAGCTCTCAAGATAGAATCCTTAGCGGAGCAGTTGGCAAAACGCGACGCACCGTATTCCAAGAGCTTCTTGATCACAGAGCGCTCGCCAAGCAAGTCTACCGGCAATTTCCTCTCCTGGCTAACCAACTCCCAGACAGCTCGCTCCTGAGGTTTACGCAACTCTCCTACTACAACAGATGGATAGCTAATTACGCGTTTCTTCTCGTCGTACGTATATAAACATACAACATCACAACCAATCATCTCCTTGAGGCTCTGGGCTATGACTTCCAAAGCCGGATAGAGCTCGCCTTTGGCAGTTGCTACTTCTCCCGCCTTGAGCAGCTCTTCTCTGAGACGGAACTGCCTGGCATTTTGGATGGCTACGGCCGCCTGGGGAGCCAAAGATTCCAGAGCACGTTGATCCTCTTCGTCAAAGGCATTGAGATCCGGGTGCTCCACGTTGATGACACCGATCACTTCCCCCCCCATCTTGATCGGTACGGCGAGTTCAGAAAGGGTTTGCCCGCTACAGGCCTGATAAAAGTCCGGATCTTTGGTAACATCTCCCACCAACTGCGACTGACCCGTCAGTGCGGCACGCCCTGTTATACCCGTGCGGCCATTTATCCCTTTATCCAGATCCACGTGTGATCCAAACCGGCTCCTGAGATCATCCAGCAATCCCTCTGGAAAAGCCGAGGCAAATCTCAGTCTTCTACCATCTACCAACAAGATATCACCGAAATATGCTTCCTCTTTGTACTTCCCGGTCAGTCGTTGAGCCTGCAACACAAGTTGGTTCAGAATCGTGTCCAGTTCCAGACTAGCTGTAATAGTCCGACCAGCATCGTACAAAGCTTGCAGGACATTAGCACGTCGTTGGAGTTGTTCATACAACTGTGCATTTCGAATAGCTACAGCGGCTTGGCTAGCAAAAACGTCAGCAACTTCAATCTCGTCAGAAGTGAACTGATGAGTATCGTCTTTACTGTAGATATCTAAGACACCGATCAGTTCATCACTTGCTACAAGCGGCGTGCTTAACACAGAACACAGGTGTTCTGCCTCAATGAGGTCTAACCGACCAAAAGGTGCACGACGTAGATCCACGGTAGGTGGGAGACGCAGTCCACCCATCAGTGCAATTGCAGCATCAACCTTCTCTCTCGAAATGAACTGGTTAGTATACTCATCGGTCAAACCGTACTTGGCTTTTACAACCAGGTTCTCTTTTCTGTCATCCCAAAGCATCAGGCTTGCAGCAGGAGCTGCAAAGACCTTCGCCGCATTCTTACTGATCAATTCCAACAGTTCATCCAAGTCCAACTCAGCACTAATAGCAGCTCCAGTTTCCTGAATGGCTTTCAGGCTAATCATCTTTTTCTCTAGCCTGTCACTGGTTCTGTCATATAACTCAGCATTTTCAAGGCACGTGACCACCGTTTCTGCAAAGATAGTCAGAATCCACTCATCCTCTTCCGTAAAGCCAATATAGCTCTTCGGCTGACCATCTGCATCTTTCTTGTTTTCCACTTCCAGCAAGCCAACTAACTCCTCCGTATCGCCTGATCTTCTTTTCAAGGGAATAGCCAATAGCGAACAGCATTTGCCGGACAGTATATGATTTGGAGGCTTACCGGTCGTTGCCCAATGCCCTACCAAGGCATCGCCGTGAGCGTTAAACAACTCACCAACATAAGCAATGTGCCCTGTGAGCCCTGTCTTCCTCCCACTTCTGATAGGAAACTCTCTGCCCTTCTGGAACTCACCCTCTATATGCCCGTAACAGGCTTCCTTGACGAGAACTCCCGGCCTCTGCACCAACAGAATCGAACTCGCTTCGGCATCCAGTATTTGTGCTGCGTGTCTTACTATCATGTTAAGTCTGCCAGTAAGACTCAGCGCCTGCAGATTGCTCATCATCTCATTGCTAGCTTGCGAGAGCCACTGGAGCTTCTTCAATTGTTGTTTGAGTTGGCGGCGTTCCGCCGCCATGCGGATAGCCATGCCCAGCTCGTCTATATTGAGAGGCTTAGCCAGGCACCAATATGCCCCGGCCTGCAGTGCCTCCAAAGCCCGGTCCGTCCCCCAGCCGGCAAGAATGATGCACTCTACCTCTGGGTAACGCTCTTTGACTCTGCACATAAGATCAATGCCGACAGACTCTGGCTCCGCACCCGGTCCCGGAGCCAATAGGTCATCAATCAGAACTACATCGTAGGGCCTTTCTGTCTCCGCAGCCAGTCGCCACGCTTCACCCGCATCGGTGGCAGCATCTACCTGACAACCATACTCATCCCGCAATCGCCTTGCCAGCGATTCCCGCAGACCAACCTCATCACATGCCAGGAGCACTCGCAGTGTCTTCTCCTTCATCCGGGCCCTTCCTCCAGTCCTTGTGCTACTTGCTGCTCTCGTTATCAGATCAAGCTGTTTCAGAACAAGTCAACAGAGCATTAACCCTGGGCGACGCCCTCTGCTGGCGGGCGTGATCAGCGGAGTGTCGCCATAGGCCAATGCTCCATCTGGCACAGACAAGCCGAATCATATCTTACCACAAGTTCGCTTTATCGAATGTGGCAGTTTGCTCACAGTTTGATAACACTGTTGCGCAGCCGCTCCAGCACCAGCGGCGCCAGGAGCGCCCGCTCCTGAGAGGAGCTGGCGGAGGTCTAGATCGCCCTCGAGCGAGACTTCCCGGCGGCGGATATAAGCCCGGGTACCGTCGGCCAGGCAGACAAAGACGCCGTAGGGAATTTGATGACGTTTAG
>Ga0315285_10000511_pt1 | contig 40146 bp, 26 predicted proteins | sample YL17G09_36_MG_FD_203698 | JGI IMG/M metagenome (GOLD analysis project Ga0315285, IMG submission 203698) | Sediment microbial communities from Yellowstone Lake, YNP, Wyoming, USA - YL17G09_36 | ecosystem: Environmental > Aquatic > Freshwater > Lake > Sediment | place: USA: Wyoming | collected...
ACGGCACACGTGCCATCCGGGTAACAGCAGGCAGCGGTGGGAATGGCGAGGGTCGATAGGGTCGCCACCGGTCCGAGGGCCGTCTCGACGTTGTCGCTATTGCGGGCCTTGACGGCGAAGCTGTACGCCGTGGCGGGCTGCATGCTCTGGAGCGTGATGGTCGCCCACGTGCCGTCCGTCTGCCAGACCGCGGCGACTACCGGCTGACCAGCCGCGTTGACGAATTTGCCGTTCCAGGCGGCGTCCGCAGTCGCCGTGCATTGGATGGCAAACTGCGTGTTGGCGGGGTTACCGTTGGCGTTCACGTCCAGGTTCATGCTGGTCTGGGTCGGGTTACTCAGCGTGGGCGCGGCGGGCACATTGGCCAGCGTCACCTTGTTGGCCGTGGGGCTGTACGCTGTCTCGACGCTGTTCTGGTTGCGGGCCCTGACCTGGAACGTGTACTGCGCGTTCGGGCTCAGGCCGGTCGCGGTATCGGTCGTGACCTGGACCCACTCGTTGATGCCGCCGTCTCCGCCGGTCGTCGTCGAGTCGAAGTAAACGCCCGAGGTGTCCACCGTCAGGTTCGTCAGCGTGCCGGTGGCCTGGAGCACGATGGAGTTGTTGGTCACCGTGCCGAAGGACACGCCCGTCGGCGTCTCAATGTATGTCGCCGCCTCGGCATTGGACGAGTACGCCGTCTCATTGGGCGGCGCGGCGCTGTCGCGGGCCTTCACGCGGTGCGTGTAGCTCGTGTTCGCTGCCAGACCGTTGTCCGTGTACGCGGTCGCGCTCTGCCACGCGCTGTCGCTGCCACCGGAGCCGCCCGACACGAAGTTGAAGAAATACTGCACGGGCGGCGATTGCGTGTCCGTGGCCGTCGTCGCGGTCATCGCGATTGCCGACGTGCTGACCGGCGCCGGCGGCGCGGCGAAGGTCATCGGGTCGGGCGACGGCGGAGTAGTGTCGACGGGCTCGGAAGTAAGCCCCCAGATTTCGACGTCGTCGATGTTCCAGCCGCAGTAGGTGCGACTACTGTTGGTCGTGCCCATCGTCCAGCGGATGTAAACCGTCGCCTGGCCGTCGGTAATTGAGGAAATGTCGTACGACTGCTGCGTCCACGTGTCATCGGACGTCGTGCTGTTCGGGTTCTCCCACACGGTCGTCCAGGTCGTGCCGTTGGTACTGATCCGCACATAGGCATGGTCGTTCGAGCTGCGGTGCACTCCCAGCCAGCGCCAGAACTTCAGCGTGACCTGCGTGACGTTGCTGCAGTTGATCGCCAGCGTAGTCAGATGATACTCGGGCATATTATTGGTGTAGTCGCCATTCAGGTTGTAGCCGTACACGTTCGCGCCGGTGTGTCCGCTCGTCGGGTCGGGGTTCCCGTAAGATCCGCCGCCCCCCGTCGGCTGGCCCCAGGCCCACTGACCGCCGGAGATGGTCCATCCGGGATTCGTGTCCAGGTTCCAGACATATACCGGCCCAGGCGTCATGAACGAGTAGCACGCGCCGCCGTTGTTGTCCGTCGTCGAGTTGCCGGTCTGGTCAATCGCCTCGACCTCGAAGTAGATCTGCGATGCGTCCGGAAGGCCGCTCAACACGATGCTATGCGAGGTCTGGTAGCCGGTTTCGCCGGCCGAGTTGACCAACGCCCCGCACGACAGCCCGTAGCGCACCGTGCCGTTCGCGGCCTCGCTGGTCGTGAACGAGACCGTCGCCGTTCCGACGCCCACGCCGCTGACTTGCACGTCGCTGATCACCGGCCCCTGGCAGTCCACTGTCGCCGAGGCGGTCACCTCCACGTTGTGCCCGCCCTGGCCGTTGTCCGCGTCGATATAGTGCGCCGTCACCGTGTCCAGGTTGGCCACTTGCAGCACGCCGGGCCCGTTCACCGGGCTCAGGCTGATCGTCCCGCGGAAGTCGGCCGTGTCCGGGCCGGTCTCCGTGAGCACAACGGGCTCGCCGGCCGGCTCCGAGGTCGACGTCACCGTGATCGTCACCGTCTCCGTCACGGCGCTGTTCGTGTTCAGATCGCAGTCTACGACCTTCACGCCCACCGTTCCGTTGCAGCCGTACTGCGTCGCGTCGAGCGACACCACGCCCTGCGACGTGCACGAAACCAGCAAAGGCCAGGCGCACAGCGAGAACGGCTGCGGAGCCTGGGGCACGTTGTATCCGTGGACCTCGACCGTCCAGGTACCCGCCGGCGGGCTGCTGACGAAAACCTGCTCGATGTTGTCGAGGTGGTTCTCCTGCGTGCGGACGGCGGGAGCGCTGGGGTTGAACTTGTCGAGCGTCCAGGGGTAGTACCGCGTGCCGCTGGGCCCGTAGACCCGCAGGTCCAGGTCGTTGACCAGGGCGGGGTCGATGTTCGGCGTGCCGGGGTAGTCGTCCCACGCCAGGGTGACGCGCAGGTCCGGGTCGCCGGCGCTGACCGTGATGTTCCGCGAGTACGAGCTGCCCTGGCCAACGCTGCTCTCGATAAACGAGCCCGAGCGCATGAAGTCAATGGCCGCCTTCACGCGGACGGAGCCGTAGCCGTACTGATAGTCGGGTCCGGCGTTGCCGAGATCGACCGCCGTCTGTGCCCACCACACCTTGAGCGTGGAATTGCGGAACAGCGGCTGGCCGGGGTAGTGCGCCTGGAAATCCTGGATGATGAGGGCCGAGCAGCCGGCCACCGTGGGGCAGGCCATGGAAGTGCCGCACATCGTCGTATAGGAGGTGTTGCTGGAGGAGCTGCAGGACGTGACGCCGTTATCGTCGTTGCTCTGACAGCCCGGGCCGCAGAAGTCGGGCTTCATGCGCCCATCGTCGGTCGGGCCCCAACTGCTGAAGCTGGTCATCGAGTCATCGTTGGAGTTGAGGGCACCGATGCAGAGGTGGTTCTTCGCACCGGCGGGCGGCGCGGTGCTGTAGTAGTCGCCCTGGTTCTCGACGTCGCAGCGGTCGCCCTGCCGCTCGTTGCCGGCTGCCCAGACGATGCGGAACGGCGCGCCCAAACTCCCGCGGACGATGTTGTCGATCAACTGGTCCGTGACGCCGTAGTTGCCCTGGATGGCGCAGTCGAAGCCGTTGGTCTCGGTGTTGGAGCCGATGGAGTTGCTGGCGATGACGGCGCCGTACGTGTTGATCGCCTGGTTGTAGTCGGCCTGGATGTCGCCCGGGTTGGAGTAGAGGAAGATGCCGGAGCCATCGTACTCGAAACCGTACGACTGCATGGTGACGCCGGGGGCCATGCCCTTGTAAGTAGGGTTGGCGACGCCGGCGCCGCCGATGGTGCCGGAGACGTGCGTCGAGTGGGATAACATCCCGGAGCTGTCGCGGACGAAGCACCGGCCCTGGAAATCGACATGGGTGGAACGGGCGGTCCCCGCATCGTAGACGAGTACGTTGACGCCCGCGCCGGTCAGGTTATAGGGGGCGGCCTGCACCAGGTCGGCCTGCGTGCGGGCCCGGTTGCTGTCGTTGACCGCGCTCATCCGCGGGAGCGGCGGCTCGATCCACTGCACCGCATCTTCGGCGACGAGGGCCGGGATGGCCGACTGGGGCAACTCGACCACCAAAGCGTTGATGGTATCCAGGACATCGCGGACGGCGGCACCGTGCTGCCCAGCGAGTGCGATCCCAGACGCTAACGGTACGTCCGGATGGTACAGGACGTAGGCCCCCACGATCGGGTCGGGATCCCCGTCGGTACTGACGATGGACCATGCGGGCGCGCGCCCACCGATCAAGAGCGGATGCAGTTTCCAGGCCGGCCGGATCTCCTCGACGCCCACGAGCGATTTGCCCGTGCTCAGGGCGGCGGCGTCCAGGCGGTCTGACGCCGGTGCCGCAAAGAACGAGTTCTCGCCGACAAACGCCAGCAATTCCAGGCCGTCCGCGGCAAGCGCGGCGCGCAGCGCGTCGTCCACGGGACGATCGAACTGTACGAGAATGTGGCGGGCCCCGCTGTCGCGCGCCGCCAGCGACTCGAGCGCGGCAGCGATATCAGCCGGGGTCCGTAGGGGCACGTCAAACGCGCCTGTACGCCACGGGATCGGTGCCGTCAGCGCCGGCACAGTACAAATTAGAATGCCGAGCACGGCGCCTGCCACCGCCATGCGGAACCGCACCTCTGTTTCTGGTCGAACTCTGTTTGCCGGATTGGACACGGATTTCGCCTCCTGGTCTGCCGCGCCTGGCAGCGCATGAGAAAACGAGTTGGAAAACGCTGACGTGCGACGGGACACGCAGATGGAAGGGGGGGGCAAACGGGCCGGGATTACGGTCGCGTACCGCGCAGGAGCATCCTTCGCTTGCCGCAGAACCGCGGTGCCGCCGAACGCTCACATCGTAGGGTCAGGCTACCCGGTCCGGTTAGCTGGATTCTAACCCCTCGGGCCGGTCAGGCCAACAGGAAACCGCAGCCGTCGGGCCTGAAAGAGAACCGCTGGGACTCTGTCAGCGATCAAGAGCCGCTGCGAGCCGCCTTGGCCTGCTGCTACCCTAGTTGCACCCACCGGCAACGACAGCGTTGATACGCCGGGAGGTTTCTCGGACGCTCGACAGGTCCTATAATGACGATGAAGGTCTAATGGTGCAGGCGGGTTTCGTAGTCCGTCTACTCGAGGCTCAGCAGGTGGTCGCCAATGCGCTAGCCGTTGCTTTGCAACTCGCCCAAGCCGAGCGCCGTAACGTGGACGCTCGCCCGTTCGACCGGGGTCAGTGCCGGCTGATGGCGATTGTCGCACCCGCGCGGCTCCGGCCGCAAGCAGGCGTGCCCCCACCGCGGGCTGCTCGCCGCTTCTCCCGATCCACTCGGGCGCTTCAATTCCTGCGCCAGAGGAACTAGGATGCAGCGTGGCATCATGAACGGGGGCAGGTTAAGGAGCTTGGCAATGAGTCAGTGGTCCCGACGGGACTTCATCGGGAAGGTCGGCACGGTCGTGGCGGCGGGGGCGGGTGCAACTCTGGCAGCTCAATCGGCGAGCGCGACGCCGGCGGCTCCGCAGCAAGCCACACCGGCTCCCGTTGTGGGCCGGCAGGTCATCCCCGGTAGTCCTTATCCGACATTCTCGCGGGCCGTGCGGCTGGACCGCTTGGTTTTCGTGGCCGGCGTGCTCGGGCAAAAACCCGGCACACGCGAGCTCGCGGCCAGCGAGTTCGAGCCCCAATGCCGGCAAGCGCTGGAGAATCTGAAAGCTTCGGTCGAGGCCGCGGGTTCCCACTTGGACAAGGTGCTCAAATGCACCGTGTACCTCACCGACGCGGCGGATTTCGCCGCGTTCAACAAGGTGTATGTCGAGTACTTCCCGAAAGACCCGCCGGCCCGCTCGAGCGTGGTCGTGAAAGAGCTGGTCGTCCCGGGCGCGAAGCTGGAAGTCGACTGTGTCACCTACGTCGAGTAGCGCGCAGGCCGTGGCGCCGCTGCGGGCGCCGCGCGAGGTGTAGCCCGTGGAAGTCGCTGAGCACTTCTACGCAGATGATCCGGCGCACGGGCCGCCGGATGCGAAGACGACGCTGGACGGGGTGGATTACTTCTTTCTCGGCAACGGTTTGATCCAGGCCGCGGTGCAGGTGTGCTCTTCGGGGCAGGGCACGCCGCTGGGGCTGCTCATTCTGCACCCGGAGCGGCTCGGCCCTAAGCGCTGCGCGCTCACCTTCGACCTGGAGCACGGCCTGGCCCTCACGACGGTGACGGTCCATACCGGGACGCGTGTGTTCGCGCCGCATGGGCAGTCGCTGGACGCGCAGTGGACGGATGTCGATGGTGTGCCCGCGGCGCGGGTCACCTGGCAGGATGACGAGCTGCGTGTCGAGGAGGTTTTCTACTGCCCCAACCGGCATTCGCCGTGCCTGGTTCGCGCCATACGGGCCCGAAGCGCGTCCCCAAGCGCTCTCCGGGCAGTGTTTCGGACCGGTTTGGGGCACGAACCGCTGGAATATCCGATCGAGTTGACAGGAGACGCCTTCACCGAAGCGTCGCTCTCTTATGAGCTGCGCAAGAGCGGCAACGACTGGCGGGTGGATGTTCGATGGTCAGGCAGCGCCCCGGATCACACGGACGGTACGCGCTACTGGGGCCGCTGCGCAGCGCTGACGTGCTCGTCACCGACGCTGGAGCATCTCTTCCGGGCGGCGCGGAACCAACTGCCGGCTGCGGTCGTGGCGTCCGGGATGACGGACGGAGGCATCTGGCAATACAACCTTGAATGGGCGCGCGATCAGGCCTTCGTCGCGGCGGTGCTGGCCACGCTGGGGGCAGTCGAACCGGCCAGAACCATGTTCGATCGCCTGCTGACGCAGTTTGTCAGCGACGAGGGGGATACCGTGGATTCTGGTCGCCGGCGCCCGCCGGCGGAGGTCGAGCTCGATCAGAACGGGTACCTGCTGACGGCACTGGAAACGTACACCAACTGGACCGGCGACCTGGACCTCCTGCGACGGCACTGGCCGCGCATCCCGGCCTTGGCGGAGTTTCCGTTGCGCGAGATGTTCCGCCACTCGCCGTCTGGCTTGCTGCACAACCGGCGGGAGTTTTGGGAACGTCACGCCGTACACGGGATCCAGGACGGGATGGAGCTGACCCACCAGCTCTACACCGCTCTGGGGCTCGCCAGCGCCGCGCGCCTGGCCCGGCTGGTCGCTCAGCCGGAGCAGGCTGAGCGGTGGGCACGCGAGGCCCAGCGCATCCGTCAGGCCCTGCTCGGGGACGCGCGCTTCGGTCTGGTTGAGAACGGGCGCTTTATCAAGCGCCGCGACGTGAGCGGGGCCGTACAAAGGACGATCACGCCGGCCGCGGAGGCCGGCCTGCCGAGCGGCGTCCCCCTGTTCGGGGAAGGACCGCACTATCTGAATCCGGACACTTCGGCGGTGCTGCCCATCGCGCTGGAATTCGTCGATCCGCACGGAGCGCTGGCGCGGAACACGCTGGCCGAGGTAGAGCAGCTCTGGGACCAGCGGTGGGACGGCGGCGGCTACGGCCGATACCACGTCAGCTCCGAACCGGATTCGCCCGGACCGTGGCCGTTTCCGTCGTTGTTTGTCGCCCGCGCGTACCTGGAAGCCGGTGACGACGACAAGGTCTGGCGCATCCTCAATTGGCTGCGGAGTGCGCCGGGCGGCCGGGCGGGCACATGGTTCGAGTTCTATGGCCCGCGGCCGATCCCGCCCTATCCCCAGGTCGGCGTGATACCCTGGACCTGGGCGGAGATCGTGTGCTTCTTCATCCACCATCTGCTGGGCGTGCGTCCGGGCTACGCGGAGCTCGTGCTGCGGCCGCGCCTGCTCGCCGGCCTGGACCGGGTCGAAGTGCGGCTGCGCCTGCGCGACAACACGCTGCGCGTCGGTGTGCGCCGCCCGCGTGACGGCGAGACGGCGGGGTTTGTCGTGGGCGGCGAAACCCTGCCCTACACTCCAGCCGGCGTACGCCTGCCGATGCCGAGCACGGACCTGGAGGTGCAGGTGGTGACGCCCGCATGAACTCCAAGCAGCGTGTGCAGGCCACTCTGGCCGGCGTGGTGCCGGACCGCGTGCCCATCGGCGAGTTCGCGGTCGACTTCGACACCGTCGAGCGCATCCTGGGGCACGAGACGTACCTCCGCGCGAAAGCCAAGTCCCAAATCGCCTTCTGGGAGGGGCGGCACGCCGAGGTGGCCGAGAGTTACCTCAAAGACCACATCGCGCTGCACGAGAAGCTCGATCTGGACATCGTGACGTTCCCGGCCGCGACGTGGCGCATCCCGCCTGAGACCGATGACCAGCCCCCGCGTCGCACGAGTGCCGACACGTGGGAGGACAAGTACGGCCGGGTGTATCGCTACTCGGCGGCCTCCGAGGATATTACCTGCATCCACGATCCGGTCGCCGACGCCGAGACGTTTACGGTTGCCGACTTTGATCGACCGGCGCAACCACCGGCCCGCGATGAGCGCTCCTGGCATATCCTGGACACCGTCATCCAGCGCTTCAAGGGCGAGAAATTCATCTGCGGGCCTTCCGGTGGCGAGATCGGGATCGTGCTACTGGGCGGCCTCGCGCGGGGCTGTCGGCTACTGCGGCGCCAGCCGGACGTCGTGCGGGCCGCCACGCGCCGGATGCTGCAGGAACAGAACCTGGCCGACGAGCTGCTGGTCCATCCTGACAGTGACGCTGTGCTGTGGGACCAGGATTTCGCCCATAACACCGGTCCATTCATCGGACCCGCCATGTTCAAGGAATTCTTCCTGGAGGCCAACCGGCAGCGGGCAGCGCGGCTGCACGAGCGCTTCGGCACGAGGGTTCTGAAGCACTGTTGCGGAAACACGCGTCTGCTTCAGGATCTGTTCCTGGAGATAGGGTACGATGCATATCAATCCATCCAGGCCAGTGCCGGAATGGACCTGGTTACGCTGAAACGTGAACTGGGCAGTCGGATGACTCTGTGGGGTGGCGTGGCCGTCGAGCACCTGATCGCCGGGACCCCGACGCAGGTGCAGGAGGACGTCCGCCGGGCGATGGCCGGTGCGAAGCCGGGCGGGCGGTTCATCCTGGGCGCGAGCCATTCGATCGCCGTCGGCACACGCTATGACAACTACATGGCGATGTTGGATGAATACCACAAGTTGTGCGACTACTAGACATGGACCTCGCAGATTGCCGGACAACAGGTGGACCAATGACGGAGGCCCCTTCGATCGTTTTGGCTGGACTCGGTGGGTACGGCATGATCTATCTCGCGGCGCTGCTGGACCAGCCCGCGGGCCGCCGCTTTCGTTTCGTCGCGGGCGTCGATCCGCAGCCGCAGAATTGCGCGCGGCTTCCTGAGCTACAAGCGCGCCGCGTGCCGATCTATCGCTCCCTGCAGCAGTTCTACCGCGCCGGCCATGCCGATCTGGCGGTGCTCTCGTCGCCGATCCACCGCCACTGCTTACAGACCTGCCTGGCGCTGTCGCAGGGCAGTCATGTGCTGTGCGAGAAGCCCGCGGCGGCGACCGTTCAGGACGTGGACCGCATGATCCGCGCACGGGAACGCGCCGGAAAAAGAGTTGCCATCGGTTATCAGTGGTCGTTCTCGACGCCGATTCAGCGCCTCAAGCAGGACATTCTGGCCGGGCACTTTGGCGCCCCCCGGCGACTGAGAAGCCTGTGTCTCTGGCCGCGCGACGAAGTCTACTACCACCGCAACCACTGGGCCGGCCGCCAGCGCGACGCGCGCGGCGCCTGGGTGCTGGACAGCCCAGCGAACAATGCGATGGCGCACGACCTGCACAACATGCTCTTCGTGCTGGGACCGCGGGTCGATGCCAGCGCCCAGCCGGTGGACATCGCTGCAGAACTCTACCGCGCCAACGAGATCGAGAACTTCGATACCGCCGCCCTGCGCGTCCACACGGACAGCGGTGCCGAGATCCTGTTCTACGGTTCACACGCCATCGCGGAGGAGAGCGGCCCCGAGTTCTGCTTCGAGTTCGAGCGGGCGACGATTACGTACACGACGGGGCGCGCTCCGATCGTCGCGCGGCTCAGCGACGGATCGAGTCGCCACTACGGCGGACCGAACGACGAGCCGCAGGTCACGAAGCTCTGGACTTGCCTGGCCCGCGTCGCCGACGGTGGAACCATCCCCTGCGGGCTCGAAGCCGCCCGCGCGCAGACGGTCTGTGCCAACGGCGCGCAGGACTCCGCGGGCGCGCCTACCGACTTCCCCCGCGAGCAAGTACGCGTAAAGGGCGAGCCGCCGCAGCGCCTGGTCTGGGTCGCGGGACTGGCCGAGGCGCTGCGCCAGTGCTACGCCGCCGGCGTGCTGCCCAGCGAAGCCGGATTATCCTGGGCGCGCGCGGGCCGGCCGGTCGATCTACACGCCTATCGCTACTTTCCCGGCGGTCGTCACGGCCAGCGCGGTGCGGCGCTTTCGAGTTGACGCACGTCCACCGTGTCCTCCCAGTACCGCCACTTGGGCGCCCCGGCCGCCGTGGACAGGTCGTCCGGCTGGAGCGTAAATGTACTCGGCCGCGCGGTGAAGATGGGCCGGCCCTCGTAGAGCACCTTCACCATGTTGGCCGCGACATAAGACAGCGTCTCGCCGGAGCGCCGGGCATACAGGAAGCTCGCGTCCGTCTCGAACGGGCCGTATTTCACGCGTCCTGAGTCGAACGTATACCGTGGCCGCGCGTTCTCCGGGAGAATGTCCATGTCCAGATCGGTCTTGACGCAGATATATTGCACGTCGCTGCCGTGCCGCACCGCGACCCCGATGCCGTTGCGTGGCTTGTCCACCTCGAGCAATCGCACCGCGTCGAGCAACGGCTGCACATCCGCGCCGCGCGAGTGTGGCGTCAGCACGGTCACGAACGTCTCGACCTGCCCGGCCTGGTACTGACTGGAGATCGTCTGGTAGATGGCAGTCTCGTCCTGCCAGTAGCGCTTGAGCGGGAACCTGCCGGCGGTGCGCACGCCGCCCTGGAGAAAGTCAATCAGCAGGGCGCGCGTCTGGGGCGGATGGAAGGCCCCGATGGTGTCCACAGCGGTTACGTACTGACGCGGGCCCTGGTCAAGCACTGTTGTCCCATGCCACAGGGACGCGAAAGTATAGTAGTCCGTTTGCAACACCTTCACGATGTCAAAGACCAGAAACACGTTGTCTCGCTTCAGGTACACGATGACGCGGTCGGCGGCGTAGCCCGTGCGCTGATCGGTCAGCCGCGTGCGGCTCATCTCGACGTCAGGAAAGGTAAGGAAATCAATCTTCTCGGTCGTGGCCGGATGGTACGCGCCCGAGTAGCGCAGGAATTCGTAGAGCGGCTGCTCGCGGTCGCGTTTGTCCTTACGGCCCACCAGGCGGTTGTGAAAGTAGTCGGCGCGGTAGGCCCCATACGGCCCCGATGGCATCACGTCGCGATAGCCGGCGTCGTGGAGCAGCACCGCGCCCTGGTCCATCAGCAGGCAAATGCTGTTCTCGTCCGAGTGCGCGTGGTGCATCCGCTCCTCTTCGACCGGGATGGTCTGGCGTAAGAAGTCACGCGGCGTGCGGGCAAACGTCCCTTCGTCGCGGTAATTGAGCAGGAGGTAGGTGGATTCGGGCTCCCAGCCGGTGCGAAAGACGATCTTCTTGCCGACCAATTCCTCCAGCACCTCCTCGCTGCGGGCGGGCGGCGCCTCGGGCACGACGTTGTCATCCGCCCAGCGGTAGGCGTAGGTCAGCGTCAGGCCGACCGCGGGACCGACGTTCGGGCCGTATTCCTTGGTCATCGCGGCGAAGATGCGGGCCGCGCCCCACTTGAGTTGTGGACTGCGGTACTCGCGCGCCCCGCGCTCCAGGCAGGTTAGATAGCCGGCCCAGTTCTCGTTCCAGCGCGCATCGCCGAAGTCCGGGACCATCCCGACGGGCGACAGCAGATGCACGAAGTAGTCACAGTAGTAGCGCACCGTGTGCTGCGCGAAAAAGGTAGAGTCGTCGATGGCATCGGCATACTGGATCAGCGCGTAGAGCCAGACCGGATGATAGATCTGCGCGTCCTCTTCCTCCCACTGGCCCCAACTGTCCCGTGCCAGCACGGCGCCCAGCTTCCGCCAGGCCGCGGCGTGGGGATGGTCCGGGAGGGCCTTCGCCGCGAGCGCGAGGCCCTCGGCCCGGAGGATCGCGCGGTTCATCGGTCCCCATTCCGGGAAATTGCGAATGAAGTCTGCGCTGTCGGCGATGCTCGCTTCGATCTGCGCGCGGCGTTCGGATGTCACCGCCGGACTGTCCTTGATGTGCAGATAGGCTTGGGCAAAAACCGGTAAGTGAAAGAAGTCGGTTAGCGTGGGCAATCCGTCACCATACTCGGGGCGCTCCTTGAGCAACGCTTCGGGACACCGGCTCTTGAAGCGGTGCTGTTCCGAAAGCCAGCGCGCCGCCTCTTCCGCGTATTCATCCTTCTTCGTCAGGTCATAGAGCGCGCCAGCCAATCCGGCCAGCCACACCGGGCTGGCCGGCGGCGCATAGCCCCATTCGCTCTGGGGTTTCCATTCCTTGAGCCAGCGCTCCACGTCCGCGCGGCAGGTCTGCACGCTTTGCCGGTAGGCGGACTGGGCCAGGTCGAGATACGCCTGGCGCGGTGCGGCGGGCGGCGCGGCCGGCGCCAGCAGAGCGGCCCCGGACACCACAATTACACAGAAACTACTGCGGAGACTCATGGGATCACCTGGCTTTCTGATTCACAGACCCGGTCACTGGCGGGCCAGTTCGGACAAGGCGGCCACCAACCGGTCGAGTTCGGCAAAACTGTTGTAGATGTGCGTAGACACCCGCAGCGCCCGGAGTCCGTGCTCGCCCACGGGCCGCGCGCGGATCTGATACCGCGCCTGCAGCGGCTGCGCCCAGTTCTTGACGTCCACCGCCTCGTCTTTCGCCGCGAACGTGATGATCGAGGCGGATGAGGCGTCGTCGGCCGGCGTCAGGACTTCGAGGGCCGGCACCGCCTGCAAGCGCTGCCTTAGATAGAGGGCCAGCGCGCGGCCGCGCCGGGCCACACGCTCCATCCCGAGCGCGCTGAGGAAATCGACGGCCGCCCCCAACCCGACCACGAGCGGCGTGTTCCGGGTGCCGTACTCGACGACGTCGGCCTCGGGCCGGAATTCCAGCACCGCCTGATCCAAGTCGTATTGCCGGTCGGACCACGCTCCGACTTGGGTCGGACGCCACACGCCCCGCGCGTCCGCTCGGATGTAGAGCAGCCCTGTGCCCTTCGGCCCGAGCAGCCACTTGTGGCCAGACGACACGTAGAAGTCACAGCCGAGGCCGTGAAGATCGACCGGGATCATGCCGACGGCCTGCGCGCCGTCCAGCACGCAGATCACGCCCTTGTCTCGACAAAGCTGCACGATCTCGCGGGCGGGCACGCGCAGGCCGGTCGTGCACAGGATGTGGCTGATGGTCACGACCCGCGTGCGCGGGGTCAGCGCCGCGGCGACACGCGTCAGTGTGTCGTCGCCGCCCTCGCCCGGCTCGACGAGATTCACGCGAATCCCGCTGTCTTTCGCCAGCGCCAGCCACGGTATGGCGCCACCCGGGTGCTCGTGGGTGGTCAGCAGGACTTCGTCGCCGGCCCGCAACGAGAGGCCCCGCGCCACAAGGTTCATGCCCTCGGTGGCGTTGCGGGTGATCGCCAGCTCACCGGCGGCGCAGTTCAAGAACGTGCTCACCTTCTCGCGAATCGCCTGCACGCGCTCATGCCCGGTCTCGCACACGCGCTCGAGCGCGCCCATCTCGCGCACTAATGCTTCCGTCACCGGCGCCGGTGACGGTCCGAGGCCTCCCGCGTTGAAATAGGCCAGGCCAGGCGCCAAGGTGAACTGCCGCCGAACGGTCCTCCAGAGCCGTTCCTCGTCACCGTCCTCGCGGGTCCGTGCCAGCGCAGCCAGATTGGCATGGCCGGCGCGCGGCGCACAACCCGACACGCTCACCGCCGCCGCCGCCACCGCGCCGCCGACGCACTGCTGCAAGAACCGGCGGCGATCGTGTGCTTGAACGTCTTCCGGCATTCCGTAGCTCCATCCCCGCCGCGTTCGAGCGGCGTCATCCAGGGCCGGCCCAATCTCACGAGCCGATCGTCACCATCAGCCACAGCAGGAGCAGCACGATACCCACCAGGACCCAGCTCCCGCCAAAACCCGCCACGTCCAACCACGTCGGCCTCAGAATCTCCCAGTTCGAGCGCCGCCATAGCTTCTGGCCGTCATACAGGGATGGCTGCGCGGTGGCCTGGGCGAGCGCTTCCCGCTCGGCCGCCTGCGTCGGCTGGACCGGCGTATGCAGTTTGGCAAAGAACCTGTCCAGGTCGGCTTTCGGCACCGGTCGGGTCAGCACGCTCAGACCGAACAGCAGAACGAACGGCAACAGCGCGTCGACGAAGAAACGGAGCGCGACGAGCTGGGCCTTGCTGCACCGTGCGAACTCCAGCCCCAACCCGCTCAGCAGCCAGATCTCAGCCTGGAAGCGACCCCGTCCGATCTTCGGCGACTGTGGGTCCGCCGGATCAGTCCGCACCACGCTTTCGAAGAAAATGCCTGCCGGCTCCCGCACATGCGGCTTGCGAATCGTCTGGCCGACCCGTTCGGCCCGCCCGGCAGCGACGTCCTCGGCTAGGGCCGCCGTCGCAAGGGTGATCGTCTGCGGCTCCGTCTCCCGGAGCAGCGCTGGGTTTCGTCGAATGGAGTCCAGGAGGGGGAACACATTGGGGATGAGGGCGTACAACGCGAAGCAGAAAGGGACCTGCAGGATGACCGCCCATTTCGTCACGCGGCGCCAGGTGAAGCCCAGCCAGATCGACGCTCCGAACACCGCGGGCACGGAGATGAAGTACTTGAACAGGTTGAGCAGGTTGTCAGCATACAGCGCCGTCACGATGCCGCCGAGCAGGATGGCGACGATCACGCCACGCGCGATGGCGACGTAATGCCCGTCCGAGCGGTCCGGCGCGAGCGGCTGATACAGGTTGCGCACGAAGAGGGCGGAGTTGGTCACGGCCTGCGCTCCCAGCGCCGACATGCTCGCCGCCAGCACCCCGGTCAACATCAGCCCGACTCCGCCGGGAGACAGCAGATTGCGCGTCATGTAGCCCCAAATGAGGTCCGCGTCGTGCACCTGGCCGGCATAGAGACCGATCGCCAGCAGGCCGGCCAGGGCCCAGAACAGCATGATGACGCGCTTGCAGAACATCCCGCCGAGCATACCGAGGCGGGCGGTCATCTCGTTCCTGGCCGAGCCGGCCGTCGCCATCATCGGCGCGGCCGCAACGATGGAGACCAGGTTGGCGAGCGACATGCCGACGATCGTGTACCACGCGTACTCGCTCGTTGCGGCCGACCCGAACACCCGGAACATGTAATCTGGCACCGAGGCGTGCAGGCCCGCGAACCCACCGATCCGGCTCAGCCCGAGTGGGATCAGTGCGATCGAGAAAATCAGGATCAAGAAGCCCTGCAGCGCATCCGCGATCGCCGCGGCGGAAAAGCCGCCGAGCCCGATGTAGGTCGCCACGACCGCGGCATAGGCCACGTAGATGACGCGCCGATCGAGGTAGGACACGAACGATAGCAGCTCGCCGCGCTGGGCCCGGTCGTGCAGCTCTGCGTAGCGGGCCTGGCGGTCCGGCGAGAGCCCCTGCGGCAGTTCCGCCTTGAGCTGCTGGTATTCGCGGAACAGCGCGACCGCCGTCTGCTCCGTGTCGGTGTATGCGCTCTGGGGTTTTGGGGTGAGCGCCAGCACCATTTTGCCCGCGACCATGTAGCTCACGCCGCCGCCGATGAAGGCCATGGTCAGCGTAAACACGGCGAATGCGGCGGCCAGGAACCGGCTGCCGAAGCGCTCGGCGTAGAAGTCGCCGATCGTGATCAGCCGGCAGCGCCGGAACAGAAGCGTGGTGAACCAGTAGAATGGCGTCAGGAACAGGACGAGGAACTGGATCCACATTCCGCCGATGCCCTGGCGGTAGGTCTCGCGCGCTACCGCCACAGCTTGGTCGGCACTCGTCGAGGTCCCGAAATTCAGGAAGAACTGATAGAAGCCACCGAGCTTGCGGCCGGCGATGTAGAAATCATCCGTGCTCTTCGTGCGCCGGCCCACCCGCTTGCCGATCCAGAGGATGGCCGCCACGTAAAGGACAACGATGGTGAGATCCAGCACATGCAGCCCGTAGAGACGCAACGGCTCCTCCTCTGAAGGCGGTGTTATAGACGGTCCCACGCTTCGAAGACCAGGGCGACGTTGTCGGGACTGGCGCCCGGTCCGAACTCGCACTGCGCGATGACGCCCCCGTCCTGGTGCAGCGCCGCCTTCATCTCACGCACCGCGGCCCAGATGTCAGCGCGCGTGCCGGCGGGCAGCAAGTGCTGGCGGTCGACCTCGCCCCAGAATGTGAGGCGGCCGCGGAACTGTGCGCCGAGCGTTTGGGCACCCATGCACGCGACCTGGCAATTGATTGCATCCAGTCCGAGTTCGACCAGGTCGGGCAGGATGTCCAGGATGTACCCGTCCGAATGCATCCAGATGGACTTGGCGTGGCGCTGTGCAATGTCGATGTAGTCGGCATAGAGCGGTTTGAACAGCTCGCGCCATACCGCCGGCGCGACCAGCATCGCGCGCTGGCCGCCCCAGTCGTCCATCATCATCAGCCCATCCACATCGGTCCGGGCCCAGACTTCCAACTCCTGCATGTAGAAGTCATGAACGCGGTGCAGCAACACGAGCAGTTCGGGCGTGTGCCGGGCCAGGTCGAGGAAGACCTGCTCCGTGCCGCGTAGGAACTGCAACCGCTCGAACGGTCGCGGACAGCAGCCACCCAGCACGAAACGGTCCGTCTGGTGACAGAAGGCGTTGACGCGCTCCACGTCCAGGGTGAGGCCCTCGATGGGCGGCCGCACCGCGTCGAGTCGGCTCCAGTCGGCGACGAGCGGCGTCTTCACCTGGCCGATGATCCCCGCCTGAACGCTGGTGAAGGTGCAGCCCCATTCGTCAACGTACGTCCCCGGCAGATAGCGGTTGCCTTCTGTCCGGCAGTCACGCCGCAGAAACGACGGACATGATAGAATGTCGTCTGGAAACCGGTTTTGAATCGCCGCCACCTCACGCGGGTAGTGTAGACTGGCCCACGGCAACAGCCAGAGCTGACGCGGCACACGGGCCGGCGCGGAGAAATCCAGCGTGCGCCGCACCAGGTCTCTCGGCTTCGTTTCCACGTGTGTACCGGTCTCCGCCGTCAGCGCCGAATCCGGCCGGTCGCCGCACCGCCGGCCAAGGCCTCGACTTCCGCCACCGACACGAGGTTGAAATCTCCAGGAATCGTGTGCTTGAGGCACGAGGCGGCGACGGCGAACTCCAGGGCGTCCTCGTGGCTGCGGCCGGCGCGAAGGGCGTAGATCAAGCCGGCCGCAAACGCGTCGCCGCTGCCGACGCGGTCGACGACATGGATCGGATACGATCGACTTACATAGAACTCACGCCCGTCATGCAGGCATGCGGACCAGCGATTGTCAGAGGCGGACAAGCTCTCCCGCAGCGTGATGGCGATGGTTTTCACAGCGAAGCGCGCCAGCAGCTCTTCGGCCACGCTGCGATATGCGGCCGCATCAAGCGGCTCGCCTGCCCACAGCCCGAAGACCTGCCCGGCGTCCTCTTCATTGCCGATCAGGATGTCAACCCAGGGCATCAGCGGCGTCAGGACTTGCCGGGCGCGCTCCGGTGACCAGAGCTTCGACCGGTAGTTGAGGTCGAGGCTCACAGTCAGACCCGCGCGCTTCGCGGCCCCCACGGCTTCGCGGGTCACGTCCGCTGCGGAAGCACTCAGCGCGGGAGTGATACCGGAGCAGTGCAGCCAGCCCGCTCCCTGCAGGACCGCGTCCCAGTCAATTTGCCCGGGTGCCAGCTCGGCGATGGGCGAGTTTGTCCGATCATAGAGGACCTGCGCGGGGCGCTGGGCGGCGCCCGTCTCCAGGTAGTACACACCCAGCCGCTTGCCCTGGCGCAATGCGTGCGAAGTGTCTACGCCGTAGGCCCGCAAAGCATTGAGCGCTGCCCAGCCCAGGGGCTGGTCCGGTACGGCCGTGACAAAACGCGACGCGACGCCCCACTGCGCTAGCGCGACGGCGACGTTGGCCTCCGCCCCGCCAAACGACGCTTCAAAGCTGGTCGCCTGACTGAGACGACGGCCGTGCGGCGGTGTCAGCCGCAGCATGATCTCTCCGAACGTGACGACGGCCGGCTGGTCGCACGCCGCGGACGAGACCGCGACCGCTGCAGGCTCCGGCGCGCCACCGTGAATGATGCGCAGCCAGCGCTGCGCTTCCGCGCGCGTGGCGTCAGTCTCCTCGATCCGCCGCGTCAGCGCCGAGCTGCAGATGATCGCGCGCGGGTCGCGCTGCACGATCTTCCCGATGTTGTCCGCCGTCAGGCCGCCTGCGTAGACCACGGTCAGGTCGGGATACACGCCCTGCCACGCCGTCGCGACGTCGCCGAGCGCCGCTTCGCCGGCCATGGCTGGAAAGAGCTTGTGTATCCACTGGTGGGGGTAGCGCTCGCGCAGCTCCGCGAGCGAGCAGCCGTAGAGCTCGGCTTTCTGCACAAGCTGCTTGCCGACATCGCCTAATCCGCCGGGGACACACAGGATGTCCCGCTCGACACACACCCGCACCACGGGCGCCAGGTAGTCCGGCGAGACGACCCCGGCCGCGCCGGCGGCGATGGCCTGCCCGGCTTGCGCTTCGGTCAGGACCGTGCCGGCCAGTAGCAGTGCGTCCGGATAGCGGCGACGAATGGCGGCGATGCCGTCCAAGGCCGCGTCCGTCCGCAGCGCGATCTCCAGGACCACGCCCAGCGGCTCGAACAGCTCGTACGCACGCAGGCACGCGTCGGCGCTGGCCGGTGACAGCAGCACGGTGAGCCGGCGTTGCTTTAGTCTTTCCCAAAGTTGCTGCGAAACGCTCACCCCGTGTCTCCTCACTCCGCCGTCTTCACAAATGCCGGATGTTCATGCCGCCGCTGAGCTCAATGACCAGGCCGGTGGCGTACCCGAAGTCGCCGCGGGCCAGCGCGGCCACCGCGCGGCCCACATCCTCGGGCTGCCCCCAACGTTTTTGTGGGACCAGCCCGGCGGCGATGCGGGCATCGTACTCCGCTTTCACCGGCGCCGTCATGTCCGTCGCAATGATACCCGGCCGCACTTCGTAGACGTTGATCCCTGCCGCGGCGAGCCGATCGGCGAACACCGCCGCGGCCTGGCTGATGGCGGCCTTCGAGACGCAGTACTCGGCGCGCGTCGGCGACGAAACGGCGGCCGACAACGAGGAAATGAAGATGATCGCAGGCGCGACTGGGCCGCGCGGCTGGCTGACCATGTGACGGGCGAAGCGCTGCGTCAGAAAGAACGTGCCGCGCGTGTTCACGGCCAGCACGCGATCGAAGCTCTCCGGCGTAGTCTCGAGCACATCGAGCCGGCGCTGCGGGGCGACGCCAGCGTTGTTGACGAGCACGTCCACGCGGCCGAACCGCTCGAGCGCCCCGTGGAGCAGACTCTCGTGCGTGTCCAGACACGCGATGTCCCCCGGCGCCGGCTCGAAATCCACGCCGAGCTCCCGGACGCGGTCCTGCACTTCCGCCAGGCCGACTGCTCGCTTCTGGGAGTCATACGTAATGTCGTTGGCGACCATGTCGAACCCGCTGCCCGCGAGCGCGAGCGCGATGCCGCGCCCGATCCCACGGCCGGCGCCGGTCACGAAAGCCACCGGACGGCTGCCCATCTCCGCCCTCCTAGCGCACGACGCGATCGTGCCGGTAGTCACTCCACACGGTTTCAAACCAGCCGTTCACGTCCGGGATCGGCCGGATGTCCACCCAGCGTTTGTGGACTTGCCGGTCCTCGTCAACGTGGATCTCCAGGATCTTGCGGTTCACGAAGTCGGCGGGCTGTGCCAGCGTGCAGCGCCATTCTTCGTCCAGCTTTACGCCCAGGGGCGCGCCGCGCGGGTCCAGTACCAGGTACGAACCGCGCGACTGGCCGCCGCGCTCCAGATACTCCCGCAGCGCCTCCAGGTACACCGCGTGGGTAAGGCACAGGTCCTGCGCTCGGAATGCTGCCGGCAGCGACTGCGCCGCTGCGATGGCCAACTCGCGCTGGACGCGTTCGTACAAGCGCCAAGCCGCCGCGGCCGCGGCCGTAACAGCGCGCGCCTCACGCACAATTGCCGCACAGCTCGACATGCGCTCCTGGATTTCGTCCACGACCCGCTCGGGCCGCAGCCCGCTAGCGCCGGCACGCCCGGTTATCCGCCGGGCAAATTCGAGGCAATTGGCAATCTGCGGCGTCACACGCCGCGCGAAATCCTCCACATTCGGCGGCGGCTGTGTGTGCCGTCTGGCGATAAACAGCGCCGCGCGCAAACCGCCGACCTGGCCCGCGTTCAGCGCCGCCCCGCCGGGCCGGCGCACGCCGTGCGTGCCGTTCACCTCGCTGATCGGGAACAGGTGCCGGATGTTCGATTCCCACCAGAGGTTGCCAACCAGGCCGCCGTTGTTGTGCTGAGCGCAGACGGCGATCTCGAGCCGGTCGCGCGCCAGGTCTATCCCCTGGGTGCGGTAAAGCTCATACGCCGGCTCGTTCATCGCCCGCAGACGTTCGCTCGGCGTGGCCTGGAGCGCGCCGGACTTGCGGAGGTACTCGCGTGCTTCTGCTTCCAGCCGCTCCAGCGCAAAGGGCTCCCGTCCGGCGGGGTCGGTCGGGTTCTGCGTGAAATCCAGGTATACCCGCCGGCCGCGCCGCACGGTTTCCTGATACACCAGCACATCGATCAACGACGAGCCAAAGCCGGGCACTTTCGCGCAGTCGAACGGCCATTCGTAGCCCTTGTGGAAGATGGACCCGGCGAGCGTGTGCAGGTCGGGGAAGGCGTCGTTGAGGAACTCGCGCGGCTCGCCGCCCGCGGTATCCGTCGACACGTACCGCGGAATCACCTGCTGGTAACTGCCGGAGACGTTCCAGCGAACGCCGAGCGAGGCCAGGCCGAATTGCGACTCCGTCAGGTTGTTGGCCACGGTCCCGATCGCCAGCGCCAGGCCCGTCGAGCCGATCTGGCTTTCCGGGTACACCGACGCCCGGTACATCCCGCCGGGTCCGCCGGTCGCGAGAATCACGTTCACGGCGTTAAAGGCGACAAGGCCGAATTGCGGACCGTCGAGACGGCGCAGGTCGAGCGCGACGGCCCCGCACACGTGCTTTTCGCCACCGGTCTCGTGTGTGAGCAGCGCAACGACCTGGTGCTCGTCGAAGATCGCGACGCCCGCGTCGCGCACGGCCTGACCGAGGCACTGGCACATCAGGTGCGAAGTCAACGGCCCGGCCGAGGTTGCCCGGCCGCGCGGGTCGTGGTCGGTACGGTAGCCGACGTACGCCCCGTAGCGATCATGCGGAAACGGCACGCCGCGGCTGACCAGGTGATAGAAAGCCTGCGCCGAGTGCTGGGCCTCGCACAGCGCGATGTCGCCGTGCATGCTCCCACCGCGAAACAGGTCCTCCGCCATCTGCCGCGGCGAATCCAGCGCCCCGTGCGCCAGGGCGAGCTTGTAGTAGGTTTGCTTGTCGGAGCCGGACTCGTTGGACGCGCCAGCGCCCCAGCGTTCCGTGACGAGCACGATATCGCGCTGCCCATGCGCGACGAGTTGGAGCGCCGCATTCAGCGCGGCGGCCCCGCTGCCGACGATCAGCGTGTTCGCCGCGTACGCCGGCAACGTTGCTCCGGCCACCGAGATTTCCACGGGCGCGCTGGTCACCGTCATTTGTCCTTCGCTCTGCGGCGTGTCGTGGCCCGCGCGCGGCCTTGTCGGTACTCTTCCGCGTAAATGTCGCTGTCGTGCACACGGCAGCCGACGCGTCCACCGTCGTGCATCATCTGGCTGCAGCCCGAGCAGGCGGCGCAGGTCTTATCCGGGTCGAGGGCGCCCTTCTCCGCCAGATCCTTCACGTAGTCTGGATATGCCAGCGCCAGGCGTCCCAGGCCGACCAGCGCTACGCCGCCTTGGGCGACTACGCCCGCCGCCACGTGCGGAAACAGGTGCCGCAGCCAGCTATAGCCCGTGCCAACCACCGGCACATCCGGGACTGCTCTCTGGACAGCCGCGGCGGCACCCAGCAGCCGGGCCACGCCGACCAGCGGATGTTCGTCCGGCGTCGCGGCCCCCGCGACGGGCAAGTCATACGGCCGGCCGTAGTGCGGGTTGTGGTACGGATTCCCGAGCGAGACGTTGAGCACGGGACAGCCCAGCGCTCGCAGCCGCCGGGCCAATTCCAGTGGCTCCGTCAGCTCCTCCGCGTCGGCGCCGAATCCGTGCGGGTAGGGTAGACCGTCGTGGGCGTTGAACCGGCTGGTGACAAGCAGGCCGGAGACCTGGGCCCGGATGCGCGCGACGACCTCCAGCAAGAAGCGCGTCCGATTCTCGAACGGGCCGCCATAGCGGCTGTCTGTTCGTGTGAAGGCCGCGAGCAGCTCGGACACCAGATAGCCGTGACACGCCTTGACGTCGACGCCATCGAACCCCGCCGTAGCGGCCAACTCAGCGGCGCAGAGAAACGCCTCCTGCAACCGGTCCAGTTCCGCGTCGCAGATGAGCGGATACTCCGGCCCAATGCCGATCCGCGGATCGAGCACGGAGTTGTGCTGGGCAATGATCGGCTGCGGCACCCCGTCGGGTCGCGCGTAGCGTCCGGCATGGGTCAATTGCAGGACCAGCAGCACGTCGTGCCCCGCCCCGGAAATCGCCTGTGCTTCCGCGCGCGTCGCATCCACCAACCGCTGGAAGGCCCCCACGTTGTCCGCGGTGATCCAGAGCTGACGAGGATTGGCGCGCCCTTCCGGCGTCACCGCCGTCGCCTCAAACCAGATCAGCCCGCTGCCGCCGGCGGCGTAGCGCCGGTAGCGCCGCAGGGTGAGCGGGCCCGGCCCGCCATCGGGGCCGGCGTCGCAGCCCTCCATTGGCTGCACAACGAAACGGTTGGGCACGCGCCGGCCGCCGACGTCAAGCGGCGTGAACAGGATGGTGATGTCGTCGGAGAAGGGGATCGTGACGCTGAGCTGGTCCGCGCAGCGTGCGAGGGCTGCGTGATCGTCGAGTTGGGACCGCTCGTGCCGCGACTGCGCTGCCACGATCCTGCCACCTTCTACGTCGCGCGCCCGGCCGACGAGGTCCATCGCTCCACGATCTGCTTCAAATTCACGATGTCCCGCTGTAGGCGTGACGCGCAATGCTGCGGCCAGTCGGCGCGGTCCAGCGGCGCGATCGCGCCGGGACCGGCGTGCGCCAAGTGCACCAGGCGCGCCAGCTCGGTGGCTGTCAAGTCGGGGAAACGGGACAGGAACGTCGGGTCATAGATGGGCAGCGCGAAGCTGCCGCCGTGGTCTTCGACCGACAGGTGGACCGTCCGGTCCAGCGTCGCCAGCCGCGCCAGAATCCGCTCAAAATCGACCACCCCGCTCCCGATCTCCGTGGGAAAGGACTCCAACCCCAAGTCGGTCATGCGCAGGGCGCCGTCCTTGGCGTGCACGGCCACGACCCAGGGCAGAATCCGCTCCGTCGCTGCCGCGGGGTCCTCGAGCATGGTGAGCGGGTTCATCGTGTCCAGGCAGACCCCCAGATACCCCCCCGGCTCCGCGCCGCACAATTCGAACAGCCGCAGCAGCTCGAAGGTCGTGAACTCGAAGTGCAACTCGATCGCCAGCACGACGCCCAGCTCGGTCAGCAGCGGCTCTTGGGCGCGCAGCGCGCGCGCCGTCTCCCGCAGTAGCGCTTCCGTCATCGGCGCCCGGTCGGACCACCGCAGCAGGCCGCCCGAACATGAACGCACGACGCGCGCCCCAACCGTGCGGGCCTGCCGCGCTGCCGCTTCGTTGATCGGTCGCAGGTCCCTCGGCTGCCAGGTCGTCGTGTCGAACGGGATGTGCTGTCCCCCACCCCATTCGATGTACAGTCCCCGTTCGGCTGCACAGCGACGCAGCTCGGTCAGAAACCCCTCGTCCAGAGCCTGTCCGGGGGGCCGGCAGCCATCGCTGAAATGCACCCCTGCAGCGCCGTGTGCGTTCGCCCAATCCAGCAGCGCCAGCGGCGCGAGCCGCAGTGGGCCCAGACTGTAGCTGTCGACGCCTACGCAGAAGAGCTTCATGGGTGCGGTCGCATCGTAACGTGACCCGGACCGCAGGGCACGGTCGTTGCCTCGGAACTCGCAGGCCATGCTACCATACCCGCGCGCGGCGGAGTAGACGTCGGCGCTGCGCCCAGCGAGAACTCCGCCCTCGTCGATTGCCCCGGAACAAATCATCGCCAGGCTGCGTGAGGCCGCTCGGAACCGGTGATTCCCGTACCTGCCAGGCCGCGGGCACGGGAGCTGAGTTGCTTACGGCGTGCAGGGTACGGGCGTCGCCAGTGTCGCGCAGTAGTCGGCCCCGCATGGTACGCCGCTGGGCATGTTGGGCACCACAACGAACCAGTACTCGCCGCCCGGAACGCACTGCGCCGTTGCCGCGGTCACTGCCGCGCACTCCGGCCCTTCCGCCGCTGCGGCTATGGAGTAAGCCGGCGGGCACGGCCCACCTCCCGCCGCCAGAATCGCCACAAATGGGTTGATGTCGCCGAAGTCCACCGTGCCATCGGCGTTGATGTCGGAGTTCATGGTGTTGCAGTCGGGAAACGCCTGCCCATAGGCGGTCGGGTCGCTCAGCACGAGCACGAATGGGTTGATGTCGCCGAAATCGCGCGTCCCGTCGCAATTGCAGTCGCCGTCGCAGTGGCACGCACCCGGGTAGACGATGAAGACCGCCACGTCGAATTCCGCCTCGACGGTAAAGGCCAGGTAGAAATTGCCTTGGCCGGTGTCATAGCTGAACCAATCGGTGTCGCGTACGCAGGGCTCCGGCGTCCCGGACTCACCGTGGATTGGAACATCGGGCGTGATAAGCTGGAACACGGGCGGTGTCGAGTCGCACCCGCCATTGTAGGTGTCGATATACCCCGGCCCGCACAGCGGCTCACCCTCTGGAACGCTATCCAGGCACAGCGTGCCGAACGGGGTGTTTGGCTCATCCACAATGACGCAGCACTGGTCGCAGGGTACACCGGCCCCCAGCCATTGGCCCTGTGTGGCCAAGCACTGGGCGCAGGTCTCGATCTGGCAGTTGCCGTCGTCAAAGCAGCAGGCCCCAGGTGCCTCGCCGCACGCCGGCAGGTCGGGATCGCTGCCAAACACGCTGCACGGTTGGTTCTGGGCAAAGCGCCCACCGAGCGTCTGGCACGTCAATTGCGGGACGTCATTCTCGCAAAGGCCAGTGCAATCGTTGCAGCAGGCACCGGTTTTGCTGGCGTGCAAGCAGTAGCTCAGGTCGCATTTGTCCGTCACGCACTGCGGCGTGGGCGCCCCTTCTTCGTACCATTGGTAAATCCGATTGTCGCCCTGGTTGGACCCTTCCCACAGGAAGTAGCAGTGCGGCGTGCCATAGCCACAGATCGAGAACCAGCCGCTGGCCATCCTGACGGGTGTGCTCAGCAGGGCAGTGAACCGCCAGCGGATGACGTAGGGCTCCCAACAAGGCGGGGGCATGCCGACTTCTTCCGCTGTCGCCGTGATGAATTCCTGATAGGCGTAGTTGTTGGGGTCGTTCGGATCGTTGGGATTGGGGATCCGCGGCCCGCCGGTATCGGGGTCCACGTCATAGAACCGGATCCGAAAGTCATGCGGCTTCTGGCACCCGTTGCTCGATTCATCGACGTAGACGCCGTACCAGATGATCTTGGCAATCCAGTCATTGGGGTCGTTCGGGTCGAGTGGTTCGGTCCCTGGCGGCGGGAAGTTCTCGCAGCGCACTCGCCTGCAGGTGGTCGGGTCCGGGTAGCAGAACTCGAGGTCCGAGTAGAAGTACCAGGTCGTAGAACCACAAGCACCCGGCGCCTGGCCACAGATCAACTCGTCGAGGTCGCATGGCTCGTCCGACCGCGCGCCGATGACCACACCCGGCAGCACGTCCCCGACACCCCCAAGTCGGACGTGCGGAGGCGCCGCCAGGCCAAGCCGTCTGCCCGACACGGCTTGGGCCGACATCGCCCGGCTGGGGACCGGGCGCGCTGGTGGGTCGTCCCGATTTCTACCCAATTCGCTTGCTGTCAGCCGCCATGAGATACCCAGCAACAGTACACATAACGTACCTGTGCGTAGATTGTTACGACTCACCATGACCTGTCCTCCTTGGGTTGGGTCGGCCGTGGCGGGTGGGCGGGCCACGAACCTCTTCATCTTAATTAGTCGCTCCAGAAGGCCGGGCGGCACGTACTTTTCACGGAAAAATCTGCGGCCTACAAAGAATTCTTTGAAAGACTCGCGACTCCGTGTTGCACGACCCCCGCCGCGGCAGTTGGTGCTACAGGGGCCCTGGCCGGGAATGGCAGGCTGTCCATGCCGAATGCGTCACCCAGACGGGTCGGGACGGCGGGTGGCACGTCGCGTGAGTCAGGCGGTGTGAGCGCGCCACGCCGACCTGTTGGAGCGCGTTGTTGCCCGTCGGCGATGAGCGTCGAGCGAGCTAACGAGAGCCACGTGCGGTTTCCGAGGTTGCGAGATGCGTAACTCTCTGCCTGACAATGGGTTAGTCCAGCCGGCACTTGAGACGCCTGTACCAGGTGCCAAACGAAGCGGGTTGGCACCGCGCTGGCCCCGGGCTCGTTCAGGTCCGCGACAATCGCATCCCGAAGACACGGTCTCGGCGTCGGAGGCGTGGCCGTTTCGTCGATCGGCGGTTCACGCACTGCTCACCCCGACGCTCGCCCTTCAAGCTAACCGATCCGTCAGATTGGCACGAGCAGCCGCTCTGCGGATGCGCTCGTCAAGCTCCTGCTGGTACGCCCGGCGACAGGCCGGATCGAACAGGATGCCGCGGTAAGGCCCGTACCAGTTCGGGCAGTGGCGGCGCAAGACCTCCTGCATGCTGGCCCAGACGCGCGGCCGCGGATTCAGCGTATCCGTCCAGATCTGATCCACATGCAGCTCGGCGGCCATGGCGAACAGCTCGGCGAGCGCCGCGTCGGTGTCGCTGATGCCCGGCAGCAGCGGCCCGAACATCACCGCAGTTTCCAGTCCGGCCGCCTTGGCCTGGCGGAGCACCTCCACGCGGCCCGAGACCAAGGAGGCTCCGGGCTCCCAGATCCGCGCCCAGCGCTGGTCCGTCGTCGTGATCGTCACGCCCACGCGCACGGGCCGCCCGCGGAAGATGTCCAGGTCGCGCAGGACCAGACGACTCTTGGTCAGGATGTTCAGACGGAAGCCGGCGTCCAGCAGCAGGCGGCAGCATTCGCGTGTGAGCCGATACTGCTCCTCGATCGGCTGCCACCCGTCGCAGGCGCTACAGGTAAACACCTGGCCCGGCGGCAGGCGGCGAAGCTGACGCGTAAGTACCTCGACGGCGTTGATCTTGACGTCCACGAACTGCCCCCACTCCTCCGCGTGGGGATGGAAGCGCTGCATGAAGCGGGCGTAGCAGTAGCCGCAGCCATGTTCGCAACCGACGTAGCAATTAAAGGAGTAGTCGTCGATGCTGCAGCGGTTGAGCAGACTGCGGCAACGCACTTCGCGTACCGCCACACCGCGCGGGGTAAGCTTGTCCGCCGGTTGAGCGGCTGCGAACGAGTCGAACAACGATCTCTGGCCCGCTTTGCTCATGGCTATGCGTCGGGCTCCACCCTGAGCCTGTTCGAGCATACCAACGATCAGGCGGGCTCGTCCAAGAGAATCCTGCGCAGCACGAGAACGGATCTCTCAGCCGGCTTCGGCCGCAGATGGGTTCGCTGGGGACCTGCCGTGCCTGGCCCGAATTCGAATAGCTCAGGATTCCAACTTGGTGTGTGCCGGATCGAATATGTCCCTCAATTCCACGCCGAGGGCACCCGCGATCTCCTGCAAGGTCGTTAAGCGACTTCGCTGCGGAGCCTTGAAGATGCGCGAGATTGAGGTCGGCGATTTGTTCAACCGCCTCGCGAGATCGGCTTGGGTCATATGGCGGCGGCGCAGGGCCTGTAGGAGGCGATCTCGGGCCACAAAGGCTCGCGCCCCGGCATCGGATAGACCTTCCGCGGCACCCTCCTTGGCCCGTGCATACGCCTCGCGGACCCACTCGGGCGCCGTCTCCAACGACACGCGATCCTGGATAGGTTCGGCACCCGGGGCCATTGGTGCCACTTGCAGACCCGCCATCCCCTCGGGCGCGAGACGGCGAAGGAGCTGGTACGTGTATTCCGCCAACGCCTCGGGCCACGAGGTGTCCTGCGGGAAGTTGACGGGGGACGATTCAAGCGGTTTCCGAGCAGCCATCGCCGGATCTCCTCAGACTGGTACACATTCTCGTACAGATAGTATACCAATAGTATACCACATGTATGCAGCAGTGCTGCTATAAGTTGACAAAATGTCAAGTTGATGCTGCAATGACCCGCACTAGTGCCGACTACGTCAAGGGCTGGGGGCGGCTCCCAAGCACGGTTGGGGCACGCACGTCCTATAATAAGAACGCGGCACCGGACATGGCCGCCCCAATGCGCCGGCGCGTATACACGATTGTGTACGGCCGCGTTTGACGCTTGGCGCGCCGAGGCGCATGATCGTTCGTGCGTACGCGGGTATTGGAGGCCCAATCACACCATGCTACGCCGACTGATATGGGTCGATCACGCAAAGCAGGTCTTCGAGCTTGAACTGCCTGCTGACCATGTCGATACGAATCGGCCGGATTTGGCCTCGGTGAAGTTCGCGGCACTCTGCATCGGCTTTTTCATGGTGAAGTCAGCGCGCGAGGGCGAGGCAATCCCCATCCTGAACGAGAGGCGGACTGTCCGGGTCTGGTTCGTAGCCAAGAAGAGAAGCGTGCTCGGCTTCGCGATCGAGGTCAGCTACGATGGCGGCCGAACGTTCGAAAACCCACTGTTGCGCTACTCCCAGTTCACGCAAGGGAGTGACCAAGCACCGAACTAGTCCTCCGGCTCCAGCACGGTCATGCAGGCTTTTTGGGGGATGCCTACCCGGCCGATGGTCTTCATGCGCTTCTTGCCTTCCTTCTGCTTGTGCGGCGGGCTTCGGTCCCACGTCACGCCGGCGCGCTCCCGTAGCCGCATGGTCACCGGCCGGCACCGGGTGCTGCTTTCGCCGGGGAGGCCGATGTGTCGGGGAAGTGGACCCGCGGAATCGATAGGGGCTGAGCTGGCGAGGAGAGGGATGTGGGCTCCACGACTCTAATGTGGGGGAGCACCTCACCGGATTCGGGGTCGATCTCGGCGCACAACCAGCGTTCTCCCCTGGCTCTGACAAGCAGCCACACCGGAAGCTTCGCGGGTGCCGTCGTCGGGTGTTCGCCCGGAGGCGCGAGCCCAATGCAAAGTCTGGATCCGACCTCGGCTCGTGCGGCGGACGCCCCAACCCGAGGTGCCCAGACCGCCGACATGATCAGGACCATCACGATCGTTACCTTGGCCACGAGGGCGCCTCTGTGTGTTGGGCCTTGGGTCAGCGCGGTGGCTAGCGCCTGATCCTCTAGCGGGAGCAGGTCGCCCCACAGGGCGGCGACCGTAATGATGAGGAGAGCCGGGCCAGAGTACGCGAAAAGAGGGCCGCGCACGCCTATGAGCCAAAGAAGGCCGAGCGGCAGGACAACGAACACAGGCAACCTGATCCAGGACACACGCCTGGGGACGATGCGCTTGAGGCCGCTGAAACAATGTCCGTAGGCAATGCCCGTACCGATCAGGAAGAGGATACTCAAACAGGTGGAGATGATCGACGAAACCGATACGTCAACGAAGTCAGACGGTATCCGGTACGCAGAGAGGTAGCCGGCTTCATAGCGATATGTGACCACGTACGCGTACGCCGTGAGAAGGAAGATCACGGCGCCCTCACCAGGGCTGGGCCACCCGAGACGGCTAGACGCATCGCGCGGCCCGGGCGCGCTGGGCGTTGGGGGCCGCTCAACCTCCTGCCGGTCGCCTGACTCTGCGGGCGCCGCCTGTCGCGTAGGCTCGTGTTGTTTGGACACGACTCTACTCCTCCGGCTCCAGCACCGTCATGAACGCCTCTTGCGGGATGTCCACCCGGCCGACGGTCTTCATCCGCTTGTTGCCTTCCCGCTGCCGCGTCCTGCGGGCTCAATCGGCGATCGCGTACTCCACGGAGCGCGGGTTCTCCATGCGCTTGGAAGCGTCCAGGATTTCCAAGGCGACGACGTTGCCCTGGCGGTCGTAGTCCAGGATTACGCCGGGCTTGTCCTCGTCGCTCTCCTCGATCGGCGCGCCGCTGAAGACCACCCGCAGCGTGTCCGTTTCCGGATCGTAGACTATTTTCATGGGCGCCTCCAGTACTTGTCGATCTTGCTCGTGCGATACACCGTGATCACCATGGGTGGGGCGACGCGCTCGTCCACGATGGCCCGCAGCAACCAGATTGTACCATCGCCAAAGTCAAGCTGCGATTGATACGCCTTTCGCCCGCCCTGCCCCGGTACAACCTGCTGCGGTTCGCGAAGCACCTGGTCGAGCAGGGGCCGCGGGATTCCGCGGCGCGCCAATTCGCCTTCCGCATGCGCTGTCAGTCGGAAGTCCACGTTCAATCCTCCGGCTCCAGCACCGTCATGAACGCCTTCTGCGGAATCTCCACCCGCCCCACCGTCTTCATCCGCTTCTTGCCGGCCTTCTGCTTCTCCAGCAGCTTCCGCTTGCGCGTGACGTCGCCCCCGTAGCACTTGGCCGTCACGTCCTTGCGGAAGGCCTTGATCGTCTCGCGGGCAATGACCTTGCCGCCGATCGCCGCCTGGAGGGCGACCTCGAACTGATGCCGCGCAATCTCCCGCCGCAGCTTGATCAGGAACCGCCGGCCGCGGGCCTCGGCCTTCGTGCGGTGGCAGATCAGGCTCAGCGCATCGACCGGCACGCCGTTGACGAGGATGTCGAGCTTGACCAGGTCGCCCGCCCGGTAGCCGATGACGTGGTAGTCCATCGTCCCGTAGCCGCGGGTGACGCTCTTCAGCTTGTCGTAGAAGTCGTACAGGATTTCGTTGAACGGGAACTCGTAGGTCAGCATCACCCGCTGCGGCGAGATGTATTCGGTCTTCTTGTACTCGCCGCGGCGCTGCTCCGCGAGCTGCATGATGCTGCCGATCGCGTCGGCGGGCGTGATGATCTGCATCTCGATGAGCGGCTCGCGCAGCTCCAGGATTTCGCCCATGTCGGGCAGATCACCGGCGGATTCGACACGCCGCGCGGTGCCATCGTGCAGCACGACCTCGTAGGTCACGCTCGGGGCGGTCTGGACCACGCTGACGCCGCACTCGCGTTCCAGCCGCTCCTGCACAATGTCCATGTGCAAGAGGCCGAGGAAGCCGCAGCGGAAGCCGGGGCCCAGCGCGTCGGAGTGCTGGGGGATGAAGCTGAACGAGGCGTCGTTCAAGCTGAGCTTCTCCAGCGCCTCGCGCAAGGCGTCGTACGTCTCGCCGCTGGCCGGGTAGAAATCGCAGAACACCATGTGCTGTGGCGGCTCATAGCCGGTCAGCGGCTGCGGGGCCGGATGGGTGGCATCGGTGATCGTGTCGCCCACGGTCACGTCGTGCAGGCTCTTAATGCTGGCGACCATGTATCCGGTCTCGCCGGCGGAGAGCTCCTCGACCGCCGCCATCTGCGGGCGGAACTTGCCGAGCTCGGTGACCAGGTGGGTACGCTGCCGGCCCATCAGCAGGATCTTCTGGCCTTTGCGGATCGTGCCATTCATAACGCGCAAGTAGCAGATGACGCCGCGGTAGTCGTTGTACTCCGAGTCGAAGATCAGCGCCTGCAGCGGGGCCTCCGGATCGCCTTTCGGCGGCGGCAAATGTCTCACGATCGCCCTGATCAGATCCTCGACCCCGACGTTCGTCTTAGCGGACACGAACTGCACGTGGTCCGCGCTGATGCCCAGCACGTGCTCGATCTCGATGGCCGCGTCCTCGGGCGTCGCGCTGGCCAGGTCGATCTTGTTGATGACGGGGATGATCTCCAGGCCGTTGTGAACGGCGGCGTAGGCGTTGGCGACCGTCTGGGCCTGCACGCCCTGCGTCGCGTCCACCACCAGCAGCGCCCCGTCGCACGCCGCTAGGGCCCGGTCGACCTCGTAGTGAAAGTCCACGTGCCCCGGCGTATCGATCAGGTTGAACATGTAGGTCTGGCCGTCGACCTCCATGTCGATCGTGACGGCGGAGGCCTTGATCGTGATGCCGCGTTCGCGCTCCAGGTCCATGTCGTCGAGGACCTGCTCCCTGAGGTCGCGCTCGGAGATGGCCCCGGAAATCTGGAGCAGCCGGTCGGCCAACGTGCTCTTGCCGTGGTCGATGTGGGCGATGATCGAGAAATTACGGATCAGCCTGCGGTCCATGCGGCCTGCTCGTTGATGACACGCGGGTGCGAGAAAGGATTCTCGCACCAGCGGAAACTCGCGAATGCAGCATTATACCGCTGGCGTGAGCGGCGTGGCATGTGCCGGCCGACCCTCCGCCGCGCCGGACCGGCCGTGTGCCACCGCTCTGTGAGCAGTGCGGGTACCAGTGTAGTGTCTCATTGAAACCGCAACGTATCCGAGCCGCGACATTCATGTCGCGCGGCCGCTCCGCGCGGCCTGAAGGCCGCGGCTCAGCCCGCGATACGATGCCGTATTTGCGAGACAGCACACCAGGCGTCTGGCACTGCTGACACAGCAGTGGCACGCGGGTACCACGGCCGGGACGGCACATGAGACTTCTTCTGGCCAGCAGATTGTTCCCGCTTCGCCGACCTCATATCTTGAGCAGCACGCAATGCTGATTCGCCGTCAGGCTCCCACAGCGCTGAGGTCGCCGTGCGCCGCTGGTCACTAGCGAATCTTATCGGAACCGCCGCACTGGGCGCCCACGTCCTCTTCCTGCTCGCCCTGGTCGCAGTCCCCGGCTGCGCGATCTTCGATGCGGTCCGTGCGTTGTGCCGCGAAACGGCCCCCGATGCACTGGCCGCCCTGATCGACGCCCGACGCTGGCTCGTGCTGCTGACCAATACCGCCGCTGTCTGCGCTCTGGCCGCCGTGACGGCGACCGTGCTCGGAGCGCTGTTTGGCCTGCTCGCCGCCCGGACCGACATGCCGGGGCGCGGGCTACTCGCCGGCGCTGCGGTCCTGGGCGCCTGCGTGCCGGTCTACGTGAGCGCTACCTTCGTCTTCGCGGTGATTCCCGTGTGGCGCTACTCCGGCTCCGCGCTGGCTTGCGGCTTGCTGTACGGCCTGTTCGCCGTGCCGCTGGCCACGGTCATTCTGGCGGCTGCCTTTCGTGCGGCGGATCGCGACCTCGAGGACAGCGCGCGGCTGGATGCTGATCCGTGGGCCGTGCTGTGGCGTGTGACGATTCCGCAGGCGGCGTGGGGGATCGCGCTGGTCGCGACGATCGTCATCCTGGTCGTCGCCACGGACTTCACGATCGCGGACCTTCTGCTGGTGCGCACGTTCGCCGAGGAAGTGTATACCCAGTTCGCCCTGCACCAGTCCGCGGCCGGCCCGGTGCTCACTTCGGTGCCGGTGCTCGTGGTCGTGGCCGTGCTCCTCGGGCTGATTCAGGCTCGCTACCGGCTGCTGGGCGAGCACTCGCCCTGGCAGTTCGGCGTGCGGCCACGAACGATCACGCTCGGGCGCTGGCGGTGGGTCGTTGCACTGGGTTGCTTAGCCCTGGTCTCGGTTGTGGTGGGAGCGCCGGCGGCCGCGCTGCTTCGCAAAGTCGGGTCGCTGGGGCGATTGGCGGGCCTGGCCGTCGACCTGGACCGCGAGCTGCTGACGTCCGCGCTTGGCTCACTCGCAGGTGCCACGCTGGTGGTCTTGCTCGCCGTCGGGCTGGCGTGGGGCGCTCTCAAAACCCGCGTGCTCCGCTGGCTCATTGGCGCCGGCGTCGTGGTGCTCCTGGCAGCACCCGCGCCGGTCATCGGAATCGGCCTGATTGAGCTGCTCAACCGCCCAGGCTGGCTGGGATCGTTGTATGACTCGCCGGCGGTCATCGTGGCCGGCTATGTCGTGCGGTTCTTGCCCTTCGGAGTCTTGCTCCTCATCCCGGCCGTGCGACGGGTGCCGGCTGAGAACGAAGCCGCCGCCCGCGTCGACGGCTGCGACTGGCTCGGCGTGCAGCGGCACGTCTACTGGCCCGCCGTCGCGCGGGACGCGCTGGTGGTTTGGCTGGTCATCGTGATTCTGTGCTTCGGCGAGGTCAGTTGCACGGCGTTGTTGGCCCCGCCCGGCTGGCCGCCCGCCTCGGTACGGGCCTTTACGCTGCTGCACTTTGGTGTTTACCAGGACCTGGCGGTGCTGGCGGTAGCCACGGTAGGCTGCATCCTCGTGCCCTGGTTAGCGCTGCTGTCGCTGCTGCGTTCTCGCCTCGGGCCGCAAGAAGCTTGAGGCCGGGTGGGCCGTCGAAACGCGAGGAGCCCTGACCCGCGTCCCGCCAGCATGCGAAGCCACGCCGCACGTCGAGCCGAAAGCGCTCACGGGGCTTCACGCCAGACACGGGTAGCCACATCCCAACATTTTTCCAGAATTGCGCGTTGCGCAGGGGCCGTTTCGGCAACTAGATAGATAGGCGAGCGGCAGACGCAGGGCCGATCAGCCTGCGACACGCCGCCCGTTGAGAGACCAGGAGCCACCCATGCGCGGCAACAACGGGACAACGTTGCGAGTTCAGTGTCGCTGCGGTGCCAGAATCAACGCTCCGGCCAGCGCCGCCGGGCGGCGGGCACGCTGCCCCAAGTGCCGCGCCATGATTCTGCTGACGGCGGTAGCGAAGGCCGGTTCGCGGACTCCTCGTCGCCGCCCGGAGCAACGAGCGCGAGACTCTCTTCATCGCCGCTTGAGGGGCCGGCCTGGGGGCCCTCACTCGGTGGGGGCCGGTAGTCCGGAGTCAATGTCTCCTCCACCTGCTGGAGAAGCTCATGGACCGCGTCGGGCGAGGCTGGACATCCGCCGGCCAAGGCGATCGCCAGTAGCAACAGTGCACCCAGACATAACCTGCTCATCGTAGTACCTCCTTCGTTGGGGACGACGCGCCATCCAGTACGCGGCGTCCGGTCCATCGGTTTCATCCCCAGCTAGTGAGCCAGGGAACAAATCTTCGGGAGGCGAAGCACAATTGTTGACGGCAGGCGTCGGTACCCCCGCGCGTGACCTCCGCTATACTCCCCGACCATGAGGAACGAGCTTGAAGCTGCTGCCCAGCGGTTTGCGGTGTTTGCCAACCAGGTACTGGAACCCGCGGTCTTCGGACCGGGCGTGCTTTTGCACGTCGGCGTTCTGCAAACCCCGGAACCCATCCCCTACGCCGAGGCCCGCTCCGGGACCTATCAGCCGGTCGAGATCGGCTGGCGCTGGGGACCGGTCTGGTCCACGGCGTGGTTCCAGCTCACGGGCCGCGTGCCGGCGGAGATGCGTGGCCGGCCGGTCGCACTCCGCTTTTCGAGCGGTACGGAGGCGCTGTTGTGGCGAGACGGCGTCCCGCACTGCGGGCTGGACGTCAACCACGACATGGCCGTGCTGTTTGACCCGACCGCCGGGAACGAAGAAATCGATCTGCACGTCGAGGCGGCCTGCAATCACCCGCTCGGTGCGGCACCGTTCTGGTGGCTGGAGCGCGAGTTCAACCAGCGCTGGGCCGAGGCCAAGCCCGGCCGGCTCGAACGCTGCGAGATCGCAACGTACGACCCCGAGGTCTGGCGGCTAGGGCGGCAGTTCGAGTTTGCCCGGCAGCTCATGTTGCTCTGCCCTGAAGATCAGAGGCGCGCGCACGAGCTTGGCGCTGCCCTGCAAAGAGCCGCGGAGGTCATTGATGACGGAGATGTCGCCGGCACGACCGCCGCGGCGAGCGAAGTGCTTGTCGCCGCGCTGCGGGGCGAGGGGCCACCAACGCACACGACCTGCTACGCCGTCGGCCATGCCCACATCGACACGGCGTGGCTATGGACGTTTCGCGAGACGCAGCGCAAGTGCCTGCGCACGTTCGCGACCGTCCTGCGGCTGATGGAGCAGTACCCCGACTTTCGCTTCTTATGCAGCCAGGCCCAGCAGTACGCCTGGGTGCAGGAGCGATCGCCGGAGTTATTCAAACAGATCGCAGCGCGCGTAAGGGAAGGCCGCTGGGAGGCTGGCGGCGCGATGTGGGTCGAGTGCGACTGCAACGTGCCGTCCGGCGAATCGCTGGTGCGGCAAATCCTGCACGGCACGCGCTACTGGGAACAGGCCTTCGGCGAGTGGGGCCGACAGCGGCACTTGTACCTGCCCGACACATTCGGCTTTTCCGCCGCCCTGCCGCAGCTCATGGCCCTCGCCGGTCTGGATACGTTTATCACCAACAAGCTCTCGTGGAACGACTCCAATGAGTTCCCCTACACGACGTTTCGCTGGCGCGGCCTCGACGGGACCGAGGTCCTCGCCCATTGCACGCCCGGCCGCGACTACAATGCCACCAACACGCCGCTCGAGCTGCAGCGCGGGGAGAAGGAATGTGCCCGCAAGGACCGCGCCGGGGTGGGGCTCTGGCTACAACCGTTCGGGTACGGCGACGGCGGCGGCGGACCGACCGCAGGAATGATCGAGAACGCCGGGCTCGCGCAACAATGCGAAGGCTTGCCGGAGGTTCGGCTGGCCACGGCAGGCTCGTTCTGCGATGAGCTGGCCCGGCGGTGCGAGGGCCGCGCGCTGCCCGTCTGGGACGGCGATTTTTACCTCGAATACCACCGCGGCACGTACACCACGCAAGCGCGGCTGAAACGGGCGAATCGCCGGGCGGAGCAGACCCTGCGTGCGGCGGAATGGCTGACGTGGGCCGGGCCGGCGGCCCTCGACCCGCAGGCGTCCGCACAGGTCGCGTGGCAACTCGACGAAGCCTGGAAGCTTCTTCTGCTGAACCAGTTCCACGACGTCCTGCCCGGTTCCTCGATCACGGCGGTGTACGCGGACAGCGAGCGCCACCATGGCCGAATTCGGGAGATTTGTGCGGAGGTCGTCCAGGCGGGCGAGCAACGCTGGTCGCGGAACGTGCACACGGCCGGCCTGAAGGAACCGATGCTGGTGCTCAATCCGTGCTCGTCCCGACGCAGCGGCGTGGTCGAGTGCGCGGGGCAACTGCAATATGTCGCGGACGTACCGGCCCTCGGCGCTGCCGTGCGCGATCGCGCCATACAGGTCCGCGCAGAGCCCGTCCGCGTCAGCGGCAAGACGCTGTCGAACGGCATCTTGGCCGCCACGATCGACGACGTGGGCCGGGTCGTCAGCCTGCGACGCACGGACACCGGCCGCGATGCGTGCCGCACCCGCCAGCCGATGAATCAGCTTGTGCTGTATGACGACCGGCCGCGCGGGTGGGACGCCTGGGATATCGACGCGGAGTATGAACTGAAGGCCTGGCCGATCGCTGAGCCCGCCGAAAGCTGGCGCGTCGTAGAGGCCGGGCCGTTGCGGGCCGCCGTCGAGGTCGTGCGACCGCTGGGCCGGGCCAGCCGCATCACGCAGCGGCTGATCCTCGAGGCTGGCTCGCCGCGGCTGGACATCCACACGCGGGTGGATTGGCACGAGAGCCACCGGCTGCTGCGGGCGCTGTTCCCGGTCGACGTCCGCGCCCGGCGGGCGACTTACGAGGTTCAATTCGGCCACGTCGAGCGGCCAACGCACCGCAACTCGTCGCGCGAGCAGGCCATGTTCGAGGTGTGCGCGCAGCGCTGGATGGACTTGTCCGAGCCCGGCTTCGGCGTGGCCCTGCTGAACGACTGCAAGTACGGGCACTCGTGCCACGACGGCGTCATCGGCCTGTCCCTGCTCCGCAGCCCGAAGTTCCCCGATCCACAGGCGGACATGGGCATGCATGAGTTCACATACAGCCTGATGGTCCACGGCGGCGACTGGCGCGCCGCCGGCGTCGATCGCGAGGCCGAGGCCCTCAACGCGCCCCTGTGGGCGCTGCCGCTGCCGGCCGGCCAGCGCGGACCGATTCAGCAGGAATGGGCCCCGTTCGAGATTCACACGGAAGGCGTCGCGGGCGTCGCGGTCTCCGCGGTCAAGCGAGCAGAAGACGACGACCGCCTGATTCTCCGTTTGGTGGAAATCCACGGCGGACGCGGGCAAGCCACGATCACCTGGAATCTACCGGTCATGACAGTCGAAGCCGTGAACCTGCTGGAGCGGCCCCTCGCGCTTGAGGGTTTCGCCCACGACGCCGCCCGGCGACGATCGACTGCGCCGCTCCGGCCGTTCCAGATCGTCACACTGAGAGCAGAATAGTAACTGCCGAGTAGCGATGGCCTGTAATTCGCCATTCGCTATTCTCTATTCGAACTTCACGTATCCCCACCGCTCCGGCACGTGCATGTTGATCATGCCCTGCGGCGACCAGACCCAGTTGTCCTCCGGCCGGTCGGGCACCTTCTCGTACTGGCCGTTCACGACCCGCGTTTGCCATTCCACGCGTGAGAAGTTCATCCGCCAGGTGTCGCCCGCGTGCGGCGGCGCTGGCCGCTGGGCGGCTTCGGCGAGCGCGGCCCAGGGCACTGCAAATTCCACCGACCAGCCGCGGTCCAGGTCGGCCGGGTCGTTCAGCGTGCCATGCACGTACACCGCAGACCGCAAGCCTTTGCAGTCCCAGCCGTGCAACGCCGGCCCGCCGTCGATGTAGGTGCGGACCAGGAACAGATCGAAGATCGTGTTGAGGGCGTTGACCTCGATCTCGTAGTACTCGCGGCGGTCGCCGTTGGGGTCGATGAAGACCTCGAAGTCGTTGTCCCTGAACACGATCTGGTCGTGCTGAGTCAGCGAGGCCCAGACGTGGGGCTCCTCCAACGTCGCCCCGATGTACAGGTATTGCTCGTCCCACAGCATCTTGGCCCGCGTGCGGAAACGCGGCGGCAGCCTGGCACCGCCCTCGATATCCACGAAGTCCTCGGTCCACGGCGCTTGCTCCCAGATCGGATCATCCAGGAGGCCGTCCAGGACCAGCGGGCTCGCGGCCCGATGGCAGGCGTAGTGCCGCGGAACAGCGGGCGCCGACGCGGCCGTCTGCGCCGCAGGCCCGGCCGCGCGACGCGCGGTGCAACCGGCCAGCAGCATTAATCCGAACCACACGGGCGTGAGTTTGCACAAGCGCTTCGCCATCGCCTGCTCCTTGGCCAAGAGCCAACTGTACGCCAGAATAGCTGTAGCTGCGGATGAGCGAAAGCGTGCCCCATCCTATGATCAGTCGCGAGCGCGTCTACCGGTGCCTGGAGTTTGCGCGGCCGGACCGCGTGCCACGGGTTTTGTGGCTCTTGCCCATCGCGACCATCGAGCACGGCCCGGCGGCGGTCCCTCATGAGGCAACCTTTCCGGCGTCCCACGACGGAGCGAAGGAACCCCTGGTATGAATATGCACCCGCTGGACTGGGCTATCGTGGCCGGCCTGCTGACCGTCCTCGTGTGGGCCGGCCTCGGCACACGCCGCTACAGCCGCAGCGTGGCCGCCTTTCTGGCCGCCGAGCGCTGCGGCGGGCGGTACCTGATCTCGGTCGCCACCGGCATGGCCCAGCTCGGCGTCATCACGCTCGTGTGGTACTTTGAGCAGAACTACGAGGTCGGCTACACGTCGATCTGGTGGCCGCTGCTGGAAGGCCCCGCGTGGATCATCATGGGGTTGTCGGGCTGGGTGTTCTACCGCTACCGGCAGACGCGGGCCATGACGCTGGCCCAGTTCTTTGAGATGCGCTACAGCCGCAACTTCCGCGTGTTCGCGGGGCTCGTCGCCTATTTGTCGGGCCTGATCAACTTCGGCATCTTCCCGTCGGTGAGCGCCCGTTTCTTCATCGCCCTGTGCGGACTGCCGGAACGCTTCCACGTCGGCGGGCTGCCGCTCGCGACGTTCCCGGTACTGATGATCCTGCTGATCGGGGTCTCGCTCTTCTTCACCTTCATCGGCGGTCAGATCGCCGTCATGGTCACCGATTTCCTCCAGGGCGCCTTTGTCAACATTACGTTCATCGTGCTCATCCTGTTCCTGCTCATGACCTTCAAGTGGGAGCAGGTTTCCACGGCCCTACTCGCGGCGCCGCGCCAGGAATCGCTAGTCAACCCGTTTCATCTCGGACAGGAGAGCAACTTCAATGTCTGGTATTACATGATCGGCGTAGTCATCATGTTCTACGGAGCGATGGCCTGGCAAGGCACCCAAGGCTACAACTGCGCGGCGCGCAACGCCCACGAAGCCAAGATGGCCGGCATCCTCGGCGGCTGGCGCTTCCGCGTGCTCATGCTCATTGTTGTGGTGTTGCCGGTCTGCGTGCGCACAGTGCTGTACCACCCGGATTTCGCCGCCCAGGCCGCCTCGGTCAACGGCCGGCTCGCCGCCATCCCGTCCGAATCGCTCCAGAACCAGATGCGCACGCCGCTCGCCATGGCGGCGATCTTTCCGGCGGGCCTGCTGGGCCTGGCGTGTGCCGCCGCACTGGCCGCTAACATCGGCACCCATGGCGCATACTTGCATTCGTGGGGCGCGATCCTGGTCCAGGACGTGATCCTCCCCTTTCGCAGGAAGCCGTTTACACCCGAGCAGCACTTGCGGCTGCTGAAGCTCTCCATCTCGGCGGTGGCCGTCTTCATCCTGCTGTTCAGC
>Ga0315285_10000514_pt1 | contig 40075 bp, 35 predicted proteins | sample YL17G09_36_MG_FD_203698 | JGI IMG/M metagenome (GOLD analysis project Ga0315285, IMG submission 203698) | Sediment microbial communities from Yellowstone Lake, YNP, Wyoming, USA - YL17G09_36 | ecosystem: Environmental > Aquatic > Freshwater > Lake > Sediment | place: USA: Wyoming | collected...
CAGTCGGGAGGCAGAAAGCGAGTGACCTGTTCGATGGGCATTGATAGGTCGGCGTCACATATAAACCGGTAGTCGCCATGTGCTTCATTTATGCCGCGTTGGATGGCAAGCCCCTTGCCGCGCTGGTGGTTTTGCAGAACTCTTAAACCAGCGAAATGATGCCCAAGCCCCTGGGCGACCTCATACGTACGGTCCGTGCTGCCATTTTCGATCACCAACACCTCTGCCGTGTATGTTTGTGCCTGCAGGAAAGCGAAGACCTGCTCCAGTGTATGGCGCAGGCGATGTTCTTCGTTATAAGCGGGGATAATTATGGAGAGGAACGGGTGATTCAAAATAGCATGGGATACAGAATGATCAGACCGAAGAAAACAACAATGATGCAGATTTCGATAATGAAGATTGCTGCCAGCAGAGCGACCTGTTTCCCGCTCATACCCAGGAAACCTTTACGTTGCACCTGGTGTGGCAGAATTTCTAGTGGCTTTGATGCGGGAATCACTTCCTCCGCGGATGGCTTTTCAACATAGGCTCCCGCCTCGGCCTGTGATTCCTCATCTTCAAAAGCAAAGCGGATATCTTCAATGTTCCAGTCAGGGATTTCTTTATCACGCAGTTGCTTGAAAGAGACTTCTGGAGTGGGTGTTTCGAATGTGGCTGGTTCCTGGATGGGCGCTCCTGACTTGACTGGTTCCGGTGCAGGAGTTTCGGCGGTTTGGACTGGCTTGGGTGGGCGGGGATGCAGGATATGGTCAACCAGTTCATGTACGGTTTCCGGACTGAACACCGGCTCTGCCTGGGCGATGGAAATCGCAAACCGTTCCAGTGCATCACTCATAACGATCCGTATCACTGGGCGCACAGCCTCAATATGCATGCCAGGGTTGGCTGCCAGCAGGACCGCTTCGACTTTGAATGCTGCTTCGTATCCTTGCCGTTTGAGATTGGCTTGCAGGGCACGTCCCAGGCGGGCAACGCGTGCCAGCAGGTTTATGGATGCGGGTTGGAACCGGTTGCCATTAACCGTGCCCCAACTGTCTCCTTTGGCGCGATATACGCCGCGCAGGTATGTGGCATACAGCACGTACAATCCGGTCGGTCCGACCAGGATCATCGGGATTACGATCCCTGTGGTTCCCAGCATGTGATTGCGGATCAGGATATAGTTCTTTTCAAGCGGTTTTTCAAGCCTGGCGATGACCGCCTGCTGGGCTTGCAGTTCTGGGTACCAGCTGAAGCCATATTGTAATGTGCCTCTTAACCGATCGAGCAGGCTGATTTCCCCTTTTTCTGTTAGAAAAGGAGTCTTGTCGATGATCTTCATGGAATTACCTTCCGCTGATCAGTATCCCAGGAGATCCGGCTAGAGGATGGGCACGTCTTCAAGAAGATCATGCCCCCGGTTCTGTCCACCGGTCGTGACGATCTCCTTGCCGTTTTGCATCAAGCGTTTTACCGTTTTCCCGACCTCGAACGCACCCCCCAATAAATGTTTGCGCTTGCCGGTCACGAAATGTTTACCGTTCTTGAGGCGTTCCAGCAGCGTCTTTCGATCGAGTAATACCAGGTCGGAAAAAGCAAACCCCATCCGTTCGTAAACCCGGATGAAAGCAATATTCCCATCCGATGAATAGTGGGCAGCTTCAATAACTACATCATATTTTTGTCGTGCCATGATCATACCTCCGGTTCTATTTTAGCATAGGAAACCGCCGAGAACGTTGTGCCTGTCTCGGCGGTTTACAGTCGGGGTGGGCGGACTTGAACCGCCGACCCCCGCGTCCCAAACGCGGTGCGCTGGCCAACTGCGCTACACCCCGTCACTTGTGAGTATAATGCGTAGCACCTGTTATCGTCAAGCGGATTCGTAATGTCGTTAACACCAACCGCCTCGTGGAGTAAACCGTAAGGGAAGTGCCACCGAAATTGAACTATTTGACGGGGTGCCCGTGGCAGGCATCTCGCCTCAGTCAAAATATAACAGCTCCATACATATTGTTTGTTGTGATGTCTCCTACCACACGAAGGTTTTCCTTCCTGGTCCTCCTTTTTTGGCTTAATGCCTGTACCACGTACTCAACACCTGATCCCACCCCCCCGCCAGCCTCGACCCGTTCACCTGTTATCCTCACTACCTCGCTTTCACCGTCTTTCACCCCAACACCTTTAAGATGCCTGAGCCAGTCCGGCGTGATAGAAATGACCAGCCTCGAAACCAAGCCGATCCCGCTGCAATTCCGTGTGTATCTGCCGCCCTGTTACATCGCAGAGATCAAACAGCGCTATCCGGTGCTTTATCTTCTACACGGTCAGACCTATACCGAGGACCAATGGGTTCGCCTTGGTGCACCCGCCACCGCAGACCGGTTGATCGTTTCAGGTGATGTCCCGCCGTTCATCATTGTCATGCCTTTGGACCGTTCCTATGCTCCCCCCGCTGGGGAATATGGACAGGCGTTGATCGATCAACTTGTCCCCTATATTGACTCAAATTATCGCACGCTCCAGGACCACCGCTACCGCGCCATTGGGGGTCTTTCGCGGGGAGCGGCCTGGGCGATCCACCTGGGACTCACCCATTGGGAAACCTTTGGTGCTTTTGGCGCCCATTCACCCGCTCTTTTCTACGCGGATGGCAATTTGCTGCAGAAGTGGCTGGAGGCGATACCGGTAGGGTCCTGGCCGCGCATCTTCATCGATACCGGTGATCGCGATAAAGACCTTGGCTACACCCGCTTGTTCGAGGATATGCTTACCAGGCATGGAATCCCGCATGAATGGCATATCTATGAAGGTGCGCACGATGAGACTTACTGGGGATCGCATGTCGAGGAATATCTGCGCTGGTACGCTGCTGGCTGGGATGAATCTGATGAGTAGATCCCTGGTTTTCCTTTTACGTTATAATTTCTTCCATGCCTCTTTCTCTGAAAGAAGTTGAACATATTGCCACCCTTGCACGGCTGGAACTGACCAGCGAAGAGAAAGCTCGTTACCGCCAGCAGCTCTCGGCTATCCTTGACTATGTTGCCCGCTTGCAGGAATTGGATACGACCAGCATACAACCCACCGCCAGTGTTTTGGCAGAGGATGGTGTCTTGCGTCCAGACCAGCCGGTTCAAGGCCTGAACCGCGACGACATACTGGGGAATGCTGCACAGACTCGAGAAGACCAGTTCCTTATTCCCCCGGTCTTTGACCAGTCATGACCGATCTGACCTCATTATCGCTTGCTGATGCCCTGGCTGGTCTGCGCCATGGAGATTTCTCCAGCCGCGAGCTGATGAACGCATGCCTGGAACGCATTGACAGGCTGGAGCCGTCACTGCATGCTTTTCTGAGCCTGAATGGGGATAAAGCCTTGACCCAGGCTGGCGAAGCTGATAAGGGACTGGTTGAATTACGCAAGGAGCCTGATGCACATCATATACCACCCCTGCTTGGTCTGCCCATTGCCATCAAGGATGTGCTGGTCGTTGAGGATTTCCCTTGTACCTGTGGTTCGAAGATTCTGGAAGGTTTTCAGCCTCCGTTCACAGCAACGGCGGTCAAGCGCCTGCAGGCAGCCGGAGCGATTGTTGTCGGTAAAACCAACACGGACGAATTTGCCATGGGCTCCTCGACTGAGAATTCTGCTTATGGGGTTACTCACAACCCATGGGACCTGGCCCGCGTGCCCGGCGGCTCATCCGGAGGTAGCGCAGCTGCAGTCGCGGCACACCTGGTCCCTGCTGCCTTGGGGACCGATACTGGAGGTAGTGTCCGCCAGCCGGCCTCCTTTTGTGGTGTGACCGGCATCAAGCCGACCTATGGGCGCATCTCACGCTATGGTTTGGTGGCTTATGGCTCGTCGTTGGATGTGGTTGGAGCAATTGGACGCACTGCGGAAGACGTCTGGACCCTGTTCACATTGATGGCAGGACGTGACCCGCTGGATGCCACTTCGGTGGAAATGCCCTTGCCGAAAATGAGACTTGCAAAGGTGACGCATGACTCGCCCTTGGATGGATTAAAAATCGGCATCCCTCATGAATATTTTATTGCTGGTATCCAGGTTGAGGTCGAGCAAGCGGTCCGGGCGGCGATCGATGTGCTAAAGTCTCTCGGCGCCCAGGTCCACCCGATCAGCCTGCCGCACACTGAGTACGCGCTTCCTGTTTATTATATAATCGCCCCTGCGGAAGCTTCCGCCAACCTGGCGCGCTATGATGGCATCCGCTATGGACCCCGCATTGACTGTGAGAAAATGTGGGACGTGTTTTACCGGACCCGTGGTCAAAAATTTGGCCCGGAGGTCGAACGCCGCATCATGCTGGGGACATATGCGTTATCAGCCGGTTATTACGATGCCTATTATGGTCAGGCTCAAAAGGTGCGCACGCTGATCAAACAGGATTTCGAGCATGCCTTTGCGCGAGTGGATGTGATCGCGGCGCCGGTTGCCCCGACAACAGCTTTCCCTATTGGTGCCCATGGGGATGATCCGCTGGCGATGTATCTTGAGGACGTCTTCACCCTGCCCGCGAACCTGGCTGGCGTACCGGGACTGACCTTCCCGGTTGGTTTCGATGGTACTGGCCTGCCGGTTGGCATGCAGTTGATGGGTCCACATTTCCAGGAGGATTTGCTGTTCAGCATGGCACATGCTTACCAGCAGGTCACGGATTGGCACACCAGAAAGCCCGGGCTGTGATTTAACCACCAGGCACCCAAAGTACACCAGGGGAAATCCTTTGTGTTCTTTGGAGTGAGGAGAGATTGATGAATATTTTTGTCACCGGAGGCGCCGGATATATCGGATCGGCAACTGCTGACGCGCTGCTCAAAGCTGGCCATCTTGTCACAGTTTACGACTCGCTGGTAACCGGTCACCGCGCCGCTGTGCCGGACGGAGCTCGTTTTATCCAGGCTAACTTGGCGGACCAGAACACACTGGCCGGCGCCTTGGCTGGTGAGAAATTCGATGCGGTCATGCACTTCGCGGCTTATATTGAGGCCGGCGAAAGCATGAAGGACCCCGGCAAGTTCATCCATAACAACCTGGTCAATACCGTCCATCTGATCGAAGCCGCCCACAGGGCTGGTGTGGCTAGATTTGTGCAGTCCTCCACGGCCGCTGTTTATGTCTCCAGTGATGAACCTCTCAGCGAAGAGTCACCCCTCGGTCCGACCAACACTTATGGTTATACCAAGCTGGCGATCGAGCAGGCATTGGATTGGTATCGTCAGATATATGGGCTGCATTTTGCCGCCTTGCGTTATTTCAACGCCGCGGGTGCTCTACCCGGGCGCGGTGAAGCCCACCAGCCAGAATCGCACCTGATCCCGCTGGTTCTGCGCGTCGCCCTGGGGCAGGCGCAGACTGCCACCATCTTCGGCACAGATTACCCGACACCGGATGGGTCAGCCATCCGCGATTATATCCACATCGCTGACCTGGTCTCAGCCCACCTGCTGGCTCTGGATGCGCTGGGTGAGCGAGACCGTCTTGTCTACAACCTGGGCAACGGGAACGGCTACTCGGTGCGGGAGGTGATCGAGACCGCCCGCCTCGTCACCGGTCACCCGCTCCCGGCAGTTGAATCACCGCCTCGCACGGGTGACCCTGCCCGGCTGGTCGCTTCATCAACCAGGATCCGTCGCGAGCTTGGCTGGCAGCCAAAATATCCCGACCTGAAGGATATTGTTGCCAGCGCTTGGGAATGGCACCAATCCCATCCCCACGGGTACGAAAAATAAGGGGAATTGAAGGAGTTTTTTGATGACCTTTCTGGTCGTTTTGTTCGGCTGGATCTTCTCGCTCTGCCTGCACGAGTTTTCCCATGCCCTGGTCGCGTATTGGGGTGGTGATACCACTGTACGTGAAAAAGGATATTTAACCTTCAATCCGTTACAATATACCCATCCAGTGTATTCATTGCTTTTACCGTTGATCTTCCTGGTGTTGGGGGGCATCGGTCTGCCGGGAGGAGTGGTCTACATCGAAAAATGGCGGCTGCGCAGCCGGAACTGGGAAAGCGCCGTATCGCTGGCCGGCCCCTTTTCCAATCTTATGGTGGGAATCCTCCTGGCTTTTATCTTGCGCTTGGCACCCTCTCAGCTCGCTGGCATCCTGCCCGGGCTGGCTTTCCTGGCGCTCCTGCAGATTACTGCTGTCGTGCTCAACCTGATCCCATTACCGCCATTCGATGGCTATGGTGCAGTCGAGCCCCATCTGCCGGAAGAATTGCGGATGCGTATGGCCGAGACCCGCGGCATGCTGGTCTGGATTGTATTTGTCCTTTTATGGTATGTACCGGTTGCAAATAAAATTTTCTGGGGGATTATCTTTTTCTTATCGCGTCTGATCGGGATACCGTTGGACTTGAGCGGCCTGGGCTTGCAGCAGTTCATGTTCTGGCGGTGAGGATTGTGGCGGATGAGTAAGTGGAGTGTCAGATGAAGGAAGAGCAGGGGAATGGTTCAGAAGGACCTTTCAAGCAACAACTGGTGGCTCATTATTGTGCTACACTCTCGACGGAAGGTCTTCGAGCAGTTACCTGGAGATCTCAGTTAATTCTGCAGCTAACTAAAAAATGGAGCGATAATAACTGTATCAACTTAACAACCTCACCTGTCACATCTATCATCTATTGTAAGCGTCTGGTAGATTGAACATCCTATCCAGGGAGATAACCAGGAATGTCGAGCTTTCAATTCAAATTGCTTAAATCATATTTCCACCTGCAGCGCTTGTTCACTCGTTCAGGAAGGAAATTGGATGTGACCAGGGAACGGGCTGAGCTGGATTCCCTGGGTTCCATGTTCAAGCCCCTGGCTCGCATCGAATGTACGAAAGAGGTCGCCAATGGAGTCCCGGCCGAGTGGCTCATTCCCACGGGTGCCTCGTCCTCCAGGGTGGTCCTCTATCTGCATGGCGGATCCTACGTTGCCGGTTCCATAGTTTCACATCGCTCTCTTGCAGCCAACATTGCCCATGCCGCCAGGGCTCGTGCTCTGATCATCGATTACCGCCTGGCTCCGGAGAACCCTTATCCGGCTGCCATACAGGATTCCGTTTCCGCTTATAGATGGTTGATGGATAACCAGGTAACTCCTGATCAGATAACCATTGCTGGAGATTCAGCCGGCGGTGGTCTGGCTCTGGCGCTTGTGCTGAGCCTCAGGGATGGGAACCTGCCTTTGCCTGCCGCGGTCGTTTGTCTTTCTCCCTGGACCGACCTGGCGGCAACCGGTGAATCCTGGAAAACCAAAGTCGATGTTGACCTGGTCATCGACACTCGCATGGAGTCGGAATTCGCACGCATGTATCTGGGGGATGTCGATCCCCGGTCTCCGCTTGCCTCGCCCCTTTATGCCAACTTCAAAGGTCTGCCGCCGTTGTTGATCCAGGTTGGTACGGACGGGGTCCTGCTCTCAGACTCCTCCCGTCTTGCCGATCGGGCTCGAACAGCAGGAGTGGATGTGACTTACGAGGAATGGGAAGGGATGCAGCATGTCTGGCAGTTTGCTGCGAGCTTCATCCCTGAGGGCCGGCAGGCAATTGCCGTGATTGGTGATTTCATCCAAAAGTACACTTAATGTAGAATCACATTTATGACCTGACAAGTGCTATTCAATTGTTATAGTTTCTCCGGATTGGATGAGGGGCATCCAATGGCTGGCGCTATCAACTTGTTTCAGAACAGTTGGTTTCCATCGACCGGATGGTGTATCTTTTTATCAAGAGGAAAATAGTCATGGAAATAAGTAAGACAATACGCAAAAAAAGACCTCGTTACCCCATGCCTGTTTTTATTTGGGATGCGCTTCTTGAGCGGGGTTTGATGGAAAAGTATCACGGTCGTCCCCCATACCAGCAGAACGATTATATTGGCTGGATAATTCTCGCAAAATACAAGGAAACTCAGGAAAAGCGGCTTGCTCAAATGCTGGACGAACTCGACCTTGGCGATAAGTATATGAACATGCCCTATAATCCTAAGCGTCTTAGCAGGTAAATATTGGCCTCATGTAACTTTACCGGATGGAAATGTGTTAAAACTATCATGCTATGCTGCTACCTCATGTGATATAACGGTGATTAACCCGTGCACCTGATAGCGATTTGAGTAGCAGTCTTATCTTGAATCAGATGCTACTATGAGATTTATAACATAATGTTTCCCATGCGCAAAATATATGAAGACAGAATTTCTTCATAAAGATAACACCCAAGGCGAATTCCCTCAACATGGAAGAATCCAATGGGATAGGCTCCGCTTCTATGTCTCATTCTCATGGCGTTTCGTTGTGCTGCGGCGCCCGGAACCGCTCATCTATGGCGTAGCACTGACGGATCGCTGCAACCTGGGGTGTCGAGGCTGTCAGGTCGCCAACACCGGGCGCCCTGATATGACTTGGGATCAACTGGTCGATTCGATGCAAGGAGCATGGCAACGTGGATTCCGTGAGTTGTACTTCAGCGGAGGAGAACCCATGCTCTGGCGCGATGGAGAACACACGCTTGAAGACGCGGTTCAAGTAGCAAAGCGGATAGGCTTCTACCACGTGCACCTTTACACCAATGGCACGCTTGGACTCGATATATCTGCTGATCTTGTATGGGTCAGCATGGACGGGTTGCCTGGCACTTTCGAGCTCCGGCGGGGGAATTACTTCACTCAGGTCGAACAGGCTGTCCGAAGTGGTCAACACCCTAAAATTGCCGTCATTTACGTCATCGATAAGAACACCGCACAGGGCATCGAACCGTTTCTGCGCTGGGTGCGGGGCTCAAAATTTCCTGTTATTGGTGTCATGTTCTACTTCCATACGCCATATTACGGATACGACGAGTTATTTCTAAGTGCAAATGCGCGCGCACCAATTATTGATCGGCTCCTCGACTGCATTAGAGCTGGACTACCAGTTGTCAACTCGCATGCTGGTTTGCTTGCTCTCAAGTCCGGTAATTGGCCGAGGCGTGTACCCATAGCTTGCGTAGTGGATGTCGATGGTGAGCATGTGTGCTGTCGCGCCTCCGATGATGTATGTGAGGATTGTGGTTATGCGGCCTGTACAGAGCTTATCGAATTCCAACGCCTGCGACCAAGCGCTATGATTGGGATGATGAGGTATTGGTGAGCAGTCTCAGCAACATAATATCCCGCCTCATGACATGCGTCATTCGCGGTTACCTTGTAGGAACAGAACAGCGCTGGGTTTTCGAATCACCTCCACAGAATTGGACACCCCCGCAAATCAAACGCACTTCATTATACTTGCATGTGCCTTTCTGCCGTAATTGCTGCCCATATTGCCCTTATACGAAAGTGCCCTTCGATGAGGCACTTGTTGAACCTTATACCAGGGCGGCAATTTCTGAGGTCGACTGGTGGGCTGATATGGTCGGACACGCAGAGCTGACGAGCATCTACATTGGCGGTGGTACGCCAACGATCGCCATGAAAAGCGTCGCTGGCGTTCTTCGGCATGTGCGTGACCGTTTCCGTCTGGCAGGTGATGTCTGCATTGAGACAAACCCCGCTGACCTGGGTAAAGAGACCATCCGGCACTTGCATGAGGCAGGCATAGCGCTTGTTTCGCTTGGCGTGCAATCATTCCATCCAGGGCACCTTGCCATGCTCGGGCGTCGCTATGATCCGCTCGTTGCGGAACATGCGCTTGCGCTTCTAGCCGAGAGCGGCTTTACCTCGATAAACGTGGACCTGATGTTTTCGCTGCCTGGTCAGAAGACCAGTGAGGTGATTTCAGACCTGACTCGTGCGGCTCAGCTCGGTGCAAACCAGATCACGACCTATCCTCTCTTCACCTTCCCATACACTTCGGTTGGTGAGTACCTGCGTTTGAAGTCAGTCCGCATGCCAGATTTGCGCCAGCGAAAAGCGCACTATCGAGCGATTAACGACTGGTGCGTGGATCATGGCTATGAACGCGTCTCGGTTTGGAGTTTCAAGCGTGGTAATGCCCCTCGCTACTCATCGGTAACCAGAGATGGCTACATCGGCGTGGGACCTGGAGCCGGGTCACACCTGCCCGATGGATTCGTACTTAACACCTTTGACCTCAATAGCTGGTTTCAGTCAATACATGCTGGGCATAGTGCGATTGCTCTGCGCATGCCGTTCACTGATCGGATGTCTGCCTGGTGGTGGTTGTACTGGCGTTTTTACGATACTCGGGTTCAACTGGATAGCCTTAATACAGCCTTCGGTAACAACAAATCTATGGCTCTCCGGTTGCTGAAAGCATTGGAACTGATAAAACTCGTTAACCGCAATGACAAGAACTTCGAATTTACCGAACCGGGAGCATTTTGGATTCATCTTATTCAAAACTACTTTGCTTTGAACTACGTGAACACAGTGTGGACGGAAGCACGCAGAGAGCCATGGCCACAGGCAGTGATGATTTGAGCATCTGGCGACTGATTTTTTCAAGCGCTGGCAACTCCGGTACAGGCTATGTAAGCGGTGCTATTTCGAGTGATTGGTTGTGAGCAAAGGCGCGTTGGTTTGAGTACAGCAATGGTAGCACGTATTCTCATTGGATTGCATTTTGATTCCTAATTTTGCAAAGTCTACCAGCGAGAGGAGTCAGAGATGAAAAAAAGCAGAGGGGAAGCTCTCTTCAGGGAATCCCCGCCTTTCAGCGCAGTGGTGTACGACCGTTTGCTGCGCTTCGAAGCGATGGATGTCCACTACCAGGAGCTCGCCCGGGATTTGGCGTCCATGATTGACCGTGGTCGTTTGCTGGATGCCGGCACCGGACCGGGCAGGCTGCTCCTTGAGATCCACCGCTTGAAGCCGGATATCGAGCTCTTCGGTCTTGACATCGCCGCATCCATGGTTCAGCAGGCAAAGAAGACCTTGACTGGCATCCAGGCCGATCTGCGCCAGGGCAGCATCGAACACACCGGGTATGAGGATAATTTCTTCGACATGGTTACTGCCACTGGCAGCTTCTATCTTTGGGATCGCCCCGAGGCATGCCTGGAGGAGATCCATCGCATTCTTAAGCCAGGTCGATCAGCCTGTCTTTTCGAAACACACAGGGATTTCGATGAAGAAGAGTTCAGACGGGGGTTGAAGGCTAATCTGCAGAGAGAGAACATTCTGCGCAGGTGGTTCATGCCCTTTTTCCCAAGGAAGGCGATCGAAATGTCGTATCGCCGGGAAGAGATCGTCGAGATAGTGAAGCGGACACGCTTTGCTGACAGCTTTACCATCGATGAGATGACCCTGGCGAGGCTGCCGATCTGGCTGCGGATCAGGTTGACCAAGACCCGCCTGCCTTGACCCCGATTGACAGCAGGTTTTAGTGCGGGAAGGGGAACAGAGGTGAAGGCAGCCCAACCACGCATGTATCGGATGGGGCAAATCCCACCCTGCTGCCATCCTGTTCGGCGCCTTAGACACTTACCGTTACATAGCTGATTGGTAAGTCTCCACACTGAATATATTTATGGGAAATCGTAAAACCATGTTTGAAGTGACAGAAAATTGGCGAATTGCGTTTCCAAAAGCTTGTGCTGGAGTATTGGTCATAAGCAATGTTTATAATCCCCCACACCACGCAGGGTTGGAAAACCAAAAAGGCATCCTGGAAGATCAACTGCGTTCCGATTATGGGGGAAAAGATCGTATGACACTTGAAACCCTGCCTGTCCTTCGAGCTTATGATGGCTACTACAAACGATTCAGGAAGACCTATCATGTTCAGCTGCAAGTCGAGTCGATCGTTACCAGGGGAAAATCCATCCCCCAGGTGGCAGCGCTGGTTGAAGCGATGTTCATGGCTGAAGTCAAGAATATGCTTTTAACTGCCGGGCATGACCTGGATACCGTCCAGTTGCCTGTTACGTTGGATGTCGCGAAAGGTGACGAAAGATACACCTTGCTGCGTGGACAGGAACAGGGTCTCAAAGCCGGCGATATGATGATGAGGGATCGAGCGGGGGTTATTTCGAGCATCATTTATGGGCCGGATCAGCGGACGCAGATTAGAGCCGATACCCATAACGTGATCTTTACTGTCTATGCCCCACCGGGTATAGCCATGGAAGCTCTGACCAATCATTTACAGGATATTCAAGGTTATGTCCTTCTAATCGCACCCGGAGCACACACTGAGATGCTGAAAGTGTTTGGGGCTGGATAAATTCCAACCACTGTTTGGGTTCCTATCCGGGGTCTGCCCGCCCCTGCATCCATCCAATTGGGCTGCCCAAATTCTTATACTGTCGTGTCTGGTATGTTTTTATAACAGCGCAATCATGTAGCTTTGCAAACCATGCTACGCTGCTATACCATTCACGGTCTATGACGTAGATCGTTGAGTGGCAGACCAGTCTAAGGGAAGGGGGGATAAACCAGTACGATAAATGGAACTTGTCTGATATCTTTATCGTCAATAAAATAAAAGACAACCAAAACAATTAGTGAAGGAGGTGTCAAAATATGAACAAGAAAGGTAACATTACCCTTTTTTCCTCTGCCCTGGCAGGTCTTTTACTCATGATAACATCCTGCACGTCTGAGCCCATCACGGTCAACCAATCCGGCGGTGCTGCTTCCCTCATCGCCGAATGTGCGGATAGAAACTATATTTCCAACACCGCAAATCATATTATTGAAGGAACAGTAAAGAAAGTTGAAAGTAGATTGGAAGAAGGAGGGAACGTTTTTACTTATACAGATTTAATAATTGAAGAATATATTAAAGGAACGCCGTTTGGAGAGAACCGACTTCAGATTGTAACCCCGGGTGGAACGGTTGGAGACATTGGTCAATGGGTGGAAGACCAGCCAATTTTTCACGAAGGTAATAAAGTTCGGATATATATCGTAGAAATGAACGGGCAATTCTCAATAGTCTGTGCTCAATTTGGAGTTGAAGAAATTCCGGGTGATTGACCGGTTGAGAGAGGTTAAGTCCAATATATCAACCAGCAAGCGCTAACATCCGACGCGCGTTACACAATCGTTGTAAAAGTAAAAAGTAGTAATTACTCATGCATGACATGCTGAGTATCCGGTTTTTGCGGCGACCGCGTCACTCAGCAAGCTCGTAAAGCGTATCCTGCCGCGCAGCGTCCTGTAAAGGTCGCGGAGCGAAGCGTCGCGAATTATCCTGTGGAGAGCACCCAGGAAGGGCGGACCCAGTAAGGGAGCCTGAATAAGCTTGATCATGAGTCGCTTTGCATATATAAAATATGTGGCCCAGTAGGAACTGAACCAATAACCGCTAGGTTAACGAACCTCCAATCGCTAAGCGTACGGGTCATTGATTTGAAAAGCGATTTGCTCTATGCTACAATAGTTTGGAGCTAATGCCAAAATTAATTTCGGAAATTAGGCCGCAAGCCCATAGTCTATTATGCCATGACAGCCTATTTACCTGTCAGGCGCTGTGAGAAAAATGGAGAATAGAATTATAAAGCGCGTTTATTCATTCATTATTCTTTGCTTCATGGTGATAGGTTGTTCTAAAATAATCTATCAATCCCAAGAAACTGTAGTCACCGAAGGTCCGGTATCCATTACACCTGTAGTAACGGCAACCTTCACGCCAACGCAGACTTTCACAGCTGCTCCTTTTCCATCCGATACGCCTGCAACCATCCCAACCATCTCATCCCTATCTGAGCATGAGCCATCTTCCGGGAAACCGAGTTTATCTGGTGACACAGTGAGTTTTTTTCGTGTCAAGCACGACAATCCACCTAGGACATTACTGAAGGATTGGGTAAACCCGAAGATGCAACAAGCACCAGAGGTGTTCCCGCTGTTTGTGGATGCCACCGATAAACACGGAACGCATCGGACGAATCTTTCCACTTGGGAGAGTTTTTGTCGCTCACTAAACCCAACCACGCGCAAATGGAACTACTACACCGGAGCACATGCTGGATTATTCAACAATACAAGCTGGCCTAACCAAGAATCACTGACGATGGGAGGCAACGTTGTCAGAGTCATCGAAGAGTCGAAGGGATTTGCCAGGATAGAAACGCTTGTGCTGGAAAATGGTCATGCTGGGGCTACTTACAAAACGCACCCCTGGTTGATACACAAATTCACAGTCATTACCAATGATGGACGAGTTTTAAACCCACCTGTTGGGGACATATATTTCCCTGTGGTTTTGAAAGAGGGAAAGCAGGCGTGGATACCTATGATTTGGCTTGAGAAATTCCCAAGTCTTCCTCGGGATGTGACGGTGAGCGCGTTGCATCTAAATGTGCTTTCCTCTCCTGGCATTACCAGCCCAATAGTTGGCTCGTTGGATGAAGGGCAGACCGTGACGATTTCAGGCTACTCTCCGATGGGTTCTAATGTTTGGGGGAAAACCGCTATTGGCTGGATTGCGCTGCTGTACAATGACACATATTTCACTAGCTGGCAAATGGTAACCGAGCCACCCTGAGCACCGCCCGCCACCTGGGTGGATTAGTGCCAGGAGATCCAAGCGCAACCCACCCAATCTTCCTTCCCCTCGCGTCACGTGGTTGTAGGACGGGATTCTCGCGAAGCAAGCTCGCAGGTTGTATCCGGTCGTTTAGCATCCTGGAAGAATAAATACGATTAAGGGAGTTTATACCTGATCGTCTATATAGAACCTGTTAGTTTCATTTTTATAATGGGTATTGCACGGAAATGATATTTTCTGTATACTGAATTCGGATCCCTGAGATATTTCTATCCGACCGCCTGCATCCGCTAAGTTTGCATAAACAGACCTGAACTTTTTCTTAGTATCAGGAGGTTCAAAAAATTGGAGGGAACGATGAGCGTTGACACCCATCACTCTGATCCTGCAACATCTTGGTCCACATCTTTGGCAGGTACAGCTTTGTTCGTGATCTGGGGTTTATTCCTGATCGTTGGTGAGATGCCGTGGGAATGGGCAGCTTCCCTTTGGCTTCATTACGTGGTTGGTATTCTGTTTGTTGGTACTATCGTCCTTGCGCCCCTGGCTTTGTGTATCGGCTGGATAAATGGCTTTCCACGCTGGTCATATCCCTATATCGGTAATGTGATATTGTTCAGCCTGTACCTGACGCGTGTTGCAACACCCGACTTCAGGGTCTTTGGATACGCGATTTTCGGGGAAGCGTCGTTGGGATGGCGAGCCTGGATACCATTATTGGTCGTCTCGGCGATTGCGCTGCTGGTCACCCGCTCATTCCGACCGCTGCTCCGGCTGTTCACCAATATCTGGCAGGATTGGACATTGCTCACTTTTTGCATGTTCGGCATCATGCCTCTGTTCATTGCCATCAGCTTCGATGAAATGGATAGGCTTTTTTCGCTCTACTTCATGGTCCTCTTGACGCTCGTCATGCTGGGCACCGCCTTGTTGTATCTCCGCAGCTCTGATTCAAAAGCGAGGCTGCTGGTTTTGTTGAGCGGTGTATTTCTAACAGTGATTATCACAGCCGTGGCGCCGAGCTTTTTCTGGTCGAATCAAGAAGGTAATGAGATGGATTTCAAGTTTGTATTCATTGAGATCATTGTGGTAGCAGCCATCATGTTTTCACCTGCCTTGATCAACCTCGCCCCTCACTCAAAACGCGGTATGAACCACCCAGGTTAAACCAACGTCAGAGAACTGGGGGAAGCCGCCCCAATACAGTCCCCCGCCAGCAAATAACAGAAAAGCAAATAAACATGCAATGAAGAAAAAGGCCGGTACGGGTTGTTGCGCCAGTTTCTTCCGCCCCCAAATCAGGGTAATGATAACGAAGCTTGTGGCGTAAGGTAGTCCCAGGGTTAATGTCTTCCCACCGATGAAGATGCAGAAATTAGGAAAACCATAAACAATCCCTGCCTGGATGGCTTCCCACCAGGTTGTCGCCATGCCTTCCGGGAGGTACCATTGGCGAGGATCTTGATAAAGATGCCTATCAAACCTATCAGGGCCAGGCGATAAGCTCCGCCCCGCTATTAAAATCGATCATGCGAATATGGTCGCCCACTTCAAGATAGACCCGATCGGCACCCCAGGCGACCACCTGGATCCAGTAGCTGGAATCCTCTTTGAGGCTGAGGGTGTTTTTTCTAAGCTGGGAACCATCGGATAGGTTCAAGACGGTAAATGCCACAGAACCCGGTTCCGAGAAGGCTTCAAGCAATATGACCTTGTCCCCGTTTAAGGCGGCGGTGAACAAGCCTTCCTCATAAACAACGGAACTAGTGCCATCGTATAAGTCCTTGGCGGCGGGATTGAGCTCCCAGCGCTTCGCTTTCGAGGTGAGGTCTATGCCCCACAGGGCGTACTGGGTTGTACCGCGGGTGCGCTCAGTGAGGATAAGCAGCATACCGTCCTGGGCTGCCAGGGGGGTGAGTTCGTAATCCTCATTACTATAAACATCCTGGTATGTGCCGTCTCGAAGACTGACCATGTATAGATCATGATCAGCACTGAGATATAAGGCTTCATCGGTAAACAGATAGGAGTACCAGTCTATCGCGTCGAGGATATCGTAGGGGACGCTGGCCTGCCATGACTGAGACAGGCTGGCTGTATCCCAACTCTGCAGGCAGCCGGGATCATAATCGGCGATGGGGATGTACAGGTTCAGGCCATCGCTGGAGATAAAGAGATGATCATAAATGCCCAGGTTCTGCGGGGAATCGGGGAAGATTTCATTGGGGCACTCAGGCACGAGTCTCTTGACGATGGTCCCATCCGATGGATCGTAGACGTTGATCCCGATCAGGTCATCTTCCTTTTCGAGGACTGCCGGTTTGCCGGCAAGGTTTAAGAGCTGGCGGGGTGTTTCGTTGAGACGGAAGCTCCAGACCTGCTGACCGGATAGAGCATCGAAACCGCTCAATACGCCATCCGTGGTGAGGGCAACCAGGCGGTTGCCGAAAACCTGCAGGCAGTCCACGCATATATTTGTGATCTCGTCGCTCATCGTGGTTTGCCAGAGGATGACCCCATCCAGGCGGTTAAAGGCTGCCAGCGTGGTCTTATAAGCAAAGTAGATGGATGCATCCCCGGGAACCACGTGATTGTAGTAATAATCCGAGCCTTCCCCCAGGGGTTCGCTGCGCCAGCGCAGATACGGATCCTGGTCGAAGTCGAGATAAATCATGCGGGTGGTCTCATCCGAGTTGCGGGTGACACTGACCAGGTCCGGTTGGGTACCATGATCGGAGGGCACCAGGTGAGTCAGGGCAAAACTGTAGATGCGCAGGCTGTTGAGCTGGTTGGCTATAATATTCTTTTTCCCCTGAGAATTGAAGACACCGATTAAGAGCAACGGAATGAGCACAGCCACAACCGATATCCCCAGGATGACGAAAAATAAATTGCGAGCGGCGCGCTTTGAACTTGCCAGCAATTCTTCACTAGAGATGGTTGTGGGCGCTATCGAAGGAGTGGAATAAACGATCAGCTTTGGCACCTGGCCGGTTTCCCGCTCGTGTGCAGGGGTCTGATCTTCAAGGGTGGTGCCGCAAAACTCGCACTTGAAATAACGATCATATTCACGGGGCATCTTGAGGGGTGCACCGCAGGAGGGGCAATCGACCGCGCGAACCTGGTCACTCATGGAAAATCTCCTCGTTCATATATTACGGATGGTTACGCTTCTAGTTGAACCTGCATGAGTTGGAATGCCAGATACTCAAGCAGGTGCCGGGCGATTCACAGCGTTATTGCACTTTGATTATAGACGATGAGAGGTGAAAATGTTTGACTTGTTGGAGGGGTGGATGAATGGGTGATATATCCACCAGCCTCCTCTCACCCCCGCACCTCACCCTCCCAACCAGTGTCACCCTACCCCCATGTCACCCTGCCTATTCTGTCATCCTGAGAGAGCGTTCTTCCCTGGCACCGCCCGCCAGGGCAGGTGTGCGACTGCCGCGCACCCGACTGCCTTTGAGGGTGAAGGATCTCCTCCCGTAGGTGCGGCCCGCAAGTGCGCCGCCAGACCCTCGTCTCACCCTTCTCCCATGTCACCCTGCCTGTCCCGCGGTTTTTTGCGGGGAGGCGAAGCCGAGGGGTCTCCTACAGCCGCCGCGATTCACTATCCTAAAAGGGTCTCCTCCCGTAGGTGCAACCCGCAGGTGCGCCGCCAGAGCCGCCTCTCACCCTACCCCCTTGTCACCCTGCCTGCCCCCCGCCCCGGCGGGTGCACTTCCCGAACGGGGGCGGTTTTTTGCGGGGAGGCGAAGCCGACCGCGCAGCGCACCCGACTGCTTTTGAGGGTGAGGGTCTCCTCCTCACCACGTATGTCACTGCGAGCCGTCCTTTAGCGCGGCAGTCTCCCGTTCGCCCCTCCCCCAAATCCAATATGGAGCCTTATTGTGCTAACTAAATCTCCGGTTAAAGATCTGGGGGAGGCCAGGAGGTGGTAACTTCACCTCCCCTATCCCGGTCTCCTCATCAATAATCTCCACCACAAAGGTGACCAGCGCGCAGGGATCAGCGTGGATTCTTATCCAGCGCTGTCTCTCCTTCTGCTAGGTTGACGGATCATTATTCGGGAGGAACGATTTTTGATAGTTCTTTGATCAGGGATGGAATCTTGTTTTGTACTGTATCCCAAACCTGATTGATATCTACTACATCATACTCGTGGATGACTAGATTTCTCATGCCGGCCATTTCGTGCCAGGGGATTTGCGGATATTTCCCACGGGTCTCATTTGAAACCCGCCGCGCAGCTTCTCCGATAATTTCAATTCGCCGGATTACCGCATCCTGACATTGGACATCTTTGTTAAATGTGTCCCATGATTGATCAGAGACGTAATCCAGCGCGATTTTTGCAGATTCCAGAATATCAACCAGGTAAGAGTCATCGCGCGACATGAATAACCTCCGCAGATTCCAAAATGGCTTTTCGCCTGAGATAGTTGCGGCTGGTTTCCACACCACGTTTGCTGACTAGATCGACTTCGCGCCCAAATATCGCTTTCAATTCGTCCTGCATGTGAACCATATCAAATAACGAAACATTCGCTTGTGGTGTAAACGAGACCAGCACGTCCACATCGCTGTCGGGGTGGAAATCGGCGCGCATGGACGACCCGAAGATGGACATTTCTGTTACATTCCAACGCATGCAAAATTCGGCGATCCTGGTTTTATAGACTTTGATCTTAAATTTACTCATGGTGTAATTATAGCAAATTTCCAGACCCTCCTGGGATCCAGAACCTATGTATCCCTGCGACATCATCCCCGCAGAGGAATCGTCCTTTGGCATTCGCGAAGCACCCGTCGCTAGACCCCGCTTCACCATCCCAAAAGGGTCTCCTCCCCCCGGGCATGTCACTGCGAGCCGTCCTCTGGCGACCGCGCAGCGCCGCCAGAAGACCCAGCTTGACGGGGTGCTGAAAGCAGGCAATCTCCTCCCAACCAGTGTCACCCTGCTTGTCCCCGCTTCGCCCTGGCGGGTGTACTTCCCGAACAGGGTGGGGGGTTTCCCTGGCACCGCCCGCCAACTCGTCCCGATGCTTTTTCGGGAGGGCAGGTGTGTCGGTATACTACTTGTACCTGTGGCCAGGTGCTGGCGGGGTCGGGAGACCCTCACCGATCAAGATGATGTATAATTTAATATGATATCCATTGTCTTTAGACAGAATTTGCGAATCGGGGGTGCTCCTTGACCCAAAATCAATCAAACGTCCAAGAATCCGGTATACGTGATAACTACCAGAGGGGAAACATGGGTGATTTCTTGCGGGAGAAGATCCAGCAGGACTCTAAACTATCGATTGTCTCAGCTTATTTCACCATTTATGCCTACGAGGCATTAAAGGAAAAGCTAGATAAAATTGAGCACTTACGCTTTTTATTTGGCGAACCGCGATTTATCAAATCGTTGGATCCGAATAAGACTGACAAGAAAGCATATAAAATCGAGGACGATGGTCTGCAACTTAAGAACCGGCTTGAGCAGCGCCGGGCAGCCAGGGAATGTGCTGATTGGATAGCACAAAAAGCAGATATCCGCTCCATACGCCAGGCGAATCTACTGCATGGCAAGATGTATCACATCGACAACAAAGGGATAGAGGAAGCCATCCTGGGCAGTTCGAACTTTACCGTCATCGGATTGGGACTCGGAGCGAACGGAAACAATATAGAACTCAATCTTATCGTGGATAGCAACCGCGACCGTCTTGATTTGAAAAAATGGTTTGATGCAATCTGGATTGATGAGAAACTAGTTGAGGATGTAAAGTCCGATGTTCTGGCTTACCTGGCACAGTTATATCAAGACAACCCGCCGGAATTCATCTATTTCAAAACTCTCTATCACATCTTTGAAGGCTATCTGGAAGATCAGGGAAAAGGCGGGCTGGCGGATATTCAGAAGCAGGTGGTGGACACAGATATTTGGAAGGCTCTGTTTGAGTTTCAGAAAGACGGTGTCAAAGGAGCGATCACCAAGCTGCAAACCCATAACGGCTGCATCCTGGCAGACAGCGTTGGCTTGGGAAAAACCTTTGAAGGACTGGCAATTATTAAATACTTCGAGTTAAGAAATGACCGGGTGCTGGTGTTGTGCCCTAAAAAATTGCGCGAGAACTGGACGGTGTTCCAGGCGCAAAACAATAGTGAACTTAATCCTTTTCTACAAGACCGGTTTAATTTTACGGTACTGTCTCACACTGACCTGAGCCGGGACGGCGGTTATTCCGGTGATATCGATCTCGCCAACATCAACTGGGGAAACTATGACCTGGTGGTCATAGATGAGTCCCATAATTTTCGTAATAATACCCCCAGCCGGAGGGATGAAAACGGTGAAATCGTCCGTTTAAGCAGGTATCAATGGTTATTGCAGAAGATCATCCAGGAGGGGGTTCGAACGAAAGTTTTAATGTTATCGGCAACACCTGTCAACAACGATTTGCGAGACCTGCGCAACCAGATTTATTTCATCACCGAGGGGGAAGACCATTCATTCAACGAATCCCTGGGTATTCCCAGTATCCAGGAATTATTGCGCGGAGCTCAGATTACTTTCAACGATTGGGCGAAGAAAAGCAAGGAGCGCAAAACAAGTGAACTACTTGACCGGTTGAGCTCGGGATTCTTTAAACTGCTTGACGGCCTGACTATAGCCCGTTCACGCCGGCATGTGCAAAAGTATTATAAAGATTCTGTTGCACTGCTGGGTGGATTTCCAGAGCGAAATAAACCTGTATCGGTTTATCCTGAGATAGATTTACAGGGTGAATTCATGTCCTACGACCGGTTGAATGACGAAATCGAACAATACCAACTGTCTTTATTCAACCCCTCAAAATATGTTAAAGATGAATATAAAGCCCTATACGAAAAAGAAAAGATTGCCCAGTTCACCCAGGCAAAACGCGAGAATTTTCTGATCGGTATGATGAAGGTCAATTTTCTCAAGCGCCTGGAAAGTTCGGTGCACTCCTTTGATCTGACACTCAAAAGAACGGTTCAAAAGATTGATGATCTTCAAGAACGGATACAACGATTCAAACAGTTCCAGGCAGAAAACCCGAATATAGACTGGGACGATCTGCAGGTGGAAGATATTGATGATGAAGAACTTCAGAATGCATTTGAAGTCAGTAAAGCCCGATTCAAGATGGCACACCTGGAGCTGGACCGGTGGCAAAAAAACCTGCGGGATGACCGGGATCAGCTGCACAGCCTTGAACTCTCAGCACAGGAGATCACCCAGGAACGTGACGCCAAACTAGATAAACTAAAAAAGCTGATCGAGAATAAAGTCAGAAATCCCACTGCGGATAAACAAGGACGCCCAAACCGTAAAGTTTTGGTTTTTACTGCCTTTGCAGATACGGCCATTTATCTTTACGATGCACTAAAAGATTGGGCATTGAACGAACTTGGTATTCATATTGCCCTGGTTTCCGGCGGGGCTGTACCGAATCAAACCACCTTAGGCAGGAATGACTTCAACCATATCCTGATCAATTTCTCGCCGGTTTCCAAGCAACGCGCTAAAATGAAATCCATGCCGCAGGAAGGTGAGATTGACCTGCTTATAGCCACGGACTGCATCTCGGAAGGACAGAACCTGCAGGACTGCGATTATCTGATCAACTATGATATACACTGGAATCCGGTGCGTGTGATCCAGCGCTTTGGACGCATCGACCGGATTGGCAGCATCAACCCCAAAGTACAGCTGGTCAACTTCTGGCCGACGCAGGATTTGGATAAATACATCACATTGAAAACGCGCGTGGAAGCGCGCATGGCTCTGGTGGATCTTTCCGCAACCGCAGATGAAAACCTGCTGAATACCGAAGAGATTGAAGATTTGATCACCGAAGACTTGAAATACCGCGACCGCCAGTTGAAACGCCTGCGCGAGGAAGTGCTGGACCTGGAAGATTTTAATGAAACTGTTACCCTAACCGATTTCACACTCGATGATTTCCGGGTTGAGCTAAGCAGGTATATCGAAGCCAACCGCCAACTGCTGGAAGATGCACCTCTGGGACTGTATGGAATTGTGCCCACCGCCCCCGAATATCCGACCATTCGACCGGGTGTGATCTATTGCTTAAAGCAGAAGGATGAGAACGCGATAGGAGATACGGTGAACCCACTCCAACCTCATTTCCTGGTCTACATGCAGGATGAAGGGGTCTTGCGTTTTGGATTTACACATCCCAAGCAGATTCTCGAAATTTTCCGCGGATTGTGCGCAGGAAAGACCAGCCCTTATGAAGACCTGTGCCGACTGTTCGATGATCAGACAAAAAATGGTACGGATATGTCCTTTTATAATGACCTTTTGGAAAAAGCAGTGAAATCCATCGAGATCACATTTCGGAAACGGGTAATAACACAATTAATCACGGATCGGCGAGCGGTATTGCCGAAACAAGAACAGCAGGTAAACGATAAAACTGATTTCGAACTGATCACCTGGTTGATCATAAGGTAAAGCCATGCCTAACATAGATTTGAAAATCGCAATCCAGGAAGCAATCCAGCAGTTTGAGAAGAAGCCGTTGGTAGAAGCGGCGACTACCTTGTTGGAAAGGCTTGGATATCGAAGCCAGAAGCGTTTGATGCTCACTCCGAATACTTCTGACCAGTTTAATAAGGAGTTCGATCCTTATAAGCGCATGAATGTGGATAAAGCCTTACTGTCTGAATGGTCTTCAGTGGACCTGCTGTTCCAGATCACGGATGAAGAAATCCGGGGAGCCATGGCTGGGCAGGGGCAGTTGTTCGTAAACCAGCAGGTGGATAACACGATCATTAATTCCTATTTGTTTTTTGCAATCGAGTTAAAGGGCGAAAGCTATATGCGCACACATTTGGCCCAGATCACCCGTGAGATCAACAAACTATTCCCCATGCCGGTGATGGTCATCTTCAAGCATGGTCAGACAATAACTATAGCCATCATCGCCCGCCGGCTACATAAGCGTGACCCTGGACGGGATGTGCTTGAAAAAGTGACTTTAATAAAGGACGTCACCATTAACCAACCGCACCGGGCGCATGTGGAAATCCTGTACGATCTTTCAGTGGAACGGCTAGCGCACGTGCATGGATTCACCAACTTTGTAGAACTGCAGCGCGCCTGGGAAAAAACACTTGACACTTCTGAGTTGAATAAAAAATTCTTCCGCGAGGTGGCGAACTGGTATTTCTGGGCTGTCAAGAATGTCACCTTCCCCGAAGGCGCCGGTGCAGAGGAAGAAACCCGCAATGCCATCAGTGTCATACGCCTGATCACGCGCCTGATCTTCGTCTGGTTCATCAAAGAAAAGGGGCTTGTTCCGGATGACCTTTTTGACCTGCGCCGATTAAAGGATACCTTGATTTACACTGGTCAGAAAAATAGTCCGTACTACAAAGCCATCCTGCAAAACTTATTCTTCGCCACGCTCAACACCGAGATGGGTAAAGACCGCAAGTTCCGCGGTGAAAATGAAAAGGGGCGCGACCCGCACTACATGGTACACAATGCCTATCGCTATAAGCGATACTTCCAAGATCCAGATTCGGCTTTATATGTGTTTGCGGGTATCCCGTTCTTGAACGGTGGATTATTTGAATGCCTGGACCGACCTGACAAAGACGATCCTAATAAAATTGTGCGGGTGGATGGTTTTTCAGACCGTGAAGATAACCCGCTGCAGGTTCCGGATGAATTGTTCTTCGGCGCAGAGCGCGAGATCGACCTTAACGAAATCTACGACACGAAGAATAAGAAATTCAAAGTGCGTGGGCTGATTCCGATCTTCAACAGTTACAAATTCACGATAGAAGAGAACACGCCCATCGAAGAAGAAATCGCCCTCGACCCCGAATTGCTGGGCAAGGTATTCGAGAATCTACTGGCGGCATATAACCCTGAAACAGGCACGACCGCCCGCAAGCAAACCGGTTCTTTCTATACGCCGCGCGAGATCGTCAACTATATGGTCGATGAATCACTGATTGCCTACCTTGAAAGCAAGCTGGAAGGGGCAGAAGATATTCAGGAACGCTTACGTCATTTGCTGGCTTACAACGATGAGAAGCCCCAATTCAACGATAGTGAAATTGGATGTCTGATCGATGCCATCGATAATATTAAAGTTCTTGACCCTGCCTGTGGTTCTGGGGCATTTCCAATGGGTATACTGCATAAGTCGGTTTATATATTATCGAAACTTGACCCGTTCAATACCCGTTTGTGTGAACTACAACTACAGAAAGCTATTAATGAGACAGAGGAAGCTTATAGAATTGGCGATCACGAAGAACGCAGGATTCGACTGCTCGATATCGAGGAAGTTTTTAATAACAATACCAGCGACTACGGTCGCAAGCTTTACTTGATTGAGAACTGCATCTATGGCGTTGACATCCAGCCGATTGCCATACAAATATCCAAACTGAGATTTTTTATTTCGCTGATTGTGGACCAGAAAGTGGACAGTGATAAACAGAACCTGGGCATCCGCCCGCTGCCAAACCTGGAGACCAAGTTTGTGGCTGCCAACACGCTGATTGGGATTGAAAAACCGCAGCAAATGGCATTCCGGAATCCGCTGATTGACGTGAAGGAAAAGGAATTGGCGGTTGTGCGCGCTAAATTATTTTCCGCCCGCACATTACAAACCAAACGTAAACTCCGTGCGCAGGATGCTGCACTTCGTGCTGAGATTGCCGAACTGCTCAAGAAGGACGGTTGGGGCAGCGCTGCCGCCGCTCAACTGGCAGGTTGGGATCCCTACAACCAGAACGCCAGCACGGAATTCTTTGACCCGGAGTGGATGTTTGGGATCGAAGGCGGGTTTGATGTAGTGATTGGTAATCCGCCGTATTTGGAGTCCAGACATCCTGCTTTTGGTGATGAGTTGAAAGACAAATACCAATTAGCAACACAGCAACGTTGGGGTAATGACGCGACTTCTATTACTAGAGGCTCCGACTTACTCATATACTTCTTTGAACACGGAATTTCAAGTATTAATGAAAATGGTTGTGTTGTTTTACTGACTCAAAATTCTTGGCTAGATACAGAGTACGGCAAAAAATTTCAAAATTTTCTTCTAAAAAACACGCAAGTTAAAAAGATAGTAGACAGTGACTATAGGTATTTTATTAGCAGCGAAGGTCCAAACATTAATACAGTTATTACGCTTTTTATTGGCAAAAAATCGCAAACTAATAGTGCAATTACGTTTGCACGATACCACGAGAACTTTCAGCAAATGTCATCGCAAAGTCTAATGCTTACTGGGTCAGAAGAAAAAGATTCTGTAGACGTATATAGATACAACAACGGAAACGCCCTCTTACAAAATTTAAAATGGGGAATCTTACTTGCGTCCCCAGATGAAATTTTGAATATGTTGGAACTTCTGAAACAAAAAGCTATCCATATTGAAAAAATAAAACTTACGTTCGGTCAGGGTTTAAATTTAAGTAAAGACTATGTAATTGACGAAAGCAGATTATCAAAAATGAGTTTCGCAAAAGAGGCAGCTGTTCCATTTTTGACTTCCGATGATGGCGCAGTCTTTTACGTAAGTCAAACTCATCAATATATATTGGATAAATCAAAATTATCCAAAGCAGAAGTTCAACAATTGCAATCTAAAGGTATAAATCTGTTTGACCCAAGTTCAACGACCAAAACTCCACCGAAACTAATGATGCCGAGAGGTATTAGTCGACATTTTTGTGCTTTTAACGGAATAAATTGCTATTCTTCCAGTTTCGTGGATGTATATAGTTTGGATGAAAATATATCTGACACAGTAATATTAAATCTATGGCTTTTCTTTAATTCTTCAATTTGTTGGTTGTTGCGAGAAATTAGCGGAAGAAAAAATCTAGGTGGCGGTATGCTCAAAGCAGAAGCGGTTGATCTGGATTCTTTTCCTGTTTATATGGAGTTTGGAAAAACAAAAGAAATAGAATCCATTTTAGAAAAAATAAAAAAAAGACAAGCGCTCATTACAATTCAAGAAATTGAAACCGAAGAACACAAAATCATAGACAAAATTGTTTTTGACCATTTAGGTATATCAAATTTGCATAGAAAGTTTATCATTTCGACATTGAAAGAAAAAATCATTGGACGCGAGAAAAAGGCAACCACGTAATTCTTGCCGCCAAGCGCGCCGAACCATCGGCGTACACGTCCGCGTTGGAGGCTGAGATTGACCGGCTTGTGTACGGTCTGTATGGGTTGACGGAGGAAGAGATTGGGATCGTGGAAGGAAAGGAATCTGGAGTCAGACATGGGAAATCTTAGTCAAGGGTCCCGTCAATTACCCCTCAGGCACATCTCCATCCGTGTTCCCTGGAACGATACTGATTGGAGCGGCGTCGTATGTAAAAAGCCAGCTGATAACGCTTCCTGCCTGATCCTGAGACGAATCCGCGCTACTCGGAAGGATGCTGAAGAGGCATCCCTGGCAGAACAATCCTGGAAGGATTTACAGCAAGAAAACCTGCCGCCCTGCGTCAGCGAGCATGGCCAGTTTATGTCCTCGTACGAATTGGTTCGTGATCTTCAACACCCCTATGCAGAAAACAGCAAGGCGCACAAGCATCTCCTTCCCACGCCTTTCCGGTATGCTCCGTACTCTGCTGCAGCACTTCCTTTCAACTGGATGCTGCGCGAGTCCGCTGAGAAAATCGCCAAGGAGCTTGAACTGGGCTATCAACCTGCATTGGAAGCCCACGCCTATGAGATCATGGGGTTCAAAACATCCTGGGTTCAGGAAAAAGATAACCAGCTGGTCATGCTGGATACCTTTTTCAGCGCCAGCCAACCCCAAAAATCACTAGTTTTCTTTTACGCAAAGCGTACTCCTCTGGTAGATGATGTTCGCCGTGTTCTGATTGGTGTTGGATGGGTGACCCATGTTGGCGACCCGGTTGAATACAAGTATAAAGAAACCGGACCCTTGAAGAGCGTTCTGTGGGAGAGAAACATTCAACATTCCATCCGCTCCGGTTTCAAAGATGGCTTTCTCCTGCCATACCATGAGGTACTCGAATATCTCGAAAAACATCCTGAAGACGACCCATCTCAATATGTCGCCTTTGTTCCCGATGACCAATTCTTGGCTTTCAGTTATGGCAGTGAGCATGTCACCAACGACGGCGCCATCGGGGCACTGCTGGCTTGCATAAAAGCGATCCAGAACATTCAGAAAATCATCCCGGGAAAATGGGAACAAGTCCTCACCTGGTTGGATGCACGGCTGAACGAGTTATGGGGGATGCGCGGCCCGTGCCCGGGGCTTGGCTCGGCACTCACAGCATTCGGCCTGGAAAACGGATCTCTTATTGCTTATGAATTGGAGCGCCTGCTGGCTGAAAAACCAGAAACCCTTGGCAGTGATCCCTGGCCGTTGGTGGACCGTCTGTTCAAAGAACCAGAAGCATTTCCACCAGAGATCGGGAAAAAGGTTGGCAATATCCTGCAAAAGCTGTGGCTATCCTTACCGGATGAACGGCGGGCACTGCTCAGACTTCTCAGCCGTTTTGAATTGACCGCACCGCAAGCCACCCGTTATTATGTTCACGAGGATAAACAACGAGCGGATTTCTGTATTGAAGTGGATGATTCGGAACTCATTTCCAATCCTTATCGGCTCTATGAACTGGATCGTGTCATGCCCGACCCGATCAACCTGGCCTCTATCGACCGGGGTGTCTTCCCGGATGAAAGCATTCGCCTGAAATATCCGCTGCCTGCTCAATCACAGGTCTCTGAAGCGCTTGATCCCCGCCGAATTTGCGCGTTTGTGATCCGCCAACTGGATCTTGCAGCGCAAAATGGACACACGTTGCAGCCTCGTGACCTGATCATCCAGGAAATCCGTGAACTGGACATTCAACCTGCCTGTCCTGTAACCGGTGATCTGATGTCCTTGGTCGAGCAAGCCTTTGAGCCCCGCGTCCATGTTGTAAAACTGCACGACGGTGCACCTGCTTACCAGCTCGATGGTCTCTATAAGGCTGGCGAAAAAATACGTTCGAATGTTACGCGACGTATGAGTGGCACCCGCCATACCGCAAAAATCGATTGGGGGCAGCTTTTGAACGAGGCGATCAAATCTGACGTTGATCCTAGAGACCAGGAAGAATTGGATGCACGTACAGAAAAGACGGCTGCACTCGAAGAACTATTTGCATCACGCTTCTCAGTCTTGGTCGGACCTGCAGGCACAGGCAAAACAACCTTGCTCAAGGTACTCAGCCACGAACCATCTGTCGCTGCAGGAGGCGTTTTACTGCTAGCCCCGACCGGTAAGGCACGTGTTCGGATGGAAACACAGACAGAGCTTAAAGGCGCACAAACCATAGCCCAATTCCTGTTGCCGCTTGATAGGTATGAACCACAGACGGGTTTATATCGCCCATCTGACCGGAATCTCGGGGTAGGCAATTATAAAACTGTCATTATTGATGAAGCATCAATGCTCACAGAAGACCAGCTCGCAGCGGTGATGGATGCGATCAAAGGCGCCGATAGAATAATCCTTGTCGGCGACCCTTGCCAGCTTCCACCTATCGGTGCCGGCCGGCCGTTCCTGGATATCGTTCAGAAATTGACCCCGGAAAATATTGAGTTCACCTCCCGCCGCATTGGTCCTGGTTATGCTGAACTTACTATTCGCAGACGTCAACAGGGTCAAACCAGAGATGATTTGCTTCTCGCTGAGTGGTTTAGCGGTCGTCCTTTGGATCCTGGTGCTGATGAAATCTGGCAAAATATTCAAGAAGGAGCACATTCGGAACAACTTGACTTTGTTCAATGGGATTATCCTGAGGAACTTCAAAATAAACTTTTAGACACTCTTGTAAAAGAGTTGAAATTAGAAGGGAAAGACGACTCAAAGAACTTCGAATTAAGCCTGGGGGGTACAGAATATAATGGTTCGATATATTTTTGGGTAACAAAACCTGGGAAAATGGGGGCTTGTTCAAAAGTAGAAAACTGGGCAATATTGTCCCCGGTTAGAAATAATTCGTTTGGCGTAGAAGCTCTTAATCGCCTTATACAAACCACATTCCGCTTCAAAACAAAAGAATCGGCATTAAGAAGATTCAACCGGAAAATTCCAAAACCGATGGGCCGTGAAGAAATATTATACGGAGACAAGGTGATTCAGATCCAAAATCAGAGACGATATAAAGTCTATCCCAAAGAACAAGCATTGCAATATGTAGCAAATGGGGAATTAGGTATTGCAGTGGGTCAGTTCAAAACACAATATATGAAATTCACTCCCAACAGCCTGGAAGTCGAATTCTCGTCGCAACCCGGTTATAAATACTCTTATTACGGTAGTGATTTTGGAGAAGAGGCGAATCCGTTACTGGAGCTGGCGTACGCTTTAACAGTCCACAAAACTCAGGGGTCGGAATTTGGCCTTACTTTTGTAATCATCCCTAACCCATGCCGCCTGCTTTCACGCGAATTGCTCTATACTGCCCTGACACGACAAAGGAACCGGGTCATATTATTTCATCAGGGTCCTTTGACTGAATTGAAAAATTACTCTGATGATTTCAATTCTGAGTCTGCAGCCCGTTTAACAAATCTCCTGGATGCTCCAAAACCTGTGATCGTAAAAGAGAAATTCCTGGAAGACAAATTGATCCATCGGACAGGAAAAGGCCTTTGTATGCGGTCTAAATCAGAAATAATCATTGCCTCAGAACTGGATTATGCTGGCATTGAATATGTCTATGACAGCAAGTTCTTGGGGCAAGATGGAACCCCGCGTTACCCAGATTTTGTAATCGACGATGCCGAGAGCGGAAAACGATACTATTGGGAGCACCTTGGCATGCTTAGTAAACCGGACTACAAGCAACGCTGGGAAAAGAAACTCGCCTGGTACCACAAACAAGGAATACTGCCAATTGAAGAGGGTGGGGGACCTCATGGAATTCTTGTCACAACAGCCGATCATCCTGATGGTGGTATTGATGTTACAGAGATTAAGGCGATTATTAAGAAACTGTTCGGTTGAATAGAATGTTAGAGAGTACAAGAGTACCCTGATCGGCGAGAGTCTCATGACCCCACCGGTCTTGTGACCGGATGTCTCCAGGATGCTACAAAGAGATCTTTGGCTTTTTTGACCTTCACATAATTACATGTGTTTGAGTGGAGTGAGGCGTTTAACTGCGCGGTTCATGAGCGCAATTCAAGGGGTATCTAAGTTTGTGTCTTAGAAATATTATTATGGCGATTGTTAAATAATAAAAATACAGGTGTTGTAGTATAATGTATTTATGAAAATACAGCGTTTTTTACTTGCTCAAATCAAAGGTGCTCTCTTGCCCGGCAAAGTGCTGATCCTGTATGGTCCCCGGCAGGTGGGAAAAACCACCCTGGCCAACGACCTGCTTGCGTCCATCCAGATGCGCAGCCGGTTTGTAAATGCCGTCTTCGCCGCGACCGGTAAGCGCATCCGCCACATCCCGATCAGACCTAGTTTGATAGATATTACTAATGCTTTTTATCTTCGGGTGGATTTGGATCATTGCCATAGCTATCACTATCGCGGATGATTCCATTTGATCTGTGAATCACTACTTCTGATTTCTGATTCTTTGCTATCTCGCGGGCAATTTCGATTGCTTCCCTTTGCGTGTTTGTAATTTTTGTCACTTTTTTATTTCCCTCATCACGAACACCCCATTTTCTATGATGAGGAACAACGTGTTGATTCTTCCCACTTATATAAACCTCGTTTTCCTAGTTGTATGTCCAATCCCTTAGAAATGGACTTACTTTCACAAGCATTGAACGAAGATGTTTATGATCAACTGCATCTATATGATGCAATTGCCCTAGAACAACACCTGGATGACGACCCATTTCTTTAGCAAATACTTCTATCGATGCACGAGAAAAGAAAGGTTTTACCTCGTCAATAAATTGAGATAACTTTTTTCGCTCTACTAACCATTCTTGGGCTAATCGATTCGCCTCTTCCTCAGAATTATCATCCAATGATCCTCGGCGGTCTTCAGTATCATCTAGTACAATCCCCTTATGACCTAATATAACATGAGCCATCTCGTGAGCCAGAGTGAACCAAAAAGAATCAATTCGATCATAACGGAGAGTTAAAACTATTGTTGGATGCCCATTATGGATTATGGCAGCACCATCAAGATAGGTCCTCGGCAAGTGATGAACTACTAGAAAGTGAATCCCTAATTTATTAAGCCTTGCTGGTACATTGGAAACAAGTTGTTCTTCAAACGCATAAGAGAAAATCTCAGGAATAGCTTTCTTTAGTTGTGATTCATCATACTCACATACGGATTGTTCTTTCGCAAGTTTCTCAACACGTTTGACCCAAGCCGTTTGTGCATATACATCTGGCTCACGTCCTGAGGAATTGCGAAAACTTGCGACAACATGTGATGGTTCATCAAGGGACGATATATCTAAAAATATACAAACATCCTTTTCCAATTTATCTAAGTCATCAGTATCATTAATCCATGCTCGTTTTATCATTTCCCTTATTGGAGCAATACTATAGAGTCGGCTTCGTCGCATAATTTCATTTTCTTTTTTCTCCTTTTCAGCTAAGGATAATCTATAATTTGTCTCAAGGTTGATCCAGAAATCTAAAGAGGTACCAAAGGCATGCGCAAGTTCTCGCGCAGTATCAGGAGTAATTTGCTTATTTCCCTTCACAATTTCATTGATTGCCTGGTAAGGACGCCCCATAATCTCTGCAAGGTCCCGCTGAGTCCAATAACGTGCTTCCATTTCGCGAATCAGGATTTTACCTGGCGAAGAGACCCGGGCAGCCTTGTATATTGTATTCATTTTTCTCTCCTTTTTCTATTTCAAATGTGATAATCTTCTATGTCAAGTATTTGAAGATAATTGCCATGTTTATCTTTGTGTAATTTCATTGTTAAGCGCCACTGATCATTTAGACGTATTGATCTTTCATCTTTACGATCTGCTTTTAATTTTTCAAAATGCAAACCTTTTAATTGATATAAATCTCTAATATCCTTGGCAGCATGAATAACCGACATGGCATCAAAGAATGCTTCAATGACCTCTTGAGGATACTTATGAGCATACTTCTCCTTTTCATATAAATCCTCTAATTTTTTCGTTTTGAATTCGAAGCGCAAGCCGCATTCTCCAATTCGTTTTCTAATTCACCCATAAGGTGAATTAGAACTATATTATCACATCATAATAGAAAAATCAAGGGTCCTTTCATGTCCCCATAACCTAAAAGCTCGTTTGACAGAACCCACTTATTGGATGACGGCGAGCAGGTAACAAGAGAAAATATGTCAGAAGAAGCAACAGAGGAGACATTTGAAGTCTCTAAGACTTTTGATGTCTGAGAGTACCCCAATGCCCCGCAGAGAAATCCCTTTTTTACCCGACCAATACTATCGCTTTTCTGATCGGTGAGGGTCTCACGACCCCGCCGAACTTGTGACCGGATGTCTCCAGGCTGCTACAAAGAGGTCTTCGGCTTTTCTGGGCTTCGAATATTTACATGTGTTTGAGTGGAGTGAGGCGGGAAACTGCGCGGTTCATGAGCGCAATTCAAGGGGTATCTGAGGTTGTGTCCTCCTGAGCTGAGAATTTAGAAATATCATGATTGCGATTGTGAATTAATAAAAATACAGATATTGTAGTATAATGTATTTATGAAAATACAGCGTTTTCTTCTTGCTCAAATCAAAGACGCTCTCCTGCCCGGCAAAGTGCTGATCCTGTATGGTCCCCGCCAGGTGGGAAAAACCACCCTGGCCAACGACCTGCTTACGTCCATCCAGATGCGCAGCCGGTTTGTAAATGCCGATGAATTGGTCTACCGTGAAGCCCTGTCCAGCCAGAGCCGGCAGCGGCTGGGTGAGGTGCTGGGCGATGCAGAGCTTCTGGTCATTGACGAAGCCCAGCGCGTGCCCAACATCGGGCTTAATTTAAAGATCCTGATTGACAGCTACCCCACCGCCATCATCATTGCTACCGGTTCCGCATCGTTCGATCTGGCAAACAAGGTCAGTGAACCGCTCACTGGTCGTACGCTTACCTTCAACCTGCACCCTGTCAGTTACCCGGAGATCCGCCAGACGCTGGGAGCCATCGAAGCGCGCGGCCAGTTGGAACGCTGGCTGGTATGGGGCGGTTATCCGGCCATCGTAACGACCAGGAACCCCAACCTTCGGGAACGCCTGTTGGGTGAGCTGGTGGGTGCATACCTGTACCGCGACATCCTCGAGCTGGAAGGTGTACGTCGTTCAGAGAAAATTGTAGACTTGCTGCGCCTGCTGGCATTCCAGATCGGGCAGGAAGTGTCCATCGCGGAACTTGCTGCCAATCTGGCGCTCAACCGCCAGACGGTTGACCGTTATCTTGATTTGCTGGAGAAGGTGTTCGTCATCTTCAAGGTCGGTGGATTCTCGCGCAACCTGCGCAAGGAAGTGGTCAAGAATTCCCGCTACTATTTTTATGATAACGGCGTGCGTAACAGCCTGATCCAGAACTTCAACCCGCTTGCCTTGCGCAATGACCTCGGGCAGTTATGGGAAAACTACCTGATGGTCGAACGGCGGAAGACGAACCAGACCGCCGGACGGTCTGTGAACACCTACTTCTGGCGCACCTATGACCAGAAGGAAATTGACTGTGTCGAGGAGCATGGTGGGAAGCTTTTTGGGTATGAGTTCAAGTGGCAGGCAGGCGGGATCCGCCGCGCAACCCGCAATGAGTTCCTCGAGGCTTATCCTGGATCCGACCTGGCCACCGTGAATCAAGTAAACTTCGAAGAGTTCTTGCTTTAAAAAACCAATGTTTTGTTAATCGCATCAATATTTATAAATCGGGGTTTGCTCATCTGCAAAAAGCTTACTCGCCGTCGAGATCACCAAGAGTGTGGAGGACTAACAAATGAAGAATTGCTCCACTTCCTCTTGCCCTGGTTTTTTAGGGCCTCGTGCTCTGCGGTAAAACTGATTTTTTAATCTGGCCAACTGTTTTTGTCAACTGAGAAAACAGCTTGCTTTTTCCATGCGGCGTCTCATGCTACAATTGGCGCATGGATTCCCCCCGACCGAATCTTGAAAAGAACTACCTTTACCTTCTTGCCTTCGTCATCGCCCTCAGCCTGCGTTTCATCCACCTCGGCACCCTCCCCCTGACCGACCCCGAAGCCGACCTTGCGCTGCAAGCCCTACACGTCGCCCAGGGAGCCAGGCCGCTCCTCGGTCCGCAGCCGGGTTTCGTGCTTCTGACCAGCATTCTCTTCTTCATCTTCGGCAGCACCAGCTTCCTGGCCCGCTTCTTGCCGGCGCTGGCAGGCACCTCAATGGTTTTTATCCCCTGGTTCTTCCGCAACCGCCTCAAGCCGCAGCCTGCCCTGATCCTTGCCTTTGCGCTGGCGATTGACCCCGGCCTGGTCGCTGCCTCCCGTCAGGCCGGCGGGACGATCTTGGCACTCACCTTCACCCTCCTCGCCTGGGCGATGTGGCAGGATGAACGCCCGCGCTGGGCAGGTCTCTTCGCTGGACTTGCCCTGCTCTCCGGGACCCCGGTCTGGATAGGCCTGCTGGGATTGGGATTGGCTTGGGCTATCCGCCAGGGGAAGGAAAGACGACATACAACTGGGAATGACAGGGAAGCCGGACCTGCACCAGCCCCGAAATGGATTGCCCCCCCAAAGCTCAAGGCTGCCCTCACCTACGGGCTGGCTGCCATGTTGTTCATTGGGACATTGTTCTTCTTTGCCCCCAACGGGTTGAGCGCCTGGCTGGCTTCCCTGCCCCTCTTCATCCAGGGCTGGTGGACCCCCTCCGGTACGACCATCAGCCGTATGCTGCTTGCCCTTCTCACGTACCAGCCGCTTGCTGTTGGTTTGGGACTGTTCTGCCTGGTGCGCGGCCTGCGCCAGGGCAGCCGCAGGGTGATCCGTCTCAGCCTCTGGCTGTTGACCTCGCTCCTGTTGGCCCTCTCCTATCCAGCCCACCAGATGACCGATAGTACCTGGTTCTTGCTGCCACTCTGGGCTTTGGCGTCCATTGAACTTGCCCGTCATCTGCACCTGCCGCTCGAAAACCGCAAAGTGGCAGTTGGTGTGTTCGTGCTGGCTTTAATTATCCTGGCATTTATCTGGCTCGACCTGGCCGGCCTGGCAAATATTCCCATCCCCTCGCAGCAAGCGACCGTCCGCCTGCTGCTGCTCGTCGGTTCGCTGCTGTTGTTGGTCGTGAGTATCATCCTGGTGGGAATGGGCTGGTCCTGGGAAACAGCAAAAGCCGGTGGTCTGTGGGGTACGGTCGCTGCCCTGGTGATTTATACCCTGGGTGTCGCCTGGGGTGCAACAGGCTTGCGGACCCCGGATGGTTTCGAACTTTGGGAGCCATCCGCCCGCCCTGACCAGGCTGGTCTGCTGCTCCAGACCGTGAACGACCTTTCAGATTGGAGCCTCGGACATGTGGACGCCCAACCGGTGACGATCGTGGGTGTGGATTCACCCGCCCTGCGTTGGCTGCTGCGCGGGTATGAAGTTGAAATTGCCCATGTGATCGATCCCACCAGTACCCCGCCGCTGGTTATCACGCCCCCGATCGACGACCTGGGTCTGCCCGCCGCCTACCGCGGCCAGGATTTTGTCTGGCGTCAGTCTCCTGCCTGGAACCGCATCGGGCCTGCCAACTTTTTGAGCTGGCTGGTCTTACGCGTGACGCCGCAAGACCCTGAGAACATCATCCTGTGGGCCAGGAACGACCTCTTCCTGGATGGGCAGGAAAGCATTACACCCTGAGCATTGTTCCATGCCCTCTAAGAAAACCCAACCACGTATCATAGCCATTGACGGTCCTGCTGCCTCGGGCAAGTCCACCCTGGGTAAACGCCTGGCGGATTCCCTCGGATACCTGTTTTTCGACACCGGCCTCATGTATCGCGCCGTCACCTGGCTGGCTTTGCAGCGCGGCTTGGATGTGCACGACGAAGCCACCGTGACTGTCCTGGCTGAAGAGGTCCTGATCGACGTCAGGCCCCCATCCAAACAGGATGGTCGTGCCTGTGACGTGCTTGTTTCCGGAGAGGATATCACCTGGGAGACTCGCCTCCCTGAAGTGGATGCCAACGTCTCGGTCATCTCTGCTTATGCGGGAGTGCGCCAGGCCTTGACGCTTCAGCAGCGGCGCATTGGAATGCGTGGCCGCGTGGTCATGGTCGGGCGTGATATCGGCACGGTAGTCCTGCCTGAGGCTGATCTGAAGATCTATCTGGAGGCCTCCCCCGAGGAGCGCGCTCGCCGTCGCCACCGTGAGCTCGTTGGGCGCGGTGGGCGGGCGGATTATGACGAGATCCTCCATAATGTCATTGACCGCGACCAGATAGATTCAACCCGGGCTGTCGCGCCCCTCTGCCCTGCCGCTGATGCCGTGGTCATTGATTCCGACCACCTTACTGCAGATGAGGTCTTTATGCGTGTGGAGGCTTTAAATAAATGAGCTCTGATTACCGCATTCCTTTTCACAGCCGGCTATTGCGGCCTGCTCTGAAAGCCATCTTTAGGAGTATTTTTCATATCCTGGCAAATGTGAAGGTCTCCGGCAGGGAGAATGTACCCTACGGGCAGGCTTATGTGGTGGCGATCAATCACGTCTCCTTGTATGACCCGCCCTTTGCTGTATCCTTCTGGCCAGAAATAGCTGAAGTGATGGGTGCGGTCGATGTCTGGCACAGGCCCGGACAAAACGTCCTGGTGAATTTATACTATGGCATCCCGGTCCACCGCGGCGATTATGACCGCCGGTTGATCGATAAGGTGCTGGCGGTCCTGCGCTCGGGTCGTCCCCTGCTGATCGCCCCCGAAGGCGAACGCTCGCATGTCACAGCCATGCAGCGCGCAAAGCCCGGTATAGCCCATATCCTCGAAGAAGCCCGGGTGCCGGTAGTGCCTGTCGGCATCCTCGGCACGACCGATGATTTCTGGCAGCGAGCCAGCCATGGCCAACGTCCACAGATAGAAATGCGTATCGGAAAACCCTTCCGCCTGCCAGCGGTCGAGGGTAAAGGTGCCAAGCGGCGCCTCGCCCGCCAGCGCAACGCCGACCTAGTCATGTCTCACATTGCGGGTTTGCTGCCCGAGGCATACCGGGGTGTTTATGCCGGGACAGCCATCCTCCCTTCCCTGCTCGATGGCTGATATCCTTCAACCCGGATTGACTCCCCTCCTGCTTCTGGCCATCTTTCCCTAGATCCCGGACATGAAGAATACACGTTCAGCAAAAATCCATCAGGTTTTCTTTGTGTTCTTTGGTCCCTTTGTGGTTAATTGTTCTCTAAATGTGTAAGTTTGGATGAACTCAACTGTATTTGATCAGGAATACGCATGAAGATCTTAATAGTAGACATCGGCACCGGAACCCAGGATATTTTACTCTACGACTCACGCCTCGACCTCGAAAATGGTTTCAAACTGGTCCTGCCCTCACCGACCATGATGATCAACCGGCGCATCAAGGCTGCCACCCGCTCCCGTACCCCGATCCTCCTGACCGGCGTGACCATGGGTGGCGGTCCCAGCCAGTGGGCTGCGGAAGCTCACGCCCGCCTCGGTTTGCCGGTCTATGCTACACCCGAAGCAGCCCGCACGTTCGACGATGACCTGGCTAAAGTACAAGAAATGGGCATACATCTTGTCAGCGAAGACGAAGCTGTTCGCCTGCCTGATTCCGTGCTCCGCATCGAGCTGCGTGATTTTGACCTGCCTGCCATTTTCCATGTGCTGGCTGGATTCGAAGTATCGCTGCAGGATCTGCAGGCGGTCGCCGTGGCGGTCTTTGACCACGGCGCAGCCCCGCCGGATGTCTCTGACCGCCAGTTCCGCTTCGATTACCTCGACCGGCGCATCCGGACCGCCGCCCGCCCTGGGGCAAGGTATCCTCTCTCGACCTTTGCTTATCTTGCCAGCGACATCCCGGCCATCATGACCCGCTTTCAGGCGGTTGCCGCCTCTGCGCGTGGAGTGGATGTTCCCCTTGTGGTAATGGACAGCGCCCCTGCCGCGGTCCTTGGTGCGACGTTCGATCCGCTTGTGGCTGCCCGCGACCGTAAACTGATCGCCAACATTGGCAACTTTCACACCCTGGCGTTCCGCCTGGGAGCAGCCGGTATCGAGGCTGTGTTCGAACACCACACAGGCCTCCTGGACCCACCCAGGCTGGAAACTCTGCTGCGTGCCCTGGCTGTTGGTTCCCTGCGTCATGCTGACGTCTTCAACGACCACGGTCACGGCGCCTTGATTTACGATCCGGACCCGCTCCCCCTCGGGCAGGCTGGCTTTGATGTGACCATCACCGGTCCAAGGCGAAACTTGATGCGCGGCTCCACCCTGCGCCCGTACTTTGCCGTCCCCTTTGGCGATATGATGCTCTCTGGCTGCTTCGGACTTCTCGCCGCGGCTGTTGATCTCATTCCAGGGATATCTGAGCCTGTTCAAGCCTCCCTGGACAGTGAAGGGAGCATTGGCGTCTCACCCTGGGATGTGGATGGCTAGACAGATCCCCATTGTTTCGATTAATTAAAACTGACCCAAAAACAAAGGACTGGTACCAACCAGTCCTTTTTTCTACAATCGGAGGCAACACCTTCTGGATCAGGGATACGACTCCCACAGGATGATATTGGACATTTTGCAGCTGCTCCAATAGCCGGCATTGATGTTCGAAACCACGCTGTAGTATATATCCCCCATGCCCAGTAATCTGCTTGTAAACAGAGTATACTGGCCAACCATGACCCCGTTTACCAGGACATAAGCCCGGTCTTTGTTCACTGCCAGAGAAAAAAATGCTTTGGATGGGTTGCCAAGGTCGACCTTCCCGGTTCCATGGGTTGTGCCAAAAAGCTCGCATTGGAGCAACCCTCCTTCACAATATCCCATTCGTACCGCCTCGTTCGTCAGGATCGCTGTATATCCTTCATTGTTATTCTGTACCCGGTACGCAAACCCGCACCCGGAATAATCCGGATAACTGGGGTAACCTGTGCTATCCATTTCGATATCTGCCCAAAGGGCAAAATCCTGTGCCTGTTGTCCAGTTCTGGTGAAATCAAACACGTTAATGGAAGGCATTGTTTTCAAAAAATCATCCAAATGATAAAGCTGACCGTTCTGAAAAGGCAAATAGCCTCTTGTATAATAATCTTCCACATCTCCCAATACCTGGCCGATGTCCTGGGTTGCGGTGACATCCGGTGTTGGCAGGGGGATCGAAGTATCTACCGGGGTGGGCACCGGGGGATTGGTGGGAGTCTCGGCAACTACCTGGCTGGGTATGGTTGTTGGTAGAACAGGGGGCGCCTGTGTCGGAGTTGCTGTTGGTACCGCCTTTGTGAATAGACTGCATGCCAGGGTTGTTACGGCAATGCTGGCAATGACTGCTAAACGATTAGGCTGGTTTTTATTCATGATGGTTCCTTCCCTCTCACGTTAAGGATTTTAAGTCTATTCATTATGGTTAAAATAGTACATCAATTCATTGAATTTATGCAAGTAAATACGCCGCTTTATGCTGGTCGATTCGAATGCAGCCT
>Ga0315285_10000515_pt1 | contig 40013 bp, 41 predicted proteins | sample YL17G09_36_MG_FD_203698 | JGI IMG/M metagenome (GOLD analysis project Ga0315285, IMG submission 203698) | Sediment microbial communities from Yellowstone Lake, YNP, Wyoming, USA - YL17G09_36 | ecosystem: Environmental > Aquatic > Freshwater > Lake > Sediment | place: USA: Wyoming | collected...
CGGTGGAAACAGTTGCTCTTGAAGACGTTTCTTTTAGTGTTTCTGGAGGAGAATTTGTCGCCATTATTGGACCTTCAGGTAGTGGCAAATCGACTCTGATGCATATCTTAGGAGCGATAGATACCCCCACTTCTGGAACTTACGTCCTAGACGGCGAAGATGTAAGCAAGCTCGATGATGATGAGTTGGCCGATATAAGGAATCGAAAAATCGGTTTTGTCTTTCAAGCATACAACTTGCTTCCCAGAACTAGCGCCTTAAAAAATGTGACCCTTCCTATGTATTATGCCGGTGTTCCCAAAGAAGAACGCCTAAAAAAGGCAAAAAAATTTTTAACCCTGGTTGGTCTTGAGGAGAGAATGGATCATACTGCAAGCCAGCTTTCTGGAGGTGAGCAACAAAGAGTAGCGATTGCCCGGGCTTTAAGTATGGACCCGAAAATACTCTTGGCCGATGAACCAACTGGAAATCTAGCTACGGCTCAGGGTTTAGAAATCATGGAAATTTTCAGTCGTTTAAATAAAGAAGGGCACACGATTGTCATGATTACTCACGAAGTAAACATCGCTAAGTTTGCCAAAAGGATTATAAGCTTACGTGACGGCAAAATTGCTGAGGACAAAAAGAACTAAACATATGGAACTGACAGAATTATTTCTTGAAAGCCTAGGGACACTCACCCTTAACAAAATGCGCACTGGTTTGGCCACCTTAGGCATTATTATTGGTATAGGCAGTGTTATTACTTTGGTATCTTTAGGCCAAGCTAGCCAAAAATCAGTTCAGAATCAAATCCAATCATTGGGTTCAAATCTTTTAACGGTTATGCCTGGAGCTCAGCGCACAGAAAATGTTAGAGGAGCTACGGGCAGTATAACTTCACTTACCTACGATGATGCTAAGGCAATTCTCGCTTCTCAACAAATTACCACGGTTAAAAATGTCTCACCAGAATATTCAAGGCGGGCTCAAGTAGTCGCCGGCAGAAACAATACCAATACCCAAATTCTGGGAGTAACACCGGCCTATGCCGAGGTAAGAAAAGTGGGCATATCTTCGGGATCGTTTATTACTCAGCATGACGTTGATGGTTTAAATAAAGTGGCAGTTTTGGGCCCACAAGTCGTCAGCGACCTCTTCGGTGAAGGAGCTAACCCTCTTGGCGAAACTGTGCGGATTAATGGACAATCGTTTCGAGTTATGGGAGTAACTACTACAAAAGGAGGAACGGGTTTCCAAAACCAAGATGATATGGTGATTGTTCCTTTGACCACCGCCCAGAAAATTATTTTTGGGGCGACCAACGTAACCTCAATCTCTCTAGAAGCAAAAAGCGAAGATTTAATGACTGCCGCCCAGGATGAGGTTGGCTATTTTCTTTTAGCCCGGCATCGCTTAAGCGATCCTTCTCAAGCCGACTTCTCGATTCTTTCTCAAAACGATATTTTAAGTACAGCTTCTTCGGTTACTAGTACATTTACCGCCCTTCTGGCGGGGATAGCGGCAATATCTCTAATTGTCGGCGGCATCGGCATTATGAACATTATGCTGGTGACAGTGACCGAAAGGACGCGTGAAATTGGACTGAGAAAAGCCTTAGGGGCAAAAAAGAAAATAATTACCACTCAATTTTTGTTGGAATCCATGATTTTGACTGGTGCCGGAGGAGTCTTGGGGATGATTTTTGGCATTCTTGCCTCATTTATTATTTCTCATTTTATCGATTTACCCTTTACTGTTTCTCCCTTGGCCATTGTCCTCGCTATTGGTGTTTCAGGAACCATTGGTATCATCTTTGGCTGGTATCCGTCTCGTCGAGCCGCCAACTTGCAACCGATAGAAGCGCTGAGATATGAATAAGTTAATTCATCGGTTGCAAGACGAAGGTCGAAATTTCGACCTGAGTCGCCGCTCCCCGAAATCTCGGGGAGGAGCGCAACCACGAATGAAGAATCCTCCAGCCTTCGTGCTGGGGGAGGCTTCAATTAAAATTATTGGCATCTTTGCTATCACTTTCTTAGTGATAGTTATTTTAGTAACAGGTTATTGGAAGAATTTACCTCTCTTAAGCGGTAGAAAAGATATTCTCCTTTCAGGCGAGAATCAAGGAGGACCAGGGGAAGAACTCTCTCCTTTAAGTATTGAATCAATGCGCCGTCATGAATACCCTGGAAGTGATTTAGTCATTGAGCAGAACTTAGAGCCTGGCAGTAACTACCTAAGATTGATTGCTTCATATAAGTCTGAGGGCTTAAAAATCTATGGCTTATTGACGATTCCTCAAGGAGAAAAACCAAAAGAGGGATGGCCGGTGATTATTTTTAATCATGGTTACATTCCACCAGAGCAATATCAAACAACCGAGAGGTATGTTGCCTATCTAGATGCTTTTGCCAGAAACGGTTACATTGTCTTTAAGTCTGATTATCGAGGACATGGTAGCTCCGAAGGAAAGCCTGAAGGAGCTTATTACTCTCCGGCTTACACCATTGACGTTTTGAATGCTGTTTCATCTCTAAAGCGATTTAAAGATGCTAATCCTGAAAAAATCGGTATGTGGGGACACTCGTTAGGAGGGAATATCACTCTTCGGTCGATGGTCATTTCTAAAGAGATAAAAGCAGGGGTTATTTGGTCAGGAGTGGTTGGCACGTATGAAGAGCTTTTAACTAAGTGGAGAAGATCAAGGCCTTGGCAGCCATTGGACAAAGAAATTGCCAATCATATAGGTTCCATCAGACAAAATCTCATTGATAAGTATGGACAACCAACGGATAATCCAGAATTTTGGCAGAGTATTGATCCGCGCTACTTTCTTCAAGATATTTCCGGGCCGTTGCAACTTCATGTTGGGCTTTCAGATGAAGAAGTCCCGCCTCTTTTCTCAGAGAGTCTGAAGGGTGATTTGGAAAACCAGCAGAAGGTCGTTGAATTTTATGCCTATGAAGGAGCAGATCATAATCTTTCTTCACCTTCATTTGAATTAGCGATGCAAAGATCAATTGAATTTTTTGATAAATATTTGAAGGGAGGTGAGGGAGAATGAAGAATATTTATATTGTTGCTGCCATTATTGTCGTGATCGTTGGCGCTGGCGCTTTCTTTGCCGGCATGAAATACCAACAAAGCAAACAACCAGCTTTTCTAAGAGAATTTGCTGGGAGACAAGGTCAAGGAACGGGCACTGGAGGTAATCGGGTAGGTTTTCGACCCGTGAATGGGGAAATAATTTCCAGCGATGATAAATCCATCACCGTTAAACTCCAAGATGACTCAAGTAAAATTGTTTTACTGTCAGACAATACCGAAATTAACAAAGCCGCGGAAGCCACCAAAGAGGATTTAAAAGTTGGAGAAAAGGTGGCGGTCTTTGGTCAGGAAAATTCTGATGGGACTGTTACCGCCCAGAATATCCAACTGAACCCGCAGTTCAGGGAGCCTACTCAACAGCAGTAAATCTACTTTGTTTAATGCCTTGCTCAAGAGTGCCAGGTCTTCAGGTTATTACGTGATTGAATAATACTTCTTTAGTCTCTTTTAGCCGACAGTCACTTTTATCTTTTTTGGGGTGTGAAAAATTAAGAAGACGGTAGTGATAATCCCAATGACTCCTAAAATCGAAAAAGCGCCGCCGATGCCACTCTTATCGGCCAGAAATCCGGCTAACGTTGGGCCAAAGACATAACCTAAGTTAGTAAAAAAGTCGCAGAGTCCTTCGATTTCTTTTTCGTATTGATAGGATTCGGTAATGTAGTCAACAAAAGCGCCTTTAATGGCCGGCCAAGCCAGGGAGCCGATGATGGAAGAAATGAAAACAATCGTCAAAATGACAAAAGGACTTTTCCAAATAAATAAGGTAGAAAGAAGGACCGAACAAGTCAGAAAAGAGAAAAAAGCGGTCCTTTTTTTGCCAAATCTTTGGGAGATCGGACCGACAAACCAGCCAACCAAAAGGGCGGGAAGGGTATACATGGCCATAAATAAACCACTAAAACCACTAAAACCAGGAAAATTTTCCGCGTATAAGGGCCCGATAGTCCAGAAAAAGGCGTCGACAATATATAAAACCATGACAAAAATTAAGACCGGCAGAAGAGTTTTCCCGATTTTCTCCCATAGATGAAACTCAGCCAGAAGATTAACCGATTTATAGGCTTTTTGTTCTTCAAACTCATCTTTTTCGGTTTTGGCGGGTTTAGCCAGGAGGAGATAAAATAGAAAAGAAATAACGAGAAAGAAAAAGGCAAACAAAAATGGCTTACCGCCGACAACCTTGCCGATAAGAAGTCCGGCGAGAATTGGGGCAATCAAATAACCCAAGGATCGGAAAACCCCAATAATCCCAAAGCCAGAGCTGTGTTCTTCTGGTTTTGTTTTCCGACTTAAAAAGTCAAAAATACCGAAATTTTGGACATCATAATAGAGACCCCAGATTGCCATACAGAAAACAAACAAAAAAACGTTATTAGCCTTCCAAAGCAGCCAGGGATAAGCAGCGCATAAAGCAAACATCAGGACGAAAAGCCGCCGATAATGAGTATTTTTTAAAAACTTGCTTAAAATAAAGTCAAAAACGGCCCCAAAGACCGAGGAGCTGGAATAAATCAGACCCATGGTGGTCTTGGATAAACCCCTTTCAGTAATAGTGAGAGGCGTCACAAAGGAAATAATTCCGTCAAAAACCGCCCAGAAGAAAATCATCAGGGAACATTGGTACAAAGATTTGTGGGTAAATGGTTTTGACTTTATTCTGATTAGAAGTTCTCTTGGCGAAGGCACAGTTGCTTCAAGTTTTTTTTGATAATCTTTGGAAGAGGGGAACGCTAACCATCCAGTGATGGGTTTTTATTCCACTAGCCTCTTTATCAGCCCATCTTTGGGCAAAAAGGTCTTTTCTGATTTTTCTAGCCCCCCAGCTTTTTTGTTTTTGAGTGTGATGTTTCGCGGGATCGGCTACCCAAAGATGAGTTTTGTTAAACCCAAAAACCACCGAGTAATGACCAGTTTCCAAGCCCTTAAATTCATTCCCGCTCTCTCCCCAGGCTTGAAAATCTACTAGACATAAATTAAATTGGCGAATCTTATCTTCAATGTTTTCAATTGAAGCGTGCTCAATGACTTCGTGTTTGATCCCTAGATCAGCCAGGCATTTTACTAAGTTTTCTGGTAAAGTGCCTTCTTTAGGTGTAGTTTTCTGCATTTTCATTAATTTTTCTTCATCGATGTGGATGTCTAAAGTTTCCAAAATAATTTTTACAGAAGCCGGGCCACAATCATAAGCGGTATCTTGGAGATTCAACCTGATTGGCAAGATAACTCTGGGAAAGTAGGTATGACTCATAACTCTGCTTCTCATGATAACAATCTTGACCGCTAGCGTCAAATATTTAAACTAGGGTTTTTGTGATAAAATCTTTTTAATGAATCTATCAGTGGGCATCGTTGGTCTTCCTAATAGCGGTAAATCTACCTTATTTAATGCCTTGCTTAAGCGCCAGGTAGCTGATGTGGCCGCCTATCCCTTTACCACGATTGAACCTAATGTCGGCATCGTTGAGGTACCCGATGAGAGATTGAAAAAGCTGGCAGAGATGATTAAGCCGGAAAAAGTCACTCCAGCGGCAGTCCAGTTCATTGATATCGCCGGTCTAGTGAAGAATGCCCATGAGGGCGAAGGTTTGGGTAATCAGTTTTTGGCCAAGATTCGGGAGTGTGACGCTCTCATCCATATCATCCGCGGTTTTAAAGATGAATTGGTTTCTCATTATTACGGCTCAATTGATCCCAAGAGAGATAAAGAGATTGTTGATATCGAACTAGAATTGGGAGGTATTAAGAAACCTACTTTGTATGTTTTAAATCAAGACGCGGTTTTTCCTGAAGAAGGCTTTCTTTCAATCAACGCCAAAATGGGCGAGGGAGTGGCTAATTTGATTAATGAGGCTTACAGGCTTTTAGGTCTGATTACTTTTTACACGATTAAGGGGGGCAAGGAAGTTCGGGCTTGGTCGATGGTGAAGGGTTCAACGGCTTTTGACGCCGCCGGAAAGGTGCATACCGATATGGCTCAAGGCTTCATTAAGGCAGAAGTGGCTGCCTTGGCTGATTTGATGGCCATGGAGGGGTGGCAGCCGGCGAAGGCAAAAGGGAAGGTTCGGCTTGAAGGAAGAGATTATCAAATACAAGATGGCGACGTGGTTGAGTTTAAGTTCGGAAAGTAGTGAAGAGAAAGAAAGATTTTTTCTGACGGCGGAATAAATTTCTCCGGAATTGTTGCCCTGTTGCTTGAGGTTTGGTGGTATGTTATACTTTAGCGAAAGTAGAGAAGAGATATCATGAGAGATTACGAGTTGACTTTAGTGATTGATCCCGAAGCTTCGGGAGAAGATCGAAAAAAACAGCTAGACAAAATCAAGAAAGTAGTCGAAGAACTAAAAGGAAAGGTCGAGAAGACTGACGACTGGGGAAGAAAGGAATTAGCTTACCCCATAAGGAAAAAAAACTTGGGGTATTATTTTTTCATGGCCATCAAAACACCAGAAGGTTCGTTGCCGGCGTTGGAAAAAAAGCTTAAACTTGAAGAGGGACTTTTGCGATATTTATTAGTTAGAAAGGAATAAGCCCTATCGTCTTAGATTTAGGGCAGGTGAAAAAGGAGGATTTATGGCGGCGCGATCGCTTAATAAGGTTCAGTTAATCGGTAACTTGACTCGGGATCCCGAGCTTCGCTATACCCCTCAAGGGACAGCGGTTTGTACTTTCGGCTTAGCCACGAACCGCGCTTGGGTGACTGATGCTGGTGAAAAGCGGGAAGAGGCAGAGTTTCACCGCATCGTTTCCTGGAACAAGCTGGCAGAGCTCTGTGCCCAGCTTTTGTTTAAAGGCAGAAAAGTCTTTGTTGAAGGAAGACTCCAAACGAGACAATGGACGGCTCAGGATGGCACCCCTCGGCAAACCACCGAGGTCGTCTGTGCTGACATGATTATCCTCGACTCTAAGCGGGCCGCTGAAGGGTCAGAGGAAGCCGTGCCTGAAGAGCCGGTTACCATAAAAGAGGAGCCTCCCGTTAACGAAGTTGTCTCTGGGGAAGAAACCGTCGTGGTTGGTGGCGAAGGGAAGAAAGCAACATCTTCTCAGGCCAAGAGGAGTAAGGCCCAGCCGGCTAATGTTCAACAAGCCGCCTCGGTGCCACCGACGGGTAAGAAAGCCTCGGGGAAGAAAAAAGAGGACGAGGTAAAGTCGGAAGTTAAGCCAGAAGACATTCCGTTCTAACCCATTAAGAAGTTAACTAATCACGGATGAGAAGAAAGTGGGAAAGACCAGCCGTAGGATTGAAGTGTTCTTTTTGTCAATCAGGTAAAAAACCTGATTACAAGGATGTGGAGAAACTACGGGATTATCTAACCGATCGAGGGAAAATTATCGGCCGCAGTCGCTCCGGAGTTTGTGCTAAACACCAACGACGCCTGACGCGAGAGATTAAAAGAGCAAGACATCTCGCCCTTCTTCCCTTTATTACCAGGGTCTAACTGTTGATGAAATTTAAACTCAACCTGCGCCAAATAAGAATCACCATTTTTATTATCGCGATTGCCTTGTTGGCGAGCGGTGTTGGTTATTGGCTTGGTGAAAACCATTTTAGCCTTGAGTTTACTAAACCACCACGCATCACAATTGAGAGAACCCAGCCGGCCGATAAGGAGGATATCGATTTCTCTTTATTCTGGGATGTTTGGGATCGACTCTCTGCTTCTTACCTTGATAAGAAAGTGCTTTCGCCAAAGGAAATGGTCTACGGGGCAATTCAGGGAATGGTGGCCTCTCTTGGCGATCCCTACACTGTTTTTCTGAAACCGGCAGAAAACAAACAAGCAAAGGAAGATTTGAATGGCGCTTTTGAAGGCGTGGGCATTCAGCTGGGATACAAAGATGACCAGCTGGCGGTGGTTGCCCCTCTTTCAGGGATGCCGGCGGAGAAAATGGGCGTGAGGGCGGGCGACTTGATTTTAAAGATTGAAGATAAAGAGACGGCGGGGATGACTCTACCAGAGGCAGTGGAGCTGATTCGAGGCCCAAAAGGAACAAAAGTAAGATTGACTTTTCTCCATGAAGGTGAAAAAGAGCCATATGAAGCCCTGATTACGCGGGAGACAATTGTGGTGCCGAGCGTGGAAGTAGCGTTTATTAAGCTCGAAGGCAAGGGAGAAGTGGCTCATTTGAAATTGACACGTTTTGGTGAGAGAACGAATGACGAATGGAATCAGGTAGTTGACCAGATTGTTTCCCGACCATCACTGACGGGTGTTATCCTCGATCTTCGGAATAACCCTGGTGGCTATCTTTCAGGATCAGTTTTTATTACCTCGGAATTCTTATCATCCGGAGTAGTCGTCCAACAGGAAAACGCCAATGGTAGTAGAGAATCTTATTCGGTTGACCGAACGGGAAAGATTACTGCCCAACCTTTAGTTGTTTTGGTTAATAAAGGCAGTGCCTCGGCTTCAGAGATTGTCGCCGGTGCCCTTCAGGAAGATAAACGGGCAAAAATTATCGGCGAAACCACTTTTGGTAAAGGAACGATTCAGGAAGCGCAAGAGTTGGTCGGTGGAGCAGGACTTCACGTGACGACGGCTCGTTGGCTTTTACCCAGCGGTAAATCTATTGACAAGATAGGCATTATTCCTGATAATCAGATAAAGGACGAACTTACCACCGAAGAAGATGAGCAACTCCAAGGGGCAATTAAAATCTTTACCGATTAAAAAAATCGCCATCGGCGTGGCGGTTTTGATTGTTTTTCTCGCTTCTGTCTTAGGCGGGGCGGTTTCTGATCGCCTCTTTGGCTACAGGATTCTTGATCGTTTTTTCCCTCGTCAGGGCGGTTTGCTCTTACCTCAAATTGCTCAGCAACGCATTCTAACGGAAGAATCGGTGGTGATTGATGTGGCTGAGAGGGTTTCTCCCTCGGTGGTGACCGTGGGAGTGACAAAAAAACAACAGGTAATTGAGCCTTTCCAGTTTGGTCCCTTTGGCGTTTTCGGTCTCCCCCAAGGTAAAGAGGAAGAAGTCAAACAGGATGTTGGCTCAGGCTTTATTATCTCCCGAGAGGGCTTACTGGTGACTAATAAGCATGTTGTGGCTGACTCCCAAGCACAATATCGGGTTATCACCAAAGACGATAAGGAATATGAAGTAAAGAATATCTATCGTGACCCCATTAACGACCTGGCGATTTTAAAAATTGAGCCGCAAGAGAAGGAATTGAAGCCGGTGGAAATGGGGGATTCAGATAAACTGAAAGTTGGCCAATTCGTCATTGCCATTGGGACGGCTCTAGGTGAGTTTCGTCACACCGTGACCACGGGAGTGATTTCTGGATTAGGCAGGGGGATAACCGCCGGTTCGCCCTTTGAGGGATATGTGGAACAACTCGATAATGTCATTCAGACAGATGCCGCTATCAATCCCGGTAACTCCGGCGGTCCCTTATTGAATAGTGCCGGTCAGGTGATTGGCGTCAATGTGGCCGTGGCGGCTCAGAGGCAGAATATTGGCTTCGCCATCCCCATTAATATTATTAAGGAGGCAATTGATAACTTTAACAAGACCGGTCAATTTACTCGCCCTTACCTTGGTGTTCGCTATCGGATGATTAGCCAGGACCTGGCTTTGTTAAACGAAATTCCCCAGGGTGCCTATATTGTTGAAGTCGTGGCTGGTTCGCCCGCCGAAAAAGCCGGTATCAAAGCAGGAGATATTGTCACTAAACTTAATGGACAGCCAGTACGAGAGGAAGAGGGGGGGCTGGCAAAATTTATCTCCCAAAAGAAGATAGGGGAGAAAATAAAAGTGACTCTTTGGCGTGACGGCGAGGAAATTGAAGTGGAAACGACACTTCAAGAATTTACCGAATAGTCTTTACCAGACTGTCGATAATTTTTCCTAGATTACCATCTAAGATTGACTCAAGATTGTGGAAGCTCTTTTTAAGCCGATGGTCTGTCACTCTATTCTGGGGGTAATTATAGGTCCTGATTTTCTCGGAGCGCATCCCGTGACCAACCGCTTCTCGCCTTAAAATTGTGATTTCAGTTTGTTTTTTTTCCTGCTCTTTCTGCCAGAGTTTCAAACGGAGTAAGTTGAGGGCAATTTTCCGGTTTTGCTCTTGGGTTCTTTCCTGCTCACAGGTCACGACTAGTCCTGAGGGTTTATGGATTACCCGGACAGCCGAGGAAACCTTCTGGACGTTCTGGCCTCCTTGGGTAGAGGCCCGATAGAACTGCCATTCTAAATCATTCGGATTAATAACGATTTCAGTTTCAGGAGTTTCGGGAAGAACCACCACTGTGGCAGTTGAAGTATGGATGCGGCCATACTTTTCTGTTTTGGGAATTCTTTGGACCCGATGAACGCCTGCCTCATATTTCAGTAAATCATAGGAATTTTGCCCCTGAATTTGTAAAACCCCTGGGCCTACCAGATTAGTCTGCCACCCCTGCTTTTCGGCAAAACGAAGGTACATCCGCAGGAGGTCGTCGGCCCAAATTTTGGCCTCTTCGCCTCCAGCCGCAGAACGAACTTCAATCGTCGCTTTGTTTTTATTCATCATGGGAGCAATCTAGCTTTTCTGGAGAGCCTCTCTCAGCGATTTTGGTCGTTTCTTTTCTTTCTCTTTTTCTTCCTTTTCTCTCAGTTTTTTTCTTTCCCTCTTGCTGACATAGGCTTTCGTTTGGGCGGCCTTCTGCTTCGCTTGGAATTTTTCTACTCTTCCTTGGGTGTCAACATATTTCATTTCCCCTGTAAAGAAAGGGTGACAAGCAGAACAAATTTCGACCTGAAGCTCTGGTTGAGTTGAACCGGCGGTAAAAACATTACCGCAGGCGCAGGTAATTTTAGCCTCAGGATACCACTGAGGATGAATTTTTGCTTTCATATTGGGGTTATTTTATCATTTTTCCTTAACCACGGCAAGCTTCCGAGAACGATATTCGGAGAGGAAAACGCCCAGAGCGATAATACCTGCCCCTATGAGAAAAGGAAGAGTGATTCTTTCTCCTAGCCAAAAAACCGCGGCCGGAGCCGCGAAAATCGGCTGTAAGTAGGCAAAAAGACTGGCTTCCGAGGCTTCGATTGATTTCAAGCCTGACTCAAAAGCAAAATAGCCGATTATCGAGGAAAAGATTACCATGTATAAAAGTCCCCAAAGCCCGGCTGGATTAAGCCAAAAAAGTGGTTGGGGTGACATATAAAGCAAAACTGATTTTTGCCAATCCACTATTGCCAATTGTTCATAGAGAGCGAAAGGGAGGATAGCAACCAAGCCGGTGATGAAAGAGACGGCGGTAATAACGAAAGGCGAGTGTTTTTTAAATTCTTTTTTGGAGGCGATAATATAAACGGTCCAGACGATATCCGAAAGAATAATCAGCAGATTGCCCAAAAGATTTTTCTGGGCAAAAGCACTCCCTTCCAAAATGGGCTGGGAAATCATAACGATACTGCCGGCAATGGCAATGACTAAACCTAAAGTCTCCAGTTTGGTCACCCTTTCCTTAAGGAAGAAAACTCCGGCTAAAACAATGAAAATCGGGGCTAAAGCCGAAAGAATCGTGCCGTCAAGAGCGGTGGTTCGTTCAAAGCCTAAGAAAACAAAAGTCAAACAAAGCGGAATACCCAAAAAGCCAATGGGGATAATGGGTAAAAGACTTCTTAAAGTTTCCTTTTCTTTCTTCGCCCGCCAGATTAAGAAAGGCAAAAAAATAATCGAAGCCAGCAAAAATCGCCAAAAAAGAAAAGTAAAAAGAGGAATAAACTGGAGGGTGTGCTTGATAACCGGTCCGGCAATTCCCCAAATGGCCGCGGTGATGAGCAGAGATAAATAGGCTTTATTTCTCCTTGAAGACACGAGTTAACTGACGTTTTTCTTGATAATCTCGATGGCTCTTGCCAACAAAACTGTTTCTTGTTTACCTGTTTTCATTGCCTTTATGGTGAACTTGCCTGCCTTGATTTCTTCAGGCCCAGCGATGATGACATAAGGAATGCCCTTCTTACTGGCGTATTTAAGTTGTTTATCAAGTTTGGTTTCTGGATCTAGATAGAGTTCAGTCGGGATGCTCTCTGCCCTTAATTTATTGGCGATTTCAATCGAGTTTTCCAGATATTCGGGGGAGAAAATAGTGACTAAGACTTTGGTAGGAGTAGGGGAAAGATTAGGCCAAAGATTTTGTTCTTTAATCACATCACAGATTCGGTCCAAACCAAAGGAAACACCGGTGGCAGGAATATCCGGACCGCCTAAATTAGAAATTAATTTATCATAGCGGCCACCGCCGGCAATCGAGCCAATTTTTGGTTTCTCCACAATTGCTTCATAAATTGGACCTGTATAATAATCAAGCCCTCGGACTAATGTAGGGTCAAATTGAAAATATTCTTTTGGTATTTTACTTGATTCAAATGTCCGAAAAATTTCTTCGAGGGTTTCGTCGGGTTTAATTTTACTAATTAGGTTGAAAATTTTGTTAATGTTTTCTTTTGGTAAACCCTTCAAAATTAATTCTGTTTCGACTTTGTCTCTGCCATTTTTTCCCAATTTATCGATAGAAATAAGGGTGGCGAGTCGCTTTTCCTTTGGAACATTGGCATCTTCCATTAGTTTAAAAAGCAATTTTCGATTATTAATTTTAATAACGAATTTTTTAAATCCTAAAGCAATTATTGATTGATAAATAATTTCAATAATTTCAGCATCTGCTAAAAAAGAAGTTGTTCCCATGATGTCAACATCGCATTGCAAAAACTCACGATATCTACCTTTCTGCGGCTTTTCTGCTCGCCAAACAGGTTGCATCTGATACCGCTTAAAAGGTAGGGGAATGTTTGGATATTGGGCCATAACTCGGGCTAAAGATATAGTTAGCTCATATCGTAGCCCAACGTCGCGACCGCCGGAGTCTTTGAAAAGATACATCAGCTTTTCCGCCTCTTTTCCAGACTTTCCCAGGAGAGTATCAGCATATTCTAGAGCTGGTGTCTCTAAAGGCTCAAAACCATAGGATTCAAACACGATTTTGAGCGTTTCGATTACTTTCTGACGAATAACCATGTCTTTCGGTAAAAAATCCCGAAACCCCTTTAGAGTTTGAGGCTTGATTTTTTTAGTCATAGATTAACCCTCTTTTGATGATAACATTTTGATTGACTACTGACAATTTGGGTGACTGACGGGGATCGAAGACGACGCGGTTGTCCTTTTTCCGCTCGACTCAGAATCCGCGAACTCAGTCCCTTGGGGTGGCTGAGGGGAGTCGAACCCCCGATCTTCCGCTCCACAGGCGGACGCTTTACCGTTAAGCTACAGCCACCTTGTTTTTCCTGCTTATCCGCCTAAACTTACTTTTCGCCTTTTCAGTATTATTCATACACGGCTCAAAGAGCATTTTAAGGCGGATTAGGTTTATCTAGTCTTTTTCTTCGCCTTTCGGAGCTCGAAAAAGTCTGATAAGACCACAAAAAAACCAGCCGTTGGCTGGTTTGTGTCTTTAACTTATTAAGTTTTAATTTAGGATTTAGTTCTTAGACTCCACCACAAAACCGCCAACTCTTAGGCTGGTTTTTCGTGATGATGAAGTTGAGAAACTAAACCCATCATTTGAAGAGAATTATATCAGTCGAAAATTCAAAAGTCAACTTTATTCAGTCGGAGTGGGGGAAGTTTTTGGAGTTGGTGTTGCTTTTGGTGAGGGAGTAGGTGAGGGCTCTTCTTCCTCGGTGAGGCCGATCGCTTGCCCAGGGATAACATGGATAATCTTCGCCGAGATGATTGTTTCTTCATTTTCCGTGGCCTTGCCGATAGCCACAAGCCGATCACCCTCATTAATATCGGCAAATTTGGCCTCCTGGACTTTACCTTCTATTTTTTTCGTGATTTTAGTTGTTCCTGTGGCCTCGACCGTGTAGATGGTGCCTTTCTTTTGGTTTTTAACCGTCAGAATTTTTTCCTCAGAGCTGATGTCAGTGACCTCACCAAAGGCCACTTCACGGGTGGAAACTTTCGGTTTAGTGGTCACGACTATCCTGATAGCGTTTAAGAGGTCAGTTTCTTCTAGATAACCCATAGCGATGAGATAATCACCAACTTCTAAGGCATCCAGTTCGATTTCTTTTCTATCTTTATCGATGATTGTGGTTTCCTCGCTGACTGTGACCTGTTTTTCTCCCTGAAGAGCCGTTAAAATAAGAGTGCTGTTGGAGATTTTTTTGATTTCACCAACAAAAGCCCTCTTTTGCCCCTTTTGGACTTCCTCCAGTTTCTCTCGGACTTTTTCCTTGACTGCCTCCCTAATCCCCTGGACTTTATCGTCAGAGACTTCTTCAGCTGTGGGTGATATTTCCGGAGTAGGGGACTGAGCCGCTATTTTCATTGCCAAGATTAAAGAGCCGGCAACGATTAAAGAGAAAAGCACAAGGGTTGTGCTTATGAGGTGGATCGTTTCTCGCCGACCATTGTTTCGTGTACTCATATTTCTGCCGTTGAATAGACCACAGTTAGTTTTTTGCTAATTTCGTTTCCTTCTTCGTCATAAGCAGAGACGGTGATTTGATTTTCTCCGCCAACAAGAGAAATTTCAGTTGAAAAATTACCTGTCTCATCGGCTTCAAGGATTTTCTCGCCTTCTTGATAAAGAACGACCACAATCGCTTTTGGTACGGCTTGGCCGCTGACTTCAATTTTTTCTTCTGTACTGATGGAATTGTCTTCTGGAGAAGTGATGAGTAAAGATAGCTCTGGCGCTGGCGAGGTGACGGGTTCTTCAACAACAGGGGGTGCCTCTTCTGTTGTCGCCGATTTCTTCAACGCCTGGTTAGCTGTCCAGATCCCGAAGGTAATCACTAAACCCAAACCAAAACCGATAATAATAGCAATTAGGACTTCTTTTCTCATTTAAAGAGGCAGCTTTATACGGAGAAATATAGACTAAAATAGCACCCTTGTCAAGCGATGGTTTTCTATGGTAAAATTTCTAACTAATGGAGATTAAGTATTTCGGTCACTCATGTTTTTTATTACGGGATAAAAATGCGACCCTCTTAATCGATCCTTTTTCTCCTGAAGTTGGTCTTAAGTTACCCCGGATAGCCACCGACATTGTCACTGTCACTCACGACCATTACGACCACAATAACACAGGGATCGTCCAGGCCAAAATGCGAGAAGAACCCTTTATTATTAAAGGACCAGGAGAGTATGAAGTTTCAGGGGTTTCTATTTTTGGTGTCGCGACCTATCACGATAACTCCTTGGGTAAGGAAAGAGGCCGGAATACGATTTATATAATCATTATGGACGGGATTCGATTAGCCCACTTGGGCGACCTGGGGCATGTCTTAACTGATGAGCAGCTAGAAGAAGTTAACGGGGTTGATATTTTGTTTATTCCCACTGGGGGAATTTATACTCTTGACGCTAAAGAGGCGGTCGAAGTGATAGGCCAGATTGAGCCTAGAGTTGTCATTCCCATGCACTATCAACTACCAGGACTGAAGATCAAACTGAACCCGGTTGAAGACTTTTTAAAGGAAATGGGCCTGAAAGAAATTAAGCCCCTCGATAAATTGGTTATCTCCAGGGAAAGGCTGCCCGAAGAAAGGGAAGTGGTGGTCCTGAATGCCAAAAGCTAGAATTCCTCCCCACAACGAAGAAGCCGAGGCCTGCATTTTGGGGTCTCTTTTAATCGATAAAGACGCCATCGTTTCCGTCGCCGAGTTTTTACGGCCGGAGCATTTCTACAGTGAGGCGGCGGGCCTAGTTTACAGTGCCATTTTGGATCTCTATGAGGCACGTAAGCCAGTCGACATTGTCACTCTCAAGGAAAGACTAAAGAAGGACAAAAACCTGACCAAGACCGGCGGTTCTTCCTATTTAACCAGCCTTGTCAACGCTGTTCCGACCGCCGCCCATGTAGAACAGTATGGCCAGATTGTCCGAGATGATTACATCAAAAGGCAATTAATTGGCGCCGCGGGGAAGATTTCAGAAGACGCTTTTGACGAAGGCCAAGAGTCTTCTCAGGTTTTGGATCACGCCGAGCAGTTGGTTTTTTCTCTCTCTCAGAAACATTTGAGACAGGTTTTTCTTCCGGTTAGAGATGTTTTGGCCGAGTCATTTGATCGCCTCGACGAACTTCATAAGACCGCCGGTGGCTTAAGGGGGGTACCGACAGGCTTTAAAGACCTTGATGATACTTTGGCAGGAATGCAAAATTCTAATCTTTTAATTCTGGCGTCTCGGCCGGGAATCGGGAAAACCGCTTTGGCCCTTAACATTGCCCAGCATGTGGCGGTGAAGGAAAACTTGCCAGTAGGATTTTTCTCTTTGGAAATGAGTAAAGAGGAATTAGTTGATCGCCTGTTAGTAGCCCAGGCTGATATTGATGCCTGGAAATTAAAAACGGGGCGTTTAGATGAGGAAGATTTCTCTAAACTCTCGGAGGCCATGGGGGTTTTAGCCGAGGCCCCATTATATATCGACGACACACCAGCCCTATCAATCTTAGAAATGCGTACTAAGGCAAGAAGATTGATGGCCGAACGGGGCTTAAGATTTATTATTGTTGATTATCTCCAGTTGATGAGGAGCATTCAAAGAAGAGAAAGTCGAGTCCAAGAGGTTTCCGATATTTCCCAGGGATTGAAGAATTTAGCTCGAGAATTAAAGATTCCCATTTTGGCTGTCTCTCAATTATCAAGGGCGGTCGAGCAAAGGGGCAGTCGCCGGCCTCAGTTAGCTGATTTAAGGGAGTCAGGGGCGATTGAGCAGGATGCCGATGTGGTCATGTTTATTTGGCGAGAGGATGAAGAGGATCTTGAGAATGTCGAGCTAGAAGTGGCTAAACACCGTAATGGCCCCCTTCGTCGATTAAAACTCCGCTTTCGCGGTGATAGGATTAGATTTTACGGGCTGGAAAGGAAAAGGGGAGAGTAGCTTCAAATTTACCCCAATTTGTACTATAATAGTCTTAAATCTTAAGCCGAGGTGGCGAAATTGGCAGACGCGTGGGTCTCAAAAACCCATGATGGGCAACCATCGTGCCGGTTCGAATCCGGCCCTCGGCACTTATGATTTCTGTCACTGAATTAAGGGCTGGAAAAACTTTTAAACTCAACGATAAACCCTACCAGGTGGTTGATTACAAACACACTAAATTGGGCAGAGGGAAAGCCAATATCCGCGTTAGGGTTCGTGATTTACAAACAGGAGAGGTCACCGAGAAGAGTTTTATTTCCGGTTCCAAGGTTGAGCCGATTGAGACAGAAACGAAACCATTCCAGTATCTTTACCACGACGAGGCCAGTTGCTATTTCATGGAACCGGCTAGCTTTGAGCAGTTCTCCCTGCCGATTAAGATTTTCCAGGATAAACTGAAGTTCTTACAAGAAGGAGAAAAGGTCAGAATTCTCTTTTGGGAAGGTGAACCTCTTTCCTTTGAACTACCAAATTCAATGATTTTCCGGGTGGCAAAAACCTCGCCTGGAGTTAAGGGGAATACTGTTTCTGGGGCAACAAAACCGGCCACCCTGGATAATGGCTTAATGGTCCGCGTCCCTCTTTTCATTAAGGAAGGTGACAAGGTGAAAGTAGATATACGGACGGGAAAGTATTTAGAGAGGGAAAGATGAAACCTCCTCGAAATCTCGGGATCAGCTTCTTACGTGGCTGTGCTACCCTCGGGCGGCGCCTCAGGTCGAAATTTCGACCTTCAGCTTGCAGCCGATGTAATAATTTCCTAGAGAAAGAAGACGATTAAGGCTAAGGCAAAGATGGCCCCCTGGATGATTAAGCCTGGAATCAAGGGGGTTCTCCCTTGGAAGCGATGTTGAAATTCAATCAGCCTCCTAAGAAATTCGGGGCGGATACCTAAAAAGAAATAGAAACCCTCAACGACATCAAGAACAACCGCCGCGAAACAAGTAAACAGGATAATCAAGGCTCGAGACAGATCAGGCCAGACTCGACTGGCAAGAAAAAACCCCACCCCAAGGCTTAAAATAACATCGCCAATTACAAACCAAGTGGATTTTTTAGTGGGCTTTCCGTATTTTTTTGTTTCCCGGTAGAGACTGGGGTTCCAATGGGGGATCAAGTCCAGAAGGAAGTGGCTGAGGAAGGCGAGGGGAATGGCGAGAAAAGGATTAGGAATCTTGGTCGCGATGGCGGCACCAACAGCGGTATGAGGCAGTTCGAGCATTCTGGGATGAAGTATAACATCTTCTCTGAACTGAAGTCCAGGGTTTTCACCTCGGTATTCTCGCCCTTCGGGCTCAACCAGTTTGTTTCTTCGTGTTCGCTTCATCCGAGGGTTAAGACCACGGTTTTCGCGAATACTTGAAATGAATCTTTAGGCCGACCTGGCGTTGCTGATATGGCTTGTATAATTTTTGACATTATAGTATTGTTTTAGTGTAAAGATGTTGTCAGTTATCTTCTCTATCGGGCCAGTCACTATCTATAGCCTTGCTTTCTTATTAGCAATTGCTTATTTTCTGGCCGCTTTTATTGCTTGGCGCCGGCTAAAAGAGCTTGGCCTAGACGAAGAAAAGGTAATCGATTTTATTATTTTGGCCGCCATTTTCGGTTTGGGCTTTTCGAAACTATTTTTTTTCCTAGAGAAGCAGAACTTTGCCGGGCTTTCTTTTTGGGGAGGGATAGCGGGAACAACAGTCGTTTTGTTTTGGTTTGCCAAAAAAGAAAAATGGGATTTTTGGCAGATTGCTGATGAAATTACCTTCAGTCTTTTGCCACTGGCTGTTTTAGCTCAAGTGGGGGCTTTTCTTGATGGCAGTACCACGGGTAGGCCGACCAATATGCCTTGGGGAATATATTTTCCGGGGAATCTTTTACGAACCCAACCTGTTTCTCTCTTTTCCGCCGTCGCTTTCTTCCTTATTTGGCTGTTTTTGCTCAGAATTGAAAGGCATTGGCGTATTTGGCAGTGGTATAAGAGTAAAAATAGTGGCCTAGTGAGTTTGATCTTTCTTGGCTTGGCCTTTTGGGGTAATTTTTTGGTTGCGTTCTGGCGCAGTTCTAAGCTATACTGGTATTGGTCGGAAATTGGTATAAGCCTGATCTTGGCGGTTACGGTGGGAGTGGTTTTGTACCGTCGCTCGGGAAGAAATTTTAAAGAAGATTTAAGGTTGCTTTTAAGGAGAAGTCATGGCTAGAGGAAAAAACAAAAAAAAGTCTGGTTCACCAGGGGTAATTAAATTTCCTGGAAATATTTTGGAGCCGATCCGCTCCTTTCTTTCTCGTGAAGAAAAACGCTTAGACGAAAGAAAAAAAAGGCTGGAAAAGGAGGACCCCTTTACCGATGCCAGCCGAGTGGTTGATAACGCGCCTGATACTGATGCGGCTGAACAAGTAACTCATGAGCGGACTGAGGCCTTAAGGCGTGAAGTAGACCGACGGCTGATCCAAATTAGGAAGGCCTTATCGATGATTAAAATTGGTAGATATGGGACTTGTGAGAAGTGCGGTAAGATGATTGATACTGATCGCCTGATGGTGATGCCTGAAGCGACGGTCTGTATTGAATGCGAGAAGAAAAAAGAGAAGTGAAGGGAGTGACAGATGGGGCCAAAAATTCTCTTCGAAGACGACTCCTTGATTGTTCTCGAGAAACCAGCCGGAATGGTGGTGAACCGCGCAGAGTCGGTTAAAGGCAAAACTTTACAGGACTGGGTTGAGGAGATATTGAAAATTGGAAACTGGAAATTGGAAATTCCGTCGTCGGACTTCATCCGACGATCGGGCATTGTTCATCGACTTGATAAGGAAACAAGTGGGCTGCTTCTCGTCGCCAAAAACCCGGAGGTTCTTACCAATCTTCAAAAACAATTTAAAGAAAGAAGGGTGGAGAAGCGATATTTGGCTTTGGTTCATGGTCAGGTTGAGCCAGGGCAAGGAGTAATCGAGGCTTCGATTAGCCGGAGCCCTTTCGACCGTAAGAAATTTGGTGTCTTTCTGGGCGGCCGAGCCGCCCGAACAGAATATTGGGCTAAAGACAGCTATCACCATGATTCGGAAAAGTATACTTTAGTCGAGCTTTTACCCACCACCGGCCGAACCCATCAGCTTAGGGTCCATTTAAAATATATTAATCACCCGGTTGTCGCTGACGAGAAGTATGCTGGAAGGAAAACAGCCAGGGCCGATCGCCAGTGGTGTCCTCGTCAGTTTCTCCACGCCTCTTTTTTGGCATTTACTCATCCCCAGACAGGGGAAAAAGTGGAATTTACCAGTGAACTTCCTGTCGAACTGAAAAAAGCGCTCAAGACTTTACACATTTAACGCCACCATTTAAACTTAAAGAGATGGCCAGTCTTTCGTTAGTCATTTTAATGACGGTTATTTTAGGGGCAGCTTTTATTGGTGGCTTTCTTGCCAAAAAACTACGGCAGCCACCCGTCTTGGGCTATATTTTAGCCGGGGTAGGAGTGGGAATTTTAGGCTCAAGATTCTTTCCCGAAAAAGAAGCTGTCTCCGCTTTAGCGGAAATCGGGGTGGCCCTTTTGATGTTTGTCTTAGGTCTTGAAGTCTCCTTCTCACGATTGAGAAAGGTAGGCGAAGTGGCTTTCTGGGGAGGGATGATTCAAATTTTAACCGTGATTATTTTGAGCATTCTGATTTTTGGTCGCCTAGGTTTTGATTTTTATTCTTCTCTCTTCATTGGTTGTGCCTTTGCTTTATCTTCGACGGCGATTGTCATCAAGCTTCTCTCGGAGCGAGGCGAAATAGACACCCTTCCCGGGGAAATTATGCTCGGTTGGCTTTTAGTGCAAGATTTAGCGGTTTTACCCATGGTCGTGATTTTACCGGTGGTGGGTAGCAGTGGGGTAGGTTGGGGTCTGCTTGGCAGCGTTCTGAAGGCGGTAGTTTTTTTAATCGCTATCTTGTTCTTGGGTCGGAAGGTCGTCCCGCTTCTTATTTCTCGAGTGGCTGATTTTGGCTCGCGAGAACTCCTTCTCCTCGCGGTGGTGGCCCTCTGTCTCCTGACGGCCCTCTCGGCTTCCTTTTTGGGTCTTTCTCTTGCCCTGGGTGCCTTTTTGGCCGGTTTAATTGTGGCAGAAACAAGCGAAAATCATGCCGTTTTTTCCGAGATTAGACCTCTTAGAGATTTATTCTCGATTATCTTTTTTATTTCTATCGGGATGTTTCTTAGGCCAGAGTTTTTCCTCGCCAACTTTCTGCCAATTGTGCTGGCAACATTCTTTGTGATTTTTATTAAAGTACTCGTGGTGACGGCCCTGGTTCTTTATCTTGGTTACCATACGAAAACGGCGATTATTGTGGGCATGGGATTGGTCCAAGTAGGGGAATTTGCCTTTGTTTTGGCAAGACTGGGGATAACCCATAACCTGGTGGACGAAAGAACTTATTCGTTAATTTTGTCCGTGGCTCTTTTGACGATTCTCTTGACGCCTTGGTTTATCCAGGGGGCGCCGAAGATTTATCTCTGGTTAAGACGAACAAGCCAGCGGCGTTTACCGAAACTTCATTACTTGTTGTTTACGCGCTATGATCACCGCCAGGCACAGGAGGAACTGCCCTTGGCCGACCATGTGGTCATTTGTGGCCACGGCCGCGTGGGGAGTTGGCTGGGTCGAGCCCTGCAACTATTAGAGGTTCCTTATATTGTGATTGACTATAATCACCAGTTGGTTGAGGAACTTAAAGAAAAAGGGATTAACGCTCTTTACGGCGATCCGGCCGACATTGATGTCCTTAATTATGCCCAGGTTGATAAAGCAAGAACCGTTGTGGTCGCTATCCCTGATCAAGCGACCCAAGAATTAGTGGTGGCCCATTGTCAAACCCTTAACCGTTCGGCCAAGATTATTTCCCGAATTCACCATCAAGAAGACCAAAAGAGACTCAAGGCCCTTGGAGTGACGGCGGTGATTCAACCTGAATTTGAAGCCAGTCTTTCGATTATTCGTCGCGTGCTTCATTATTCTGGGGTGGAAAAAGATGAGGTGGCCAAGAAAATAAAAAGGCTTAGAATTGAACACGGGATGGGATGAGAAAAATAAAAAAGAAAGAGAGGGAGTTAACGAGGAAACGAACGGCTTTGTTCGTTTTTTATGGCATTCTCGCCCTTATTTTAGTGGGAGTAGGTTGGCGGATTTATGCTTCCTTAAAGACAAGTGTTTGGGACGGTAGGAACAGAATTAATCTTGTTTTCCGCTCAAAACCTCTTTTTATTGCCTCTCTCGAGCCAAGCGAGGCCGTCATGAACCTCTTAGTTGTTCCTGACGGGACTTTTATTGAGGCAGCCCATGGCTATGGTCCTTATCGGGTAGAGGTAATCTATAGCCTGGGTGAATTAGAAGGAAAGGGCGAGATGCTGCTCGCGGATAGTTTACAGGAGTACCTGGGTGTTCCTCTGGACGCTTATGTCTCCCCAGACAAAAAGGAGTTAATCATTGATAATTTTAACAATACGGTGAAAATAAAAACCCAGATTCTAGGAACAATGATGGGGTTATTCAAAGGCGAAGGCAAGACTAATTTGACTCGTTGGGATCTTCTTCGCCTCTGGTGGGAAACAGTGAGGCTGAAGAACAATAAAATTAACGTGGTTAATCTAAACGAAACTAGCGCCTCTTCCGAGGCAACCTTGCCCGATGGAACCAAGGCGACCAAAATTGAGCCCGAACGGCTAGACAGAATTGTTAATCGTTTGTTTGTTGATGAGAAGATTCGGGCTGAAGACTTAACGCTGGCTGTCCTTAATAGTACGGGGAAATCAGGATTGGCTAACCAAGGAGCACGGGTCATTGCCAATATTGGCGGCCGCGTGGTGAAAGTAGGGGAGATTGAAGGCATGACGGGAATAGGAAAATGTCAAATTAGGAGTGAGGAAAAATATAGAGAGACATACACGGTGAGGAAAATTAGAGAAATTTTTGACTGTCAATGGTCGAGAGAGAAAATTGAGGGCCAGAGAACAGAAATGGTAATTATCTTGGCTGAGGATTATTGGCAGAAGCTTTACGCACCTCTTAGCTCATCAGAATAATATCATTTTCCCTTGCCTTTTATGATTCAGTGGTATCTTCTTCGCCGGTAGGAATAATCTCGGGTTTTTCTTCATGGATGGTTTCGGGAGGAAGAAAAGGAATATAAGTGAGGCTAGTCGGAGAAAAAGAAGGCACTTTCTCAAATTTCTTACTCCGGAAGATTTCGCGGATAAAGATTTCGAGATGCTGGCGATCAACGGCCTTAATGAGGGTTTGATAACGGTTTCCCCCTTTCAGAAAACGCAGGAGTCTGAGAGAAAGATCCTCCGGCAGGCTGCCAAGATGGGTGCCGTCTTCGAGGGTCACACTGATGGCCCTTTTTTTTGGTGTCAAGAAGACCTGGTCACCACTATCAAGGGTAGAGAGAACTTTCGGGCTCGCCAGGCGGGCGAGTTTGACGGTCTTTGTTTTTCCTGGTTCTTCAAGAAAAGCCCCCTCGGGCGAGGGAGTTTTTCTGGGAATGTTTTCTGATAATTTCTTGGAGTCTGTCAGTCGGGTGAGATTTTTAGAAGCAATGGGGTTATAGCGATCAATTTCAAGGACTTTTTTATAGGTTTGGCGTGCCCGCTCTAAGTTGTTCGTTTCCCAATGAGCTCTAGCTAGTCGATTAAGGGCGGCGACATTTTTGGGCTCAAGTTTGAGGACGGCTTGATTGAGCCTGATGGCTTCCTCCCAATCGCCCGACATTGCGGCCCTTACGGCCTTTTTTTCTAAAGAGGCGGCAGTCATTGTTTCTGACAATAGCGGAAAATTAATTGGCTGTCAAGCCCACTTTTTGGAAGGCTACCCCCTCAATACTATAGGTTGCTTTTTTGAGGGTTTTGTGGTATTATATTCACAGACTTTCAAACAATGGCGTTTGAAGAGTTGAAGTATAGCACTTTGGCAGATAGGGGGATACGATTAAAAATCGGAGGTGAGTATGAGAAAATCGTTGGGAAGAGCCATGATTTGTGCGTTCGGTGTCTTGATAGTAGTATGTGCTCTCTTATTGGTCGCGGACCTAAATCTACGATTAGGGAAGGCCCAAGAGAGCCAAGTCGCCGAGCAGCACGAAGACTCAGTTCCGCCAACACCCTTACCAACACCTTCCCCTGAGATTCACTGTTGTCGGGATACCGTCGACGGTGGAACCTTCCTCTTCGAGGAAGAGCCGGGGATGTGTTGGTACATTGTCGGCCACGAATGCATTAACCATTCTCCCGCTTGCAGTTGGGATTGTGATCTATGTGAGGCGAGCCCTCACTACAGCACAATCGCACCCTGCCTGCCGGAGGGTTGGGAAGCAGCAGAGTGGCTGGAAGAGTACAATAAGCAGTGGCTAGAAGAGCAAGGGTTGACCCCTTGACACCCCCCCCTATCTGCCACCGCTTGCGCTTAGCGCCTGATGAGGCCTGGGAAGTTCAGGCCGAAAGAGGAAAAACACCCCGGAGGGGTGTTTTTTGGTGGGAAATTTCTGTGTTGGGCGAGAAAAGTAGGCTGCCTGTGCTAAAATGTAACTATGTCCGGACACTCCAAATGGTCAACCATTAAACGCCAGAAAGAAACCACTGATAAAAAGAAAGGTCAAGTTTTCTCCAAATTAGCCAGGGTGATTGCCATTGCTGCTCATGGTGGCACTGACCCAGAATCGAATTTTAAACTTCGCTTAGCGATCGAGAAGGCAAAGCAGGCTAACATGCCTAAAGAAAATATTGACCGGGCCCTGCGCAAGGCTCAAGGCAAACAGGGGAGCGGACTTGAGGAAGTGACCTATGAAGGCTATGGACCAGGAAAGATTGCCATTATCATCGAAGCCGTCACCGATAATAAAAATCGGACCACCGCCGAAATAAAAAATATTTTTGAGAAGGGGGGAGGGAGCTTGACTGCCCCAGGAGCGGTTTCCTTTCAGTTTAAACAGGCGGGCTTATTAACCATTGAGAAGGATAAAAACCCAGACGAACAAATTTTAAAGATTATTGATCTCGGCGTTGAGGATGTCGAGGAGGCGAGTGATGCTATCGAGGTTTATACTAAATCGGGAGAGCTTGATCAGGTGAGGAAGAGACTAGAAGAAAAAAGCTTTCGGGTCGTTGGCGCTGAGTTAGTGAAACAACCAACGACGATGGCGGCGATAAGCGACAAAAAAACCGCCGAAAAGGTTTTAAATTTCATGGAAAAAATTGAAGAACATGATGATGTCCAAAGGGTTTTTGCCAACTTTGATATTCCCGATGAGATACTTAGCCGGAGGTAAAAGATGAAACTCACCCTTATTTCGCGCCTCAGAATACCCTGCCGCTCTGCGGCGGGGATGAATGAGGCAAGAAAGAAGCTGACTCACCATAAAGGAAACCCTACTACTCTGCGGTGGGGAGGCTTCATTAAACAAAGATTTTCGGGTCAATTAAAAAAACTACCGGCACGGCTTTCGATTACCAAAAGACAGAAGTTCATTATTACCGCCATTTTGCTTTCCGCCGGGCTTTTGGCGATTGATCTGATTGATATTTCTTGGCGCTACCAAGCAATTGGGCTTTTAGCTATTTCTACCTATCTTCTTTCTGTTTGGTCGTTGATTGAAGGCCTCGGTGGAGCGGAGTGGTTTACGGTGCTGATCTTACCGACCCTTTTCACGGCTGGGGTAGGGCTCTTCTATTTTCTCGTTTCAGGCTCTTGGTTGATGAGGGTACCGATCGTGGCTCTTTATGGATTGGGGATTTACGCTTTGTTGCTGACAGAAAATATTTTTTCTGTGGCCGCCATCAGAACGATTCAACTCCTAAGGTCGGCCCATGCGGTTGGGTTTTTATTGACCATCGTCACCGCCTTTTTTCTTTACGATACTCTTCTGGCTTTCCGGTTTGATCCCTGGTTGAACTTTATCTTAGCCGCCATTATCAGTTTGCCGCTTTTAATTCAAGGGCTTTGGTGTATTGATCTTGAAGAGAAAATTAACAAGAAGGTTTGGTTGCATTCCTTAATTTTATCCTTGGTGATGGGAGAAATCGCCCTGGCTCTTTCTTTTTGGCCGGTAACGGTGGCCGTGGGCTCTTTGGGTCTGACAACCGGTTTGTATATTGTTTTGGGTTTAGCCCAACATAAATTAACCGAAAGACTTTTTAAGCGAACGATTCAAGAGTATATTGGTGTTGGTGTGGCCGTGTTAATTGTTTTAATTCTAACCACCCATTGGGGAGGATAATAAGTATGGTAGACAATCTCGAGGGAAACAGAGGGTTTTTGTTAAGAAGCGAAATCGCCCAGGTTAAGGAGGTAAGTGGAAGAGCGGTTATTTTTACTGAGGGTGGGTTACCGACCTCGGTAGCGTTGCCCTTGCCCCAAGTGGATTTGGTCCAGGGGCTCCTTGGTGAGGTTGATAATCTTCAACTCGTTATTTATCAAGAAAGGCGGGAAAGAGGAAGTATAAGTCCGAAACGGGGCTTAGTGACGGCAACAGTCGGGGATTTGGACGAAGATCCACTTGAGGTTTGGTTTAATCAATCATTGAGGGCGCAAGGAGGTAATGAGATAGAAGAAATTAGATATTCGGACGATGACATTATTTTTAAACTTAAGACAGGTGAGGAAAGGCGTGGGCTGGAATGGATATGGAAGGAGTTTCAGAGGCGTCCGCGGACTGAAGGAGGAAAAGAGCAAAAAGATGAAAGTGATGAGGCGCAAAGGGCTCAGTGGTTTGCTAGGCAGAGGAGGAAAGGGACTTCGGCGGTTGCCAGAGAGGCGTCCGAAAGACTTGAGAAAATCGACGAGTTAAGTAGAAAATAATAATAATTTTGGAAGAAGCAACGCTTTTGATTAATAATTTTTTGATAGACATCCGGAAAGGGGAGAGAGGGAACTTGAAAGAGACGCAAAACAGAGGAATATCCTATAATAATTATAGGTCTTTTCACAATTGAAAGGCAAAGTTTTCACAAAATGGCAAATTTTTTTATTAACTGCTAATGACGAGAATCTAGCTTCGGCCTCTTCTCCCGACAGTCCTTTTATAGGAGAGAGGTTGACAGCCTTGCTCCCTTCCTAAGTAATCTCCTTGTTTTTAAAATCTTTAGCCTTGAAAAGTAGGAAAAAGGCCTCAAAATAGGGCCTTTCGGCGCCTTGATGTTGATATACTCTGATATAGTTACAGGCTGGGGATTGTGGATAACTTTAGTAGGTTCTTATAAGACCCCTAAGGAGGATAAAGAACAAGAGAGAATCGAGAGAGGGTGTTTAAATAACGACCACTCCTACCCCCAGAGGAGAGGCAGTCTTAGACGGAGGATAAGGACTTGACGTTCTGACATAAGGTCGCACAATAATACTTTTGCGACGTTAAGGAGGGCTCTTTCGGAGGAGGGTTCAAATAAGCCTATTAACCTTCCTATTGTCAGCAATTAGTTATTGATGATTGATTAGCTGGTTTTATTTTTTATTAATTCTCTCTTTTTGGGCTGTCGACCCAGTTTTTACTTTTTCAAAGAAAACCCGAAAGGGCTCTCTCCCCTACTATAGGATATTTGTCAAAAAAACAGGGAAATCTTTAAACAAAATGGTCAAAAGTTATCAAAAAATAAAGATTACCTCTTTCCGAACGATTAACTAATCGTCTTAATTACCGATTGCGCCTTAGAAAGGCGCTAAGGGGCTTTCTATGTTCAAAAAACGATAAATCAGGCCTTTTTACCGGAAGGATTTCTGGGTTTTTTGATCCGACTAATGTCGTCGACGATTAACCAGGCCGTCATTGTCCCAAACCCTGACTTGTCGATTTCAAAAGGTTTTACTTTTTTAATATCCTTTAGAAAAATAACCAAACAATATTTTTTATTCGACGGTTCAAGAACACCCCCCGAAACTTCGGGGGGATGAATTGAACAAGAGAAAACATTCTCCCTTAGAGGTGAAACACCAGACTTTAGTCTGGTGAGAATGTTATCTCTAAACCTTTGAAGGTTTATGGCGGCTTTGATACCATCGGGTTTCGATTGTTTTCTCACCGGTGAGAATTTTGGACGTTAATTCCCAAGATTTACGCATGATGGCGACGTGGACTCTTTTTTGGGAGGTTAAACTAAGTTGTTTCATCTTGCCATTCCAGTATAATTCATTTTGAAACGATATTTTATGTCGCACAATGTTGACACCTCACTTCGTTCGGTGTAAACTGTGATTAATGGCTGCCCAGAATGAAAAAAAGTTACCTCGGACTGAGCTGGATCGATTAATTGAAGAGTTTTTGGAGCATCTCGAGATCGAACGCCACTCCTCTCCCCTAACGATTCGTAATTATCGTCATTATCTAGGTCGTTTTTCTTTATGGTTTAAAAGGCAGAATGCCAAGGCTATCCCGAGCTCAATAAATCTGGAAATAATTAAGAAATATAGGGTGTTTTTAGCCCGATTTACCCCGCCAAATGGTATTTTACTCTCGCGTAGCACTCAAAGCTACCATGTGATAGCCTTGCGTTCCTTCCTAAGGTGGCTAGTGAAGAACGATTACCAGACGCTGGCACCGGAGAAGGTGGATATCCCCAAGGCTGAGTCTAAATCACTAAAGTTCCTCTCGACCGAGCAAGTCGAGCGACTTTTGTCTCAACCACAGCTTTCGGCCAAGACCGGCTTGCGCGATAAGGCGATTTTGGAGGTTCTTTTCTCTACCGGCTTACGGGTGAGCGAGTTAGTGAAATTAAATCGCGACCAAATTGACCTCAAACGAAGAGAATTTGGGGTGATTGGTAAAGGTGGTCGGGCGAGAGTTGTCTTTTTGTCAGAAAGGGCGGTGAAGTGGCTGAAAAGATACCTAGATAGCCGCCAGGATTCATGGCAACCTTTGTATCTTCATTACGCGAGGAAGGAAGAGGAACAAACGAATGGCGAAAAAATGAGATTGACGGCTCGTTCCGTTCAAAGAATCGTTGATAAATACTCGAAAAAAGCAAAGTTGCCGGTAAAAGTAACGCCCCACGTCATCCGCCACTCCTTTGCCACCGATCTTTTGATTGCAGGGGCGGACATCCGGGCGGTGCAAGAAATGCTCGGTCATAAGAACATTCAGACGACCCAAATTTACACCCACGTGACTAATAAGCAGCTTCGTTCAGTTCATGAAGCCTTTCATGGAAAAGGGAAGTAGCTATTTTTCCAAACAAGTGACGGCGGCGACACCGTCGCCTGGTTTAGAAAAGCGCATCAGGATTACCCCTTGAGTGTCCCGCCCAAGGCGGGGGATATTTTTCAAGGGCAGCTTGATGACCTGGGCCTTTTTACTGGTGAGAATGACCTGCTTGATTCTCTGATTGACGAACTCACTGACGACAATTTTGCCGGTTTTAGGAGTAAGATTGGCGGCCTTGACACCGATACCCCCTCGTTTTTGAAGAGGATACTCGTTCACGGCTGTTCTTTTTCCCAGGCCTTTTTCCATGACGACTAAAATGTCGGTAAAGAGGCGAAGCCGTTTATCTTTTGGTTTTTTTGACTTAGGATTAAAGACTTCCATGCCAACGACATAGTCGTCCTTTCTAAGGGCGATTCCCTTAACCCCCATGGTGTCTCGGCCCAGTGGCCGGGCGTCATTCTCATCAAAGTGGATCGACTTGCCAAAGTGAGTAATTAATAAGATGTGATATTGTCCCGTTGTTGGTCTTACCCAACAGAGTTCATCGCCCCGACGCAACTTAATGGCGATTAGACCGGAGGAGCGAATATTAGTGAATTGCTTCAAGGGAGTCTTCTTAACCACTCCCTTCTTAGTCACCATAAAGAGATACTGATATTGACTTTTTGAAGGGTTCTCTTCAAGATTGAGAACTGCCTGGATTTGTTCGTCCTGGTCAATATTAATCAGGTTAATGATGGCTTGTCCTTTGGCGGTTCGACCGCCTTCAGCAATTTCCCAGGCGCGGATAGAGAAAACTCGCCCTTTATTAGTGAAGAACAAAACGTTATCGTGGGTTTCGCCGGTAAAAAAGTGGGCAATTTCGTCCGCCTCTTTAGTCGTCATGCCGGTGACTCCCTTACCCCCTCGTCGTTGGGAGCGATAAGTCACCTCGGGTAGGCGTTTGATATAACCCGTTTTAGTGACGGCGATGAGACATTTCTCTTGAGGAACAAGATCTTCTTCAGAAAATTCCTCGAGAGACTGATGGAAGACTTTTGTTCTTCGAGGATCGCCATATTTCTTTTTCAGCTCTAAGAGTTCGCCCTTAATTACCTGAAGGATTTTTCCTGGCTGGGCCAAGAGACCGCTGAGATATTCAATTTGCTTGCCCATTTCTTTGTATTCGTCTTCAATCTTTTTCCTCTCCAAGGCCGCCAGTCGTCTTAATTGCATTTCCAAAATGGCGTTAGCCTGAATCTCCGTTAAGGAAAACTTTTTCATCAAGTTAACCTTCGCCGTTTCGGCATTGCGGGATTTCTTGATGGTGGCAATGACGGCGTCTAAATTATCCAGGGCGATTTTGAGACCCTCCAAAATATGGGCCCGTCTTTTGGCCGCCTCTAGCTCATAAACAATCCGGCGGGTGACCACCGATTGTCGGTGTTTAATAAATTCGATGAGAATTTGCCTTAAATTCAGAGTTAGAGGTGTGCCGTCGACGAGGGCAACCATATTAACCGGATAAGTGGTTTGCATGCGAGTGTATTTATAGAGGTTATTGAGGATGGCTTTGGGTTTGGCGGCTTTCTTAAGATCGAGAACGACTCTTAACCCCTCGCGATCCGACTCATCTCTGAGGTCAGCAACGCCAGTGATTTTTTTATCCTTGATTAAACGAGCGATTTTAACAACCAAAGAAGCTTTGTTGACTTGGTAAGGAATTTCATTGACAACGATTCTGAATTTCCCTTCCTTTGTTTCCTCAATGCCTGCTTTCGCCCTCACCAGAATTTTCCCCCGGCCGGTGGTATAAGCCTGAGTGATTTCCTCTTGGTTATAAATTTCCGCACCGGTAGGAAAATCAGGTCCTTTAATCAATCTTAAGAGGTCATCGATAGTTGCCTCGGATTCGAAAGTGGCTTCAGAATAAAGGAGGTTAGTTTCTTGCTCAAGTTTAATCTTTTTGATGGCGAACCCTTTTTCTTTTGTTTCCTTTTCTAAGGAGACGACTTTCCCCTTTTCAAGCATATAGACGAGGGCGTCGACCACTTCGCCGAGATTGTGAGGGGGAATTTTGGTTGCCATTCCTACGGCAATTCCGTCAGAACCCATTAAGAGGATGTTGGGTAGTTTGGTGGGTAGAAAAGTAGGCTCTTGTAAGGTGCTATCAAAGTTATCGACGAACTCAACCGTGTCTTTCTCGAGATCAGCCAAAACCTCATTGGTAATCGCGGCCATTTTTACTTCGGTATAACGCATGGCGGCGGGAGGGTCACCGTCGAGTGAACCGAAATTACCATGGCCGTCGATTAAAGGATAACGCATAGAAAAATCCTGGGCTAATCTCACCAAAGCGTCATAGACAGACATATCGCCATGAGGGTGATATTTCCCCAAAACCTCACCGACGACCTTGGCTGATTTGGTGTAGCGAGAGGAATGGATAAGGCCCATCTGCTGCATGGCATAAAGAATACGTCGATGAACAGGCTTGAGGCCGTCACGAATATCGGGTAAAGCCCGGGCGACGATGACGCTCATGGCGTAGTCCAAATAAGACTTCTTCATTTCTTCGGTGATTTCCACCGGCTGAATTTTCCCGATTTTCATTTAGCTTTTTTCCTGGAAATTTTTAGCAGCGGCCTTAATTATTTCGTGGGCTTTTTCCTTGCCACTCCAGCCGACGATTTTAATCTTTTTGTCTGGCTGAAGCTCAACGTAGTTTTCCCAGAAGTTTTTAATCTCTTTTTTAGTGTGGACGGGAAGATCATTCAAATCTTTCATCTCCGTGAACCTTGGATCATCGGCCGGGACGGCGATAATTTTATCATCCTCTTCTCCCGAATCATCGAGTCGTAAAACTCCAACTGGGCGGCAAGAAATGACACAACCAGGAAAAGTAGGAAAGGTTGATAAAACCATAACATCCAAAGGATCACCGTCTTCTTTATTTAATGTTTGGGGGATAATCCCGTATTCAGTCGGATAAAAAACCGCTTCATACAAGACTCGATCTAATCTGAAAACCCCGGTGTTTTCATCATATTCATATTTATTTGTACTGCCCTTGGGGATTTCTACCAAACAGTTAATTTCATCAGGTGGATTTTTGCCGACTGGTAGGTGGTGAACAAGACTGTTTTTATTCATAAGCCTCCATCGAGTATTATATATCAAGAGTGGCGTTTTTGGCATAAGTCTGGATAAACCTTTTCCTGGGTGGCACCTCGTCACCCATTAACATACTGAAAACCTCATCGGCCTTTTGGGCATCCTCGATCGTTACCTGTTTTAAAGTCCGGTTGATTGGATTCATGGTTGTTTCCCAGAGCTGAATAGGATTCATTTCTCCTAAGCCTTTATATCTTTGAAGATTGAGCGATTTAAGATTTTTGAATTGCGATTTTAACTGAGCAATAATTTTTTCTCTTTCTTCTTCGTTATAAGCATAATGGATTTCCTTCTTGAAACTAATTTTATAAAGAGGCGGAAGGGCAATATAGAGATATCCCTTCTCAATCACCGGCCGGAGATGGCGATAAAAGAAGGTTAATAAAAGGGTAGCAATGTGTCCCCCATCAACGTCGGCATCACACATGATGATAACCCGGTGATAGCGAAGTTTCTCTGGGTTCATTGTCTCCCCTATCCCTATTCCCAGAGCGACAATGAGATCCTTCAGTTCTTCAAACTTGACAATTTTGTCCAAATGGGCCCTTTCCGTATTGAGGATTTTGCCCCCAAGGGGGAGAATGGCTTGGAAGCCTCGGTCACGCCCCTGCTTGGCTGAACCACCAGCCGATGGCCCTTCGACGATATAGAGCTCTGACAAGGCCGGGTTGCGCTCTTGACAGTCGGCTAGTTTGCCCGGCAAAGCGGAACTAATCAGCTCTCCTTTTCTGATAACCGCTTCTCTGGCGGCCCGAGCGGCCAAACGAGCCCTAGCGGCCAGGGCGATTTTTTCAATGATTTGTCGGCCGTCGGCGGGATGTTCTTCAAAGAAGACATCTAACCCCTCCTTGACGATGACGGCCACGAGTCCTTGGGCTTCGGGATTATTGAGTTTGGTCTTGGTTTGCGATTCGAACTGAATTTTGTCTGTCGGCACTTTCACCGCCACAACCGCGGTCAGTCCTTCTTTGACGTCATCACCGGTGAAACCGTTGCCCTCTTTAATGGCGCCAGTTTTCTTGGCATAGTCGTTAATGGCCCGGGTTAAGGCCATTTTGAAGCCGGTGAGGTGGGTGCCGCCGTCTTTAGTGTTAATGACATTAACGAACGACTCAATCACTTCAGAGTAACTATCGTTATATTGAATGGCCACTTCGGTTACCATACTATCAGCCTCGCCTTTAATATAAATGGGTGTATTCAAGGTCTTTTTATTCTGATTGAGGTGGTTGACAAGGGAAAGGATGCCTCCCTCGAAATAAAAATGACTTTCTTTGCCTGTTCGCTCATCCTTAAGATGAAGCTTAAGACGAGGGACAAGATAAGCTCTTTCTCTGATTAACTGCTCGATAATTTTGTAGTTAAAGGTAAGCTCCTTAAAAACCTTCTTATCAGGAAGGAAAGTGGTCATTGTTCCCGTGTCCTGATTTTTGCCCTTGGCGACAACTTTAGTGATGGGTCGGCCGCGTTTGTACTCTTGGACATAAGCTTTGCCATCGCGGTGAACCTCAACTTTTAACCAGGAAGACAAGGCGTTGACGACGGAAACCCCTACCCCGTGAAGTCCACCAGAAGCTTTGTAGGTTTTCGTGTCAAATTTGGCGCCGGCGTGGAGCTTGGTCATCGCCACTTCCAAAGCAGAAAGACCAGATTTATGTTTGTCAACAGGAATCCCTCGGCCATCGTCGGCCACCTGAGCGCCGCCGTCCTTTTGAAGAGTGACCCAAATATTGCGAGCAAAACCCGCCAGCGACTCGTCGACCGAGTTGTCAATGACTTCGGTAACGAGATGATGAAAACCCTTACTGTCGGTCGAGCCAATGAACATTCCCGGACGACGCCTCACTGGCTCTAGGCCCTCAAGCACTTTAATTTGGGCTGCCGTGTATTCAGGAGAGGAAGAAACTATCTTTTTCGAAACGGTTTTTTTCTTGTCTTTGGGCATAAAAGATTTTCAAAAGAAAAAGAGGAGAACCTCTCTGTTTAGATTAAACTGCGCCTTCGGCCTGGATTTCGAGCTTGCGAAAAACAAGCTTGTCTTATTTCGAGCTTGCGAGAAACAAGCTCTGCTTCTAATCTCTTAGATTATATAAGAATTGCTCGTTAAATGCAAGGATTAACTGAGGCCGTTTTGAACCTAAAAACGGCGTCTTCTGGACTTTTCCGAGGGGCCAACTTTTGGATAGAAAAACAAAAGGTTTTCGATAACCAAACGAGGGTTGACATTAGTGTTGAGGAGGAGAAGACTTTGGTAGAGTTGGCGGAGAGTTTTGGCGATTTGTTTTGGACTAAGATTGGCAGACAACGGGGCCTTTTTTCGCAAAATTTTTCTCCAGGTAAGCAGTTGTTTTTGACAGAAGGCGACGGCCTCGTGGCGATTAGGAGACTGCCTTTCGGCAATTTTTACCCTCTCCCCTACTCCCGACTTGAGGATGGCATTAATGATTGTCAGTTGGTTGTTGGTTTCTTTTTGGTCGATTTCGACTTCTGGTTTTGAGGAAAGTTGAGTGATTTGGCAACGAGAAACAATCGTGGGTAGAAGAAGACCTTTGGTTGGGGAAAGAAGAAAAATGACGGCTTCGCCGGGTGGCTCCTCTAATGTTTTCAAGAGGGCGTTTTGAGCGGGAAGGGTGATTTTTTCTGCCTCACTGACGAGAACAATTTTTACTGGGGCAGAATACGGCTTCATCGCCAACCCTCTCTTAATGGCTCTTATCTGGTTAATGGTAACCGAGGGGCTGGGTTCAACCACCAAGAGGTCAGGATGAGTCAGAGTACCCAAAAACTCTTTTATTAACTTCCTCACCAGCGCCAATCTCTCTTTTTGGTTGCCCCCAGTAATTAGCTTTGCTCTAATCATGATTCTGTTTGACATTTTATCACGGGTTGGTAATAATGGTAAGTAGAATGCCTGCCCGATCCACCCAAACAATCCTCGATGTTTTAATTCAAAAGGATTCTCTCTCAAAAGAACAAGCAGAGAAGTTGAAAATTGATCAAGCCAATACGGGTAAACCGCTTGAAGAGGTCGTCCGTGAAAGTAACCTTGTCTCCGAAGAAGAGCTAGCGCGGGCCGAAGCCGAATTAAAGAACATCCCTTTTGTTGAATTAGGCGAAACCGCTATTTCCCCCATTGCCTTGAGTTTGGTCCCCCGGGCAGTGGCGGAAAAATATATCCTCCTCCCCTTTAATTATGACAAGGCAAAAAATGAATTGTCGGTGGCCATGGCTAAGCCGACGAACTTAGAGACGATTGAATTTGTGGAAAAGAAGACGAACACGAAAGTAAAACCTTACATAGCGACGACCACCAAGATTCTCGAGGCGATTACGGGTAGCTATAGCCAAAGCCTGTCAGTGGAAGTGAAGGCGGCCATGGGTGAAGCCATGCCTGAAGAAATCAGGACACAGGCGATTGATATCACCAAAGAAGGCGAAGTCATTCGGGAGAAACCGGTGGCTGAAATTATTTCCACGGTCCTGGAGTTTGCCATAAAAGGGCGAGCCTCAGATGTTCACATTGAGCCCGAGGAAAATAAAACCAGAATTCGCTATCGAATTGACGGTATTCTCCATGAGAAATTGATTTTGCCCAGGACTGTTCATGACGCCCTCATCTCCCGAGTAAAAATTCTTTCTGGAATGAGAATTGATGAGAAGCGAGTTCCTCAAGATGGCCGGTTTAATTTCAAGGTCGGTGATCAAGAAGTAGATTTAAGAGTTTCTTCTCTGCCGACCGTCCACGGAGAAAAGATTGTGATGAGATTATTGAAGAAAAGCGGGGGCGTACCCGATCTGCCGGAATTAGGTCTGAGAGGTTTGGCCCTAAAAGAGCTCCAAGAAGCGATTCTTCGGCCCCATGGCATCATTATCGTTTGCGGCCCAACCGGTTCAGGAAAAACCACGACTCTTTACTCGGTCCTATCGAAGATAAACACGCCTAGGGTGAATATTGTCGCCCTCGAAGACCCGGTGGAATACGAAATTCCCGGCGTCAATCAGGTTCAGGTAAATCCAGCCGCGGGCTTAACCTTCGCCTCAGGTTTGAGAAGCTTTCTTAGGCAAGACCCTAATATTATTATGGTCGGCGAGATTCGGGATAAAGAGACGACAGAGTTGGCCATTCAAGCTTCATTGACAGGCCACTTGGTTTTCTCTACTCTCCATACTAACGATTCTTCTAGCGCTCTTCCCCGACTTTTGGATTTGGGTGCCGAGCCATTTCTTTTGGCCTCTTCAATGACCTGCATTGTTGCCCAGCGGGTGGTGCGACGAATCTGCCCAGATTGTAAGGAAGAATATTCCCCTCCCCTCGAGGTGACTGAAGACATCAAGAAAATTTTAGGCAGACTTTACACCGTTCAAGGAAATTTGAAATTGATGCGAGGGAAAAAATGTGCTCGTTGTAGCAGCACTGGTTACCTGGGGCGAGTCGGTATTTTTGAGGTTTTGCCAATTACCGAGAAAATTGCTAGACTAATTCTAGAGCGGGTTTCGGCCGGGCAGATTGAAAAGCAAGCGGTTGAAGAAGGGATGATTACCATGAAACAAGATGGCTATTTGAAGGTAATTGAAGGGGTTTCCACGATCGAGGAAGTCCTCAGAGTGGCTGAGGAGTAAGACGATGGAGATTAACGAACTTTTAGAGATTACTATTAATAAAGGGGCGTCTGATTTACATTTGATCCCTGGTGTTCCGCCCATGCTTCGGGTTGACGGTATGTTGGCGCCGATAGTTGGCCGGGAGGCACTGACGGCCGAAACAGTTCAAGAATTAGTTTTCTCCTTAGTCAATGAGGAGCAGAAAGAGATTATCCTCCTTAATAAGGAGTTAGACTTTTCTTTCAACTACCAGAATAAAGGGCAATTTCGGGTCAACGCTTATCATCAGAGAGGTAAATTGGCGGTGGCGCTGCGTTTACTGCCAATGAAGATTCCCACAATTGAAGAGCTTAATCTGCCCGATATTTGTCATAATTTCACTCAATTAAGGCAGGGTTTTATTTTAGTTACCGGGCCAACAGGTCACGGGAAATCAACCACTTTAGCTTCGATGGTTGAGGAGATTAATCAAAATCAGGCAACCCACATCATTACCATCGAAGACCCGATTGAATATACCTTTGAACACAAAAAGAGCATTATCTCTCAGAGAGAGATAAAGGCCGACACCCATTCCTGGCAGATTGCCCTTCGTTCTTGTCTGCGGGAAGACCCCGACGTCGTCCTGATTGGCGAGATGAGAGATTACGAGACAATTGCCTCGTCTTTGACGATTGCCGAGACAGGCCACCTAGTCTTCTCTACTCTTCACACCAATTCTGCCGCCCAATCAATCGATCGCATCGTTGATGTTTTTCCGGAACATCAACAGGGCCAGGTAAGAATGCAACTCTCGGGAACCCTTGAGGCGATTCTCTCCGAGAGACTCATGCCTGCCTTAGGAGGAGGGAGAATTCCGGCGATAGAAATTTTACTCGCCACTCCTGCCATTCGGACGTCGATTAGAGAAGGAAAAACCCACCTGATTGATAATATCATTCAAACTTCTGTTGAGGTGGGTATGAAAACCCTCGAGATGGACCTGGCGAGACTGGTTAATGGCGGGAAAATCAGCCTAGAGACGGCCCAAAGATTTGCCTTAAGGCCAGGAGAGCTCATGAGGTTAGTCAGAACCAGGGAGAAGAAGTGAAAAAATTCAGATATAAAGCCAAAGATAAAGAAGGCAAGACACTGTCTGGGATTGTCGAAGCCAAAGATATCAAGCAGGCGGCCAGGATTCTCCAGGAAAGAGGCCTTCTGGTTATCAGTTTAAGACCACACTCAGAAGGTCCCCTTAAAGAACTTAAGGAAATTGGGTTTTTAGGGCGAATTACCAGTACCGACAAAGTAAACTTCACCCGTCAATTGTCAACGATGGTCAATGCCGGTCTGCCTCTTACCGAGGCCCTTGCCGTCCTTGAGGCTCAATCCCGTCCGTCAATGGCAAAAATCATCGGCGATATTTTAAGAGAGGTGGAAAGCGGCGGCAGTTTGAGTAGTGCGATGGAGAGACATAAAGATATTTTTGATGAAGTTTATATTGCCTTAGTCAAAGCCGGTGAAGCGGCGGGGATTCTCGATAAAGTGCTGAACCGGCTGGCGGATAATCTGGAAAAACAGAGAGAATTTACAAGTAAAGTCAAAGGGGCAATGCTCTACCCGGCAATTGTGATTGGCGGTATGGGTATTGTTGCCGCCATCATGATGATCTTTGTTATTCCGAAAATGACGAGCCTTTATGAAGAATTTCAAGCTGATTTACCCCTAATTACCAAGATTTTCCTGAAGATTTCCAATTTAACCGTGGCCTTTTGGCCAGTTTTCTTGGTCGCTCTGGTCGGCGGCGTTGTTAGTTTGAAAATTGGTCTAAAGAAACCTTTCGTGAAAAAAAGATACGAAGAGATTCTTTTTAAAATCCCGATAATTGGTCCCCTACAAAAACAAATTATGTTGACGGAGTTTACCCGAACTTTAGGACTGCTTATTGGCGCTGGCGTGCTGGTCGTTGACGCTTTAAGTGTTGTTCGTCACTCAATGGGAAGCGTCGTTTACGAAGAGGCAGTCACGGACGCTTCTGAAGAGGTGGAAAAAGGGTTCCCCCTGGCGGCGGCCTTAGCGAGGACGGAGCTCTTTCCTCCGATTGTACCCCAAATGATCTCGGTAGGTGAAGAAACAGGGAAAATGGATGAGGTTTTAGCCAAAATTTCTGCCTATTTTGAAATGGAATCGACCCAATCAGTCCGCAACTTGACAACGGCGATAGAGCCCATTATCATGATTGTATTAGGCGTGGGTGTCGGTTTTTTGATGATAGCCGTCATCATGCCGATTTATAATCTGACATCTCAATTTTAGTTGAGTGGAAGATTATCGAGGCAAGTGAAGCGCCGAAGTATAATTTAACATCTCAGTTTTAGCGCCTTAAATTATCGAGGCAAGCGAAGCGACGAAGTATAATTTAACGAGTCAATTTTAGAAAGGAGGTGAGAAGAAGAACAAAATGAAGAAATACCTGCCAAAAGGTTTCACGATGATCGAGTTGTTGATCGTCATCGCCATTCTAGGTATTTTGGCGGTGGCGGTTTTGTCCGCCATTAACCCGCTAGAGCAGATTCGAAGAGGAAGAGATACTAGTTCAAGATCTGACTCCGAGCAATTAGTTAATGCCTTAGAAAGATTTTATGCCTCAAGAGGCTTTTTCCCTTGGCAAACGTCAGAGGGAGACACAACTGGTCTTGCTTGGACAGCCTCAACCGCCGGTGGAGCATGGACCGATATCCTTGGCGATTTAATGAATGCCCAGGAACTTAAGTCTGGCTTTACTGCCCGGATTACCGCAGGAACAGCCAATCCGCTTTACCTTTATCACAATGGTTTAAGCTCGGGGAATAGTGTCTATGGTTGTTTCTTACCCCAATCGAACTCGATGCGAATTGGCGCAGCGGCTGATTGTGCTTTAAGAACAAGTGCGACTGACTTTCCTATGACCGATGCCTGCGGGGGCGATTGCGCTACTGGTACATATACCAGTGGAATGACTTGTATGCTTTGCCTGCCTTAGTTTTTAGTTAAAGCAGAAAGTTGCTGATGAGAAAAAAATTATGGTGGGCAATAGGCTTCTGGTTTGGGGTTG
>Ga0315285_10000518_pt1 | contig 39873 bp, 31 predicted proteins | sample YL17G09_36_MG_FD_203698 | JGI IMG/M metagenome (GOLD analysis project Ga0315285, IMG submission 203698) | Sediment microbial communities from Yellowstone Lake, YNP, Wyoming, USA - YL17G09_36 | ecosystem: Environmental > Aquatic > Freshwater > Lake > Sediment | place: USA: Wyoming | collected...
AGTGGCGTGCTGGGAACGCCGCCTCCAGGCGCGCCGCCTCGCGCCTGGGCGGCCGCGACCGCCGCCGCCGCCCTCGAAGCATCAGGCCCCGCCGCCGCCGCCGCGGCGGCGGCCGCCGCGGTCGCCGGCCGCCCACGTGCGCACGCGCCCGCGCCGCCACTCCCCGCGCCGCTCCCGCCCTGGTGCGACGCCGCGCTGCCCGCGCTGCGGACGATGCTGGGCGAGCCGTGAGATATCGTCTTTTTTGTGGGAGCACTGCAGAGCACAGACCGCCCACCCCCGCCCGCCCCCGCCGCGCGCCGACCGCCTCCACCCCACACCACTCCTCCCCCTCCCCCCTCACTCCCCGCCCGCCATCTCCACATAGTCCGGGTTCTCCCGCAGCACGACCACGCCCTCGAGGACGGGCGCGAGGGACAGGTACTTCCCGGTGGCGAGCTCCGCGCGCTCGCCCGCCGCGAGCAGCACGGGCGTCGTGTGCGTCTGGAACCCGGTCACCGTCTTGGGCCGCCCCGCCTGTGCCACCACGTCGACCGCCTGCCCCACCCGCACCGAGACCGGGAGCGCGTTGCCGGCTTCGTCGACGGTGGTGAGCGAGCGCGGGCGGAGCGCGGCGGCGAGGTGGAAGAGCGCAACCGGCGAGCGCGCGCACAGGGTCGAGGCGGCGTCGAGGCCGGCGTGGAGCACGGGCAACAGCCCGCCCAGGGCCAGCGTCGACAGCAGGAAGCCGTCGGTGTGGCGCGGGGCGGCGGTCAGCAGGCCCTTGCCCGCGTGGACGAGCCCTTGCGCCGCGCGCGTGAGCAGCAGCAGCGACGGCTCCTTGTTGTAGTAGCTCGCCAGCCCGCGCAGCAGCCCCGCCAGCCGCGCGTTGTTGGTGCCGGCGCCGACGACGCCCAGGGCGAGGACGGCGGCGCGCGCGACGTCGGCGTCGGCGTCGTGCGAGAGGCGGGCGAGCGTGTCGACCGCGCGGGCGCCCGGGGAGGACGCGTTGAGGAGGGCGAGCGCCACCGGCACCCCACGCCTGGCCCCGGGCTCGCCGTACTGGAGGACGTGCTCCAACGAGCGCGAGGCCATTTGCGCGCCGCAGTCTTCGCCGAGCGCGACCAGGGCGACGCCGAGCACGGCCGCGCCCAGGTGGGCGGTGCGCCAGGGTTCGTCCCCGTCGCCGTCGGCGGAGGGGCGGGTGGCAACGGGGGCGGCGGGGGCGGCGGCCGGGGGCGCGGAGGGCGCGGCCGCGGCGCCCGCCGCCGCGCCCGCCGCCGCGGGCGCCGCGGGCGCCGCGGGCGCCGCCGCCGGCTCGGCCGCCGCCGGCGCGGCCGCTTTGGCGCCCGCCTCGCCCACCAGGCGCAGCAACGCCTGCACGCGCAGGACGTCGCCCGTCCCCGCGTACGCGCACCCTTCGAGCGTCGCGCGCGCGTAGGGCGCAATCCGTTCGTCCAGCGCGTCCACCACCTCCAACGTTGCGTCCGCCCCGCCCTGGCGCCGCAGGAAGAGGAGGCCGAGGGCGAGGGCCATGAGGCGGGCGGCGGGGTCGGCGAGGTCGGCGGGAGGGCGCGTCATGAGCGCCTGGAGTACGGCTTCCACCGCGGGCTCGTGCGCGCGCCCGGCAAAGACGAGGCCGAGGGACAGAGCGGCCTGGCCCGCGACCGCGACGGGCGCGTCGTGGTCGGCGACGACGGGGACGAGCAGTTCCGCCACCTCGTCGCGCGCCGCGCCGGCGTAGGCGAGGCCCAGCCCGGCGACGGCGCCGCAGCGAATGGCCGCATCGTCGGACGACACAAAATCGTAGAGCAGCGCAAACGCGGGGTCGTGCTCGTGCCGCACGCCGCAGCACACGATGCCGACGCCGAGCAGGGCGCCGGCGACGACCGCGGGGTCGGTCGCGTACAGATACTTGTCCAGGAGCTGTGAGAAGAGGAGGGGAGGGGGTGGAGGCGGGTTGGCTGGTGTCGGCGCGCGCTGAGTCGTTCACCCTCTCCCCCTCCCCCTCCTACCGGCAGCCCGCCGTCGACGTCCCAGCGCGCGATCATGCCCAGCGACGCCGCCGCCGCCGCTTTGCCGGCGTCCTTGTTCTTGAAAACCCACGCCGCGCCCGCGCCGCCGTCGTCGCCGGGGGGGGCCATGAGAGAGTCACTCCCGTGGCCGCAGTTGACAAACGCGTTGACCAGGGTGGCAGCCAGATTGGCGCGGGACGAGTCGGCGGCGGCGCCGGCGGGCGCGCGGCCGCCGGCGAGGTGGACTGGAGAAAGAGGAAACGAGGGGCGCGTCGGCAGAGGCTCCCAACACCACGCACCTATCTGTCTCTCACTCCCTCTCGCGCTATACTGCTTACGCTTGTAGATGTCGTCCGGCGAGCGCGGTTCCACGACGTCGAGGTCGCGCGCGAGCGCGGCAAACCGCTCGGGCGTGCGCGCGGCGGACGCGACGTCCGCGACCGCGGCGCGCAGCGCGTCGTCGGCGATGGCGGCGGGGCCGGTTTCGAAGTCCAAAGCGACACCCTGGCGGGCGAGGAGGTAGGCGAGCTGCACTTTTTCGTTGTCGGCCGCAGCGGCAAACCGTGTCGCCACGGCGTCCACGTCGCCCAGCTGCAGCGCGACGCGCACCGCGTCGAAATGGCGCCCCGTAGTGGCGTAGCAGGCCGCCGCGGCGCGCAGCGCGGACGCGTCGTCGGGTTCGGGGAGGTAAGGGGCGCAGGCACAGAGATAGAGTGCCGCCCGGCCCACGTTCTTGGAGTCGACGAGGGGGGGGAGAAGGTCGAGGCGGTCGACTTCCAGGAGCAGGTCGACCGCTTCCGGCTCTGGGAGAGGAGAAGTGGGACGAGGTCGAAGGGGTGGGCGCGCCTTTTCCCGCCACCGCGACCCCGCCACCCCCCACCCCCGCCCCGCGCGACCCCTACCGGCGTTGTGGGCCATGTGGTAGGGCACGATCTGGTTGACCAGGGTCAGGAGATCGTCCGTGCCCCCCCCTTCCGCCCGGCGCGACGCCCACGCTTCCCCGATCTCGCCCGCCAGGTTGCGCACGTACTCGTGGCCCCAGGCGCCGACCGGGCCCTGATGAGGGAGGAGGAGGGAGGCGTCGGGAACGGGGGGCACGGCGCGCAATGCGCGCGGCGCGCGCCGCAGCCGTGGGCGGCGCCCGCCGCGCCCGCGCCAATGCTCGCAGGGCGCACAACACCTCCATCCACCCACCTGCTCGCCCGCCAAGCGGAAGAGGAGGCACTCGCGCCCGCCGCGCGGCCCCGCCGAGATGGCAAGCACGGAGAGGACGTCGGCAAGGGACGCGCCGCCCGGCGCCCCTCCCAGGAGCCCGTGCGCTTCTTTCAGCGCGTCGTAGTGGGCGCGCAGGAACTTGAGGGGCTTGGGGACGGCGGACATGGAGGTGGTGGAAGCGCGCACGTCGCCCGCGATGGCCGCCACGGCCGCCGGCAGCAGGCCGGCATCCGCGCCGGGCTCCACGATGCGCGACACGCACAGGTCGAGCCTGTCTTTGAGCGCTTGGTCCTCTTCCGACAGCTCGGGCGGCTCCTCCTCCCCTTTGCCCTTTTTCTTGGTCGGGGGGGGCTTGGCCGCCGGCGCGGGGGGTTGGGCGCCGGAGGACACCATGGTGGGTGGTGGGAGGGGGTGGGGTGTGGGGACGGGCGCGCGGCGAGGCGTCACAGCGCGCGGCGCGCGCGCGCCGCTCTCTCCCCCCCCTCCCAACACCCGCCCGCGGGCAATGGCGCGCGCGCGTGTCTACTATATGGCTCTCTCTATCTCGAATCAGGCGGGCTAGGGGAAGGAAAGAAAAAAAAGAGGGGGCGGGCACCGCCCCTCTCACGTCACTCCCAGTCGACCACGCCCGAGATCCAGGCGTCCGCGCCGTCGTCGGCGGCCGGGTTGAGGCCGGCCTCGGTCAGGTTGTGGGCGGCCTTGAGGGAGCAGGTGCCAAAGGGGTAGGTCCCGCCGGCGGTGCAGCCGCCGTGCGGGCCGAAGCGGGTGTGCGGCGGGCCGCCGTACTTGGCGTCGGCGTTGGCGTATTGCGGCAAACAATCTCCACATCCCTGTTGGTAGTCCGCACAGAAGACCCAGACGTTGCAGCCCTCTTTCTTGTCGCACGCCGCTGCGCAGTCGGCGGGCGTCGCGATGGGTGGGGGGGACTCGGCGGTCCAGCCGCCCGGCGGCGGGCGGTGGTGCGAGTTGCCGCTGGGGGGAGGGGGATGAGAGGGCGTGTGTCGGCGCGCGGCGAGGGACGAAAGCGGCGGGGTCGAGCGCGGTCCGAGGGGGCCGGCCCTTCAACCACGCCGCCCCCTCCACCACCGCACTCACGCGTCCAGGGCCAGCAGGTCGGCCGCCTGGTAGTTGGCGTACGCGGCGCGCGCCGACTGCGGCGGGCACAGCTCCCCCACGTCGTTTTTGTCGCACCCCGCCTCTGGCGACCCGCACCAAACCGTCGGGGCGCAAATTCCGACCCTGGTCCGTGCCACCAGGCGGGGCGGCGGGAGCGCGGCGCCGCGCAGCGCGCCGGTGCCACGCAGGGATTGGGGCGACGTCAGCCCGCTCATTTTCTTGGCCGCGTGAGGCATGAGAGACAGGAACACCAGCGCAAAGATCAGCAGCGCGGGGAGGGCGCGAATAAAGCCGGCGGCCGCGGACGCGACGCCGTCCGGCCGGCGCCCGGGAAAGGGCGGGGCGCCACGAAATGGCGACTCCCGGGGCCGCATGGCGGATCGGCGGCGCGCCCGGCGCGGCAGGGAGTGGCTCGCCCTGCGCCCAGCGCGGCAGTGGCTAGCCCCCCCGGGCACCGGCTGTCACACCCTCCCGCGGCTGCCGCCCCCACCACCCTCGTTCGCGCCAGGAAACGAACCCGTCTGCAGGAGCCCTTTAGCCGGCAGCGGCAGCGCACCGGCGGCCGATGGCGGCCGTCGTGCCGCGCACCCTGCCCGGCAAAGGCCGCGCGCTTGTGGCCGCCCGCGATATTGCGGCAGGCGAAACGGTGCTCGTGGACATGCCCGTCCTGCTCGCGCCGGCGGCAGATGCGTTGGCGTCGGCGTGCGCGGCCTGCGTCCGCCGCCTGCCGCCGACCGGCGCGTTGCCCTGCCCCGGCTGCCGTTCGGTCGCGTTTTGCTCCTCCGCGTGCGCGGCGGCGGCCGCTACCGCGCCCTGCTTCCACACGCCGGCGTGCGCCGCGCTCGCCGCGCTCGACGTCGCGGGCCTCGACGCCGACGACGCGTCCTCCGCTCGCCTGCTGGTGACGCTTGCTGTCCTCACAGCGGCCACGGCTGCCGGCGATTCGGGCGCCGGGCGGGCCATGGCGGCGCTGGGGGAGATGGCCGCGCCGCCCGCCGCGGCCGCGCGCGCGCGCGCGCCCGACCTCGCGGCCCGCGCCGCGGCCGCCCTCAAAGCGGCTGGCGGCACCGTGCCTCCGCTCTCCACCGACGCCGCGGCGCACTGGCTCGCGGTGGACGACGCCAACGCCTTTGGCGTGATGGAGGCGACCGACCCCTCTCCCTCCTCCCCCTCCCCCGCCTCCTTGTCGCGCCGCGTCCGCGGCGGCGGCCTCTACCCCGCCGCCGCCCTGCTCAACCACGACTGCCTGCCCAACGCGGCCCGGTTCGACCATTTCGACGCGGCCGCCGCGCACGGCGGGCGGCTCGAGTTTCGCGCGCTCCACGCGCTGCCCGCCGGCGAGGAGATCACCACGTCCTACGTCCCCCTGGACTGGCCCCGGGACGAGCGGTCGACTCGGTTCGCCCGCCTCTACGGTTTCGTCTGCTCCTGCGCGCGCTGCCGCGGAGAGGCCGCCGCCGACGCGGCGGCGTCCGCCGACGCTTCCGCCGCGGGCGTCACCTTCATGCGATCCACGCGGTCGACCGACACGATGGTGGTGGGGCGCGCGTCGGGGGCGTCGGGCGATGGAGGGGGCGGGGGTGGCGGCCACGCCGCCCTTGGCCCCGCCGCCGACGTGGGCTACATTGCCGCCTTTCTGGCCAAGCACGCGTGCGGCTGCGGCGGCACCCTGGCCCCGGCCGCGGCTGGGGGCGGGGAGGGGGACCACGTGTGCGCGGCGTGCGGCGCGGTGCGGACGCACGCCGATTTCCTCGCCGCCCTGGCCGGCGCCGATTCGGGCTCCGAGTGGGGGACGGAGGACATGAGCGAAGGCGGCGATTGACGGCGGTGGAGGGTCGCGGCGCGGGGCTGCAACGGCGACTGTTTAGCGACCTTCAGCGAGGCAAGAGTGCACACTTTCGATGCGGTGTGCCCCGCCCCGCCCGCCGACCCTCCCCACGCCGACCCTCCCCGCCCCGCCAGCGGGCGCGGCCCCGCGGCGGGCCGCCCTCCTGGCGGGACTGGCCGCGCTCGTGGCGCCCTGCGCACGCGCCGCGCCCGAACAAGCTTTTTTCACAACGGCGACCGACGCGGCCAAAGCCGGGCTCAAGGCGCGCGACGAGGCGGCCGGCTTTCAGTGCAAGGTTGGTGTGGTGGTGGTGGCGGTGGCGGCGGCGGTGGCCAGGGCCCTCGAAAATCTCTCTCTCAAAACCCCCTTATCTTTCTCCATATCTCTCCCCAGGGCGGCATGATGGACTGCGACGGCGACCGCCGCGACTTTGCCAAGAAGCAGTGGCGCGAGTTTCTCGACAAGGCGGAGAAGAAGGCGGCGGGAAAGGAGGGCACGGAGTGAGTCCTGTGGCTGACAAAATTTTCAACTCCACCCTTGTTCTCTTATCCTCCTCATTCCGCGCCCCGCTTCCACCCCGGGGGTGCCGCGAGCGCGGTGGCGGGTCTGGTGGGGGCAGGGCCTGCCTGCGCAGCGTCGCGCGCGACGAGGGCGAGGCCAGCGAGCACGCCGAGCGCCCCCGCGTCGCGCGGCGTCACCGCTTCCCCCAGAAAAGCCGCAGCCCCCGCCATCCCCAGGAAGGGTTGCAGGCACGTGAACGCAGCCACGTGGCTGGCGGGCAGGACGCGCGCCGCGGCCGCGGTCGCGCCATACCCGTAACAGGAGCAGGCGAGGATCTGGAGAGCGGTGGGGAGGGCGGAGAGGGTGTGTGGGCGGTGTCGTGCGCGCGGCCGCGGCCACCCCGCCGCCCCACCCCCCAGCGAAAGAAGAAGAGAAACAAACTCACCCAGAACGCGAGCGGTCCACGCAACGGCGGCGCGAGCCCCCACGCCGACACGGGCGCGGACGCGAGCGCGGCCACCCCCATGGCCGCCGCGGCCGGCACGTACGCCCACCCCGCGACGCACAGGGGAGGGTACACGCGCACGAGCCGCGCGGTCGCGCGGTAAAACAGGGCCATCGCCAACGTGCCCGCCGCCAGCGCGGCCTTGCCGCCGGCCGCCGCGCGCGCGGCGCCGACGGTGGTGGCGGTGGCGGGGCCGGAGACCATGCAGAGCGCGCCCGCGGCGGCGAGCGCGACGCCCGCGAGTTTTTGGCGCGTCGGCTTCTCCGCGCCGGTCGCGACGCCGAGGGCGGCGGTCCAAATGGGGACCGCGGGCTGGAGGGACGCCGCGACCGCGACGCCGGCGGCGTCGATGCCGTGCACGTAGAGCGCTTGCGACGCGAAGAGGCAGACGCCCGCGCCGAGCAGCGCGGGCACGTCCGCGCGCCGCGGCCGCGTCACGCCCGTCGACGCCGCGGCCGCCCCGCACAGCAGCACCCCGGCGGCCGCCTCGCGGAAGAAAGCAAAGACGGCGGGGTGGAACGGGTGCGCGGCGTCGGCGCGCGAGAGGCCGGCCTTGAGGTAGACCGCCCCAACGCACACCGCCGCCTGCACGCCCACCATGAGGGCCTGGGCGACGGCCGGGGTCAATGGTGGCGGGCTTGGCAGCAGGCGCCGGCCGCGGGGTGACGCGACGGCGCTCTCCTCGGGGTCGGGCGACCCGTCGTGCCGGCGGGGGGCGCCGCCGTCGCGCGGGCGGCGCTGCCAGTCCATGATCGAGGAAACGGGGCGATCGCCGGCGGCCCGGCGGGCGAGAACCGCCGCGGCCGATCGGCGGTCGGTGTGCGGAGGGCGGCGCCGCGGTCCGCCACACTCGCTCCGCGCGCCGCGCCGCCGCGGCCCGCGCTGGTCGCAGCCGCGCCCTCCCTGCCCGCACCCCGCGCCGCGCCGCCCCTCCCCCCTCGCCCGCCGCGATGGCCGCGCCGTCACCCGACCTGCTGGACGAGCTCTGCACCCGCTTCCTGCTCAACGTGCCCCCGCACGAGCTGGAGTGAGCAAAGGCGGGGAGTGGTGGGGTGGAGGGGCGCGGGCGTGGGCCGGCCCGCCGCCGACGCGCGTCCTCCCTCCCCCCCAGGTCCGCGGAGAAGCTGCTCTTCGTCGTCGAGATGGCGCACTGGTACTATGAGGTAGGCATGCTGGTGGCGGAGAGGGCGGGCGGGCCGGCGGCGGTCGGCGCCGCGCGCGCAGACCCCCCGCCGACCCCCCGCCACCAGGACGAGTGCCGCGACGAGGACCCGTCCCTCGCGTCCCTCCCCCTCAAAGCCTTTGCCCAGCACCTCGCCCGCCGCCTGCCCGACGTCTTCGCCCGCGCGGGCGCGGGCGACGTGGGCGCCGCGCTCGCGCGCTTTGCCGCGTTCAAGGCGCGCGTGCCCACGGCCGGCACCATGCTGCTCGACCCCACCCTCACCAAGGTGCTCCTCGTGCGCGGCCTCAAAGCGGGCGCGTCGTGGGGGTTCCCGCGCGGGAAGCTGGCGGCGGGGGAGAGCGACGCGGCGTGCGCGGCTCGCGAGACGGTCGAGGAGACCGGGCTCGACGTCGGGGGCGCCATCGTGGAGGGGGACGCCATCGAAATTTACGTGGACGGCCAGCGCAGCAAGCTGTATGTGGTGCCGGGGGTTGATGAAGCGACGCCGTTTGCGCCGACGGTGCGCGGAGAAATCGGCGCGCTCGCGTGGCACCTCATCGCCGACCTCCCGTCGACCAAGGACGCCGGCGCCCTCGTCTACACGTCGGAAGCGGGCGTGCGGCACCGGTTCTTTCGGGTGTGGCCGTACGTCAAAAAGTTGAGGGCGTGGGTCAAGGCGCGGCAGACGGGGGAACGGGGGGGGGGGCGCGCGCGCGCGGCGGCGGCCGCGCCGGGCTCGACCCCGGCCCCGGCCCCCGCCACCACCACCCCTGCCACCGCCAAGAAGCGCACCAAGCCGCGCCGGGTCAAGGACGGCGCGGCCCGGCGGCCGGCGGCGCCCGCGGCGGTGGCCGCGCACGTGAGAGCGACGGCCGAAGTCGCAGCGGGCGCTGGGGCGGCCGCCGAACCCTGGTGGCGCGGCTTTGACGCGGCGGCGATCGAGGCGTGCTTGGTGTGAGGCGGGGGAGGGGGTGTTAGCACCGTCACACTTGCTCACGCCGCCAACCCTTCGACCGCCCCCAACACGCCCTCCAACCCCGCCACCACCCGCCGGCGGTGCACCACGCCGCCGGTGCCGCCCCGGCGCGCGGCGAAAGCGTCCAGGTCGGCCGCCGCGCGCGCCGTCGGCCTCCCCCCACCAAGCAAGTCCCTCACCACGCGCACCAGCAGCGACACGCCGTCGGCGGCGTCGCCCGCGTCTTTGCCCACGCGCGCGACGTCGGCAGCCAGGGCGTCCAGGTCGGCGCGGGCGGCGGCGAGCGACTCGCGCGCCGCGGCCTGGCCGGCGGCGAGGCCGTCTGCTTTGCGGTCGAGCGCGTCCACGCGCGCCCCTAGGGCGTCGCCCACCGCGCGAATGGTTTTGGAGGTGGTGAGAAGGGCGCGTTTGAGGACGGCGCGCGAGGCGGGCAACCAGTCGGGGGCGGCCGCCCGGGCGAGCGCGGTCAGACCGCCCGCCGCAGCCAGCGCGACGACCAAGGCTGTCCCACCGCCGCGGGACGAGGGCGCAGTGACGAGCGTGACCGAGGGAGAGCCGCCGCCCCCGCGGTCGAGCGCCAGGCGCTCGACGAGCGCCGCGAGCCGGTCTACCGCGGCCGCGCTCGCGGCGCCGCCGCCACCACCACCACCGCCTTTGGGGATCAAAAACGTGAGGTCGACACCGTTGTAGTGCGCCGCGGTCAGGCCGGCGCCCAGGGCGGCGCCTGGAGGAAAGGAAAAAGGGGTGGGGTGGGGGGACGGCGCGTTGCGGCGCGCCGCCTCGACCGTCCTTCAGGCTCGCGGCGCTGCCGCCGAAACACCCTCACCACTCCCAGCCGGACCCACGCACCCGCGAGGCCGCGGCCGGACATGCGGCGCGCTGTCCCGTTTGCTCGGCCGGAATTGGAGGCGCCAAGCGACCCCTGGGCTGCACGCCGCGACACAGGCGGCGCTCCCGGTCGATCGCGGGGCGCCGAGGGAGGCGGCGGGCGGCAGTGAGTGTGGCCGTGTTCGCCGCACACGCCCACTCTTCACCGCGGCTGTGCCCTCCCACCCCGGCGCCCGCCCGCCGGTCGGCGCGCCCGCCCACCGCCAGCCGCGCGCCCAGCGGCCGGGCGCGCGCGCGCCCCGCGCCTTGCGCCGCCGCGACGATGGCGTCCGCCGCCCCCACCCCCCCTCCCCCCCCTCCCTCCTGGCGCCTGGAACTCCCCGCCTCATCCGCCGGCGACGACGCGTACGGCGGCTGCCGCTGCCTGGAGGACGGCTACACCAAGCTGCGCCAAATCGGGGAAGGGACGTACGGCCAAGTCTACCTCGCGCGCGACGAGCGGGACGGGTCGCTCGTCGCGCTCAAGCGGGTGCGCATGGACAACGAGAAGGAGGGGTTTCCGATTACGGCCATCCGCGAGATCAAACTGCTCAAGCGCCTCAACCACGAGAACGTCATCCGCCTCAAAGAGATCGTGCGCTCCCACTGTGAGTCGTGGAGGGGTGGAGGGGGGGGGGGGTGGAGGAGGAGGGGTGTGAGGGCGCGCCCTCGCGCGCGCGGGCCCCCCCCCCCCCCCCCCCCCCCCCCCCCCCCCCCGCCCCCCCGAGAACAACAACACAAGGTCCATCTACATGGTGTTCGACTACATGGACCACGACCTCACCGGCCTGATGGAGCGCCGCGGCTACGCGCTCCCCGTGCCGCACGCGAAATGCTACATGAAGCAACTCCTGCGCGGCCTGCACTACTGCCACACCAAGGCCGTCCTGCACCGCGATTTGAAGGCGTCCAACCTGCTCATCAACAACGCGGGCGTGCTCAAACTGGGGGATTTCGGGCTGGCCCGCACCGCGCGCGCCGACGGCGGCGGCGGCCGCGCGCTCACCAACCGCGTCATCACCCTCTGGTACCGGCCCCCGGAACTCCTGCTCGGCGCGACGCGGTACGGCCCGGAGGTCGACATGTGGTCGGTCGGGTGCATTTTCGCCGAACTGCTCCTCGGCAAGCCGCTCTTCCCCGGCGCGGAAGAGGGGGAGCAAGTGGACCGCATCACGCGCCTGCTGGGCACGCCGACCGAGGCGACGATGCCGGGCGTGTCGTCCCTGCCGCACTACGCCAACCTGCAGCCCGGCCGCTACAAGGCCAACGGCCTGCGCGCGTTTCTCGAGGCGCGCGGCGTGGAAGCGCGCGCGCCCGGCGCGGGCGACCTCCTGTGCGCCCTGCTCACGCTCGACCCCGCGGCGCGCATCACCGCGATCGAGGCGTCCAACCACACTTTTTTCTGGACCGACCCCAAACCCGCGGAACCGGGCGACTTGCCTCAATACGACGCGTCGCACGAGCTGGACATGAAGCGGCGGCGGCAGGCGGCCAAGGCGGCGGCGGCTGGGGGGGGCGGGGCGGGGGGCGCGGCCGTTGCCGCCGCGTCGAGCGCCGACGCGAAGCGCGCGCGGCACGGCCCTGGCCCCGGGCCGGCGCCGCTCGCCGCCCACGCCCGCCACCACCACGGTGGCCACCACCACGCGCCGCCGCCGCCGGCCGGGTGGCGGCCGCCGCCCGCGGCGGCGTACGGCTACGGCGCGCCGCCACTGCACGGCGGCCCGCCCCCTCCGCCGCCGCCGGGCGCCGGGTTCCCGGGGGGGCCGCCCGCGCCCGCGTGGCGAGGCCAGCGCCGGTGAAGGAGAGAGAGGGGGGGGGCTGCTGCTTTTGGGGGGGGGGGCGGGGTTCTGAACGGCGCGAGGCGTCTCACAAAACGGGGTAGGGCGCGCTGCACTCTCCCAAGTGCTTTTTCAGCGCGGGCATCGTCTTCATCTCCTGCCCACACCGGTGGCACGCCAGCGGCGCGCGCAGCGCGGCGTCGGCGGCGGCCGCGTCGAGGAGCGGGGGTCGCTTTCCGGCGTCGAGCGCAGCGGCCACTGTCTCTGCATCGACGAAAAAGGGCGCTTTGAAGCTGTTGTAGTGCTTCTTGGTCTTCATGTAGGCCGAATCCAGGTCCTGGGAGATGACGTGCAGGTGCAGGGGGCGCATGGAAGGGGCAGAATGAAAGCCGAGCCTGAACGGCGCGCCGCCCGGCGCCGCGTGCTCCCGCGCCCATGCCGCCCCCGCGGCCGCCAGCTCGCGCACCAGGGCCGCACCAGAGGAGCCGGCCAGGTCGGCCGGCGTCGCGGGGATGGCGGGCGGGCGGCCGGCGGGCAGCGCGAGCGCGTGGCGGGCCGCCTTGGGAAACGCGTCCGCCAGCAGGACGGCGCGGCCGCCGGCAGACAGAGTGGCGTGCGGGTGGGATGTGGGGTCGGCGGCGACGGCGAGCAGGGCGGTGCCGCCCGCCCAAGCGGGGCGCGGCGGCGGCGGCGGCGAGGCTGGTGCCGCCGCCGCCGCCGCGCCGCGCGCGCCCATCAAGGCGTCCATCGCCGACCGCTGGGGGGCGCCGCGCCCTGCCCAGCGCGACGCCGCCGCATCCGCGGCGGCGTCGGTGGGCGCGGCGGCGACAGAGGCAAACCCCTCGCCCGCGGTCGGCGCCACGACGCCGCCCGCCGCCAGGCGGCCGACCACGCTCCTCGCGCGCGGGCCGGCCACGCCGGAGGGGTGGGTCGTGCGCGCCGCGGCGCGGTCGGCGCACGCAGCGCGGCCGTGCGACAGGTGCAGCGCGTGCGCCGCCGCGCCCGCGGCGGCCGCCGCCGCGACAAACGGCGCCCGCTGGTCGACAGTCAGATTCGTGCGGTCGACGACGACCGACGTGCCGGCGGCCAGCGCGCGCGCCGCAGCCGCGACGCACGCGGCCTTGGTGCCGGGTTTGCCCCCCGCGCGCACCGTGTCCTGGCACGCCACCGCCCACCCGGCGGCGGCGAGCTTGGCCGCGAGCATGGATTTCCCAGAGCCGGGCAGGCCGACGAGGACGAGGAGGACGGGGGGAGGGCGCGGGCGTTTCACGGTGGGAGCTTCTGCCGGCTCCCGGTCCTCGCTGCTGCCCGCCACAGCCGTCACGCGCACGGTCGAGTGCTTGCTGGCGGGCTCGGTGAGCACGAGCGCGTCGCCGGCGGCCAGCGGCGCGGACGAGCCGCGCGCGAGCACGCGCTCGGGGCCGACCACGGGGCGCAGACGCACCAGGGACGTCCCAATAACGGTCGCGGTGAGGCCTTGTGCGCCCTGGCGGGTCACCTCGACGGCGTGCCTGAAAAAGAGAGGGGTCGGCATTCGCGGCGCGGCGTCCGGCACCCTCCTCTCCACCCCCCGCGTCCCGCTAGTCGGGCACGCGTCAAACCACCCCACCCTCATATACCTGCTGACCGCCGCCGCGCCGGGCGAGTGCCGCACGTGGAACCGGCCCAGGGGCGCACGGCCGCCGACGGGGACGGGCAGGCGGCCGCCGTCGGGCAGCGTGAGCATGCGACGCGGAGGGGGCGCGGGGGGAGTGGGGGCGAGCGCGCGGGCTCTCTCTCTCTCTCTGCACACGAAACCAGCCTCCCAAACCATCAATCGCCCTCCCCACTCACCCCACCCCCTCCCTTCCACCCCGGCGGGTGCGGCGGCAGGCGGGCGAGCGCGGCGCGGACAAGAAGCGTCAACGCGCCCAACCCCACGCACGCGCCCCACGCCCCCGCCGAAAGCGGCACCGTGTCGAACACGGGCCCCCCAAATTGCACGATGCCCGCCTGCAGCGCGGCCTCGGTCGCGAGGACGGCGAGGAAGAGGCGGTTGGACGCCGCGCCGGCGAGCACGTCCGCTTCGTCCCGCACCCGCCGCGCGTTGACCTGGTTGAAGAGCTGCATGCAGACAAAGGTGTGGAAGACGACGGTGCCGGCGGGGGTGCCGGGAGCGGGAGGGTCGCCCGCGGCGACGCCGCCGGCGACCGCGGCCGCGCCGCCGCCGAGCACGAGCCAGGCCATGACGCTCGTCTGAAAGACGGCTTGGCCGACCACGCTTTTGACCAGGTGCGGCCCGAGCAACGGAGCGTCGGGGGCGGGCGGCGGGCCGGCCAGGGCGTCGCGCGACGGCGCGTCGGTCGCCAACGCGAGGGACGCGAGCGAGTCCATGATCAGGTTGACCCACAGAAACTGGACCGCCGTCAGCGGTGACGTGGCGTTGGCCAGCGCGCCGCCGGCGGCCGTGGCGACGGCGACGGCGTTGGCGACCAATTGAAACTGGAGAAAGCGCGCGGCCGAGGCGTACACGTTCCGCCCCCATGCCGCCGCTTTCACGACGGTCGCGAACGAGTTGTCAAGCAGAATGATGTCGGCCGCCGCCTTGGCGACCGGGGCGCCGGACGCCATCGCAAAGCCGACCGACGCGGCGGCGAGCGCCGGGGCGTCGTTGACGCCGTCGCCCGTCACAGCGACGACGGCCGACGGATCCGCACGGATGCCTCTCACAATCGCCAACTTGTCATTGGGTGTGCACCGCGCCAGGACGCGCAGGCGCGGGAAGATGGCGGCGAAAGCAACGGGGTCGGGGAGCGCGTCGGGGTCGGCGTGGTCGCCGTCTGGAAACAGGGCGGCCCGCAGGTCGGCCCCCGTCCACACGGCGCCGCTGTCGTCCGCATCATCGTCGGCATCCAAAATCCCCGCCTGGCGCGCGATAGCGACCGCGGTCGCGGGCGCGTCGCCGGTCAGCATCTTCACCGCGACGCCCGCTCCCCTCGCCGCCCTCACCGCCGCCGGCACCTCGTCCCGCAACGGGTCGGCGATGGAGGCGAGCGCGATGAGGGTCAGGCCCGACTCGAGAGAGCGGTCGGGGATGGAGGGGCCGTCTCCGCCGCTTTCCAGAGCCGCCGCCGTCGCCGCCAGCGCCAGCACGCGCCCGCCCGCCGCCGACGCGGCGTCCACAAACGAGGTGGCCGCGACGAAGTCCAGTGGGGCGGTGTCGCCGCCTGCGGCCAGCTGGCGCGCGCAGCGCGGGAGCAGCACGTCGGCAGCGCCCTTGACCAGAATTGTTGCCTCGACGGCCTCGCTGGACCCCGCCACCTCCATCCACGCCCATGCATCAGTGCCCCCATCTACCGCCGTCGCCATCAGCTTGTCGTCCGAGGAAAAGGGGGTCACGGCGAGCACGCGCGCAGCACTCCGCGCGGCACCGGGGTCGGCGCCGAGACCGGCGGCGAGCTCCAGGAGGGCGCCCTCGGTCGGCGACCCGGTGCCGGCGGTGGTGGTGGATGCCAGGGTGGCGGTCGAGTTGACGCAGGCGCAGGCGGAGACGGCGTCGGCGGCAGAGGAGGCGAGAGCGAACGCGCGGCCGCTTCCTCCTCCCTCGACCTCCCCGCCCCCAACCCACAGCCGCGTCACCCGCATGCGCCCGCTCGTCAGAGTGCCCGTCTTGTCGGTCAGGACGACGGTGGCGGCACCCATCGTCTCGGCGGCCGACAGGCGGCGGACAAGGGCGTTGTCTTCCAACATGCGCGTCACGCTGTAAGCGAGCGCCACCGTCGCCGCCAGGGGCAACCCTTCGGGTACGGCGACGACGAGGACGGTGATGGCGGTGACGGCGGCGTGGAGGAGGGCGGAGAGGGCGGCGGCGTCGGGCGGCGCGCCGGTCGCCGCGACACGTGCGAGCACGGGGGCCGCGAGGGCGGCGCCCACGACGCACGCGGCGCCGGCGCCCAGCAGCCCGATGCGGCCGGCGAGCGCCCCTAGCTTGGCCTCGAGCGCGGTCGTTTCGCGCAGCGGGTCGCCGCCCGCGACGGAGGCCACGATGCCGCCCGCTTGGGAGCGGGCGCCGACCGCGGTGACAAGCAGGGAGCCAGAGCCGGAGAGTACACGGGATCCGGCAAAGAGGGGGTCGGACGGCGCTTTGGAGACTGGGAGCGACTCGCCCGTGAGTTGGGATTCGTCGACTTCCACCCTAGCCGCGGCCGCGCAGACGCCATCGGCGGGCAGGACGTCGCCCGCCCCGAAAATGACGACGTCTCCGACGACCAGGGACGAGGATGGGACGACGGTGGGGGTCGGAGGGTGAGCGGCGAGCGAAGAAACCGCCCCGCCGCGCCCCCCTCCTCCCACCCTCCGCAGCACCCTCGCCGGCGGATCGGCCGCCAGCGCGGCCAGCGCCCGAAATTGGGCCTCCTTTTGGAAATCGTTGACCGCGGTGACGCCGACGACGACGCCGACGGCGGCCAGAATCGCCGCGCCCTCGATCCAGCCGTCCCCTCCCCCATCCCCTACCCCCAGCTCCAGCGTCAGGGACACGGCGGCGGCCACGGCGAGGACGGCGACGGTGGGGTCGGCGGCGGCGGCCGCGGCGAGGCGCCAGAGGGGGGTCGCGGCGCGCGTGGGGACGGCGTTGGCGCCGAAGGTCGCGCGGCGGGCGTCAAGGCCCGATTCCGACGCGTCGTCGATGCCGGAGGTGGGCGAGGTGCGCAGGGCGGCGGCGAGGGCGGCGAGGGAAGGTCGAGGCGACGACGCGTCGCCCTCGCGCTCCAGAATGGCCACGAGAGCGTCCTCGGTCAAGCCAAATGGTATCGTGGACGATAACGCATCCTCACGAGGCTTCCCAGGCGGCGGCGACGGCGCGGGCGGCGCGCGGCGCGGCGACAGCCGAGCTTCGTCGGCCGGCGCAGCGCCGGTTGGGTGTCGATTCCGGAGCCGGCCGCCATGGTGTGGGAATAGAGAGGTAGGCGTCCGTGGCGCCAGCCGGGGCGCGGGGCGGCTGGGACGCATTGGGGCAGCGCGCCTGCGCCCCCGCGCTAGCGGGGCCGGGTGCGCATTCGCGATGCTTGGCTGTGTGTCAATAAGCGGGTGGCAGGGTCTGGCGCGGCGCCGGCCGCTGTGCGGCGCGCACACCCGACGCCGGCCGGTACGACGTGCCACAACCGTGGCACGTTCGCCATGCTTTCCACGCTGCTCCCCGCTACGGCCGCCGCACCACGGCCACGCGCCCTCACGCTGTACGTCTTCGACCGCGCGGGCGGCGCCCTCTTCACTGCCGACTACAACCGGTCGCGCCCCGTCGCCGACGGCGCGGGCACCCCCGACGACGACCGCAAGTCCATGTTTGGCCTGCTCTTCTCCTTGCGCTCCCTGGCGGCCGCGGTGGATCCCAAGAGGTAAAGGATGGGATGGGTTGGCGGCGATGGCGCGCCCGCCCGCCGTGCCCTCACCGCCCGCCCCGCGCTCCACTTTAGGCCCGACAAACCCCCGCTGGGCTCCCCCCTGCGCATCGGCGACGGCGCGTCCTGGCATCGCCTGGCCACCGACGCGTACGCGCTCCACTATTTGGAGTCGCCGTCCGGCGTCAAACTGGCGCTGACGACCGACCCCGGCGCGGGCGACCTGCGGGAGGTGCTCGCGGGGCTGCACGCGGCCCTGGGAGATGTGCTGGCGCGGCACCCCGGCGCCGCTCGCGCGTTCCCCGCAGACGCGTTTGGCGCGCGCGTGGCGGCCTATTTAAAGGGCGCGGGCCTGCTGTGATCGGAGAGAACGGGAGTGGAGGGAGTGGAGCTGTTTTGGGGGGGCTGCAACGAACTGAACAGGCGCGCGGGAACGACCTCGCTCACACACCCCGCGGCCCTTGCCGCCGCCGCACCACCGACTCAATCCCCATCCTCTTCGCCCCTCATCGCATGCCCGTAGAGCTCTTCACCACGACCACGCCGTCGACCGCGGTGCAGCGCACCGAGATTTCGCGCGCGCGCCAGCTGCTGGACACCAAGAAGGTGGTGTACGTCGAGGTGGGGATAATGGGGTGGGGGGAGGGGACGGGAGAGGCGGGGCGCGATTGGTCAAGCGGCGATTGGGCGCGCCGACCACTTCCCGCCCTCCCCCTTCTTCAGACCGACCTCGCGGCCGACGCCACCGCCCGCCTGCGCATGTGGGCGGCGTCGGGCGACGTCAAAGACATTCCCCAGCTGCACGTGGGGGGCAAGGTGGGAGGGGGAGGAGGTGGGGCGGGGGCTCGGCGACGCCGCCGACTGCGCCCGACCCTCCCCCCTCGTCTCCTCCCTTTTCAGTTTGTCGGCACCTTCTCCACCATCCAGGAGATGGAAGACTTTGGCGAGCTGGACGCCGCGCTCAAGGAGTGATGGTGGCGGGCGCGGACGCCAGCGCGGCGGTCGACACCGCCGCCGCCGCTTTCCTGGACGCGGGCCTGGCCCCAACCCTGAGCTCGTTGCCGGCCATCGACGGGCGTGGCGTCGCGGCCTGGCTCGCGGCAGCCGCGCGCGGCGGCCCGGACGCCCCGCTCGCGGCGGCCGCCGCGCGCGACGCGGCCTGGGAGCAACTGCACACCGGCCCCTGGGCCGCAACCGAGCCCGCCTGGCGGGACGCTTATGCCCTGGCGTGCGTGCTGGCGGCCGCGGGAGGAGGGGCGGCCGCTGCGCTGCGCGCGGCCGACAGCGCGCTGTTGCTCGGCGGCGAGGGAATGCGGCCGGCCGCGCATGCGCTCGCGGCCGCGGCGCAAGCGGCGCTGGATGCCGCACGCGGTGGCTCGCACTGGGCGGACGAACTGCCGGCCACGTTTGATGGGGCCGCGCGCTCCGCGCTCCCGCCCGGCGCGCTTGCCCACCCCCTCCCGCCCACCCCACCCCCTTCCCTGGCCGACTTTGCCGCCCGCTTTCTGACACCCGCCACCCCCACCCTGCTCGCCGGCCTCGCGGCGACCTGGCCCGCCCTCACTCTCTGGGCGTCGCCCCGCTTTTGGGCGCGCGCGCTCGGCGACCGCACGCTGCCCGTCGAGCTCGGGGCGCACTATATGGAGGAAGGGTGGGGGCAGGCGCTGATGGAGGGGCGCGCGTTTGTGCGCGGGTGCTGGCTGCGGGAAGAGGAGGGAGGGGAAGGGGTCGGGGACGCCGCGGACGCCGCCACCGCCTCGCCCTGCCCTCCACGCCTCGGCTACCTGGCCCAGCACGACCTGTTGGCCCAAGTTCCCGCCCTGCGCGCCGACGTGGTCGCGCCAGACTACTGCGCGCTCTCGATAGATCGAGGGTCCGCGTCGCCTCCGACCACCAACCTCTGGCTCGGCCCCGCGGGCACCGTGACGCCCCCGCACACCGACCCGCACCACAACCTGCTCGTGCAGGTCGTCGGCCGGAAGTACGTGCGCCTGTGGCGGCCCGCGGCGGGGAGGGCGCTCGCGCCGGGGGCGGGGGCCGCTGGGCTCACGCCAAACACGTCCCGCGTCGATGTGCGCACCCTCGTTCCGGCCCCTGGTGCCCCTGGCGCGGCGGGCGAGCCGTACGTGGACGCGCTGCTCGCCGCGGGGGACGCGATCTTCATCCCGCGCGGGTGGTGGCACTTTGTGCTGGCGGCGACGCCCTCCGCGTCCGTCTCGTTCTGGTGGGATTGAAAGGGTTGGACGCGGGGCGGGGGACGGTTGCACGGGCGCGCAAGGGCGCGCGCGCGCAAAACAAAAAGGAAAAGAAAAACAGTCGCCTCTCTCCCTCCCACCTCTCTCAACTCTCGCTCGCGACCCACGCGCCCGGCCCGGCGGCGCGCCAGGCATCGACGTCGGCGACGAGGGCGGCCAGGGCGTCCGCTAAATCGCGCACGCCAGCGTTGCGGCGGGCGGCCTCACTCCGCAGGGACGCGACGGTGGCCTCGAGCGCGTCGGCCGCCGCCTCGCGCGCCGGGTCGCTGGGCGGGCGCTTGGCGGCGGCCGCAGAGCGCTGGGCGGCGTCGAGCGCCGCCAGCGCGGCGCCCAGGTCGCCGCGCGCCGCTTTCACGCGGGCCACCGCCGCCTCGAGCGCCGCCTGCAGCGCGCCAGCCCCCGTTCCATCCACCCCATCCAGGGCCGACGGATCCGCGGCGAGCGCGGCGAGCGCGGCGCGCGTCGCGGACGTGAGCGCGCGCAGCGCCGTGCCCGCGGCGTCGGCCGCGGCGCGCACGGCCGCGTCGGCGTCAGCGGCGGGCGACGCCATGAGGCGGGCGGATCGCCGGCCGGCGGCGGGCCGCCGGGGGAGAGTGCGATTGGGCCGACGGCCGGCGCCGGGCTAGCCGCCACTCCAGCCGCTGAGGCGCGACCCCGCCGTCGCTGGGGGCCATGTCTATCTATATTGGTTTCTTGTGCCTGCACGCTTGACGCTAGGCCGCCTCAACCGCCGCGATGCGGGGCCGCGCCCCTGCCACGCCCGCCCCCTCGGCCGCCCGGGGCGCCGCCGACGCCCCCACGTTTGGCCCTGATTTCAAGAAGACGCTGGCCGCCATTGTGGCAGACGTCAACGCCCACCCAGCCCTGGCCGCCCTGGCGCGCGGCCTCTCCGCCAGCGACCGCCTGACCGCCGCCGCCTGGGCGGCCGCCGCCGAGCTGGTAGTGGTCATCGCGCGCGCCGGGGGCGCCCCCGTGCCGGGCGCGGGGGATTTGCTGGCCGGCGCCGTCTTCGCGGGCGCCGCGCGCGCCGACGCCAAGCGCGGGTTGGGCGCCGCCCGCGCGCTGACCGGCGCGGCGTGGGCCGAGTTTGAGGCCGCGGTGACTGAGCGCGCCATCGACAGGGCGGCGGCGGCCGACGCCGCGTCGACCGCGGCCGCGCGCGCCCGCGCTCTCCACCCCCTGCTCGCCCTCGTGGCCGACGACGTCGCCGCCCGCTGCATGGGCAGGGCGGCGACCGCCATGCTGGGGTGCGTGACGGGTGCGTTGGGCGAGGGGCGGGCGCCGCCAGAGGACCGCCCCGACGCGGCGGGCGCCGCGGTGTATCTCTTGACCGCGCACGGACCCGCCGCCGCCGCGGGCGCCGGCGGCGGCGCCGCCATTGCAGCCGCCGGGGACGCCATGGTCGCCATCCTGCGCGACGGCGGCCCCGGCGAGGCGGCGGCGGCCGCGGGGTCGGGCGTCGCGGCGGCCGCGGCGCTGCCGGACGCGCCGCCAGGCCGCCTGGCGGCCGAGCTGGCGGCCGGCCTGTTTGACGTGTTGGTCGATGACGGCGACGACCCTCTGACAGGCCCCTGGCACGCCGCGCTGGCGGCCCGGGGCGAGAGCCTCGCGACCGCGCTCGCCGCGCTCCCCCCAGCGCGCCGCCTCGCCGCCGCGCGCGGCGTCCTCGCGTCCGCGCCGGCCGCCATCGTCTGTGCGCGCGTGGTGGTCGGCGGTCGCCCCTGGACCCTGGTCGTGGACGGCGGCGCGGTCGCAGGTGCGGCCGCGGTCGCGCGCGGCGGCGCGAGCGCGGACGACGCGGTCCTCCTCCTCGCCGCCGCCCTCGCCCGCCTGGCCCGTGAGTGGGCCGCGGTGGAGGGCGCGGCGCCGGGGGAGGAGGGGGATGGCGACGGCGACGCGCCGCCGCCGCTCGCGAGCCTGACGCTGGGCGACTGCGAGCGCGGCCCGAGCGCCCCTCCCACCACCACCCTACTCCCCCCACACCTGCCCCCCGCTACTCTGACCTCCATCATAAACGCATCCTGGCCCCTGCTGGAGGACGGCGGTCCGCGCCCGGCCGCCGCCGCGCACGCCGCGCTCGCGTCGGCGCTCGACGCCCTGGACGCCGCCGCCGCCGCCGACCCCGCCGCCGCGCCCGCCGCGGCGGCCGCGTACGACGTTGTTGCCGACCGCGTCGCGGCCATGGAGCCGTGGCGCCCGGGGCGGCACGCGGCCGTCTCGGCGCTCGCGCGGCGGCGCGGCGCAGCCGACCGCCTGTTCGCCCCCCGGCCCCAGCTTCTGGCCGACGCGTTTGCCGCTCTCGGCGCCAGCGCTGCGGCCGCCCCCGCGGGCAAAGCGCTGGGCGACGCGGTGGCGGCCCTGGGGCGCGGCCGCGGCGGCGCGGCCGCTGCGCGCTCTTCCTGGGTACCGCCCCTGCTCGCCGCCCTGAAAGACCCCGCCCGCCGCTCCGCCGCGGCTGCGCACGCACTTCCCGCCTGTCTGCGGGCCGACCCCGGCGCCGCGCCCGCGCTAGCGGCGGGGGCGGGCGGCGACGCCGCGCCGCTCGTCGCAGTCCTGTCGGCCGCCCGCCGCCTGGGCGGCCTCCCCGACCTGCAGGCCTGCGTCAACGCCGCAGAGGAAGAGGATGATTGCCGTGCGGACGTCATCGCGGTCCCTCTGGCCCCCCTCGTCGCCGCCGCGCGCTGCGCCGACCCCGACCTCCGCGCCGCCGCGCTCGCGCTCGCCGCCGACGACGGCACGACCGCCCGCCTCCCCTCGCCCGCCGAGCTCGCCATCGCCACCGCGGGCCTGCTGGCCGGCATGCGGGGCGCGGACGACGCGCCCCGGCGGCGGTCGGCCGAGCTCGGTCGGCGGCTGCTCGCGCGCGTGCGCGCCGGGTCGGCCGCCGTCATCGCCGCGCGCGCGGGGCGGGGCAAGGGGGGGACCGGGTTGGACGATGACGCCAGCCTGGCCCTGGCCAGAGGGGCGGCCGACTGGCACGCGGCGTGCGTGCAGGGCTTGGTCGACGCGCTCCACCCCGGCGCGCACCACGCGCGCCGCTGGGTCGCCGCCAGGCTCCTCGCGAGCCTGGCGGGCGACTGGCGGGCGGCTGGCGCGGTGGCGGCAGCCAAAGGGCACCCGCCGCCGGCGCTGGGGCCGGCGCACCTGGGCGGCGGCGGGGGCGCACCTGTGCCGCCCTCGCGCGGCGCGCCGGGCGACCCTCCCCTCGCGCCGCTCGTCCTCCTACCCCCCGACTGGTGGTCCCCCGCCACCATCGCCACCCTGCTCGCCGCCGGCGCCGACTCGTGGGACAAGCTGCGCGAAGCGGCGGTCGACGCGCTCGCCGCGCTGCCGCTGCCGCTGCCGGGCGCGCGCGACGCGGCGGGCGTCGCTGCGCTCGCCGCGCGCGCCGCGTCCCTCGCCGCCTCGCCCCGGGCGCGCGAGGCTGATGCGGGAGCGAGATTGCTGGGCCTGCTACATTCGAGCTATGTGCTCGAGGGCGGGTGGGGCATCGAGTTTGGCGCAGGGTGGGCGCCGCGCGCCGTGCCGCCGCCGTCCAACTCCCCCCCCTCCACCCGCTCCATCGCCCTGCTCCACTCGGTCCTGGACGCGGTCGCCGCCGACCTGGCCGCCGGCGCGGCCGACCCCGACGCCGCGGCGCGGCGCGGGCTCGCGTGCGCGTCGCTGCGCTGCGCGCGCGCGCTGCTCGCCGGGACGCCCTGGGGGGAGTTGGAGCCAAACGAGGAGCAGGCCGCGCTGGACAGAGCATCATCTTTGGCCCAAGACGCGCTCGCGTGCACGGCTACCCTGCTGGCGAGCCCGCAGGCCGCGCTCGCGGGCGCGGCCGACGTCGACGCGGGGGGGGTCGGCTATGGCGCCGCCGCCGACGCGGGCGACACTTCAGCACCATCACCGCCCCTGACCTCCGGTGGCGCGTCCCTGCTCCGCCTGTCGGCCGCGTGGCGCACGGGGCGCGAAGCGGCGGCGGTCGCCGACGCGGTCGCGCGCGCGGGCGACGCTTCAACCGCCACCCTGACCTCCATCGGCGCCTCCCTGTCGTCCTGCCTGCAGACCTGCAAACACGTGGGCGTGCTGGACGCGGCCACGGTCGCCCTGGCGGCTGCCTGCGCGTCCCTGCTCGCGCGCGGTGACGTGTCACCGCGCGCCTGGCTCGCCGCCTGGACCGCCCGCGCCAACGCCGACGGACAAGGCCTGGACGACGTCGTGCGCCGGTCGGCGGGCGTGCCGTGCGAGCTGGTGGCGTTGTTGAGGGGGGAAGTGGCGGCGGTTGCGGGTCCGTGTGCTGCCGTCGGCGACGCTGTTGCCGCCCTCGTGGCCACCCTGGCTAACCCATCCCGCCCCTGGCCCGCCCGTGTGCACGCCGCGCACGCGCTGCGCGTCGTGGTGGACGACGCGTGCCTCTCGACCGCCACCGCTTTCGCCGCCGTCCCCGCCCTCGCCGCCTGCCTCGCCGCCCTGGGCGCGCCCGGGTGGGAGGTGCGCAACGCGGCCGGCTTGACGGCTGCGTCGCTGGTGAGGCGCGTGGCGGGCGCGGCCGCGCCGGTGGGGGCGCCGGCCGCGCGCGCGCCGACGCCCAGCGAACTGTGGCGCCGCCACCCAGGGCTGGCCGGCGTGCTCGAGGCCGCGGTGCGAGACGGTGCTGCGGTCGCTCCCACTGCAGCCGCGCCGCCGCGCGCGCTGGGCGTCGCGTTGGCACTGCTTTCGCGCCTGCGCCCGCCGCGCGTGGCTGACGACTCCTGTGCCGCGCTCGCGGCCCACGTGCGGGCTTGTGCTAGCGCTAGAGATGCAGGCGTGCGCGCGCTGGCGGCGGCCGCGCTGCCGCCGCTGGTGCCGGCGGGAAGGGCGGCTGACGCGGCGGCGGCCGTCGCCGAGGGCCTGCCCAGGGCTGGCGCGCCCGTCGCCTCCCACAACGAGGCCCACGGCCGCCTGCTCCAAATCTCCGCCCTCCTGAAAGCCGCCGCTTGGCCCGCGCCCGGCGGCGGCCCGCCCGCGGGCGCTGGCGACGCGCGTGCGGTCGCCGCGGCGGCCGCCGCGCTCGCGCCCGCGCTCTGGCTGACCGCGCCCGCCATGGGCTGTGTGCCCGTGAGGGCGGCGGCGATTGACGCGGGCGCGTCGCTGGTGGCGGCGGCCGACGGGCTCCTGCCCGGGCGTGTCGCGCCGGCCGAGGTCGACGTCGTCGCGGCGGCCACGGCCGCCGCTTCCCGCGCCGCCCTCGCGGCCGCCACCGCCGGCTGCGGCCCCGTGCTGGGTGGGGACGCCCTGCAGTCGTCGGCCGCGGCTGCCCTGGCCGCTGGGCGGGCGGGTGCGTGGCCGGCGGGCGCCGACGCGCGCGCGGCCGCGCGCGCGCCCGACCCCAACGCGCGCGCCGCGTCGTTTGACGCGCTGTGTGCGCATGTGGACTCCAGTAGCCATATTCCCGACTACGTAGGCGACCTCGTTTCCGGAGAGCTGGCTCGCGGGTGGCGCGCGGGCGCGCCGCCCGACGCGCCGACCGCCGCGCTCCGGCTCTGGGCGCGCGTCGCGGCGACGGCGGATGGCTTGCCGCCCGTGGACGTGCTGGCCTCCATTCTGGCGAGTGCCGCGCCGCCCCCGGACGCGCGCGCCGCCGCGCTCGCCGCGCTCGGCCGCGCGGTCGGCCGTGAGCCGGAGGCCGCGCCCCACCTCACCGCCGCCCTGGCCGGATCCGTCGCCCCTTCCTCGGACGACGCCGAGCGCGCCGCCGCGGCGGGCGCGCTGGCCGACTGCGGGCTGCTGCCCGCGCTGCGGCGCGGCCACCCCCACCCCTCGCGCGCGCACGCCGCGGCCGCTTGGGCCGCTTCGCTGACGCTACTCCAGGACGAGGACGACGCTGTGCGCGCCGCGGCCGCCGCCGCGACGGCGGCGGCGGTCGGCGGCGGCGCGCGCGGGCCGCCACCGGACGCGCCGTCCGCGCTCGCGGGCGTCGCCGCGCACGTGGCCATGCAGGGCGGTGACACGGAAGTTGTGAGGGATGCGCTGCTCGCGTGGATGCACGAGTGCGTGGTGGTGGGGGGGAGAGGGGTGGAAGAGGGCGCCCGAGACCCCCGGGCCGACGCCGACGCCCCACACCTCCCCAGGCCGTCGCCTGCCTCCTCCTCGATCCCCTCGACCCATGGCCGTCTGCGCCTCTTCGACCTCGACCCCGACAACGCGGCCGCCGAGCCGCTGCTGGCCAGCCACGCGGCGTGCGCGGCGGCGGCCGCGGCGGCGGCGGCGGGGGCGCTGCCCGCAGCCTTGTGGGCGCCCAAGGTGGGGCTGTGGGCGGCCGCGACAGCGGTCGACCTCCAGAATGCCAGCGCCGCGGTGGCCCTCGACGCGGGCGCGGCGTGGGAGGCGCCCACCTTTTTGCGTGCCGCGACGGCGGCCGCCGCCCTGGCCGCCGCCGCGGCGCTGCCCGGCGCTTCCGAAGCGACCGATGTCGTCCAGACCGCGCTTGCCGCCGCGGTGGCCGCCGTCGCCGCCGCCCCCGCGGCGCCGGCGTGCCTGGCCGCCGCGGTCGGCGCGGCGGCGCGCGCGTGGGGGGTGCCGGCCGAGACGCTGGACGCCGCGGCCGGCGGCCGGCGCGATCCCTTTTGGCTGGCGGCTGGCGACTTTGGAAGCGAAGGGGGGGCGTGCGGAAAGGTCACACCCCTCGAGGTGTGACAGACCGGCTCGAGGGCGCCGCCACAACTCCCCGCGCGGGCCGCCTCTCCTCCCTCAACCCTCGCCGGCGAGCGCCCACATGGGGCTTTTCTCACGGCGCGCCGCCGCGGCGCCCGCGGGCGCCGCCCCCGCGGGCGGCGGCCCATCCGCGCGCGTGGGGCGCACCGTCTCGTCCGCCTTTGGCCGCGCCCGCCCCGCGGCGACGGCGCAGGAGGCGTCGTCCGGCGGGCCGCCGGCGGTGACGGACGAAGAGCGCGGTGCGTGAGGAGAGGGCGGCCCGGGACGCCGCGTAGGGCTTCCTGCCGCGTAGGGCTTCCTGCCGCGCCGCGCCCGCCGCCCACACGCCCCCTTTCCCACTCTTAGCCGTCGCCGCTCTGGCAGCCGCGTCCGCCGCGGGCGCCGCGCCGTCGCCCGCGGGCGGCCCCGTGATGCGCCGCGCCAAGAGCCGCATCTCGGACGACTTTCCGCTGGCGCCCTCGAGCCCCGAGGTGAGGAGGGAGGCGGTGGTGAGGAAGGGCGCGCGGTGAGGCCAGGGCCGGTCCAACGCCCCACATCCGCCCCCCCAGCCGACGCCGCACCCGTCGCCGCCGCGCGCGCCCGCCGCCGCGCCGCCCGCCCCGGCCCCCGTCCCCGGCCGCGGCTGGGCGGTGGCCCGCAAAATCGTGGCGGCGTCCGCGTTTGCGCGCGCCGCGTCGGTCACGGTGCACGCGAACAAGATTGTCGTCCGCGAGCCGTCGGCGCGCGGCGGGGCGGCCTTTGCCCCGGCCTCGCCCTCGCCCGCGGCCGCCGGCCCGCTGGCGGGCGCGGCGGCGGACGACGACGACGCGGCGGCGCGGGCCGCCGCGTTCGACGAGGACGGAGTCGTCCGGGAAATTCACTTTTCCGGCGGCTCCGCCCGCCTGCTCGCCCGGCACGCGTCGCGCGGGCACCTGGTGGGGGCGGTCGAGTGACAGGGTGGGGGTGGGAGAGGCGTGGGGGAGTCGCGGCCGAGTCTGGCTCGCGAGACTGGCCGCCGCGCCCGCGCGCGAACGACGGGCCGCTTCTGACCCTGTCTGTCGCGCGCGGGGCGGCTTGTACTACACGAGTGGTGATGCAAAACCGCTTGCTCCCCTGACAACAACAAAAACTATCCCTCTCTCCTCACCGTCTCTTCCTCGGCGCCAGCGCCAGCTCCACCGCGCCCGCCGGCCGCAGCGTGAGCGAGGGCGCGGCCGAGGGAAAAGGGGCGCCGGGGAAGGGCGGGGACAGGGACGCTGCGTTGAGCAGCGCCGCCGCGGTGAGAACAAATTCCAGACACGCAAACCCCGCCCCTATGCACGCGCGCGGCCCCGCGCCAAACGGCATGAACGCGCCGTTGGGCCCCATGGACGCGAGGAGGGACGGCGACCGGAGGCCGCCGGGGCCGTCGCGGCGCGCGGACGCGAGCGGCGCGGCCCACCGGGAGGGGGCGAACGCGCGGGGCGCGTCCCAGAGCGCGGGCGACCGGTGCATGAGGTAGGGCGACACCAGGATCGTGGTGCCGGGGGGGAGGCGGTGGCGCGCGGCGCGAGCGCGGCCACCCCCGCCACCCCACCGGCTCGACGCCTCCACCTCCCCGCCGCCCCCCATGCACCGTCCCACGATGTAGGCCGGCGGCATCAGGCGCAGCGTCTCCAGCAGGACCGCCTCGAGCACGGGGAACGAGCCGGCGTCGGCGAGCGTCGGCGCGCGGCCGCCCAGCACGGCCTCGACTTCCGCCGCGGCGTCTGCTTGGACGTCGGGGTGGTGGGCGAGGAGGGCGGCGGCCCAGGCGAGCGCGATGGCGGACGTCTCCGCGCCGGCGACGAGCATCGTCACCAGTTCGTCCCGCAGACCCCTGTCGCTCACGCGTTCCCCTGCATCCTCCGCCGCGTCCAGCATGGCGTCCAAGAGACAAGGAAGAACAGGCGCTGAAGTCGCGGGAGCGGGCGGACCGGCGGCCGCGCGCCGCGCGCGCGCTTCCCGGCGCTCCGCGATGATCTCGTACACCACGCCATCGAGCGACGCCACCGCGCCGTCGAACGCGGCCCGCCCCGGGGTGGGGAGCCAGGCGGGGAGGCGCAGGGCGGCGGCGCCAGCGCCGGCGAGGTGGGTGAACGCCGCGTCGACCGCAGCGAGCACGCGGGCGCCGGAGGGCGCGCCGCTGTCGCCGCCGTCGACGTCCACGCCAAACAGGGCGCGCGTGACGACGGCCAGAGTGACGGCGTGCGCGTCGGCGTGCACGTCGCGCGTGGCTGCGGCCGCCCAGCGCAAGCGCGCGGCGTCGCCCGCGGCGGCCGCCATCGCGCCGCCGTACGCCTCGACCGCCGCACGGCGAAAGGCGGGCGTTGCCAGGGTTCGTTGTCGGCGCCAGGTGGCGCCGTCGGACGTCAGCATTCCCGCGCCGGTGATATCCGCGCCGGGGAGGAAAGCAGTTCCCGATTTGGTAAAAATCTCGCCGCTGGCGTCCCCCAGCACAGTGGCGGCCGCCATGGGATCGCTCACGATGACCACGCGCTCGCCGGCGAGCACCACGCCAACGACGCCGCCGTGCCGCGCGGCGAGCGAGTCGAGCGTTCCCAGCGGATCCGCCGCAAACACGGGGCCGACGTCGCCGGGGGGGCCGGGCGGCCAGCCAGGGGGGGAGGGCGCGAGGCCGGCGGCGAGGCGGCCATGCCGCGGCGGGTGCGGGCGCGCGCGGGCGGCGGGCGGCGCCGGCCTGCCGGCGCCGGGCGCGGCCGGCATCGGAAAGGCAAGTGGGAGGGGGGAGGGGGGAGAGTGGTGTGGAGGCGCGAGAGAGAGCGCTAGAGGCTAGCCGCGCTACCACTCTTCGTGCCTCTCTTTGGACAGTGGCAAGTGCTGGTCACATTCAGGGAACGCGCAATGAACCCCCTCTCAAACCTCAAACTGGAGCTGGGTCGGCAAACGGGCCGCGCCCTTCGCGGCCGCCCCGGCGTCGGCGCGCCCCGCCGCGACGACGACGGCGGCCTCGGCCGCCGTCAGCGCGGCCCCGCGCCGCGCGATGACAGCGGCCGCCGCGCGCGCCCCTTCCCGGCCGAGAGCGGCGATGGGCAGGCCGGACAGGAGGCCGTGGAGCGCGCCCGCCGCGAACGCGTCGCCCGCGCCGTTGGTGTCGACCGGGGGGAGGCGCCCCCAGACCGGCGGCACGACCGCGAGCGCGCCGAGCGCGGACACCGCCGCCCCGGACGCCCCGTCGGTCACCGCGGCGACGCCGACCAGCGACCCGAGCGCGGCCGCCGCGGCGCGCGCGTCGCCGGGGTCGCCGCCGAGCAGGGCGACCGCTTCCGCCTTGTTGGCAAAGAGGACGTCGGCGAGGCCGGCTTCCAGGGCGCGGTTGATCGTCGCCCGGTGGCGGTCGGCGACGCCGGCGTCGCCGGCGGTGAGCGCGACGAGGCCGCCGGCGGCGCGCGCGGCTTCAGCCGCGGCCTGAATCGCGGCCTCCGCCCCCGGCAGCTCCCACAGGTAGCCCTCGATGAGCAGGATGCGCGTGGACGCAGCCGCCGAGAGCGCGGCCGGCGTCCAGGTCAGGGGGCCCGCCGCCTCGACGTGCGCGAGGAACGAGCGCTGCGCGTCGCCCGTCGTGAGCACTGCCACCGTCCCAGTCGCCCCCGCCGCCGCGGAGAGGCACCCCGGCACGACGGTCACCCCTGCTTCGGCCATCGACGCGGCGTGGAACGCGCCCTGCGCGTCGCCGCCGGCGACCGGGGCCCAGCCGACGGAAAGCGGCGCGCGGCCGCCGGCCGCAGCGGCCGCCGCGCCGAGGCGCGCGACCGCGCGCACCGTGTTGGACGCGGACCCACCCGCGGACACGGTGGGGGACGCGGCATCAAGCGCGGCCAGGAGGCGGGCGCGTTCGGCGACCGAGACGAGGCTAGGGAAGAAAGGAGCGGGCGGTGGTGGGATGGGGGCGCGGCGTCCGAGGCAGCGGCCGCCGCGGCGCCGCGCGGAGCGGGGCAGCCGCTTCCGCCACCACGCTCCCGACCGCGACCGTGGCCCCGCATGGCGCGCGTGCCGAGGGGTGGCGCGAGGGCGGCGGAGGCCTGCCGCCCCCCCGCGCTCCCCCCGAAGCCGGCGGCCCGCCACGCGGGCCGCGCCGCCACCGCCCCACCCTCCCTCCATCACTCACCGCCTCCCGCCCTTGACCGCGCCGACGGCGTCCAGGAACGCGTCGTCCACGGTGGCGGAGAAGTCGACCATGGCCTGGCCAAGGCCGACCAGGTCGAAGCGGCGCGGGCGCGACCGGTCGGCGGGCGGCGACGGCGACCGCCGGGATGTGCCCGAGGAGGTCGTCACGGCCGCCGCGCGGGCGGGGCGGGCGCAATGGGGGGGGGAGGGGCGCGGCGCGCAGGCGGCGGCCCGCCGGCCGCCGCGCGTCGGGGGGGCGCGCGCGGGCGCCGCCGCAGGGGCGGCGGCGGCGAGGGCCGGCATCGCGTGCGTGTCGGGTGCGGGGCGCGGGGCCGGGCCGCCGCGGCGAGGTGTGAGAGAGGGTTGCCGCGGTCGCCAGCCCCCCCTGTTCGTTGCGGTGTTGTTCAAAGGAAAGCAGCCCCCCCCCCTCCCCCTCCTCACATGATGGCGCACCGCACAGGCGCGATGGCGGCGCCCCCCGCCCGCCCCGCGAGCGCGGCGTCGGCCGCAGCGGCCGCGACCGACAGCCACGCGCCCGGCCCGTCGTCCCTCCCGCCGCCGCCGCCGCCGCCGCGGGCGACGGTGGCGGCCGCGTTGGTGCGGGCGACGGCGTCGGCGCCGGTGAGCGTCGAGCGCTCGTCCGCGGTCGGCGCCCACAGGCGGAGCAGGCCGCCCGCCGCGGTGGTGGCCAGCACGGGCGCGCCGGGGTGCGGCGCCACCGCCACGCTGGCCGGCGGCGGCGCCGCGCGCTCGCCGTTGGCGGGGGTGGGGGTGGCGGGGGGGGCGAGCATGGCCACGAGGCGGCCCGAGCGCGGCGGGGCGCCGCCGCGGCCGCCACGCCCTTGCCGCGCCCACACAAAGACGCGGCCGCAGTCCGAGGGCGCGACGACGAATTCGTCGCGCCCGCCGGCGAGCGCGAGGCCGCGGGCGGCACCGAGGGGGCGGTGGCCGGCGAAGCGGGCGCGGAAGCGCGGCGCGGCACCGACCTCGGCGTCCCCCTCCTCGTCCGACGACGACGCCGGACGGCGCGCGGCGCGGGGGTCGAACAGGGCGGCCTGCATCGAGTCGGGCGCGGGGGCGGCCCGGTGGCGGCGGCGGGGTGGAGGCGGCTCCGAGCGCGGCGCCGCGCGGCGGGCCGGCGGCAGCGCGCTGGGCCGCGGCCCGCGCGCGACCGCCGGCGGCGCCGGCACGCCGCCCGTCGTCTCGTCCATGACCTCGTCCAGGGGCGGCTCCGCGGCCGCGGCGGCCCCCGCGCGCGTGCGCTTGCGCGCGCGCCGCGCCGGCGCCGCGCCGCGCGTGCGGCGCGCCACGCCGCCGGACGAGGTGGACGGCGAGTCGGAGGCGTCAGAGGCAGAGGGTGGAGCCTCGGGCGGCGGGGGCGGCGACGGCGCGGCGGCCGACGGCGGCCGGCGCGGCGGCGCCCGGCTCCCCCGCCCGGGCTCCTCGCCCCACGCGTCGGCCACCACGTCAAACTCGTAGATGGCGTCGCCCGCGTACGAGGCCAGGAGAGAGGCGCCGCCGTCGGCAAAGGCGACGCCGGTCACACCGCCGCCGCGCGCGGTCGCCGCCGCCCTCGCCGCCGCCGGCGCGGTCGCGTGCGCGGGCGCGAACGCCGCGACCGGCGCCCGCCCCGGCCCCGTGAAGCGCACGTCGTACACGCGGACGACGGGGTCGGACCCCGCAACAGCGATGAGCCACGGCCGCCGCGCGTCGGCCGCGAGCGCGGCCGCGCGCGCGCCGACGCCGCCGGGCGCGCCGCCGCCGCGCAGGTCGGCCACGATGGGCGGCTGCTGGGAGCCGCCACCCGGCGAGGTCGATAGGGACGCCCCACCCGGCGCGCGCACGTCGACGCGGCGCGCGGTGCCATCGTCCGAGGCGGAGACAAAAGTGAAGGGGTCGAGCACGGCGAGGCCGCGCACGCGGCCGCGGTGCAGGTGAAAGGGGCGCACCGCGCCCTTGGCGCCATCGACGAGGCGGACCTGGGAAGGAGGTGGCGGGTCGGTGGAGCGCGGTGCGCGCGCACTCCCGCCCTCCACCCTCTCCTCCCTCGCCTCACCTGCTTGTCCGCCCCCGCGGTCAGCAGGCGGGCGTCGTCGCCGGCGCCCATGAAGGAGAGGGCGAGCACGGGCGCGGTGTGTCCCTACGAGGAGAGAGGGAGGCGGCGCGCAGGGTCAAGCCTCGCCCCGCCGCGGCCTCGGCCGCCGCCCCTCCACCCACCTCTCTCTTCTCATACCACGTCCATCACCCGCCGCTCCACGCCCGCCTCGGACCAGAGGCGCACGCGGCAGTCGTCCCCCGCGGACGCGAGCAGGCCGCCGCGGGCGGTCCAGGCCAGGGCGGCGGCGCCGCCGGGGTGGTCGGCGTCGACGGCTGGGGCGAGGCGGGCGAGGAGGCCTTCGCCGGGGGGCGCGGCATCGGGCGCCGCGCGCGCGCTGCGGGGGCCGCGCTCCGGGGGGGCGCCCAGCGCGCGGTCCAGCAGGCGGCGCGTGGCCATTGCGGAGGGGGCGCCGCCGGCGGCCGGCGCCGCGAGCTGGGAGTGGCGAGAGAGGGCGAGTCGCGCGCGCGCAGGCCGGCGATTCACACCGCGCCCCGCCCGGCCGCCCGCGCGGCCCGCCCGACACCGGTCGACGTCCGCGCCGTCCGCGTCAGCGGCGCCCGAGGCTGACGCGCCCCATCCAATGGACGCGACCCCCTCCGCCGACGCGGGCACGCCCGCGCGCCCCCCCCCGGTGGTCGTGCGCGATGAAGGTGCGAGAGGCGGCTTTGACGGGGGCGTCAGGCGAAGAGGCGCGCGGGCGGCCGTCGGTTTCGCGCGCGCCCCGCGCGCATGCCCGCGCCCGCGCGCCCTCCTCTCCGCCCCCTCCCGCGCCTCTTCCCCGGAGTTTGCACTTGCTCAACTTCGCGCCTGGACGCGGAGCGCGTGGCGGAAGAGCCTCGCACGCGCCTCCCGAGTCCGCCGCTCCAACCGCCGAACCCATCCTGCCTCCTTTAGACCGCCACCCCCCCGACCCGCTCTCCCCCGGCGGCGCCGTGCGCGCCCTGCTCGATGCTGCGCGCGCGGCCGACGTCGCCGCGCTGGCGGCGGGCGCTGCGGCTCCTCCCGCCCCCACCCCACCCCCGGAAGTCGCCGGCCCCCGCCTGCGCGTCAAGGCGGCCGCCCTGGCGGCCGAGGTGGACGCGTTGCGGTTTGCGCTGGACGCGGCGGTCGACAGGGCCGACGGCCTGGACGGCGCCCTGCGGAGCGAGCGCACGGCCGCGTCGGCCGCTGCCCACGCGGCCGCCGTCCGGTCGGCCGAGCGCGAGGCCGCCCTCGCCGACGAACTGGAACGGCACCGGCGCGCGCTGGAAGAGCTTGGGGGGGCGGCGGCGGGGCTGGCGGCCGCCAACCGCGCGGCGAAAGACGGCGCGGCGGCCGCGGCGCGGCGGGCGGCCGTCGCCGAGGCGGCGGCGGCCGACGCGGATGGGCGGGCGGACCGTCTGAAGGTGCTGTACGAAGAGGCGGCCGAAGAGGCTCGCTTGGCGTCGGCCCCGCGCCCCGCTCTGACCGGCGGCGGCCGCGGCGCCGCGGACGACGCGTTGGCCGCCGCCCTCATCGCCGCCGTCGCCGACGAGTCCGTGTCCGCCATTGTCGCCGCCGACGAGGCGGCCGCGCGGTCGCCGGCGGCCGCGCTGCGCGAGGCGGACAAGGCGCGCGCGACCGCGCGCCGCGCCGAGGCCGCGGCGGCCGACGCCGAGGCGCGCGTCGCCGACGCCGAGGTCGCCATCGCGTCTCTCAAGGCTGAGCTGGCCGCCGAGCGGCGCGCCGCGCGCGACGCGGGCGCGCGCGCGCGCGCCGCGCTCGCGGCCGCCGCGCGCCGCGCGGGCGCGGCCGCCGCGGCCGTGCAGGCGCGGGATGCCGATCTGGCGGAGGCGCGCAAGTATGCGGCCAGGCTGGAAGCGCGCCTGGTGGAGAGCCACCGGGGGGCCGAGGCGGCGGCGGCGGTCAAGGGCAGCGGGGTGGCGCGCGTCGCGCTGACCGCCACGGCTGCCTCGTTGCCGGCTCCGGCAAGGGCACGGGCTGCCAAGGTCGAGCAGGAGCGGCCCGCCCCCCCCGCCGCCCACCGCCCACCGCCCCCCGCGCGCGACGCCGCGCTCGCCCACTCGATCGAGGACCTGGAGACGCGCCTCACCTCCCTGGCCGCGTCGTTGGCCGCGACGCCGGGCACGCGGGCCGCGATCCCCGGGGCGAGGGCGGGGTGAGAGGGGGAGAGGGGGGGGGTGTCGTTGTGTCAATGTTGCGCGGTCACTCGCCGCCCTCTTGCTCCCGCCGCTCCCGCGCCTCCAGCTCCAATTGTGCCGCAGCTTCCTTGGCTTCCTGGATCGTGGGCACCCTGTACACGACACTCGTCTGCCGCGGCAGCGTCGGCGTCCGCAGCACGCCGCCGTTGCCGGGCGCCGCCGCGGCCTCGAGGAACCGCCCCCAAGACTCCCACGGGAAGAAGCCGCCGCACGCGCGGCACTTGACCTTGCGCGGGGAGGGGGAGGCGGCGGCGAGGGTGATGAGGCCGGTGCCTGCACACACCGCGCAGCGGCGCTGGATGAGGATGCGCTTCCCAAACTCGGCCGCGCCAAAAATGAAGACCCCGAGGGGGACGAGGGCGCCGAGCCAAATTTCGGGGCCCGGCGGGGGCGGGGGGGTGTAGGCCGCGAGCGCGGGGAGGGGAGTGGTGGCGAGGGCCAGGGCGGCGGTTGCGGCCGCTCGCCCGCCAAATGGGCCCATCTGGTCGGCAGCGTCGCGCGTGGCGCGGCAGCGGAGCCGGCGCGGCGCGGACGCCTGGCGCGTCAACGGTGCCGCGGCCGCGGCCGGCGGCGGCGCCGGGCTGGGCCGCGCCACGCTCGGCCCAGGGCAGGCACACGCGGGCGCCATCGCCGTGGGCGGCCGGTGCTGGGCTCGGAGCGCCAAGAGAGCGCGTTGTGGCGGCGCCGAATCGGGCGCGATCACTCCCCACCCCCCCAAATGCCCCCCCGCCCCCGCGACCGGGCCAAGGGCAAGGCCGCCGCCCCGGCCGCCCCCGCCGGCGGCCCCTCCACGTCCGCCTGCGGCGGCGCGGGGTCGGGCGCGCCGGGGCGGCCGGTCCGGATCTATGCGGATGGTGAGGGAGGTTGGAGAGGAGAGGGTGGTGGCCCCTGGGGCGGCGCTGGGGCGGGGACGCGCAGCGGGCGCCCGCGGGCGCGCCTCATTGACCGCGCGCCCCCGCCTCCTCAGGCATCTTCGACCTCTTCCATTTCGGCCACGCGCGCGCCCTGGAGCAGGCCAAGAAGCTGTGAGAGCGGTGGAGGAGAGGGAGGCGGTGGCGGGAGCCGGGCCGGGCGCGCGCGCCCGCGACGCCGGCCGCCGCGCCCTCTTCCCACCCTCCCCCCACCCTCGCCCCACAGCTTCCCCGACACCTACCTCATGGTCGGCTGCTGCAACGATGACGCGACGCACCGGTACAAGGGGAAAACCGTGCTGACGCAGGAGGAGCGGTACGAGTCGCTGCGCCACTGCAAGTGGGTCGACGAGGTCGTCCGCGACGCGCCCTGGGTCGTGACGCCCGCGTTTGTCGAGGAGCGGGACATCGACTACGTCGCGCACGACGCCCTGCCGTACACCGACGCGTCGGGCGCGGCGGGCGGCGGGGACGTCTACGACCTCGTGAAGAAGATGGGGCGCTTCAAAGAGACCACGCGCACCGAAGGCGTGTCCACGTCCGACATCATCCTGCGCATCCTGCGCGGGTACAACGACTATGTGCTGCGCAACCTGGACCGCGGGTACTCGCGGCAGCAGCTCGGGGTGAGCCTCGTCACGGCGCAGCAGCTGCGCGCGCGCGCGGCGGTCAAAGCGTTGGCGGGCGCGGCGGCCGCGCGCCGGTCCGCGGTCGCGGCCCGCGTGCGGCGCAACGTGGGGTCGCCGGTGCGCCTGCTCCCGCGCGACGTCGAAGCAGGGTTGAAAGATTTTGCTGTCGGCGTCGAAGCGGTGATGGACCGCGTCCTGTCGGGGTCGCTCACCGCGGACGCGTCCGCGACCGCGGACCGGGCGGTGTCTGGCTTCGTGGCGGCGTTCGAGTCGGGCTACGCGCGCTTTGAAGACGCGCTGCGGTCGCGGCTCGGCCTGCCGCCCGCGCCGCCGCCGCCGCCGTCGCCCCGGCGGCGGGCGGGGGCCAAGAAGGGGGCGGCGCGGGCGGGCGGGCGCAAGGCGGCCAAGCCGGCGGCGGGCGGCGCGCGGGGCGGGGTGGCGAAGCGCGCGAGCGCGCCGCCGTCGCCCGCGCGCCCGCGCCGCGCCGGGCGCGCGTGAGCCCGCCAGGCTTGAGTATGTAGAGAGTAAGAGACATGACGTGGACGTTTGCACGAGCGCCGGGACCGCGGGGCGCTCACCACCGCCCGCCCCCTCCCCCGACCCCACCCCCACCCAACTCGGCCAACCGGGCCGCCACCCGCTCCCCCGCCGCCGCCGCCGCGCCGTTGGCGTCGGGCGCGTCCAGGGACCGGGCGTCGGCGAGGCAGGCGAGGGCGTTGCGCAGCGTGTCGGCCTCGGCCGAGGAGCCGGGCGGGCGCGCCGCGGCAAGGGCCTCCAGCACCAGCCCCGCCTCGCGCGCCGACCGGCCGTCGCCGGGGTTGGCCGCCAGCACGGCGTCCAGCTTGGTCGCGGCGGATTCCAGGAGGCGCTCCGCCGCGGCGGGCGCGACTCTGGGGAGCCGCGCACGCGCCGCGAGCGCGCGCGCCCAGTTCCCGAGCGCGCGCCCGTCGCCGGGGGCCAGCTCGGCGACGCGGCGGTAGCGGTCGCCGGCGGCGACCCAGGCGGCGTCGGCGGCGGACTCGGCGTCGGCGGCGGCCGCGGCGTCGCCGCGCGCGGCAGCGGCCGACGCTTCCCCGGCAGCCAGCGTTCCCTGGGCCGCCAGCGCGTTGCCCCAATTGCCCAACGCTTTGACATTGGCGGGGTCGGCGGCGGCGGCGGCCTCGAAAGCGGCGACGGCGGCGGCGAGCGCGCGCGACGCGGCCGCGTCGGCGCCGCCGCGCGCCAGGAGCGCGCGCCCGTCGCGCAAGGCGGAGGCGCCGGTGGCCATGAGGGACTTGATTGTGTCGGGGGCGTCGGCCGGCTCGGGCGCGGGCGCGGGCGTTGCCAGGCGCGCGTCGGCGCGCGGCGGCGACGCCGCCGGCGACGCCGCCACCACTCTCCCTCCCTCTGCCTCCACGCCATTGTTGCGCGATGCCAGCACTTGCTGCATTGCAGCGTACGCCTGCTCCTTGGTCGCTTGCTGGGCGGCCGGCCGGTCGGGCGACGGCGGCGGCGGCGCGGCCAGGCGCTCGACGCGCGCCTCGACCCGCTTGAGCAGGGCGAGGCCGTCGGACAGGGCGTCGCCCGCGGCCAGGGCGGTGTCGATGCGGTCGCTCATGGAGGCCAGGGCGGTCTCCAAAGGGGTGAGGTCGACAGCGGAGGGCGGGAGCGCGGCGACCACGGTGCGCACCGCCGCCAGGTCCTCCCGCACCTCGTCCAGCCCGCCGGACCCGGCATCTGTCAGTCCAGCTTCAATGGCGGCCAGGCGGCGGCCGAGGGCGGCCCACTGAGACGGCTCGATCTCCAGCGCGCCCGGCCGCTCGGCCGCCGCCAGCGCCGCCAGCGCGTCGGCCGCGTCCGCGTCGCGCGCGGCGGCCGCGCCGTCGAGCGCGGTCGCCAGGGAGCGCAGGCGGGCCTCGAGCCAGTCGCGGTCAGCGGGGGTTAGGCCGCCGGGGGACGGGGTGGCGGTCGCGAGCACGGCGTTGGGGGGGAAGGAGGGGGCGTCGTCGACTTCGGCGTCGACCGCGTTGTCCAGCAGGCGGGCCGAAGGGGAGAGGGAGCCGCCGCCGCGGCGGCCGCCGCCGCGCGGCGCGGCCACGGCCGCCTCCAGCCCTGCCGCCACCTCGTCCCGCACCGCTTCCACCACGTCGTCCAGGGCGGCCGCCACGGCGCGTGCAAGGGTGGGCGCGGCGGCGGCTTGGGCGGCGGTGAGTTGGGCCAGCGCGGCCTCGACCGCGGCGAGGCGCCGGGAGTCGGTTGGGGCGGACGCGGGCGCAAGATCGGTGGCCAGGGCACGCCGCAAACCTCCCACGGCATCGGCCAACGCAGCAGCGGTCGCGCGCGACACCTTGGCGCCGACCGAGTCGGCCGCCGCCGCCGCGCCGCGCGCCGACGCGGCCGCGCCGTCGACCGACGCTTGCAGCGCCCCCATTTTGGTGTCGACCGCGCGCAGGGCGCGGGCGGGGGCGGCGGCCGCGGCGGCGAGGTCGGCCCGCAGGTCGGCGAGCGCGTCGGCGACGTCCGCGTCGACGTCCGCGGCCGCGGCCGCAGCCTCCAGCCGCGCCGCCTCGCGCCGGCGGGCGGCAAACAGGGCGAGCAAGGGCAGGGAGGCCGGGGCGGCGAGGAGCATGGCCTGGGGAGGAGGAAAGACGGGGGAGGTCGGCCTCCGCGCCCATGCCCCCCCCCCCTCTCAACCACCCCGACATGCGCCCCACCTCTTGCGTCAGCACGAATGCAATCGCCCCCGCCACCGCGCCCAGGGACGCGGTGACGTCGAGCGCGTCCCAGGCGGCACCAGGGCGGGCGCGCGGCGCGTCGGCGCGCGGCGGCGGGCGCCGGTAGGAAGCCAGAGCGGTTGGAGCCCGCGCAAGCGGTGTCCTGCGCGCCGTACGAGCACGACTAGGAGGCGCACGGGGCGCGGGGAGGGGGGAGACGGGCGCGCGCGGCGCGAAGCTGGCGCGCCGCATTGCGGGGGCGGCGGCCGCGGGGGTCGTGGTGGACGGTCGCGGCGCGCACCGGCAGCCGCGTGGGCGACGGAGGCGCGGGGAGGGCGACGCGGGCTGTGGCGGTGGCAACACTCGCGCTCGCCGCCTCCCCCCCGTCCTCTCTCTCCAGGAGAGAGAGGCTCGCTCACACCAGCCCCAACGCCTTGAGCCGCCCCAGCGGGCCGTCCACCCCCGCCCCAGGATCCGCCACAACGCCGTGCGAGGCGAGGAGGCCGACAATCGCCTTCTGCTGCGCGAGCACGGCGGCCAGCAGACCCCGCACGTCACCCGACCCGACGGTCCCCGACGCGGCCGACCGCAGGGGGCGGTGCCCAGTGGGCGGCGCGTCAAAGGGGAGGGCCGCGAATTCTTCGGGCGCGTCGAGCGGGGACGCGAAGTCGAGCGACGCCAGGTCGGGCGCGACGGGGAGCCCCGTGAGCCCCGCGGACGCGGTGGCCGCCTTTTTAGGCTTGATCGCCCTGGCCCCAGGGTCGGGCGGGGGGAGGCGGGCGAGGGCGCCAAGGAGGTCGCGCGGCGGCGCGCGGCGCGCGGCAACAACCGCCGTCCCGTCCTCGATCGCCTTGGCGAGCACGCGTTGGGTGGCCTGCAGGCGGGCATGCTCGGCGGCGAGGGCGGTCAGGGAGCGGTGGAGCGGGGGGGGAGGGGGGGGGCGCGGGGGGGGCGGCGCGCCGCCGTCCAGAAACGGCTCGGGCT
>Ga0315285_10000519_pt1 | contig 39861 bp, 46 predicted proteins | sample YL17G09_36_MG_FD_203698 | JGI IMG/M metagenome (GOLD analysis project Ga0315285, IMG submission 203698) | Sediment microbial communities from Yellowstone Lake, YNP, Wyoming, USA - YL17G09_36 | ecosystem: Environmental > Aquatic > Freshwater > Lake > Sediment | place: USA: Wyoming | collected...
CCCGTGGTTTACGTCAAGTATTATTTCCGCATGTCGGGGATTCGGCGTATGCTGTCGCTCTTTCATCAGGTCAACCGCAATGTCTAGCAAGCGACAACAACGAACGGCGCTGGTGCTTGAGGAGTACCTGTGGGTGGTTCATACTGCGGTCAAGACCTTCCCAGTGGAGTATCGGCGCGACTTGGTCGGGGAAGGTTATGTCAAGCTGTGCGAGGCGCGGGACAAGTGGGACCCAGACAAGGGCGCCAAGTTCTCCACCTATGCTTATACAGCGGTCAAGCGGGGCATGGTGCGATACATGCGCCGCGAGTGCGGGCACAACGCGGAGGAAGTGCTGGACCCTGTGGCTATTGAGCGGGAGCGAGTCGAGCCGGCGGACCCTGAGGCTTTCAAGCTGGCTGACTTGCTTACACTCAGGAGCAGGGAGCAGAGCGAGGCAGTGTATGGCATACTGGCCGGCCGCACGATGGAGCAGATAGGACGACAGCTTGGCGTGAGCAAGCAGCGTGTGGCGCAGATACTAAGACAGGTAGGGAAGCAAAGTCCCCAAGTATATAGCGAGGGGTAGCTATTGAGACAAGGACAGACTATGTTATTAGGAGATATAGGTTACTAATATCATTTACTTTCTAAACTTAATACATTATTAAATTAAAGAGTCTTAATGTGACTAAATGAGTGGAAAACGGGGGGTGTGTGGGGGGTATAAAAGGGGTTTTTGCTCTGACCTTAGCGTAGGCAATCAAGGAGGATAACATGCGGGACAAGTTCATTGTGAGGGTTGACGGGTTAGCCGTCGGGGTGCGTGTTGACAGTGACACGCGAGTGGTCATTGGCGGCAAAGTGGGTGCTTACGAGGAGATGGTCAAGCTGGCAACGTCGTATGGGCGTATCATTGACGCGCACAATGACGGTGGCAGAGTGCGCTTGACTGTCGAGACAACCTCGCGGGTCAAAGTGCAAGGGGAGCGGGTAAGCAGCTTTCGGAGGTTAATATCGTAATGGCGGACCAGTGCTGCGTAACGTGTCGCCATGCTAAGGGCAAGGACTTATCGTGTGCCAAGCGTGGGTGTTACCAGTTCCGGTTTCAATATTGGGAAGCTAAAGTGGAGGAGGGCAGTGGCATGGGCAAGACATTCAAGGGCGTGGATCGTAAGCGGCGAGCAAAGCTCGACAAGGATTGGCGTCATGCTGTGCGTAAGGTGCGGGGCGTCAAAGAGCAAGAGGAAGAGGCAGCCGACCGCGAGGAAGGGTTGGCAGACAAAGCGTGGAAAGGTCGGGCGTAAGCCCACATTAGGGAAGGGGCGGTAGGCATGATATTCAGTAAAAGCAATCTGGACGTGGTGGCGGTTGCATCCCGTGAGCCCAACGACCGCGGGCTCCACGGGGTGCGCTTTGAGGCGGACGGGACGACCGTCGCGGGCAATGGGCGTATGTTTATGGCGGTCGAGCCCGTTAATGCGGAGATAGCGGCAAAGCTCGCTCCTGCTCTGGCTGTGGACCCTGACCAAGTGGGTGTGGTGGGGGACGGCGGGCTGTTACTGTCGCTGGACGTGGTCGAGCGGGCTATACGGTTGATGACTAAGGGCAGCGCCATCCTGCGCCATGCTGCGCTGACACAGGTCGGCAACCGGATGGGGTTCACCTCGATTGACGCCAAAGGGGATCCGACTACTAACGCGGGCATCCCACGCAATGACGGATATCCCGACTGGCGGGGTGTGTTTCGCAAGGTCAGAGGGACGGGGGACGGGGGCGGGCGTGTCTGCGTGTCGCGGCACGATCTAATCCAGCTCCTCGGGGCGATGGAGGCGGCCTGCCCCGACCGTAGTGGCTTCACGCCGCTATTTATCGAGGTAAGCGAGGACGGGCATGGGATCATTCTGCGGGCAGTCAACGTGGAGACGGGGCAGCGCGTGGTTGGCGCTGTCGCTACCCTAGAGACTAAGGGGCAGTGGCTGGTGAGGAACGCTTGGGAGCGTATCCTGTTCGGTGTGCGGGCAGTCGCTAAGAGGTTGACTTAACTAGGTAGGCAATTTAGGAGCTTTACTAGGATAAAGTTTTGCATATAATCTTGCACGGATTGTGAAAATTACCGATGGCACTACCGAGCAAGCAAGCGCGTAAAATCGCAAAGACAAAGCAGGGGCACAACCTTGAGGCGCCTCCTGCTTTTGTTGAGGCTAACAAACCTTATAGGTGGAAGCCCGGGGTCTCTGCTAACCCAGCGGGTCGTCCGCCGCAGCTTAAAACCCTTGCCGTCATTCTCCGCAACGTCCTTGAGGAGCCTGCTTCCTGTATTCCGTCCGCCGCCGCCATTGCCGCACAGCATGGACTTGACGCTGCCCACTCCAGCGTTGGGTCCGTGCTTGCGGCGGCAATGGTCGTCCAAGCGTTAAATGGGGACGTGGATATCATCCGTGAGATACTAAACAGAGTGGACGGCAAAGTGGTTGAGTCGGTCCAGTTAAATCTGGGTCCGCTCGCCACAGGGTTGCAGTCTAGCGAACTGCGGGAGCGTGTGTCCATAATCCTTGAGCGCGAAGCCGCGACGGTCGCGGACGCTGTGCTTAAGGCGAGCAAGTAAAGGAGGGCAGGGCAATGCCGATTGACACGCAGACCAAGAAAATGATTGACAGCTTGGCGGACGCTTTCAAGGACGCCAAGCACCCGGACGACCACAACACCATCGACATGGCGGTGGAAAATGTCGCCATCGTGGACGAGTGGTTGAACGCTGACAACAACGCCAACGCCATCAAGCTCGGCCTGGACGGGCTCGAAAACTTGGGCAAGCGGATCCAGTTCGTCCTGGGCGTGTCGGTGGCGCTCGCGGCAAACGGCAAGCGTTAACGTCTGCGCTGTGCTGCCCAGCGCGTAAGGAGTGCGATTGGTTGACACGGTCCACATGACGGATGACGAACTGCTCTGGCAGTTCCTGATTGATAAGGCAAGGACTTCGGCAGCGGTCCTTGCCGAGCTTATTTTCAGGGATGAGGCTCTGCGGCTGATACGCCAGTCCCAAGTTCACCTTGACCTCCACGCCTTCTTTGATGCTCACCAGGAGGGCGTTTGTGAACTGCCACGCGAGCATGGCAAGACCATTAACATGCTCGCCAAGGCTGCTCACGTCATTGGGCACAATCCTGATATCCGAATGAAGATAGTATCCTCCACAGACGAAATAGGCGTGGCGCGTAACACTGCGCTTGGTGAAGTTCTAAGCCACCCAGTATATAACGAGGTCTTTCCTCACATTCAACGCGGGCGCTCGTGGTCCGATGAAAAGTTCACAGTCAAGCGCAACGTCATTACCCCGGAGCCCACTTGCGAAGGCTTCGGCGTTATGTCTAAGGGCACTGGCGGGCGCTGTGACTTTATGTGGCTGGACGATATTGACGATGAGGAGGTGGTGGTCTCCAACGTCAAGCGCAATCGTAACCGCGAGCGCACCGCCAATGTGTGGCTTAACTTGCTCGCTCCTCAAGGCAAGGCGTTCGCGCTATGCACCCCGTGGCACGAGGCGGACACTGTCCACATGCTGAAAAACAATGGGTGGCCAGTCTTTAGGCGCCCAGTGCATGACATGACGCCCGTATGGCCCGAACGGTGGGGCGTCAAGCAGCTTGAGGAGCGCCGCCGCAAAATAGGCTCCCTCGCTTTCGCTCGCGGGTATGAGCTTGTATGTATCAACGCAGAGACCGCGCCCATTAAGGGGCAGTGGTTCAAGCTCTGGCGCGCCCTGCCTCGTCTAACTAACATCGGCATAGCTGTTGACCCCAACAACAGCCTCCGCGACACGGCAGACTATACGGCGATTGGTCTGCTTGGTGTGACTTGGGATTATAGGGTTTACCTGCTGGACGTAATCCGCAGCCACTTTGAGTTCCCCGGGCTTATGACTGCCATCCTCGACATGGCAGCGCGGGCGGAGCAGCGTTACCATATGCGCCCATTCATCGGCGTGGAGGACACTGCCTACCAGCGAGCAATACCACAGCAATTAAAGGTCCAGAGCAAGTATCCCATATATGGGCTCAAGGCGGATAAGTCTAAGTTTGTGCGAGCGAGTCGCCTTGCTGTGCATATCGAAAATGGGCGCGTCCATCTGCGTGGCGCCGCTAACAACGCAGTGGACCCAGAGCAAGCCATCGTGTATGACGAGGCGGTGGCGTTCCCAAGTTCGCAGCATGTGGACTGTGTTGACATGCTGGGATACGGTGTGGAAATGATGCTCCAGCTGGCTCGTATGTCGGGCGCGGTTGCAGTTTAAGGAGGATGGGATGAGGAAACCAAAAGCACCCAAGCAGCCAGCGACTAAGGCGGCAGGCAGCCAGCCTGTCTTTGTCGCCACTGACCGCGGCACGATCCGCCCGTGGTCGTTGCTCGACACGTTCGCGCTCAAAGACGGCAACGGCAACCCGGCGTCCCAGAGCTTGCCCACTGACCGCTTTGGCGCTGAATACGGCATGTATGGGCTCGTGGCGCCGTTGTATGATATGGACACGCTCGCGGGTCTGCTTGAATATAACACCTTCCACGCGCGGTGCTGTGACGCCAAGGCGCATGACACGGCGGGGCTCGGCATGGGGTTGCAGCCGGCTAAGGGCTTTAAGGAAATGAACCCCGAGGAAGAGGCTCGGGTGGACCTCTTCCTGAATAAAGAGCGCAGGCACCCCAAGCCCGTGGACGTTGCGCTTACGGGTTGCATGATGGACCTCGAGTCCATGGGCGTGTTTGCTCTGGAGATTGTGCGGGAGGCATATTCACCTCAGGAAGTGCCTGCGATACTCGCACACTTGCCCGCCAACACTGTGCGCCCTCACCATCAGGGCAATAAATATATGCAACTAAGAGGAACGCAGCGGCGGTGGTTCAAACGCTTTGGCTACCAGATGGACGTGGACAAGACGGACGGCACCGAGTACGCGCTGGGCTCGCTCGACCCCATGAAACGAGCCACCGAGGTAATCTGGCACCACGCCTACTCCGCTCGCTCTGACTTCTACGGAATGCCGCAGATAACGCCGGCGCTGGGTGCGATGGAAGGCGACATTGCAGCGCGTGATTACAATATCGACTTTTTCCGCAACCACGGCGTGCCGGCGTATGCCATTTATATCACCGGCAATTATAACCTGGGTGAGCTTACCCGTATCTGGAAGGAGACGGACGGGACGGGCACAGTCGGCGAGCTTTACGACGCGAGCCAAGAAGGTTCCACGCAGACCTTCAGCAATTTTGAATATAAAATCATTACCCAGGTCCGCCAGCACTTGCGCACACTCGCGGAGAACCCACACGCGCCCTTGATTATGGCCGTCCCCGCCGCGACCCCTGACAGCAAGGTGGAGATTGAATTTAAGGCACTGTCGGTGGACGTGAAGGAGTCCAGCTTCCGTCTCTACCGCAAAGACAACCGGGACGAAATTTTGACCGCTCATGGCGTGCCCCCGTATCGCATCGGCATAGCCGAGACGGGCAGCCTGGGCGGCTCGACTGCGACCGACGCCAGCCGCGTGTATCGGGACAGCGTAATCAAGCCGCGCAAGGCGCACCTCGCCGCGCTGCTCAATACGCTGGTGGTGTGGGACGGGTTGCAAGCGCCCAGTGTCGAGCTTTACTTTGAGGACCTCGACCTTGACGAGGAGGACCACGAAAAGGAGCTTGCCGACTTTCTCTTTAAGAATGCCGCCGCAACGCCCAACCAGTTGCGCACAGCGTTCGGCACTAAGTTCGGATGGGAGGCAGTCGAGAAGGCGCCCGCGCTGGACTCCTACTACCTCAACGGGAATCTGGTTTACAGTCCCGAACCCGCCGCCTCTGACACGTCAACACTCAATGGCGCCCAAGTGTCCTCGCTCCTCGAGGTGCTCGCCGCAGTCGCTAACAAGACCTTGAGCGTTGACAGCGCGGTGGCAGTCATTGAGCGAGCCTTCCAGATGCCTCCCGAAGTCGCTCGGCGCATCATTGGCAACCCCGAACCGCCGCCCCCTGCGCCTCCTGTGCCGGCGTTTGAGACACAGACGCCACCCGAGACCACCCCCGATATGGAAAGCGCGGTCAAAGGCTTATATGACCGACTCGTGGCGATTGCAGTGGAGGATAAAAAGTAAGCCAATGAGCAGCAAGGCCCGCGATATGCTCGCCGCCGTGACCGACTTTGTGAAAGTCGCCACGAAAGCTGCGGCGGTGAGCAAGACGGAGGCCCAGCTTAACGCGAGACTTGATAGGCTCTTTGGCAGAGTGCAAAAGCAAGTGGTTTCCGCTGTAAGGAATGGCGCAAGCGGGGCGGCAGACAGTCAAGTCAAGTCTTTGCTCCAGTCTGCTCTGCCTGAACTTCGTTCTAGCGTGTTTGACGCTGCGCTTTCGTCTGCCTCTTCCCCAGGGAGCGCAGCGGCGGAAGCCATTCGGGACCAAGTGTTCCAAGCGAGTGCTAACACCATTGACCGCATGACCGGCAATGTGCTGGACACAATCGCACAAGGCGTGGAGCAAGGGTTGTCCCCCGATACTATCGCGCAAAACCTTAAAGGCTCGTTTGAAGGCATGGCGCGGTACGAGCGCGAACGTATCGCGCGGACCGAAGTTCATAGCGCGTTAAATCAAGGCAAGTATGACAAGCTCGTTGGTGCGCGTATTCAATACATGCAATGGGTGACCGCAGGGGACGACCGCGTGAGACAGACCGAAGAGGCTGACCACGTGGCGTTGGAAGGTGAGATTGTCGAGGTTGGGCAGCCGTTCTCCAACGGGCTCAAATATCCGGGGGACCGCGCTGGTGACATATCGGAGTGGATAAATTGTCGGTGCACCATCGTGGCATGGTTCATGCCCGAGGGGATGATGGCTCCGAACCCGGGGGAGCCTTTCTTTGAGGAAGATATCGTGGAGGCGACTCCTGAGGAAAGCGACACAGAGGAGACGCCGGTTGACCTCGAGGCAGCGTCCGACGCGAGCGCAGAGCATGGGCAGCTTGACAGCGCCAATCCGTTTGCGCAGCTTGAGGAGCAATTAAGCGAGGAAGGTTATTCCCACTTGCAAGAGCCCGACCGCGCTGCTCCGGGAAGCCCTTGGGCGTATATCAAAGCGCAATCAGAGGACAAGCAGGCGGAAATAGTGCGCTCGTTTGAGGCGTGGAGCGGCACCCACTTTGAAGATATCCGCAACGCGAGCGCAGGGCTTGACACGGACCCCATGTTTCAATTGGCGTCCCGAAATATCAACCGCACCTTTAAGCGTTGCGAGCGTTTCACGGGTCAATGTTATCGGGGCATGATGCTGGACGCCGAGGACGATGCCTACAACGCCTATGCCACTATGCGCCCGGAGACGGAGATAGGTTTTGATGGGCTGACCTCCACCAGCATAAGTCGGGACGTGGCCACGCGCTTTGCTCTGGGTGAGTCTGTCGCGGAGGAATCGTTTGACGACCGCGAGACCTTGTCCGTGCTTTTCAAAATTCAATCGTTGAAGGACGGCAGTGGTGCGGGCGTCAATATGTCGGGAGTGAGCTTGAACCCAAGCGAGCGGGAGGTCCTCTTTACGCGCGGCGCTCGCTTTAAGGTTGTGCGTGTCACAACGCAAGGAAATATCCGCGTCATTGACTTGGAGGAATTATGAGCAAGCAGTCAGACAGATTTAGCAGCAAAGGCGCGGACCCTTTTATCCGCATAGTTAAGGAGGCAAACATGGGCGAACTGAATGGACCGATTGCATACAAGAGCGCAGCCAAGCGGATCGTGTATGGTCCGGTCCTCGTACCGGGGGAGCCCGACCACGAGGGTGAGGTCCTGACTGCGGAGAAGATAGAGGACGTGGCGTTTAAGTTCATGGAGGACTTTCGCTATATCGACCTGTCCCACACGCTCCAAGAGGTCGGCCGGCCAGTCGCGTCCCACATACTCGACAGACCGCAGACGTTCGCCATGAAGGATGGCTCCGTGCTGTCTCTGCCCCAGGGCACCTGGATGCTCGGCGTTCGCGTGAGGGACGACAAGTCCTGGGAGCGTGTGCTGTCGGGGGAACTGCGTGGCTTCTCCATCATGGGCGTTAAGCGCAGCGCCTACGATGCCATCGCCGCCAAGTCTGCTGGCGCGGTGCCCATCGGGCATAAGTGGGAGGACGGCGAGCTTAAAAAGATACGCCTCCAAGACCTCGGGGATGACTGGCTCGCCGTCGCGGTCTCCATCCTCGCCAATCCGTCGGTGTTTAAGTCGCGCTTTGTGAGCGTCAAGGGCGCCGACGATTCCTCCCTCCTTTCGCGGATCCTGTCCCGCTTTAACATATCAAAAGCGTCCGCAAACAATAACCCGAAAAATCACGATGGAGGTGAACCAATGGCCCTGTCACCGGATGACATGAAAGCCGTCGCGGCCGAGGTGGTCAAGCAGCTTAAGGAGCAGACCGACAAGCCCGCCGACGAAACCCCGCCGCCCGCGAAAGCGGACGACAAACCCACCACCCCGCCGGCGCCCGAAGCCAAAGCGGACGAGAAGGTCGTGGAGCCGCCCAAGCCCGAAGCCGGCGCCGACAGCAAAGTGGTCGTCGGTGACTTCGCTCCCCCGGCCAAGGTCGAGCCCAGCGCCGAGGTCGCCGAACTGAAGGCGGAACTGTCTGCCGTCAAGGGCAAGCTGGAAGACCAGTCCAAGCTGCTCGACAAGGTCGGCAAGTTCGCCGAGTCCGCCGTCAAGTCCCAGGGCTTGCTCGGCGACTACAAGGCGGACGATGCCGCGACCAAAGCCGGCACCGACGGCGCGCCCACGCGGGACCTGTTCGGTCGGGTCGTCAAGCCCGCCAAGCGGTAAGAGCGCAGCGCGTCCAGCGTTGCTGTGTCTGCAAACTCAAAACCAAGGAGGTTAGTAATCATGTCTTACTCCCAGGAACAGCTCCTCGGAATGTTGGACGGCGCCATCAAGGGGCTGACCACCGTTTCGACTCTGGGCTCCACGATCCTCGAGCCGCAGCAATTCGACCGGTATGTCCGGATGCTCCAGAAGAAGGCGGTCCTGCTGCCCCGCGTCCGGATGCAGGTCATGGACGCGCCCATCGTGGACATTGACCGTATTGCCTTCACCACCCGCGTCATGGGCCCGCCGGCCGCCGAGGGCACCGGCAAGTCTACGAGCGACTATGTGGCGCCCACGTTCGTGGAGCACCAGCTGGAAGCCTGCGAAATGCAGGGCGTGGTCGGCGTGACCGACAAAATGCTCCGCCGCAATCCGGAGCGCCAGGCCTTGATGAATACCATCCTCGACCTGATGGCCGAACGGACGGGCCTCGATATCGAGGAGCAGGGAATCAACGGCGACACCGACAGCGGTGACACCTTCCTCGCGCTCAATGACGGCTGGCTCGCCAAGACCCGTCGGCGCTGCCCCGAGGACGCCGCCAAGGCGTATGATGACCTCACCACGCCGTCCTTCTCGACCATCTCGGCGCAGACCACCGCCATCGTCTATTACCCCATGCTCCCCATCCTCGAGGGCACCTTTGAACTGTGGGAGGTCGAAACCGACAGTTCCCACGGGACCCTGGTCGCCGACGAGGACGGAGACGGCGTGCTGGACGAGGTCGCCTCTTCCGGCGTGGGCGGCACCATCGACTATGAAAGCGGCATGATTGTGCTGACCGGCTTGACGCCCAGCACTGATTACGCGGTGAAATACACCGCCAACGCTTTCGACAACACGGACAGCAACTACCCGGAAAACGCCTTCGACCAGGCCATCCGCGTCCTGCCCAAGCAGAATTTCCGCACCCCGTCGGAATGGCTGCTCTGCGTTCCCTGGCACGTCCTGAAGGCTTACCGCGACCGGCTCAAAGCGCGGGAGTCGAGCCTGGGCGACCAGTACCAGCAGGGCGCCGGCGACTCGGCTCCGTATGAGGGCATCACCATCCTGTATGTCCCCAACATGCCGCAGAACCGCCTGTGGCTCACCCACCCGGACAACACCGTCTATGGTATCTTCCACGAGGTCCAGATGGAGACCGAACGGCAGGCTGTCGCCAAGCGGACCGATATCATCGTCAACGCGGAAACCGACTACGGCTTTGAGGACCCCGAGGCCTCGGTCGTGGTCGAACTGTCCTAATCGCAGCATAAGCGGGCAAGCGAGCGCCACGAGCGCCAGCCTGTTTGAAAGGAGGTTACTATGTCGGACGCTTATGTGCTGCGCTCAACCAAGCGACTGTCCACCGGCGCGTTGCGCCGTGTCTTTGACGTGACCGTCCCGTCGGCTGCGGCAGTGTCCATCATCCCGCCGATTGACTGCTCGGAATGGGGCGGCATGTCCATCGCCATCCGCAATAATGGACTATGTGCGCTGCTGGATGTGAACTCCTACATTTCCGACAGCGCGGACATGGACGCGAAAGTAGCGGGTCCGGGAGTCGGCGCAGTCCTATCCTGGCTGGTCAAGTCGAGTCTGGACAACATTGCCGCCGACGGCTTCGGGCAGGGTTGCATCTATTCCCTGCTCGGTCCGTTCCTCGGTCTCTTTACTCAGGCAGTAGAAACGCCCGCCGCGTACCAGGGCGGTCCGCTGTCTGGCTCCTTCGACCCCGACGGCGCAACTAAGGTCGCGCTTGACCTTTCGGATGAGCATACCATCACGCCGTCCACCTTCGCTTTAACGGACATGACCTACGGCGGAGAAGGTGGGACGCTGGTCGCACACGATGACGGCGCGGGCGCTATCGTGGATGACAATAACAGCGGGATCACCGGAACCTTCGATCCGCTGACCGGAGAGGTTGCGCTGGCGGACATTCCCGTTCCGTATTTGGGCGGTGGACTGGACGACACCTTCACCACTGACCCGCTGGAAACCACGCAAGACTTCACCATCCCCATCCCTGCCGCGGCTGTCGCGGGCTTGATTGATGGGAGCTTTAACTTGCGCGTCGGCGCAACGCTGGTGGCGCATGACGCGGCTGGTGTCATTGTTCCCGATGAAGGCAGCGGCATCGGCGGCACGATTGACACTGCCACCGGAGAGGTTGCCTTAACCGGTCTGACTGCGGAAACCGTGTATGACTGGGTGGACGAAACGAACTCGGTTACCCATGACGATTATGATTGGGCGGCGACTGGCGCCGCGGACCCAAACATCACCGAGACCACTTTGGTGGTGACGCTGGACCTGCTCCCCCGGGTGCGAGTCTAAGGCGTGACCTTAAAAGAGGGAGCCACAATGATGCAAGCTCACAACACACGCGACCACATACGCGCTCACGCTGCGCAGCGTTGTGGCTCCCTCTTGGGAGGTCAGGCATGATTACTCTGTCCAACTTTGTGCGCTCGACTCCTGCCGCGGGCACGGTGACAGTAAACAGCACACGCGCCGACGGATGGGGCAACCCCCCTTACACCATCCGCGTGTTTGGCTTGGGCATTCTAGAAAGTCTGCTCGGTGCGCCGGAGCAGCCAATTGAGGTGGGCTCTGCGCCTTGCGTTGAAGGTGACGTGGAAGTGGTGCTCGACTTGTCCCATTATGTTTTATCCGGCGCCATACCTACTCCCGTCCAGCTTTACGCAATAGTGGACGAGGTTGGAGATGGCGGTATGTGGATTGGTGAACTGTCTAACGTGCTGCTTGCCTTCGCGGTTGACCCCACCATCACAGTGAGCGCAGCAACGCGCACACATAACGAGGACAAGCCCGACTCCGTGCGCTTTACTGTCGCCAACTTGCCGGCCGGCGGCGTGGTGTGCGTGTTCTATGCTGATACCTTGGGGCAGGTTCACATTGCCGGGGGGTTTCCTGACGTGGATAACACTATCATCGTGAATAACTACCCCGCGACCATCCGCGCCATTCTAGTGTGCCTCTGCTTGCTACCGACGGGGCAACTAGGCGCACTGCTTATGTCCGTCGAGCCGCCCGCGGGGTTCGCGGCACCAGTCTCCTCTTACACGCAGGAAGGAGCTTGACATGAACCCGAAACTTTACGCGAGCGACTTGGGTTATTATGCGGTGCGCTTTCGCTCCGAAACGGGCGCCCCGATTGCGCCAGACGCGGACGGGACTCTGGTCATGGAATTCCGGGACAGCGCGGACGTGCTCCAGTTCACGGCAACGCTGGTCAGCACTCCCGCGCTCGCTATCGTTGACACAGACCCCGAGGATATCCACGTCATTGTCAACGGCTTGGATATCAGCACGTGGTCAATGGGTCCGGTGAGCGTCAAGACATACGCCAAGCATGATGGGCTGGATATGATCCCCTCGCCGTTCATGGCGACAGCGTTTGAGATTATTGGCGAGGAAGATTATGGATATTGCCTCGTGTCCGAAGTCATTGAAGCCACAGGGGTCGAGCCCGCACAGTTTGACCTTGAGACTGCTGGCGAACTGGCCACGCTCTTGGGTTCGTGGATCCAGCAGGCCTCTTCCATCATTAACTCATACTGCCGCACCACGTGGGCAATAGGCACACAGCCCGCGGGCATCCGACGCGCTGCGCTTATGATGGTCGCCGAGATTGTCGCGGTGGCAATTCAGCGGCGGAAGTCCCCGTTTGTGCAAGTCAACAATTTCACGGTCAAGCAGGTGGAGGACTCACTCTTAACCAGCGAGGTCACCAAGCTGCTTGACCTCTATCGCTCAGGAGTCGCGGCAGCCGCAACGCTCTTTGGCATGGGTGTCTCTGCCGCCTCGCGGGATGAGGAAGCTGGAGAATAAATGTCCGATCGTTTCACAGTCGAGGTTAAAGGACTTGACGGGCTTACCGAGCAAGTGCGTGGTGTGGTCGGTCGAGTCCTTGAGCTTTTCTCCTTCGCACTCCAAGCGGAGATAGTGCGAGAGGAGCCCATTGATAAAGGTTACCTGCGTTCCTCGACTGACTTGCCGGAACAGCTTGGCGAGTTTGCTTGGGGCATAACGATCGGCGCAGAGTATTGGCGCGCGGTGCAGTTTGGGAGCAAGCCGCACGTTATCACAGCCAAGCAGGCCGGCCAGCCTTACGACATTCTGCCTGTCAAGGGTGAATATCTGCGTTTTGAGATTGGTGGCAAGGTGATATTCACTAAGGCTGTGCGCAACCATCCCAACCCCGGGTACCTCGCTTTCAAGATTGGCGGCAAGCTCATTTTCAGGCACAGCGTCAACCACCCGGGGACGAAAGCCAACCCATTCATTGACCGCGCTATCACAACGATGGAAGGTCGGATTGATGGCATCGTTACGGCAGCATTAAGGGAGGTAGGATTATGAGTTTGTTTGCCCGCCTCAAAGGCGTCCACACCACGATGGCTTCGGTCATTGCGGCGAGTCTGGGCGCTGACATTAAGAAGGTGCTGGTCGGGCGTAAAGTCAACGTCACCGACTTTAAGCCTCCTTGCATCTGGATCCTACCAGAGCCCAGCCCTATCAACGACAATGGCATGGGGCTGTCAGAGATATGGGATCCGACCTACTGGTTGATTGCGATTGTCAAGTCCACCAAAGACTCGCTGGAGGCGACCGAGGCAGCGGAGCAGCTTGCCATCCGAGCCAGCGGAGCTCTGCTTGCGGATCGTAAGCTCGGCGGGCTCGCGGAGGACTTGACTCGCATTGGTTGGGATCCCGCCGACTCACGGGTCATGGACACGGACGAAAGCCTGTATGGCGCGGCCGTGAGGGTTAAAGTCAAGCTCGTTAACAAGGAGGTCATGTAAGATGGCAAGCACAGTTTTGCGGTATCTGGGTTTGGGAATTGAGGGGGCGTATGGCACGCCCGCAGCGGAGGCAGACTTTCATCTGGACATTGCCAGCGCCTCGCTCGACAGCCCCTCCGAGCCTGTCATTACCTACGAGGGTGGCATCGGTCGGATGCCCGCTCGCATCGTGCCGGGCGCCTACGTCCCCGGGGGCGGCGCCGAGTTCGGCGTGACCATGGAAACTTTCGCCTATCTGCTTTATCTCCTCTTCGGTGTCAACGCGACCGATGACAACGCGGTGGCGGACGTGGTGGACGAGGCGTTCGCTACCATCACCGCGCAGACCACCAAGACGGTCACGCTTGCGCACCAGAAGGTGGTGCAAGGTTCGGTCGAGGTGTCGGCCGTCGGTCTGGTCGCACACGATGACGAACATGGAAACATCGTGAGTGACAACGCCTCAACCGTCGTTGGTCGCGTTGACTACGGCGCGGGCGTCCTCTACCTCTCAGGACTGACGGCGTCCACCAATTACACCGTGGACTATTCCTGGGGCTGGTACGCGCACACGCTCACGCCGTCCGAGGGAAACGAACTGCCTTCCTTCACTGCGTTTGTAGGCAAGGACGTGATGGAGCACCAGTTCAATGGCTGCGTGGTCAACCAGTTGGACCTGAGCGTGGAACAGGAACTCCTCAATGCCAAGCTCGACATTGCGTGCCAGAAGGACCTCAAGGGTACGCTCCTCGACCTCGAGGACCTCAAGCTCGACCTGAGCCAGTACGGCGAGCGCGTCAAAGCGTTCCACGATTGCCAGCTTAAGGTCGCCGACGCGGGCGCTGTGCTGGGCGATATCAGTGCGGACGTTCGCTCATTCAAACTGTCCTACAACAACAACGCGACCACGGAAGACAATATGGGCTTGAACTCGCGTTACCCGCAGGACGGCACCGGCGGCCCGCTGGAGATTACCGGCAGTATGACCATCCAGCTGGACGACACCAGTTGGAAGGAGGACTTTTGGGGCGGCGTTACGCCGGACGATGACAACCCCGTCCTCAAGCAGATGGAGCTTACCATTGATGCTGGGAACTGGGGCAAGGCGGTAATCAAGCTGGGCACCGTTTTCCTTCAGAGTGTCGCCATCCAGCCCAAGGGGCGCGACAAAATGATGCAGGAAATTTCCTTCAAGGCGTTGTATGACGTGACCACGGCGACCATCATCACCGCAGTGGTCCAGAACCTCAACCGGTGGCACGATCCGGGCGCGTGAGCGTAAGCGCGAGCGCGTGAGCGCGTGTCACACTAACAGGACTAGGAGGGTCTAATGAACGGACAGGGCAACGGGGACGAGGCGGTCATCTATTTGACCAAGGAATTGCTCCTCAAGGGCGTGGAGCATGTGGAGGAAGTCGAGACGGAAATGGGCGTGTTTCGGCTGCGCCCGCTGACCGATGGGGAGAAGGCGAAGGTTGACGCGCTCGCGGTGCGCGGGATGAAAGGCAAGAGCAAGCGGAGCGAAATGGGCGACATGGAGATGGAGGTGGACCTCGAAAGCGTCACCAACAACACCTGGGACATTTCGTTCCATATCCTCGCGTATGGTCTGTCCGCAGACCGCAAGCAGTCATGGTCACCCAACGAGGTGAAAAACCTCACGCTGCCCAAGACGGTGCGCGAACTGCTCGTGGCGACCATCCGGCGCATTTCGGGACTGGAGAGTGCGGAGGAAATGCTCCGCAAGTTTCGTGGCGCATCCCGAGGGGCAGACGCTGGCGGTGCTGATCCTGGGGCAGGGGCTTAAACTCTGCGAACGTGTCGGGGATCTAACACCTCTCCAGATACGGTTCCTAATGATGATTGAAAAGGAGCTTGCCGATGCCAGAAGTAAGCGTGGTAATCAAGGGACAGGACGACCTCACCAACGTATTCCAAAACGTGGAGGAAGTCGGTACTAAATCCTTTGAGGCAGTGGAGACCGCTTGCGATAGCGCCTCCACAGCCATTGACGGCATGATTGCGGCATTGGAGCGAGCCCAGGAAGGTTATGACTCACAACAACAGGCAGCCGCCGAGGTAGGTCAATCCTGGGCGGCTGCCTTTGGTCAGAGCGGCGAGGCTATGTCCGAAGCAATGGACGCAGCCGAGCCGTCTTTTGCGGCAGCGGAGGCGCAGTTTGACGCGCTTTTCCAGCCGCTGCAAAACGCCGAAGAGGAGGCGACTAAGTTCGGTGAGGCGGGCGCAGAGGCAGGGGGCAAAGCCGCTGCTGGTGCGACCGCTGCTGGCGTTGCTGCTGGCGGTGCTGCGCTGTCCTGGGGCAAGCTCGCTCTGGTCGCAGGCATGGCCGGCGGCGCTGTCGAAATGATGGCGAGGCAGGCCGCCGAAGCCAACAAAAACCTTGATAACACTGCCATTGCCTCAGGCGTGTCCAGTGAGGCGCTGCGTAATGTCGCGGTCAGTGCTACCAGCGCCGCTGACAATATCAGTGAGTCCATAGCCATGATGGAACTGGCTGCGCAAAAAGGCGCAGACTCGGCGCCTGAGTTCACCAAATATGTCGAGTTTTGGGATATGGTTGGAGACGCTGCGGGCAGGAGCGGTGCCGAGCTTGCGAGCGCGTCTGGCGGACTCAAGGCGTTAGGCATTACGCTGGGCAATGAGGGACAAGCCCTTGCCGCGTTTGGTTACATGCAAGCACACACCACGATTGGTGTGGAAGGCTTCCTCTCCTCATTGCAGCGCAGCGCCCGCGCTCTTAACGAAATGAAGGTACCCATTAACGATGTGGCGGCCGTCTATGGCGTGCTGTCGTCCCGAGGTATCAGCGGACGGCAGGCCACGATGGCTTTCAATCAAGCAGTCAATGAGGCAAAAGGCGACCAAGAAAAATTCTATAAAATCTTGGGAATCTCCTCCGAGCAAATGGAAGTGTATCGGGGTAAGGTGCAGGAAAGTTCAGACATAATTAAGAAAATGTCCGACAATGTGGACGCACATGCTACCTTGATGCAACGCTTAACCAATGAAATGAAAAAGTGGACAGTCCAGAATGGTCCACTCCTCGAGTCGCTCGCGGTTATATCACCAGTGCTGCTTGGGATTGCCGGCGCAATTGGTGCGGTATCGTTTGCGTGGCCTATTCTGGCGGGCGCTGTGACCGCAGGCGCGTCCGCGTTAGGCATTTCGGTCGGTGGGTTCGTTGCTGTCAGCGGAGCCGCGATTGGCACCGCCGCTGCGATTGCTGCGCTGGCTATCGCGTGGCATTACAATATCGGAAACATCCAAGAATATACGATGGGAACCTTGATTGGGATGCAAGCCTTTGTCCAGTCATGGGCAATTAAAATCACCGGCTCCATATACAGCGTGGTCAACTACTTTGGCACCGCTATGTCGGCGGGGTGGAAAAATGGCGCCGACGCTATGGGCCGCGCTCTGTCTGCTATGCTCACCGCGTTTGTTACGTTCGCGGGCAAGATTAAGGACGGCCTTTATAATATCGCAATGGCTATCAGTGAAGCCTTCCGGGGGAACTTCTCGGAAGCCGCCTCGTATGCTTCCAGCGCGGTGTCCTCTTTTGCGGGCGCTGTCTCTGCTACATTTCAGGGAGCGGGGCAAGTCGCCAACACCTTCACCACTGCGTGGAACTCGACTTGGGACAGCGCCAGCGCCGCATTTCAAGGCACCCAGCAGGATATGCGGGACGAGCTTAAAAACACTGCCGCCGCTGCCGATGACGCGCTGACCACACTGGCTGACAGCATGGCAACACCGTCCACTGCCGCTGCTCACGCTGCCAACGCGCCCGCGGGTGGTGACGGCTCAGGTGCTGGCGGCTCAGGTGCTGGCGCTGCTGGTGCAGCAACGAACGCAGCCGCAGAGGCAGCTGTCAAGAGCGCGTGGGACATTGAGCAAAAGCAAGCGGAGGACCTCGCTCGCCAGCGAGCGTTTGAGGGCCAGTCCAAGCTGGACCAATTGTCTGCGCAATATCAGGCGGAGTCTGCGCTGTTGGTTGCACACGGTCAAGACACTGCCGCCACTGACCTTTACTACCAGCAGCAAATAGCGGACGAGCGCAAGCGCCTAAGGGATGCCGACGTTGCTGCGCAGACGTTAGCCATGCAAAACCAGGCCGCCGTTGCTGGCGCCTTCTCACAGCTTATGTCCGACCTTTACGATGCTGGTGGGAAAAAATCAATGGCGTTGTTTAACCTGATGAAAGCGGGCGCAATCGCGGAGGCTATAATCAACGCCAATCTGGCATTCACTAAGGCATTGACAATGGGCCCGATACTCGGTCCGATCATGGCGGGCATTGTGTTTGCTTCGGCGATGGTGCATGTGGCAACTATCGCAGCGCAAAAGCCGCCGAAGATGGCAGCGGGCGGCATACTGACAAGCCCACAGACAATCACCGCTGGCGAGGCAGGGCCGGAAGCAATCATCCCCCTTGACCGTCTCGGTCTTTCCTCAGGAGGTCGGACCGTCGTTTTCAATATGAATATAACCGGCGGAGTCTGGACGATGGACCCGGGGCAAGCGCGGGACTTTTTCCGCTCCAACGCTCGTTACATTAAGGAGGCGGCTGCGTTATGACCTTACCCACTTATGGCTTGACGCTGACTGGACGCAGCACATTCCTCCTCAATCAATTTGAGGGCGGAGGTACTCAGGCATTTGGTCGCAACGCAGCGGCGCACCCTTACAAGCTGCGCCTCCGCTGCAATGTCACAGGCATTGCCGCTGCGCCGCTTACGCGCAAGCTCGTGGTACTGCTCCAATTCACTGTCACAGGCACACCAACCAACACTATGTCCGCCAAACTATATGACGCAGGTGGAACTTTAGTTACGACCGCGCTAGAGTCATACATTGCGGCAGACATTACAGCCGGCAAGCAAACCTTGTTTACCTTCAACCTCGGGACGACAGAATTAAATGGGCAGTTTGACATAATCCTTGACGTGGACACATACGTGGACAACAAGTATTGGAACCTCGTGGTCAGCACGTCCAGCAATCCTGAAGGACAAGTGGTGCTGGCTGACTGGCACAGCGCAGCGTGGAACGATTCCACTAAGGATCCGTATTTTGAGATGGCGAGCGTTGTGGTCCAAGACTTTGACATTTCCTCCGCAATCAAGAGCGCCAATTATTCCCGCGGTAAGAATGACGTGGATGGCAAGTATGTCGCGGGATCGTGTGACCTTACGCTTTTCAACGACACTGGCGCCTTCAGCACTGACAACGTAAGCAGTCCTTATTACGGATATTGGGACGTAGGTAGTGAGATTACTTTGACCGGCACCTACAGCGGCAGCACCTACAACCTCTTCACCGGCTTCATTCAACGCATACGCCCCGACCTCGCATGTAATAAGAGGACCGTGTTTGTGTCATGCGGGGACCGCTTTGCTGCGTTCGCCAGCCAGAATATGTCGCTAGTCTCAGGAAGCGGAGCGCCTTACACAGTCATTGGTAATATCCTTGACCGGCTATGTGTGCCCGCGAGTGCGCGAGACATTGACACCAGCGACACGTCAACGCTTGCGGCAAAGACATGGACGGAAGAAAATGGGTTGGACGTATTGGCTGCGGTCATTGAGGCAGGCCAACACCACCACTTTATCAACGAGGATGGGGAATACACGTTCCGTCCTAATAGTTGGTTGGGTGGATCGTTGACGGCTGACTTTACGTGGACGGATACGATTGACATTGACGCGCTCAAAATTGAGCAGGACGACAAAGGCTTATATAACCGCTTTCGCGTCAACGGCGTGGCGGGTGGTTGGCGTGAGCAGACGAACCTTGCCAGCCTTGTGCGCTATGGGCAAAAGGACTTGGAGATTGACAACGATTTAATCCCAAACGCAAACGCCTCGGACGAGGTGATCCGCATAATTAGAGGCATTTATTCCGAGCGGGTGCAAGGTTGCGAAATAACTTTGCGGGGGCGCTATCCCGAAGTATTCACGGTCAAAATAGGATCCATCATTTCGTTGACCAGCGTGGCTGCGGGTCTGTCTGCGGTCAAGTTTATTGTGTATGGTATCAAAGGCACAGCGGATCCGCAGCGGGGGCATGACCTGACCATCACATGCAAAAAACAAACGTCCGGACCTTATACTTTCAACACTTGCACAAGGACGAGCGCAGTCGGCAATAACAGCACATATGCCAAGCTCCAGAGCTTTAAGGTGCCCATCAAAGGCCGGCCGCATTATGCCTACTTTAAGTGGTTCGGTAGTATGACCAACGTGCACTCTGTCACAGTGTGTATCTGCACCGATGCAGGCGGCACCCCTGGAACTGTGATTGGTCTAGGTAATCCATACTTACTTACTATCGGGGTGGCATCCCAAGAGGTCGCGCAAGTCATTGGATGGGGCACCGAGCCTAATATTTACTACCGCCCACTGCTTGTCCCAGGAGTGTTGTATTGGTTCGGTGTTACGGAGAATAATCCAGCACTGGAGGCATATCAGATTGGTGGCACTGACCCGGGGACATACGCGGATGGACAAGCTGCGCACATGCAAGGCGGCTTCACTATTCAGGCGGGCATTGACTACGGCATTGGGTTACTAATCTATCCGGAATAAGGGGAGGACACAGCATGTGGCAGATGGTTGGAGCGAGCCTGATATCCAGCGGGATTGTTGTATTCCTGTTGGGCATTCTGGGTGCCATGACGTGGGGCAGACTCATGGACCGCTTTGACGCCTTTAAGGACCTCTGGACTTCCATGAACCGCTGCGTGGACGAACTGTTTAACCGCTTGCGCACATGCGAGCAGGACGTGGCAGTCTTGAAAGCCACCACACCGAAGAAGGAGGCAGAGCATGACTAGGTTGGTGTGCCTCGACCCGGGGCACGGCGGGTCAGACTCGGGCGCTGTCGCTGGCGGTATCCGCGAGTCCGACCTTAACTTGCGCGTGGTGCGCGAGGTCGCCAAGCAGATTACAGCGCAGGGCCTGCGCGTAATTCAAACGCACAACGGGATGCCTTCCACGAGGAAACTATACAACTATGCCCGCTGCGCAGTCGCTAACAAAGCCCGCGCCGACGTGTTCCTCGCCGTGCACAACAACGCAAGCGTGAGCGTGTCGGCGCGTGGGTTCGAGGTCATACACGCGCCGGCGAGCCTGTTCGGCACCGCGTTCGCCAAGCTCCTGAGCAAAGAGCTTGACGCTATGCCAGAGCCCGACATTGACCCGCGCTCGCGCTCCATCATCACCGACGATGACACTGGGCGCGGGCCCTATACGGTTCTGCGGCAGACGGTTATGCCCGCGTGTCTTGTGGAACTGGCGTTCCTGACAAACGCAGGGGACAGGGCGTTTGTTACGTCACCCTCAGGAATCACGCGGTTGGCAAGTGCGCTCGCAAGGGCGCTGGTTCAATTCTGCAAACAGTAGGACAGGAGGCATGTTATGACGAAAGCAAACAAAGGCGACAAAGGGAAAACCAATCCGACCCCGAACCCCGCGGACGCGCTCGACACTGCCGGCGAGGTAGTGGAGCACCTGCTGGACGATGACACCATCAGCCTGTGGGAGCAGCTCCAGAGCATCACCGCCGACGGCCGCATCATGCCCGAGGAGATTCCCCTGATGGTGGACCTGCTCGGTGACGTGCTGGCGGAGGCGTCCAAGCTGCTCACGTTCGCGCCCAACGTGGACCCGCGGGTCAAGCTCATACTGGGCGTGGTCGCGGGCGCGTGTCAGCAGGTCGGCTCCTCGCTGGCGCAGGAACAGGAGAAGATTGTCAGCGCGTGGACCGAACTGGACGACGTGTTTGCCGACGGGCATGTGTCGCTCGGCGAAGTCACCAAGCTGGTGGACGGGGTCGGCCGCATGACGGAGGCGGGCATTGCTGTCTGCGTTCCGTTCGTCCGTCCGGAGTTCACTGACCACCTCCAGAGCATCGTGGCGACTCTCCTCAAGCTCGTCCACCTGATGCCGTCGAGCAATCGTCCCGCGCCCCGGGCGCCCGCTGCCCCCGCGCTCAAAACGAACGCGAGCAAGCCCAAAGCCATCAAGCCCGTGTATGTCAAGCCGCCCAAGCGTGGTTAAGCCCTGCCCTGTCCCTTGACCACGCTGTCAAGAGCGCGTGGAGGTACCCCAAGCCTCCACGCGCTTTTGTTTGGGCTGTCTGCAAAAGCCCCTTTTATACCCCCCACACACCCCTTGATTTAGTCACATTAAGAGTCTTTAATTTAATAAAGTATTAAGTTTAAATTATAGACATAATGGACACTTACACGCTAGGATAAAGGATTAGTATATGCACCCCTCACCCCTAGACTTGGGGACTTTGCGCTCGCTCTGCTAGTGTCTATGGAGGGCTGCGGACGTGAGGTTTACTTAGGTCTAGGTTAGGTATAATTAGGCTAGGGCAAGTCCTTGATTTTTAAGGCTATGCAATTATTTTGATTTATCCTACAATAATCCTTGACAATTTAAGGCTAAAGGACTATAATTTTATATAGACTAACAAGTCGGCGGGCAGAGCCCCCGAAACAAAACAAAGGAGATTGAAAATGTCAGACACAGACGCCCTTACACAGTTCCGCCACGAGTTCCTTGCCGCCTATACTCGCGTTCGTAATTCAGCGCCCAGCCTTTCGGGTCTCCGCGAGTATGAAGTGGCAGCGGTAGTCCTCGCCGCTGTCTCACGCAAGACAGGCAAGCCAGTGACCGACGAGGTTGTCACACGCTGCGCAGACGCGCTCCATATGAGCGCCGCAAAGCTGCGCAAAGCCGCAAAGATTGCGTTGGAGGTGATATGATGAAAACGCATTACACAATGGACGAAAAGGTGACGCTGCAATCAATCGCAGTGTGTCAAGGCAATCCCACGCCGCGCTGGCAGCTTACTCACGATCGGTCTAAGGTGACGTGTAACAAGTGCAAAGCGTGGCTCGGTATCAGTTCGCAGGAGGTCAAGTAACATGCTGTCAAAGTTCAAACGCGACTTGGCGGCTCGGCGAGTTCACCTCAGGAATGAGGTGGCGGAATTGCAGCAACTAAAAACGCAAGTGGAGGAGCAGACAATGAAGCAAGCGACGGCGATTGACCTTGACATTCTATCGGCGTATGGGGTTGAGCGTTTGTCCATGCGGGGTAGTATCACCGAAGATGGTATCCGCGAGTGGGCGCAGGCAGCGGCGGCAGAGTGGGCAGAGTATGAGGGCAAAGTCTTTGACGTTGACAAGCTCGTCCAGATGACAGTCCTTAAGGCGCGTGAGTCTAACCTCCTAGCGTAATGAGCTTGGACGGTTAGCAATTTGAAAAAATTACGCTTGACAAGTGCTGATTACAACGCGTAAAATGCTTTTCAAATTTGATGTTTGTTTGAGTGGGAGGCAATCATATGGCATATAAAGTTCAACCGGGCCAGTCGCAGACGTTCCTAGCGACTTGCTACAAACTGCGCTCCGAGCAGGGGCGCGAGGCAGAGGCGCGCCTTGCAGTGGAGGAGCATGTGCGCGTGTTTGGTACTCGTCCTAATCCTACTTGGGGTCCTACGTTCGTTTGCTGTCGAGTCGCTTACAAGCTCTTTTGTGACGACCCGACCACCGTCAAAACAGAGGTTATCATGCGCCGCGCTAAGGTTATGATCTACCACCCCGAAACAGTCGCCAAGGACGATGACTTCCAGACCGTCACAATCCTTGACCGCAACCTCAAAGGAGATAACGAAATGACTACCGCGAAAAAGGCAACCAAGAAGGCTACCACTGACAAGCAGAGCAGCAACGCAGCCCCCGCCACCCCGGGTCGGACCAAAGCCATGATCGTGGGGCACCCCGCCTCCTCCGTGCTGCGCTGGCTCGGCAACAACGGTTACACCGTCGCGCAGGCCCGCGCCGCTGTCGCGTCCCTGGGCTTCGGCGAAGTGCTGAAAGACAGCACGATCGTTACCGGCGTCAACGACGGGAAGCACGGCGACAAATATGGGCCGGTGGCTGCGCTGACCCCCGCCGAGGAAAAGGAACTCAAACGCCACATCCCGGCGAACGTGCCCGCGACTGCGAAGGCGCAGAAGGCAGCCCCCGCGCCGGTCGCCGAGCCCGTCAAGAAGGCCCCCAAGAAGGCGCAGAAGGCGGAGACCCCCGCCCCCACCCCGACGCCGGCGCCCGCCAAGAAGGTCGCCAAGAAGGCGGTCAAGAGCGCGTAAGACTTAAACAGCGCAACCAGCGCACCGGTGCGAGCGTTTGTCACTCGCGCCGGTGCTGCGTTAAGAGGAGGTTAAGGATATGCAAGTGGTAAGCGTTCCAATCAGTCTGCCGATACCGCATTCGCAAAACACGCGACAGCACCCCGAGGCCAATATCCTCGCCATCATGGCGAGCGTTAAAAAGTTCGGACAACAAACTCCGATCGTATTGGGTGCGGATCACCGCATCCTCAAAGGCAACGGGACTTTCGAGGCTTGCAAGCGCCTCAAGCTCGCGTCGGTGTTTGTTGTCTATTCGACACTCGACCAGATGAACCAGCTGGCGTACTCTGTCGCTGACAACAAAACCGGCGAGTCCTCCACCTTCGACTATACCGCATTGAGTGAAGTGGTGCGCGAACTGCAACGCGCGGAGTTTGACGTGTCCGCGCTGGGCTTTGCGGACTTTGAACTCCAGCCCCTGCTTAACGAGGATTGGGCGCCGACTGAAATGCCGGAGCCTGAGCAGGGGGAAATGGGCACCGCGCTCCGTGTGAAGTTCACAGAGGAGCAAGCGGCGGTAATCAATGCGGCTGTCGCCCTCTACAAGGCGGCAGGGGCGGTGGAAAGCAAGGTGGAGGAGGTGCTGGTGTACCTAGCCCGCGCCTACGTCAAGAGCAACCGCAGAGCGCCCGTTAAGCAGACGGGGGTGCCCCATGCCTAAAGCGGTGGTTGTATTGAGCGGCGGTCTGGACTCGTCCGTGCTGCTTCATTACTGTCTCGCCCAGGGGCTGGAGGTGGAGGCGCTGTCGTTTGATTACGGGCAGAGACACGTCCGCGAACTGAAGGCGGCGGCGGCGGTAAGCAGACACCGGGACGTGGACCACATCATTGCGCCGCTTGACGTGCTGCGCTTGCTCGCTCCTACGTCGGCGCTGACCAATGCCTCCATCGCAGTGCCGGAGGGACATTACGAGGACGACAGCATGAAAGCGACAGTGGTCCCCGCCCGGAACCTCGTAATGATTGCGCTCGCAACGTCCCGCGCAATCGCAACGCAGGCGGAGGTGGTGGCCGTCGGCGTCCACGCTGGTGACCACGCAATATATCCTGACTGCCGCGCTGCGTTTATCAATCGCATGGCGATGGTCACAGAGCGCGTGGACTACCAAGTGGTTAAGCTGCTGGCGCCTTTCCTTTACATGACCAAGGAGAAGATTGTCCGGCTTGGCGCTGCGCTGGGCGTCCCGTTTGGACTCACGTGGTCATGCTACAAAGGCGGGGCGCAGCACTGCGGCAAGTGCGGGACTTGTGTCGAGCGCCGGGAAGCCTTCGCGCTCGCGGGCGTGAGTGACCCCACGATATACGATGTGGACGCGCCTATCGTGGACGGCGTGGTGACGTTATGACGGAGATGGTCTTTGCAGTCTCCCAGTCCTCGCTAGTCATGCACGATGTTTTTGCGGACTGGGACTGGGACCTCTATCCGCTGACTACGTTGTGGACGTTCGCTCACTCACAGTATATCCGCACCATTGACAAGCTCCACATACGGGGCCCGCTTATGCTCGACAGCGGTGCCTATAGCGCGTGGACGATCGGTGCCACGATTGATATTGACGCGCTCATTGCAGCGGAGAAGGCGCGGGCTTGGCGCTATGTCGTTGCGCTTGACGTTATCGGCTCACCTTCAGAGTCCCGCGCCAATGCGTTCTATATGAAGGAGCATGGGAGCAAAGCCTTCCCAGTGTTCCATCAGGGGGAGCCGTTTGAACTCCTCAAGGAATACTGTCAACACTGGGACCTCGTGGGACTGTCTTGCCGGCTGGGAGAAAATAAGAAAACGTCGGAGTGGTTCTATGAGCAGTGTTTCCGGCGAGCGTTCCCGCACAGATTCCACTCCTTCGGGTGGGCGGAGGAAGGCATACTGTCTCGCTATCCGTTCTGGTCAGCGGACAGCACCTCGTGGCAAGCGTCATTTCGTTATGGGCGGTGGACTTCGCTCGGAGGCTTCTATTCTCCGATGCGAGCGAAAAAGGGCAACCCGATATACACAGCAACGAAAGGCGAGGTCCTCCATTACTGGCACATGCAGGAAAAGTTAAAGGCGCGGTGGCGCAAGGAGTTAAGCAGATGGACAGCGTAAAAGACCAAGTTCAAGTGTTGGGCAAGCAGACCAACAAACCTCTTGACCGTCCCGAGGTTCTGGAGGTAGAGTTCAAGACCGCAGTGGTAGTGGAGTTGGACTGTTCCGAGTTCACCTCCTACTGTCCAGTGACGGGCCAGCCCGACTTCGGCAGGCTCACGATCCGCTACCGCCCCGACGGTCGCATCCTCGAGACCAAAAGCCTCAAGCTGTATCTCCTCAAGTTCCGTGACACGCGCGGATTTAACGAGCAGCTTGTGGACCAGATATGCCGCGAGCTTTACAACGTGCTCCGTCCGCATTACTGCCTCGTGGATGCCGAGTTCCACGCCCGGGGCGGCATTGCAGTCAAGCCCCACGCGGAGGTTTATCGCAGCATAACCCGTGAAGGAGGCCTCAATGTATAAGGTGGAAAAGACTGTCTCCATCAGCGCAGCGCACCACTTGACAGGCAAGTCATGCCCCGCCGCGTGTCAGCGTGAGCATGGGCACAATTGGCGCGTAACGGTCACTGTGCAAGCGTCCAAGCTCGTGGACGGCATGGTCGTGGACTTCGGGCTGATTAAGGACGCCGTCCACGCGCTCGACCACGAAAACCTCAACGATCATTTTCCGAACCCGACGGCGGAGAATATCGCCTTCGGTATCGCCGAGGTCCTCAACCGCCGCTTTAAGGACTTGCGCCTTTCCAACGTGCCGCGCGTGTCGCGTGTGCGCGTTGAGGAGACGGAAGGCAACGTCGCCACCTACGAGGTGTAACATGCTTTATGCGGTGACGGAAATTTTTTACAGTCTGCAAGGCGAGGGATACTGGACGGGGCGGCCGGCCGCGTTCGTCCGTCTCGCGGGCTGTAATCTGAAATGCTCGTGGTGTGACACTGACCACAGCAAACGAGAGGTGGCGACCGAAGTCAATATCCTCCATGACGTGTCCCACTTCGCGCTTGCGCACACGCGAGACAAGCTCGTGGTTATCACGGGCGGCGAGCCGACTTTGCAGCGGCTCACGCCTCTGGTGTCTATCCTTCAGGAGCGGGGGTGGTTCGTTGCAATCGAAACGAACGGAACGCACATGGACCAAATCCCCGTCGGCGTGGACTGGGTGACTGTCTCGCCCAAGCTGCCCGCACAGCCTGCGCTCTGGGAGGATTCGAAAATGTATGCCCACCTTCGCGGTAACGAAATGAAGGTGGTCCTCGACTGTGCGGAGGGCGAGGCGTTCGCGCTCGCGTTGCGGCGCAAGTGCGGAAACAATTTCCAGCATTGGTACGCGCAACCTTGCGCCAGCAGCAACGCAGCATGGGCGCAGACGTGCATGGAACGGACCATCAAGTTCATAAAGGAGAACCCGTCATGGCGTTTAAGCCTTCAGACCCACAAGCTCGCCAATATCGCATGACGTGGGACGAGGTGCTGGACCGCCTCAATCCCATCATTGAGTTAGTGCGCTGCCTTGAGCATGACCCCGTCCACGTGTGGGGGGTGCCTCGAGGTGGCGCGGTCGTGGCGGGGATGCTCGCTGGTCATGCCGACGTGCGGCTCTGTGACAGCGTGGACGAACTGCCCCACCTCATCGTGGATGACATAATCGAAACGGGCGCCACGCTGCGCAGCTTTAAGAATGTCTGCCAGCGCGTTGCTGCGCTCGTGGACAAACGCAACGAAAGCGAACCGCTCCGCGACCGCTGGGTGGTGTTCCCGTGGGAGACAGCGGACGAGGCATGTGGTCCCACCGACAACGTGCGGCGACTGCTTGAGGTCATTGGCGAGGATCCCACGCGGGAAGGTCTTGTCAAGACTCCCGAGCGCGTGGTCAAAGCTCTGCTGGAAATGACCGAGGGTTACCGCATGGACGCAGAGCAGGTCCTGTCCACGTGCTTTGAGTCGAGCGCCGACGAAATGGTGGTCCTCTCCCATATCCAGTTTACCTCGTTGTGTGAGCACCACCTCCTGCCTTTCGTCGGCGAGGCGGCTGTCGGCTATCTGCCTCAGGGTCGAGTGATTGGCATAAGCAAGCTGGCGCGTGTCGTCCAGATGTTTGCGCGGCGCTTGCAGGTCCAAGAAAACATGACCACGCAGATTGCACACGCCATCCAAGAGTGCCTCAAGCCCCGGGGCGTCGGTGTCGTGGTGCGAGCGCACCACCAATGTATGTCATGCCGCGGCGTCAAGCAGCCCAACACGGAAATGGTCACCTCATGTATGCTGGGCGAAATGCGGAGCGACAGCGCAGCCCGCGCCGAGCTTATGCACTTGCTCAAGGACTAACATGCGGCGCTTTAGACCATATCAGGTTGACGCTTTCAACTATGCGGTGGAGCAGGACCACCCAGTCGAGTGGATGGAAATGCGGCTGGGCAAGACTCTAGTGGCCATCCGCCGCATTAAACAATACGGGAAGGACTTGCGCGTCCTGATCGTTGCGCCTAACTCGGCGCTTGGTTCGTGGCTCGACGAACTGCGCACCGAGGGCGAGACCGACGTGGTTTGGCTGCGAGGTTCGCGCTCTGATAGGGTAGGAAAGCTCGAGGAGAACCACAAGTGGTATCTTGTCAACAAAGAGGCACACCTCACCATCCCAGAGCTTAGATTCCAGCCTTGGGACTGCGTGGTTTTGGACGAGTCCACTTTTATCAAAAATCCTAAGGCTAAGGTGACTCAATTTTTTAGTTACGCGAACTGGTGCCACGTGCCTCATCGGTGGATATTGACGGGCACACCTAATCCACAGGGGGACCTCGACCTGTGGTGCCAACTTGCGTTCCTCGACGGATCCTTTATGGGGTGCCGCTCCTACTGGGACTTCCGGGCAAAGTATTTCCACGTGCCCTGGGGATATGACTGGGTCCCGCTCCCGGGGGCTGCGGAGAAGATAGCGGCGGCGCTGCGCTCGCGTTGTTTCATCCTCAGGAGACGGGACGTTAATATCGGACCAGAGAAAATTATTTCCACCCGCGCTGTCTCGCTTGACCCCGTAACAGCCCGGCGTTATTCAGACATTGAGCGAGACTTTGCAGTGGAAATAATGGGCAAGGAAAGCAAGACACTTTGGGCGGGGGCGCGTTATACGTGGCTCCGGCGCCTGTGCGGCGGCTTTGACGTTGAAGGCAAGCAGATGGTGAGCAGTGAGAAGATGGCTGAGCTTATGGACTTGCTCACTGGCGAGCTTGTCCACGAGCAGGTGGTGGTGTGGTTTAACTTTAACGCAGAGGTCAAAGCAGCGCGGGAGTATTGCAAGCAGAATAAGGTGAGCATGGCGAGCATTACGGGAGAGGACAGCGTGGAGCAACGCGAGAAAATGCGGACGTGGTTTCAGACCAAAGGCGTTCGCGTCCTACTCGTCCAGCAAGCTGTCGCCCAGACCGGTATGAACCTAAGTGCCGCGGACACTGCTATCTATTACGCACCGCCCATGGGTGCGCTGGCGAAGTCACAGACAGAGGACAGGATCCTGAGTGTGGACAAGACCTCGCCACTGCTTTATATCCGACTAGTGTGCCCCGACACAGTGGACGAGGACTTGTGGACGAACTTGTCTGGTCAGGTTATGCTCAATGACTTGACGCTTTCCCGCGCTCTTAAGGATTGCATCATGCAAAGGAGGTCCAATGTTTAACGTCCGCAGCACCCAGCGCGTGTTATTCCTCGACCCGGGAGTGGGTGGGACGGGCTGGGCGTACTATCGCAACGTGGATGGTGGGGACTACAATCTGCCCACCACGGGCGTTGTATTTCCCAAAGGCGCAACGTGGCAAGCGAAGGTCCGCACTGTCATGGCGAGCATGTCGGGGGTGCTGTCTCTTTATCACCCTATCCTCGTGGTGGCCGAGTTCCCGCGAGTGTGGCAGGAGGCTACCTCACACGCGAGCGCAACGCGCGGCGACTTGTTTAAGCTCGCCTACCTTGTGGGTGCGCTTGACCGCGCGTGTGAGGCGCTCGACATGGGGACGGTCCAGCTTATCTCACCGAGCGACTGGAAAGGGCAGCTTCCAAAGGACGCGCTCAAACGGCGCGTGGAAAAGCTGCTTGGTGTTTCGTATCAGGACCACGAGCTTGACGCGGTAGGCATGGGCTTGGCTGCAATGGGGCGCCTCTAATGCTGTGCCGCTCTTGCGCTCTGTCGCTCACGCGCAGGCAGGAGGTCCCCGGGCGGGGTGTCAAGCCTGCGGACCTGCTCATTGTCGGAGAAGCCCCGGGCAAGTCCGAAGATATGCGTGGCGAGGCGTTTGTGGGCAAGTCGGGGCGTATCCTTAACGCTATCATTGAGCAGGCAATGATAGAGGCGGGGATAACCACGACGCCGACTTATTACATAACCAACGTGGTGCGCTGTCGTCCGTGTGACAGCAAACAAGGACCCAACCGCGAGCCCACAGAGTCGGAGGCGCTCGCGTGTCGTCCCCTGCTCATTGCAACCTTTAGCGAGGTGCGCCCAAGGGAGGTGATACTACTAGGACAGATAGCCAAAAAACATTGTGGCCGACTGTGGCCGACTGCCACCAAGCTGCCTCATCCAGCGTATATGCTGCGCAGAGGCGGAGTGGAGAGTCCGGAATTTATTGTGGCAGTTCGCGCCGTGTCTGAAATTTTCAAACGCCTCTCAGGAGGTAAGTGATGGCGGCGAGAAAAGATAAAGTCAACCAGTTCCCCTGCGGCAAGGGTTATGACTTGGGGCGCGATGGTGTCTCCCAGTCAATCCTTTCCACGTTCCTGTCATGCCGACAAGCGGCGCGGTATTACCTCGACCTCTGGGAGAGTCCGAGCGTATCCTTCGCGCTTATGTTCGGCACGCTGTTCCACTCACTGCTGGAGCATTACTACAAGGCGCTGGCAACGGGGCAGGGCGTCAAAGCGTTTGTGGGCTTTGACGCTGTATTTTCGCATTGGGTGGCAAAGGACGCGGGCAGCATTGACGCGCAAAAGCTGGAGCAGTTCGAGGCGATGGCTTTTGCGCTCTTTGGCCCGTACTGCAAACACTGGGAGAAGGAGGACCTCAAGCGCCAGTGGGTGGGAGTCGAGACGGTCTTTGATACGAACTGGGAGGGCTATCGTCTGCGCGGTATGCGGGATGGAATGTTCCTGGTCAACAAAGGCAAGGAGCATTGGATCCTTGAGCATAAGACCACGACCACGCTGGATAGCGACTCCTTAAGCCTGCGCCTCAATTTCGACCTCCAAAACCTGTTCTATATCCTCAACACGGAGCAGGAGTACGGCGTCAAAGTGGCGGGGGTGCTTTACGATCTAATCCGCAAACCTGCGCTCCGTCAAGGGAAGAAGGAATCCTTTAACGAGTTCGCAAGCAGGATGGTTACCGCGGTGAATGACGCGCCCGGGGAATACTTCGCCCGATTCCCGCTGGTCTATCCCGAGACAGTCAAGCAGCGTTTCCGCGCCGAGCTTGCTTTGCAGCTTGCGGACTTTCGGGACTGGTCTCGTGGACTGCTCCCAACGTATAAGAACCCCTCGGCGTGTATCGGCCGGGGCGTGTGTGAGTTCCTGCCTGTCTGCGCTGCGGGCGGGAACGCGGTCGCCGCCGGCTGTATCAAGAGCCGCGTCCTATTTCGGGAGTTAATACGATGACAACACCGACCCGCAAGCTGCCTTTGAAAAAGGTGGGCGCGCCCCCTCCGCCTGAGTACGCGCTGCCCACCGAGCCCAAAGCGATTGACGCGGACATTGGACACTATCTGTGGTTGTTCTATGGGCGCGAAAAAATCGGCAAGACCAAGATTGCCTCCTCCTTTCCCGGGGCTATCTTTTTCAGCACCGAGCCCGGGGACAAGGGCCTGTCCATTTTCGCTTTCAACGAGGCGCGCGGCGGCGTGACCACGTGGGACGTTTTCCGCGCGGGCGTGGACTTGCTCGTGGCTGGTAATCATTCCTTCAGGACTGTGGTGATTGACACTGCGGACCGCGCCTACGATATGTGTCTGGATTGGGTGTGCGCCAATCGGGGGATTGATTACCCCGGGACGGACGCCGCCGGGGATCAGGATTACGGCAAAAGCTGGCGCGCGGTAAAGGTCGAGTTCACCGAGCAGATTTACCGCCTCGTGCAAGCGGGCATGGGCATCGTGTTTACCTCGCACTCGCGGGAAATGACGATTAACCCCAAGTCCTCCGACAAGTATGACCGCATCATACCGAGTATGTCGGGGCAGGCTCGCGTGGTTATCGAGGCGCTTGTGGACTTTTTCTTTTACTGTGAGTATGTGCGGGAGCAGCGCGTCCTTATCTGCGAAGGTGACGAAACCATCTGGGCGGGCGCTCGCGCCACGCTGGGCGGGACGTTCCCCCGATTCCTGCCCATGCTCAAGGAAGGCATGTATAACCTACTGACTCGCGCTTTTCACGGCGAGGACGTGGGCTTGAACGCTGCCGAGTTAATGCCGTCTAAGGAGTCGAGCAAAACCGGCAAAGCGTTCCTCCAACACGCGCGGATGGAGGAAGCGCGTAACAATGCGAAGGAGGTACCCGCACCGACAGCAATCAAGAGTGGTCCCCGCAAAGCGACCAAAGCGCCCGTCCGGCAGGGCTAGGCATTCACGTCTGCAACCATAAGGAGTTAAGACAATGACGAACGCGAACCAGGGACAGGGAATCAATATGCAGGACAAGCTCAAATCCATGAACCGCCTTTACAGCGGCGCGAAGGACAAGGCGCCCGGCGTCGTGGACGGCTCCTACACCCTCCAGCTCCAGTCCTGCAAGCTCGACCAGAGCAAGAGCAGCGGCAACCTGATGGTGGTGCGGGACCACTATGTCGTGGAAGGCGAGTTCGCCGGCGAAGTGCTCCGCGACTATATCGTCCTCTCGGACGACCGGGGCATGTATGCCCTCGCCCAGTTCCTGCGCCAGATGGGTTACGAGGCCCCCGACAACCTCGAGGACGTGTCCGCCATCCTGACCGAACTGGACTCCAACAACCCCGTATATGTCGGCATGGCGCGCCGCTCCGGCGACTCCGACATTTACAACGTCAAGATTACCGAAGTCACCCAGAGCAGCGCCGCGAAGGCGAGCGCCGAGCCCGCTGCCGCTGACCCCGCCGCCAAGCCCGCGAGCGCGCCCGCGCCCAAGCAGAGCGCAGCCCCCGCCGCTGCCGGCGTCAACGTCGGCGCCATCGTGACCTTCGACGGCGGTGAGGACGGGACCATCACCGGCACCGTCGCCACGCTGATTGACGCCGCCACCGCGAGCGTCAAGCAGAATGACGAGGCGGGCACCGTCTGGACCGTCGATATCGCCGACCTCACCATCGCCGCTGCCCCGCCGCCGGCCAAGGCTGCCAAGAAGGCGAGCAAGCCCGCCGCCGCCGACCCCAAGCTCGCGGCCCTCAAAACGCTGGGCGCCTCGTACGGCGTGGACGAACTGGCCGACGGGCAGAGCCTCGAGGAGGTGGTCACCATCATGTCCACCTACACGTGGAACGAGGTCGAAATGCTCCCCGAGGAAGTCGCCCTGGTCAAAGAGTGCGGCATCCCCTCCATCCCCGCCCCCAAAGCGCCGAAGAAGGCGGCGAAAAAGTAACCGCGTAAGCAGTCAACACAACAACCAGACACGCTGAAGGAGTAAACACATGGGCGGCGCTGTTATCGCATACGACACCGAGACAACGGGCCTCAACGTCCATCGGGATGAGGTCTTTGCCTATTCAATCTGTGAAGCCGATAGCAGCGCCGCCACTGTTTATCCTGAGGTGTATCGACTCGACGGCAGCGCGGTCCGTCGTTACACCTCGCGAGTCAAGCTCGAGGATATATGGAAGGAAGGCAAAGCTCCCAAGGTCATGCACAAAAGCAAATTTGACCTTCCGATGACCGAGCGAGTGTTGGGACGCTCACTCAAGGAGCAGCCGTTCCACGACACAATGATCCAGAGCCACTTGATACGCAGCAACCACCCAAGCCACGCGCTTAAAGACCTCGCGTGGGAGCTTGCGGGCATTCCCAAGGACGATGAGGACGCCATTAAAAAGTTCCTCAAGGGGAAGAAAGGCGACCGCAATTATTCGATGGTGCCCGAGCCCATAATGACCGAGTATCAAGAGCGGGACGCGCTGCGCACAATCCTCCTCCACCACTTTTTCTATCCACAGATTAAATCCGATCCTAAAATGCTTGAGGTTTATAACAACGAACTGGACCTTATAAGGACTAGCATTGACATTGAGCGGCGAGGCATGATGCTAAATCCGCAGCGGTGCCACACGTTGATAAACAGCACGGAACGCGCGGCGCTGGGTGTGCTGGATGATATTGAGCAATACGCGGGGCGCAGAATAAACCCCGACAGTCCCAACGACCTCCACTGGCTTCTCTTTCAGAAGGCGGGCCTGCCCATTACGCGCTACACCAAGACCGGCAAACCTTGCACGGAGAAGGAGGTCCTCTTTGACTTGCGCCGCGAGTTCGGTCACCACGTCATTGAAAGCGTCCTAAAGTTTCGCTCGTGGTCGAAGGCGGTCACCACCATGCGGTCTTATCTCAAACTGATGGACGCGGACCACATCATCCATCCGACACTAAACACTTGCGAGGCAGACACCGGACGCGAGTCCTGCTCCAACCCGAACCTCCAGAACGTCCCGAAAATGGGGGTCCTGCTTAACCCATACGCGGTGCCAGTGCGCTCGCTCTTTATGCCCCGCCCCGGCCACGTTATTTTCTACATTGACTTTTCCGGCATTGAGTTTAGGCTGGCGGTCTATTACTCGCGGGACCAGACGCTGATTAACTTGGTACGCAGCGGCGGCGACCCTCACGCGCTCGCGGCGGAGATATTCTTTGGCGACCAGTTCCGAAACGAGCGAGACCCCGCCATTAAAAAGACAATGAGGAACGCGGCTAAAAATATGAACTTTGCAATAATCTACGGAGCAGGGGTTGCCACTATCGCCGCCGGCCTTAACTTGCCGGTCAGTGTCGTTATGGCTCGCTATCAGGAATATAAGCGCAGACTGCCGGGCCTTGCTGCGCTGTCGGAACGCATGACAAAGCTGGCGCAGGCTCAAGGTTACGTGGAGACAGTCTTTGGGCGGCGCTTGTATGTCCCGCGAGGTCAAGCGTTCGTGGCGACCAACTATCTTATTCAGGGGACGGCGGCTGACATTCTTAAACGCGCCCAGGTTCGCGTGGACAAATACTTGAAAGCAGCAACGGGCGGGGAGGTCGCTATCCTGCTGCCCATTCACGATGAATTGGTTATTGAGTATCCGCGCAAGCGGATGGCAGACGTGCAAGAGGTTCTCCGCTCTAGTGTCGAGTTAATGCAAGACTTTCCGGAGATTGACGTGCCGCTGGATGCGGAGATGCAAGTGGCGGCTGCAAACTGGGAGTCCAAGTCACCTTTCAAGCTCACAGCATAAGGAGGAAGGTATCATGCGGCGCAAGAGGTTACACGATGAAACGAGGCCCGCACTGCTTAACCAGATACGGCAAGCAGTCGGGCTCCCACTACCCAAGCGCGGCGCTAGCTACTTGCGGCGCAAAGAGCTTGTCCACATTGCAGCATGGGTGGACAGCGCAAGGGTGAGCCATGAGGGGCTTTGAGCAGCACGGCGTTACCATCGTCAATCCTGACGCGGGAGACAACGCCATTGGTGATTGCCCATTCTGTGGGCGGGATGCCAAGTTCTATGTCCACAAGACCGAGCTTGTTTGGGACTGCAAAGTCTGCGGGCTGTCGGGGAACTTTACGCAGTTCCTGGCGCGTGTCGCCGATGCCTACAGACCGAACTTGACTGGTGACGCGCTGGACGCTCTGTGCAAGTCGCGTGGGCTGCGTCCGCAGACGTTGCGAGCGTGGCGCGTGGGCTGGTCGGGTGCGTTCTATTCAATCCCGACAACGGGCAACGCCAAGCGCGAGGTAACAGACATTCGGCGCTATCGCATCGGCTCCAAAGCCATGTCCACGACAGGCGCCCACCCCTGCTTGATTACTGCCGCCGAACTGACAGACAGCCCGCGGGTCTGGCTCTGTGAAGGTGAGTGGGACGGACAAGCGTGGTGGGAGTGCCTGAGAAGGAACAAAGTCACCGACGATGTTTTTGCCACGCCCGGGGCGCTGACATTTCCCGCGGTGTCGTTGTCTCTTTTTCAGGGGCGGGACGTTGTTGTTATGTATGACAATGACGAGGCCGGCCGCAAGGGCGAGGAGAAGGTCCTTAAAGCTCTTAAAGGTGTCGCTCGCTCGCTCGTGTTTGTGCATTGGCCGGCCGACTTGCGGGAGGGGTTCGACACGCGGGACTGGTACGTACAGCACGGCAAGGACGCGCTTGACGCCATCAAACCCCTGCTTTATGACAAACCGCGCTCGGAAACGGGGGCAAAAGCGGTAGGCACACTCAAAAAACCACCCGTCAAACGAACGCAGACGCCGCTAGAGGCCCGTTGGGTGTTTGACCGGTACCGGAAGTGGCTTCACCTTGAAACGCCCCGCGCTTTGGAGGTCATGTTTGGTGTGGTCTTTGCTAACCGCATCCCGGGGGATCCGCTCTGGCTCTTTTTCGTTGCTCCCCCGGGAGGTATGAAGTCAGCCCTAATAATGAGCATCGGCAACGCAGACGATGTGGTCAGCGTAACGAGCTTGACGCCTCATGCTCTTGTCAGCGGTGCGAGTCTTGCAGGCGGTGGGGATCCGTCACTGATTCCCGAGCTTAATGGGAAGATACTCGCCATCAAAGACTTTACGCCCATCCTCTCAATGAATAGCCTAGCGCGGGACGATATCTTTTCGGTGCTGCGGGACATATACGATGGGCACTTGACCAAACGCTTTGGCTCAGGAGGCGGGGGTGTCGTGGTCAGGCATTACGAGTCCCACTTTGGGATACTCGCGGGAGTCACTCCCGCTGTCGAGACATTGAGCGCGGCGAACGTGTCGCTTGGCGAGCGTTTCCTGAAATACAAATTACCTAAGGGCGGCACTGACAAGCTGGTCATTGCTCGGGCGCTATCTAACATCCACAATGATGACCAGATGAAACATGACCTAGCCGAGATTGGCGAGCAAGTCCTTGCCCAGACCTTCGACACGTTCCCGCGAGTGCCCGTGGATATGCTTAACAAGCTCGTGGAGCTTGCGCAGTGGGTGGCGTGTCTGCGTGGTGTAGTCAACCGCGAAAAATACACCGGCATGGTGAATTATAAGCCTATGTCCGAAGTAGGTACGCGCCTCGCCAAGCAGCTTTGCAAGCTCGCAATTGGCGTGGCTATGTTTAAGCACGAGGAAGAGGTCACGGAGGAAACCTACGTTACGGTTGTCAAGACAGCACAGGACACAGTGCCCGACAGAGTGGAGGAGATTGTCAAGCAGCTTTTCATCCGGGGATATAGATACCACCCCACCAAAGACATAGCACAGGCGGCACGATTCCCCGAGGACACCACGCGCTATATCTTGCAGGACCTCGCGCTGCTCGGCGTGGCTAAGAAGGAGGCGGGGCTGGCCGGGGGCTGGCGCTTGTCTCAAACGACCTACAATCTAATGAGGCGTTTAGGCCTCTATACCGAGGAGGTAGCATGGCTGGCACAGAGTCAAGAATGAGGTTGTTCCCGTATTTCGGGGGTAAAAATAGGTTAGCTGCTCTGTATCCTAAACCCACCTATCCTTTAATTATTGAGCCCTTTTGTGGCGCGGCAAATTATTCGGGAGTTTATTGTGAAAGGCAAATATATTTGAATGATAAAAATATGTTGCCTGTGGCTCTGCTTACATATCTAATAAAAGCAACGCCTGAAACAATACTGGCCCTGCCTCTCTTGGAGCCTGGACAATTGGTTAAAAATCTGCCTTTGCCTCAGGTAGATAAAAATTTAATTGGCATTTGGTGTACTGAAAACGGCCAAAGTTTGGGTAGATGTTTACCACATTGGGCGACAATTACGCATTGGGCAAATTATTGGGGCGCGGCGTGCCGCGAGCGGTTAGCAAAATCTGTGACCCAAATTAAACATTGGCGGGTCCAATTAGGTGCGTATGATTGCATCCCTAATCAGGAGGCAACGTGGTTTGTGGATCCGCCATACTCACTTCGGGGCGGGATTCATTATAAAATGGGATCAAATCAGATAAATTATAAAATGCTGGCGGCGTGGTGCCTGTCGCGTAAAGGGCAGGTTATTGTGTGCGAGGCAAAAGGTGCCAACTGGTTACCCTTTAACCATACTATTACGCAGAAGGCAAGATCAACAAACCAAAATAGATATACCGAGGTTTATTGCCACATTCAGGATGGGAGGATATTATGACCGAGAAAAGAATGACCGTTTATCCACGCAGCATTGGCGAGCGAGCGCGTGAGCGAGCAGAGGCAGGCACCAAGCAGGGGCGCACCAGCACCCCGTGGCTCGACCCTGACCGCCCTTTACACGAGGAGGGGCAAGAGGAATCCGAGGACAGAGAAAATTACCTTAGCTGGGCAGTCAAGCAGACACGCGAGGCGGGACTGGCGTCGGACGAGTATGTGGAGGCAATGTTGATTGCGATACGCGCCAACAGGACCTCTTATATGGCGGTGGAAAAGGCGTTATCAATTCTGGCAGCAAACAAAGCAGGAAAGGAGTAAGACAATGCGGCGCAATGGGAGTGGCTATCGGCGCAAGCAGCGCAAGACAGTGATGGCGGTGAAAGTGGACAGACCTCGGGGCGTCATATACCACGAGGGTGAGGGCTGGTGGTTCTGGGACGAGGTGGGGCTTGACAAATATGGTCCGTTTAAGACCGAGCAGAGCGCGGGCACGATGGTGGCGTGGTATGCCAAGACACTCGACAAAGGCGCGAGCATCCCGGGGCATATTCAGCGCGGGCTGGACAATGCGCGGTGGGTGCGTAACGAGTTCGGACAGATGGTGCACCTCACCGAGTATGTCGAGCGGCAGCCCGTTCCTGAAGGTGAGCAGATAACGATGGCAGAGGCAATGGGTGAGGACGCTGGCGCCATGATTGCGCTGGGCGTTGAGCCTCGCACAGAGCCGCCGGCCGATCCTGAGGGGTTCACGATGGGGCTTGACTTGGCGACAGAGCCGGACCACACTGCCTCACTCATTCACAACGTCAAGCCCGCCACGATGCCCGACGGCTCGCCCATTACTCGCGAGGCAGTCGAGGCGCTCATTGTCGAGCTTGAAAAGGTGCAAGCGGACGGCAAGCAGTTCATCCAGCTTGACGCGGGCACGATCATCCGCACCAAAGACTTCCTCGACCAAGTCAAAGCCTTTCACGCCAAGCAGAGCGAGCCACACACGCTGCGCTTGACCTACACGCAAGACACGCAGGGTGCCCGCGTGTTCCTTGACGGTGCGCAGTGGTGCGCGTTGCTCGGCGCTGACCTCGTGGAAGGCGTCGCGGGCTTTGCCTCTACACCTCAGGGAGCGGTGGATGACCTTCAGCGCGAACTGGACGAGCGCAAGAGCCGCCCCGACATGGTTAAGCTCGCTCGACTCGATATGGGGGAATACTACCGCGAACTGCGCCGCCTCGCGCGGATTGACAAAGAGGTCAAAGCAGGGGGCAAGCCGGAAGAGGTCCAGCGCAAGCCCGAGCACCGCGACCCGCTGGGCGCGTGGCAGCGGCGTTTGTTTGCGCTCGTTTATATCCTCATGGACACGCACAAGGCGCCCATTTTTTCTTCCAAGCACTGTTTCCGCTTTGAGCTTTGGGTGGACAACAATGCCCAGCCCGACCCCGTGGTTTACGTCAAGTATTATTTCCGCATGTCGGGGATTCGGCGTATGCTGTCGCTCTTTCATCAGGTCAACCGCAATGTCTAGCAAGCGGCAACAACGAACGGCGCTGGTGCTTGAGGAGTACCTGTGGGTGGTTCATACTGCGGTCAAGACCTTCCCAGTGGAGTATCGGCGCGACTTGGTCGGGGAAGGTTATGTCAAGCTGTGCGAGGCGCGGG
>Ga0315285_10000520_pt1 | contig 39835 bp, 31 predicted proteins | sample YL17G09_36_MG_FD_203698 | JGI IMG/M metagenome (GOLD analysis project Ga0315285, IMG submission 203698) | Sediment microbial communities from Yellowstone Lake, YNP, Wyoming, USA - YL17G09_36 | ecosystem: Environmental > Aquatic > Freshwater > Lake > Sediment | place: USA: Wyoming | collected...
GTCTGCGACCGATGCGTGGGTGTAGTACCGCCCGTAGAATTCTCCCATGTCCTCTCGCACGGGTCGGGGGCAGAGCCAGATCAGTCCACAGGTCGGGCAGATCAACTCCCCGAAATCGCCTTCATGTCCATACAGATCGTCCTTGACATGTGGGTAGAGCACCCTGCCCGAAGTGCGGCAGAGGACGCATGTCTCCACGTGCTCGGTCTTGACCGTCATGGCAGGGCGCCCCGGAAGCAATGAAACATAACCCGTCGCAGGCAATCACCGCCGGAGCCTCCTCTCGTTCCGGCCGGGCGTCTAACATCCAGCTGCGTGGGTAGGGGAGCAGGCTCAGCCGCACGCCACAATCGAGGAGAGTGCGGTCTTCGCGGCTGCGAACATCGCTTGGACCGAGATGTGCTCCACGCTCTCCGCGCGAAGGACACAGGCGCGCTTAGAAACAGGCCAGAAACGTACCGGATCAGTCGGCCCCATCGTGGAAATCGACGGGATATTCAGTGCGCACGCTATGTGAAGGGGGCCGGAATTGTTTCCGATGAAAAGCGTTGATCCCGCGATAGCGGCTGCGGAGACCCCTACGTCCTGCCCGCAAATGAAGGCCGCCTTTGCCGTCATCAAGCCAGCGATTTCGTGCAAGACCGCGCCGTCTTCCTTCCCTCCGATGAACACAGGCGTCAGTCCGAGTCCCGCACTCAGATCTGCGAGTTGTGCGAATCTCGGGGCCGGCCACCTCTGCTGTGGGTAAAAGCCTCCGGGGTGGAAGACGGCGTAACACTCCCCAACACTCTCATTGGAGAGAATGTCACGTGCAGCATCGTATGCCTGGGGACAGAGATGGACTTCCATGGGATATTGGTGCGGCTGAAAACCCATGGCGCGAAGGATGTCAAAGGTTTCCTCGATGAAATGCTTCCTTTCGCGGACGGGAACCGCAACATCGAAAAGTGCACCACGGCCGCCGATATCGAACCCGACGGAGCACCGGGCGCGGACCCGTCGCGTGAGGAGCGCCGTTTTGAGCTCGTAGTCGAAATGCATGTCCACCACGAGATCGTACCCCTCAGAGGCGAGTCCCCGCACTATCCCGGCGTCGCCCTCCTGGTCGAAGACCAATATGCGATCAACGAGCTTCCCGCCGTGCAGGAGCTCGCTCGTAAAGCCTTTTCCTAGGATCACGACCTCCGCCGACGGAAAAAGCTCTCTCACATTTCGAAGAAAGGGCGTGGAGAGCACCAGGTCACCTATTCTGTCCACCCTCATGAGGAGAATCTTTCGACACCTTTCCGGCAACGGCGAGCGCCGGCGCACAAGGGCGAGCGGCGTCAGAGCCATACTCCTTGCCCCCAGGTAGGCTCGGCGGAGGAGATCTTTCGCAATCATCACGCGCTCGCCTTGGCGGCGACGACCAGGAGCGCCTCTGACCATCGGCGCCCCGTGAGGGTGTAGACCGCCTTCGCGGCCTTTTCGAGAAGGATGTTCACTGGCCGGAGGGCGCTTTCGTCGATGCCTTCGAAGACCACCCGGAATCCCGCCGTTTCCACCATCCTGCGCAGGGTGTCCGGTGTGAAGTGATAGAGATGCAGCTCCCGCTCGCCCGGCGTGTAATAGCGAAGCCACCTCAAGCGCGCCAGCGGATAGGCGACGCGGAGAAGGGTGAATCCTGCGTTAGGCACCGCGACGATTAGAGTGCCATTCTCGCTGAGCAGTTCCCGGGCCCTCGTAAGACTCTGCAAGGGACGATCCATGTGCTCGAGCACGTGCCACATCGTCACAACGTCAAAGCCCGTCTCCTGGGGGTCGATCTGCAGCAGCTCGCCTTCCAGGATTGTGAGGCCGTGAGTATCACGAAGCATCCGTACGGCCCATCGTGACACCTCAGTTCCAACCACCCGCCAGCCCCTTTCCCTCGCCGCCAGGAGAAACGATCCGTCTCCACATCCCACATCGAGGAGGCGGCCGATGCGGGCGAAGCTCTCGAGGAAGTGCGCTCGCTTCCTCCACAGTGCGGCGCGCTGACGCGCCTGTTCCGCCAGCCAAGGACGGTAGTAATCCGCGTCGTAGTGCACGGCGCTGTCGAACTTCGGGAAAGGGTCCAGAAAGATCAACCGGCAACGGGCGCACTGGACTGCGCGGACCCCATCGGCCGCAGTTTCAAGGGCCCGGCGGTCCGTTCCGCCGCAAAGGTTGCACGCCGCACTCATGCGCAGACCTGCAGGTACAGCGCTTCCACTGCGCGCGCGCAGGCGACGGCATCAAATAGCCTTTCGGCCCGCTTCCGGGCGGCCGCTCCCATCCGGCGCCGCCCTTCTGGCGCAAGGTAGAGATCGCGCAGGCGGCCGTAGAGCGCATCTTCGTCCTGGGCCGGGACGAAAAAGCCGGTCTCCCCATCCACCAGGGTTTCGGTGTTTCCGCCCAATGGCGTCGCCACGGACGGCACCGCGCAGGCCATCGCCTCGATGAGCGAGCGCGAAAGCCCCTCCATGTGGGCCGTCGGAAGCGCGAACACGTCGAGCGCGGAGTAGAACTCCGGCATGGAATCGGAAAAGGGCAGGAAGAGTACGCCGTCACCAGCGGCCGCTCGCAAGACGGCTTCATCGTGGCCCCTGCCGGCGATCAGCAATTTGACAGCTGGGAACTCCGCCCGCAGTCTGGAGAAAGCCCGGATCAGCACGTCCAGCCCTTTAAGCTTGATGACCTGGCCGGCATACCCGACAACGAAAGCGTCTGGCGCGATTCCCAGCTTTTCCCTCAGAGCCCCACAGCCGGCACCGGGCCGGAACTCCGATAGGTCCACGCCGTTATAGACCACGTGTATCTTCGATGGGGATTGGGAGGAAAAACGCCTCGCCGTTGCGTTGGAGACGCAGATGATCTTCGCACAGAGCAGCGGGACGATCGTGTCAAGAACCCCGCCCGACTCGGATACCCTGGCGTGGAAGATGACCGGTACCCGGAGGCCCATTAACCCGATCCCGCTCATGAGCGCGGCGTAGATGGTATCGCAGTGTACGACGGCGACACCGAGGGTCCTGGCATGTTTCCGCAGAAACAGGGCATGGCGCAACGCCGAGAGGGAATCGATAGACGTGCCCGCGCCGAGGAAATACACCTCTGCACCGAGATCGCGCGCCCGCCGCGCCACCTCGCCTTCATACGGGCACAGGAGCACAGGCAGGAATCGTTCCCGGTTGAGGAGCTTGACAAGGAGAAGGAGGCTCACCTGTCCGCCACCCGCCAGGTCGGCGTACCCGGAGACATAGAGCACCCTCTTCCTTCCTGTGCTACTTCCCATAAAGACGCTCTATTTCGGAGGCCATCTTTCCAACCGTAAACTTCTCGAGGAACATCCTTCGTCCCACCTCGCCCATCGCGCGCCCAGCGTCGGCATTTTCGAGTATCTTGACGATGCAGCCGGCGGCCTCGGTGGCGTCTCCCGCCTGGCAGAGGAGCCCGCTCGCGCCGTCCTCGACCAACTCCGGCAGTCCTCCCAGGCGTGAGAGGATGACTGGCTTCGAGGCAGCCATGGCCTCGATAATGGCCAAGGACAAGCCTTCCCTTTCCAGCGATAGGAGCGCCATCGCATCCACCGCGGCGAGAGCCAACCCCACGTTCTCCATCCTGCCTGCGAAGACGGCCGAGATTCCTGCGTCCCGCGCGTGACGTTCCAGTTCACTGCGGAGCGTTCCATCGCCCACGACGAGCAATACGAGGTCACCCAGCCTCGCGCGGGCGATTCGCACGGCCTCGATCAGGATGGCATGCCCCTTGTGGGGCTCCAGAGATGCCACACATCCGAGGACCTTGGCCCCTTCCTGGATGCCGAAGTGCCTTCGGGCGCATTCCCTGTCCGGCAAGTGGGGATCCGCGATGCCGTTATAGATCACCTCCGTCTTCTTGCGAGGGATCCGCTCCTCGTGAACCACGAACTCCCGCACCGATTCCGACACGCAGATGATCTTCGTGCTGAAGGCGGAAAGCACCCGCTCAATCCGACGCTGTCGCGGCTGGAGCCACAAACCTTGCGTGTGGATGTGAGCGAACACTCGCGGCGTCTGTGCCAGTACGGTAGCCAGCCGACCTACGGTACAGGCCGTGTAGCCGTGGCAGTGCACGATACGGGCGTCCACGCGACGGAGCCTGACGGCCAGCCTGAGCAGGAACCCTGGCGACGGCCGCGAGCCCATATCTGAGATGCGGACCCTGACGCCACCGGCCGCTATCTCCTCGGCGACTTCCCCGCCACGTGCTAGGCACCACACTTCGGGATCGAAGCGCGCCCGGTCGAGGTTGACCACGATGTTGCGCACGACTTTTTCGAGCCCCCCTGTGCGCAAATCCTCGACAATATGAATTACCTTGGTTGCGTCTCCCATTTTCTCCCGGTCACCGTCGCAATCAGCGCCGCAACGCGGTGCCCGTAGGTGTGTTCTGTCAGCACCTTCCCGCGTCCGCGACTTGCGATTTCTCTGCGCTCCTGGTGGTGATCAAGGTAGTAGCGCGCCTTTTGTCGGAGCTCGCTTAGGTTCCGAAAGATCGCCAGGTCTCGGCCGTCTTCGAAAAGTGCCCGCACGTCGGGTTGGTCGTCGCAGAGCAAGAAGCCCCCACAGGCAAGGACCTCGTACACTCGCGGCGATGCCTGCCGGCAAACAGGTCCCGGGGCGCCATAATGCGCACAAAGAATGACCTTTGCTGCGTTATAGATGCGCGTCCAATCTTCAAAGCGAACTTGGTCCCCGCGGATCTTTGAATGGAGCGGACTCGAGCTGGGGAGGGCTTGCGCGCCTGGACCCCAGGCTCCAAGGTCGAAATCTGCGAGCGCCTCCAGCATCGCTATACGGTTGGGGTACAACTCTCGGTGCAAGCTTCCCACGAACGCGACATCGCAGCCGTACGACGACTTCTCGTCGGGTGAAAGGTCGACCGGACGGTGGAGTTCCGGATCACACGCGAAGGGCAGCCAGTGTGGCCCGTTGCGCAGCATGGAGCCCCGCAGTGCCTCGATCATCTCGGTGCCACCACAGAAGACAAAGTCGAAGTGCGGGGCCAAGGCCATCCTCGGATCACAGGGCTTCACACGGTCGATCGTCCACAGCGCCGTCCTCGCCCCTGTCGCCCGCGCGGCCTCCACCGTTTCGGGTAGGATCCGCTCGCCGCCGGCGCACAACAGTAAGTCCGGATGTTGCTGCCGCACGGCCCTAGCGAGCCTACGATTTAGGAGCACCATATCGAAACGGCCGAGCGAGGGGATCGTCTCGCGCACTCTGCCAGGGAGGACAAAATCTCTATCGTCAAAGCTCGAGAGTGTGTGCCCAAGGGAGCGCACCGCACGCTCGATATACTCAGTTATCGTTGGAAAGTGCGGGTTTCTGGCCGCCGCGAACAGAATCTTCATGACCTTTCTGCCAGCGGTGGAGTCTCCTCAGGGGAAAAGGACAGTTCGCGGAACTGCCTGACCGGCAGTCGCAATCGTGCGTTCGATCCAGCGAGCCATGGCTGACGACGCGGATCCTGTCCGTTAAGAGGGGTCATTTGTGCGGACGCGTGTGTTTGAACAAGGATGAGACGACGCGCCAGACCACAGATTTTCCAAGGAGATAATAGGAGTTCACATTGAGCCAATCAGCTTTGAGGGCTTTGGCAAATTCGGGCATAGCTTTTTCCGGATTGTTCTCGCCGAGAAAAAAGATGCCCCTCATGAAATAGTTGTGCGCCTTGAAAAAGGGCAATTCCCTCTTCAAGATTTCATGCTCTGCCGCCAAGAAAGTTAGCCTTTCAATCCAAAAGAGCCTTGCCTCATGAAAGCGTGCACTCTTTGAATAGTTGGAGGAATGGGAAATCCATCGGGCGAACACGCCGGGTACATACCGCAGCCTGCCTCCTGAGATCAGGAGCCGGATAAAGAATTCGGCATCGTCAAAACCCGTTATTCGGTCGTCAGGAAAGAGGCCGCCGACCTGGTCAAAGGTCCGCTTGCGCATCAACAGTGTCTGGATCGAGAAGAGTCCGGTGCTGGTCGCCAGGCGATGCAGCATCTCCTCTCGGCTCGCCTGCCGGCTTATGAAGACATCGATCAGGCCCCCGTTTTCGTCGCGGCGCTCGTAATCTGAATAGACGGCGTCGATTTCCGAGTTCTCTCGGAGGGCAGCCGCCTGCACCGAGAGCCGTCGGGGGAGCATCTCATCGTCCTGGTCCAGAATGCATATCAGGCTTCCCCGGGCGATCCGGACCCCGGCGTTGACTGCCGCGCCCTTCCCTCCATGGGAAACACGCAGAAGCCGTATCCTTGGGTCGGCGAAACTGCCTATTATGTCGTCGGGAGGGACCTCAGATCCATCATCCACGACTATTGTTTCAAGCGTCACTCCCTCCTGACGCAAGACGCTTGAGAGAGAGCGGGGGAGCCATTCTTGCCCCCTGTAATATGGGATTATTACCGAAACTTCCGGGTCCATGTCTGAACGCTCAGGGTGCAAACAGCTGACGGAAGCCTATGCCCATTTCCAAAAGGCAGTCATCCTTTCCCTGGTGTGGACGTCCAGGACAAGCCTCCAGACCGCCGCTGCATACGCCGAGGCGATCACAAGGATTCCAACGATGACGAGCGGAGTCACCAGGGGATTTCCGCGAATCTCGATTGCAGCGAATGCCGCTGAACACGCCGTAAGGGGAAGAATTACGACCTTCAGCAGTTTCCAATAGACGCTCGGCCTCTCGCCCAGTTCCACGCACGAGGCAATGTGCAGCAGAAGCGCATCAACAGACGCCCGTAAGCACCATGCCCATGCTGCCCCAGTCATGCCAAAGCCCTTGATGAGAAAGTATGCCGAGGGGATGTACAGCACCAGTTCACCGCACTGCAGAACAAGTGGTATGTGCGGCTTCCCGACCCCCTGGAGGGCCGTGACGGCCGGCCGGGCCATGGCGTTGAGCATGCCACCAACGGCCAGGATTCCGAGCACAAGAGCCGATCTGTCCGCAAACTCCGCACCCATCCAGGCCCTGAGAAATGGCTTGCCGAGAAAGAGAAAAAAGGACGCGAAGAAACCGTAAGAGGCGCAGATATAGAGCGTTCCCCGGTAATGGAGTTCTCGGTTATATTCCGGTCCCTTGGCGCTGAAGTAGCTGTACGAGGGGAAGAGCACGGCCCCGAAGGCAGAGGGTATGAGCGCCAGCCTGTCGATCAGGGAGAAGGGCACGGCATAGTACGTCAGTAGTCCCACGGAAGTCAGCCGAGCCATGAAGAGTTTTTCAAGGTTGGTCAGCACGGGACCGATGATGCTCGCCACGGTCAGGACCCCGCCGAACCTGAGAAGCCTCGTCATGGCTCGCAGGGTGAGTCGAGGTTTCCTCAAGGCGGGCAGGAGGCGCAGGCACAGCCCGAATTGCCAGGCAAGGAGCCCGCCCTGGCAGAGCAGCATCCCCCACAGGATCTCCATGAGAGAGTATCCCGCCCAAAGCAGTCCCACGGTCAGTGCCGTCTGCGCCGTTCCCGTCATGATAGACATAAGATTCAATATCGCGAACCGTCCGACGGACCGGAGGGTTCCCGCAGCCAGGCCCGCCCACATGCTGACGCAGAGGAGAAGCGAGCTTATGCGGAAGGCCGTGACCGCCGTCGGCTGGAGCCGCGCGGGGACATGTAGCAGGGTTGATGCAATAAACCCCGCCAGCACGTCCACCGTGAGCACACAGGCAAGGCCGCCCGTCACGAGCCAGGCCAGGCCACCCCAGAAGGAGCTGACGATTCCCTCTTCGTTGTCCTCGGCGAGATACTGGGAAATATATTTGGTGACAGCGGTCCCGAGGCCGAATTCGAGAAAGGCAAAATAGCTCAGCACAAAGCCTGCCAGGGAGTATACACCGTAGAGGTCGGCCTCGAGCCTTCGCACGATGTACGGCGTGGCGACGAATGCTATGACCAGAAGCCAACCCTGGCCGAAGAAATTCCAGACAACTCCAGACACAATGACGCGGGACCGTTCTGTGTGAGCACTGGTCATAGGGCCCCTGGAACGCCTGTCTCCCACGGCTGTCCGGAGTTCTGCGGGTGGGAGGCGACTCGCGGCGTGCGAGTGCCATTGCGTCGAATCGTCGTGGGGATGATGCGGGAGGCGATTCCCGTTGGAATGGATGGTCGTACTGTGTCCGGATGGATCGGGGTCATGCCGTCGGCCCTGATCGGCTCGGATCCCGTTCGGATGGTTCCTTCCCGACTAGGGAGGGAAGGAGAGTGATGATCCCAGTCATAAACCAAAATGGCTCCATGATTCGGACGATGATGAAAGTGTTGGCGCCGATGGCATGGGTGATCAAGGCCACCACGCCGGCCAGGTAGCCTGTGGCAAGCCCCTCGAAACGGGTACCGACGACCCGCCGGTGGACGTCCCGTGCGGTTTGTAGGGTCCGCCACAGAAGCCACAAAAAAGCCGCAAGCCCGACCAGACCGCTCTCAACAAGCACCCGGACGAACTGGGCATCTATGAAGCCGAAACCGGTCACCCCAAACCCGAGGAGGGGTTTCCTTTGCCAGGCCTGGAATCCCTGTTCCCAACTCTTCAGGCGTGCACTGGTTGATGTATCGAGGCGGGAGCCGCCGATGCGGTATTCGCCGCGGTCCTCCTTCGCGTTCAGGGTATAGTTGTAACGATCTACAACTTCTTTGGGAAAAGCAACCGGGCCCAGGATCACTAGGATTCCCAGCCCTATCATCAGCATCAGGCGACGCGGGCTGAGGATGACCAGGGTGAGCAGCATGGGGATTGCCGCCAGCCATGAACTGCGAGACAGGGTGTACAAGAGGGGAAACGCAGCTAAGCCGGCGAAGGCGAACCATCCCGCCTCCCGAGGCAGGGCCTTGGCCGAAAGGGCTTGCCCCAGGATTAGTGCCAACATGAATACCAAGTATCCGCCAAAAGTGTTCGGTTCCCCGAATTTCCCCTCGAACGGTGCCGCCACCCGCTCGCCGGACGGGATCTGGGCGATCCCCATGACAGCAGAGATCGCGCAGGTCAAGAAGGCTGTTGCTAGCAGCCGGCGGAGCTGGCGTTCCTCCTGGATGTAATTCACCGCCATGATATAGACCACGAAGTACTCGATGTACTTCAGCGTGTAGAAGAACCCTCGGGCCGGCCGCACGTTCCCCGTGAAGACACCCAGGAGCGTGGCGAGGACCAGGGATACGATGTAGGCAAAGATGGCCGAGTTGAGCGGGGTCTTTCGGATCAATCCTAATTCCTTGAAGAAGGCCGTCCGGCCGAACCAGGCCAGGGCCACCGCCACGAGGACGAGGTCTTCCATGCGCAGGACTAACGCTTCGCCTTTCACCTCGGGTTTGCCCAGGGAAATACCCCCGATACCACCGACGACGATCTCGGGCGAGAGGAGCATCGACAAGAGGATGATGTGCAGGGCCAGCTCGTTATTGAGGAAGCTCACGAAGACGATGATGACCAGGAGCGCGGCGCCCAGGCTGAGTCCGGCCGACGTCTGGGCGACGATCAGGCCTCCGGCTGTTGCCAGCGCCAGGACGAGCGCGATCTGTGGGATGGGACCAGTCAGATACTGCTGTGAACGGTTGCCCATCCTCCGTCTCTCGCTACCGCCGGATCACTCGGGGGCTGAGGCCTTCGGCACGCAGGAGTTCGGCCAAGCGCCCTGCCTCCTCACGCGTGCGGAAAGCCTCGACTCGCAGGACCTGTTTGGGGCCGGCCGAGGGGTTCCCGTTCTCTGATCGGAGGATGGGAAGGTATCCGGATCGGTGGGCCAAGGCCACGGTGTTGGCAGCTTGATCCCCCGGGGCGACATCGACATCCACAGCGTAGGGAAGCCGAACCACCAGGGCCTCCCCGATCAGGCCCTTGGTGCGGAGGTCTTGCCCTGCCTCGGCCGCCCTGGAGGCAGAATCGAACCCCCCGATGAGGACCCGGTACCAGGTGCCCTTTCCGGGAACCTGGGCCGGGACGATGAATGCTTCTACGCCTGCTTTTCTGAGGCTTTCGGCGCGGGCCATGGACACTGCCCGGTCCGATCGGGAAGCTACCTGAAGTGAGAAGGGACGCGCTGAGCCAGAGGGCTCCGGGCTTCCTTGACGCGGCGGCTCGGTCGGTGGCGAGGGCAGCGTCGGCCTTTCAACAGACGAAGAGACTGTCGCCGTTTGGGGCGAAGGCGAGGTTGGTTTCGCCGGGGCATCGGCAGAGGTCTCCTTGACCGCTGGCGTTGGCGTGGCTGTCGCGCGACTCTCCTCTCTCACAGGCTGGGCTGCCGTGGCCATGCTTTCAGCCTGTGGAGTCTGACCTCTCACCCAGTCCGTGGGCCAGATGCCGAACCACCAAATCAAGGCCCCGATCAGCAAGAGGCCCAGAAAGACCAGAAGAACGGCACGGATGGGGAGAGAGATCTGCCTGAGGAGGCCAGTCGCCATGTGAAGAAAGGATTCACGGCTCTGGCTGGCCAGGCGCGCCGAAGCCCGACTTCCCGACTCCTGACCGTAGGCGTACCGGTAGTACTCCAGTTCTTCGTAGTCGGGGCTGACCTCGGCCCGCACGCCCGTGAGGACGATCCCCAGGACCTTGCCGCGCACACTCTCCAGGAGGGCCTTGGCGCGCTTCAACGCCGCGCGGGCGGTCCGACCCACGCGGTACACGATCAGCGTGCCATCGATCTTGGAGGCCAGGATGGCGGCATCGGTCACTGGCAGGATCGGAGAGCAGTCGAAGATGACCAGGTCGAATTCCTGGCGAAAGGCGGCGATGAGATCGGTCATGCGCTGCGAACTCAGGAACTCGGCGGGATTGGGCGGCAGGGTGCCGCTCGTCAGGATGTAGAGCTTGTCCATGTTCGGCGCGGCCATCAACTTCTCCAGGCCGAGGGGACCCAGCATGAGGTCGGTGACGGTCCGGAGGCACTCCCGCCAGTCCTTATTCCCCACGATCACCTCGGCCAGGCCGGGATCTCGCGGAAGGCCGAAGGCATGGTGGACGAACGGCCGCCGCAGGTCCGCTTCCACCAGGAGGACCTTCTTGCCCATCTGCACCGCGGCGATGGAGAGGTTAATCGCCGTGGTCGTCTTGCCTTCCATCAGCGAGGCACTGGTCAGGCAGATAGTCTTGATGTGCTTCTCCAGGGACAGGAACTCCACGTTGGTCCGGAGGGAGCGGTACGCCTCGGAAATGGTGGACTTCGGGCTCAGCAGGCAGATCAGAAACGGCCGCATCTTGCCGAGGGCCGAGTCCCCCTCCTCGCCCTCCGGGGGTGCCAGGGACGGATCCTTGGCCGCGTCGATGTTGGGAATCAAACCCAAGACCGGAAGTTCGATATAGGCCTCCACGTCCTGGATAGTGCCGATGGAGGTATCCATCGACTCCAAAACGAATGCCAGTACTAGGCCGATGGTCAGGCCGATCAACAGCCCGACGACCCCCTTGCCGGCGGTCTGAGGCGGATTGGTGGGGCGGCTCGGCTCGGTGGCCGGCCGCACCAGCGTGACTTCCTCGACCTGCTCCTTTTCCTTGATCTGCACCTCCTGCAGCTTCGACCGGAGCTGGGAGAGGAGATTCTCGCTGATCGTCATGTCCCGCTGCAGTTGGGCGTACTGCCGGGCCACGTCGGGAAGGGTGCGCTGTTCCTGCCGGATGCGCTGGATCTGCCGCTGGAGGTCCGCCGCCCGCCCCTGGAAGGTCTGGATCTTGAGGCGCAGCTCCCGCACCAGGTTCTCTCGCGTGGTGGCGATGCGGGCATTCAGCTCCCGGATCTGGGGGTGTTCGGGCATGAGCGTGGTCAGCAGGTTCTCGCGCTCCACGCCGAGATCGAGAAGGCTGGCGTTGAGCTTCGCAATCGTCGGGTCGCCGGCGTCCGTGAAGATCCGAGGGGGAACCTGCCCGGCGACGACCTGGGGCTCTTGCAGGGCCTGGATCTGGTTGGCCGTCTCCTGCTGGACCTGGCGAACCTTCTCGTGCTCACTCTCCAGGGCGGTGAGCCGCGCCAGGGACGAGGTGGTCTCCTCCGCCAGGGAGACGAACCCGCGGCGTTCTTTCAGGGCGCGGATTCCATCCTCGGCCTGGTGCAGCCGCCCGCCCACTTCCGCCAACTGCTCCTCGATGAAACGGCGGGCCTCGCGGATCTGGCGATTCCGCGTGAGGACGTTCTCTTCCCGGTAGGCCTGGGCCACGGCGTTGGCGGTCCGGGTGGCCTGGGCGGCATCGGGGGAGGTCACGGTGATATTGATGAGGGTCGTGTTTTCTTCGGGGGCGGCGGCCACCTGCGCTCGCAAGTCACTGACGAGTTGAACGTAGCGCGGATTCCGCTTGATCGCGTCGGAATCCAAGTCGGCCGGGATCAACCGCAACGTCTTGGTCACCCGCTCCAGCACGGGAAAGCTTCGGACGACGGCAGCCTGCGTGGCCAGGTTGTCCCCGGAGGACAGCGAGATGGTTTCGACCAACAGTCCCACCAGGGTGGTGGTCCGCTCGAACTTGACCACGGCGGTGGCCTGGTACATCGGCTGAGGCTTCTGCACCTCGGCAAAAACGTAGGCCATTGCCCCGAAGGTCAGGGCCACAACCGCCACGACCCCCCTGCGCTTCCGCAGGATGCGCCAGTAATCGCGCAGGTTCAGATCGTACTGTGCCATCAGCTTCTCAGGTCCTCTCGCCGCTCCTCTATTTGTGTGTTCATTCTTTGATAGTTCGATAAAGGATCAATGGCTGAACCGAGAGGGTCAGGAATTCCAGGGTTGGTCGCAACTGGGCCAAGAACGCATTCCAGTTCGCGATCCGGGTCCGCGGGATGAAGACGACGTCGTTTGGCCGCAGGAACTGATCGATGCGCCGGTCCCCTTCGAGGATCAGACGACCGAGGTCGATCTCGATGATCTCCGTCACCTTGGCATCGGACCGGATGATCCGCGCCTCCTCAAACAGGGCTCCGTCGTTCCATCCCCCGACCTGAGCGATCAACTGAGCCAGGGTCATGGAGGGGAAGAACGGGACCGGCCCAGGCGTCTTCACTTCGCCCAGCAAGAAGACCCGTCGCTCCTCTCCGGGAACCCGTTCCGGAACGAACACCACGTCCCCGGTATCCAGGATGAATTCCTGGGAAAGATCGCCCTCCTGGACATACCGGAACATGTTGACGGTGTACGACTTGCCAGATTCGCGAGTCACCCGGACCCGATCCAGGCCTGCATTGGGTGCGAGCCCCCCGGCCTTGGCGATCAATTCCAGGAGCGTCATTCGCCCCGTCAGTGGGATCGTCCCGATTCCGCCCCGGGGCGCACCCCCGACGGCCCCGAGGACGGAGACTTTCTTGCTGTTGTACTCCTTGACCTGGATTTCGACTTGGGGATTCCGGAAGTAGACGGACAGCGCCCGGGCGAGTTCCTTGGCGGCCTGGTCTGCGGTCAGGCCATCCACCTGGACTTCGGCGAAGCTCACGGAGATGCGGCCGTTGGCCCGGACGGGCGTCTGGAATTTCTCCTGCGTTGGACCTCTGGTGATGAATATCTCCAGGACGTCCCCCGGACCGATTTTGTACTGCCGGATGCCGTCAAGGGTGACGAAGGTCCGGTTCTCGGTGACCGGGGGCGGAAGCTCCGATGGAACCGGCGGGGGGCTTGGAGGAAGAGCCTGCGGGAAGGTCTCGGGATTCACGACGGTGGGGGTAGGCGGCTGGAACCGGACACAGGAAATGAGAACCTGGGTGGCCAGCATGACGGTTAACAGGCAGACTACGGCGACGCGCCGCCCCATGCCCCACCAAGACGCGGCACTCAGGCTATCCGGCTGCCCTCCGTCAAACACTGAGTTCTCCCCGGCATTCACACAAAGGATAGTATATTCCGCCTCCAAGCATGTCAAGGGGTTAGGCCAATTTCCATAAGAATTTACATCAGCGGCAGGTTTCCAACCGGCTGCAGGGATCAATTCGGCTTGACTGGCCGGTGGCCCGACGATGTCCGGGCAGCCAGGGGTTGAATGGAATGCGAGGGCATACGCTGTGCCAGACAACGGACGGGACCATCGCTGAACGCCGGAAGCCCCAAACGTTTTGGATTTCTTTTCGAAACGAGGAAGGCTGGATTTCAGCTTGGAATTCGGAAGGGAATACTGAAGGGCCGGACGGTTTCTGGTGCAGCTATCATTGGCATTGATTCTGTTCGCATTGTCCCGCCAAAGTCAAAGTGGCGAATGGCGCAGATGAATTGCGCATTCGAGGGTCAGCGAAAATGTTTGACGGCGAGATAGCAGACGCGGAATGGATGGAGCGCTTGGCGGAGACTGATCTTCCAAGGCGACGTCAGCCCATAGTGGAATCTCACCCAGGCCCGCGGGGGAAAGAGGCTCCACCACAGCACTCGGAAGACATCGCGTAGGCGGTCCATCATCAACGCTTCCCCCAGGTAAATTCTGCTGTCGCCCACCTGCCCTGAGAGGTTCGGCGGGCAGGTTGTCCCGATACACGTATTCAGTAGGGCCAGCCGAGATCGTCCTGGCAGGAGACTCGGCAAGACCCCAGTCGGTATCGGTGTCTCGAACGACTCCTGACAGATCCGGAGCGTGACTCCAAGAAGAGCCTTGACCCGCCAGCGCGCTGCTTCCTCGATCACTCGGTCCCAATTCAGAATGGACCCAAATCGCCGCAGGACGGCATCAAGATCCGTAAACCAGATCAGACGACCGAACTCCGAGCCCAGGGTCACATGGAGCGCCAGGTGGAGGAGCAGATCTTCCGGAGAAAGCATCAGGCCCTGAGCCCCACCGACCGCCATGCGGCGGGCACGCTTCCACAGGCCATCGTGATCGACGCGGACGATTCCTTCGAAGCGAGAATAGTGGGCCAGCTCCCAGTGCAGATCGATGACGGTGGAGTCACGGACAAAGTGGAGGTAGCCACGAAAGGCCTCTTCGGCCTCCATCGACTCTCCCGGGGTTCGATAGCCGGCCGCCCGCAGCATCCGCGTGACTGTCGGAACATCTCCTGGGCGGATCAAGAGATCAATGTCGGCCATCGGTCGAAGACCGATGTCTGGATACACCGTATGGATCAAGGCTACCCCTTTGTGGGTGATGACATCCACCCCCTCGCGCGTGAGCAGGGCAATCAATTCGGCCCACCGCTCTGTCAAAAGGACGTTTCTCGCCCAATTGCCCCGGTAGCTCGCTTCCAGGCGTGCCAAGACGGCCAAGGGGACCCGGGCCTTGATATGCTCCAGGTTCCTGAGGTGCGTGTGCAGCAGGGCCTGAGTCCCTTCCGTCCGACTCCGCTCCAGGATCACATCCCAATTGACGCCGTCCCGGGCGATCCCCTCGATTTCCTGATGGGTTCGATCATCCAGGCAGAGGCGGGCACAGAGGAGGAGCAGACGCTCTTCACGGCGGAGCGGTGGACGCCTTCCTGATAGCGGTCCCATCCCGATCAACCGGGCCTCCTGATGATCCACGGCCCCTGCGGGTCCATTTCCCCGGTCAATCCAGCCGCCTCGATCTCCTGCCGGATTTCGTGCGGGCTCCGAAAGGCGTGGTAGAAACACGGCACCTCTGCGTCACTGGCCAGGCTCAAATGCCGGATGAGACGGTCTCCGGGCTCTGTTGCAAAGCGCCCGCCGAGCAGCCGGCAGAGGAGCCACCGGAGACCGTCAACCAGGGCGAGGCGTGGTCCGCGGGTTGGGTGCCAGCCGGCAGTGAGAATGATGATGCCCTGCGGTCTCGCGAGGCGTTGAAGCTGTCGGAGCATCTCGATCCTGCGGCGCCGTGTCGGGATGTGCTCGTAGCGCGAGCACAGGATGGCGTCGAATGACTCGGGGAAACCGTCCAATTCGCTGACGGTTTTCACCTCAAAGATCGCCTGCACCCCGTGGGCCTCGGCATGGCGTCGGGCCGCTTCGATGAGGCCGGGAGCGGGATCGATGCCCACCACCCTGAAACCCTGCCTGGCCAGGGCGACCGCTTCCCGTCCGGCGCCGCATCCGACGATGAGAAGGCGGCCGGGCCGGGGCAGCACACGAGCGAAGAGGTCCTCCTCCCATTCCTCCAGCCCCCCGTCCAAGAGCTTGATCTGCTGCTCGACCTCGCCGGGGTGGGAATACTTTTCGATGACCCCCCTGGCGAGCGCCTCCGGCGGGCCGAGGCTGACAGGACAGGGAAGTGGCTTGAGGAGCTTCTTCACGAGCGACGAGAAGCGGCGCCACCATGCGTAGGCCCGAGGGAACCCGGGGACGCCGACCAGGAGGGAGCCGAGGAGCCGCCACCGCCGGGAGTCCAACCGGATCACCACCCCCGGACGCTCGACCTCAACCACCCTGGCGATGCGCTCATCACTGTCGGTGGCCGCGTGACCGCACGGGGAGATGCGGAGGAACTCAAAGCCGTCAGCGCCGCCGCGAAGGACCAGCGTGCCCCGGCGTACCTCTGATCGCCTGGCGGGAATCAGGTGTACGAGGTCCAGCTCCTCGACGGGGGGAGGGAGTCCACGGTAATCGACCTTCAGGGCAAAGGGCTGGGGTCGTTCGGTCAGCTCATGGAAGACGGCCAGGGACAACCCTTCCGCCCGACCGACCAGGAACAAGCCCTCCGGCCCAAGCCTCATGCCCGACCTAGCCTGACTCCGGCCTAGGATGCGACATTACTTTTTACCTTGGACGGGTCGATGGACGTTCGCCTCGTATTCCGTTGGGCGTTGCTGCAACTGCCTCCGCGGCAGCACGAGCCTGACATCGCCTCGGCGCCGAAGGCGCTACTCGGGGCCAGTGTCGGCCGTTCATACCGTCGCTTCGATGTGGTCTTCATGTTCCACTCCTTCCTGGCCCTTCAGCAGGATTTGGTACAGTGTCTGTTCAGCGCTTGCGAGCATGCGGGCCCGTTGGTGGCAGGCCCTCCAGCCGCCCCCCCGCTCCAGCATGTTGTCCCCGTGGCAGCGGCCGCAGAAGCCCACCAGCTCGCACGAGCGGCATTCCGGCAGGTCGGCGTATGTCTGGACCGACAGCAGGTCCTCAATGGGCGGCGGCGGCGAGTGCCAGAGGTCCTTGAACCGCTTCTCCCTGACGTTGCCCATCGGGATGCGAAAGGGAATGCAGGGAAACACATTGCCGTAGGGATCGATGCAGCAGCCATTGATCGCGGGCCCGCACGTCTGCTTCTGCTTCGCCACTTCCTCTGGCGGCCCCTGAGGGACGGGCTGCGGCGCTTTCTTCCAGGCGGAGCTGGCCAGGTACCCGAACAGCTCCTCTTCGTTCAACTGGTACTGGCTGGGGTGGTGGATATCGCCGTTGATCCGAGGGCTTACCTCGCAAGAAAAGGTGTGGGTGAACACGTCCAGATCTTTGCCAAGCTCGCGAAGCTTCAGCAGGTCGGCGATATTGGGCTTCATCACGACCGTCTTCAAGTAGACCCGGAGGCCGTGGGCCTTCAGCCGGTGCACATTCCTGATCAGCCGATCGAAGGAGCCGGGGACGCGGGTGATGCCGTCGTGGACCGCCGGGTCGGCTGAGAAGATGGACAGCTCCACCGTCAGCGGCTCAAGCGCGGCGATGCGCTCGATCCGTTCCCTGGTAAGCCCAATCCCGTTGGTGAAGATGCGCAGGACAAACCCTCGTTGCTTGGCATAGGCGGCAATATCGAAGAAGTCCCGCCGGACCAGCACTTCGCCGCCGGAGAGGGTCAGATGTAGCCCGCCCATCTCGGCCAGGTCGTCGAGCACCCGGGTGATCTCGTCATAAGTCAGTTCCCGCTTCTTTGCCTCCTCCTCCTGCCCGTGCGGCACCACGCAGAAGCAGTGAATGCACTGCTCATTGCAGCGGTAGGTGAGTTCAAAGTGAACATTGAGAGGCACGCGGCGTCGCTCGGCCTTGAGGGCGATCAACTGCATGAGCGAATCGCCGTCGAGCCCGGCATTCTGCGCGCACGATTCTATGGACACGTCTTACCCTCGCGTGTCGTGAGGCCGAGTCCCTGCTTCGGCGGCCGAGGGTGGGCGCGGGTTTTCTTCAAGGGAGAGGAGTTTCGCCTGCGCCAACTCCGTGAGAAAATCGATCGTATCCTCCCGGACGGTCTCCTCATTCGCATCGAACTCATCCGTGATGATCCGGACGATCTCATCCACGCTCCGCTGGCCATCAGAAAGCTGCCAGATCCGGGTCCCGACGCTGTTCAAGGGGTAGAGGAGGCCGGCCTTGACATCCACGACGAGCGCCTCGGTGTCGAGCACCCTCCAGGGCACCTGTTTCCGGCACGGATAGGTCCTATGCGATTTCATCGAGATACTCCCAGAGGTCCGGGTGCGGTTGGAAGAAGAGGTCGTAGCAAGGCACTCGCTCCGCGAAGTCTGCCAGGGTCTTCAGAATGCCAGCGACCACCGTATGGTCCCTCTTGGGAAGGAAGACCTGGGGAAAGGCTCGCTCGACCGCCTGGGAGGCCGTGAGCCGCTGATGCGCAAAGCGCTTCGCTTTGCGAAGGAAGAACATCCCCTTCAGCGGTGCTTGGGCCTGTACCGAGGCCATCACCGGCCCGCCTTCGCCGAAGAACGGAGTTGCGCAGGCCACGTAGCCCCGGCCGCGCTTCACAATGGCCACGGTCTCGTCATTCAAGACCAGCCGTTCTCCTGCCAGTCGGGCGATGGTAGTCTTGCCGGCTTCCGACGGCCCACAGAAAACCCAGGCGCGATGGTTCTGGGCCACTCCCGACGCATGGAGCATGAAGCCTCCCTCTCTGAGGAGGAGAAGCGAGCACAGAAGCCGCAAGAGACTCGGGCTCAGCGCCGTCGGCACCGGTGGAACGGAGAGCCGGATCCGTTTGCCGGCAATGCTCGCCTGGGCCCGGCACGCTGGCATCCTGATCCGGAAGTCGCCGTTCTGCCAGTCCACACGCGGTTGAGGCGGCCGGCCTGTCAGCCAGGCTTGCTGGATTCCTACCCGCAGGCAGATCCGCGAGGGTTTCTTGGAGAGAAAGGGCCGATACCGCTCCTTGATCCAGGCGAGGGACGGTCCAGTTGCGCCGACGACCCGGAACACGAGCCCGGCAATCTCGAGGTGGACGCTTCGGTCACGCGCGCGGGGTGGCATGGTTCCAGAACTCCGGCCCCGACGTCTGGGCGAGCTGACGACAGGGGAGCCTCTTGCCGAGCTCTGTCGCGCTGTTCAACACCCATTCGAGCACCGACCGGCCCCCGCCCAGAACACAAGTATGGGGTAACAGGTGTGTAACCCGCGGCGCACAAGTCACCACGTGACCCCTTCCTCTGGCGTCTGGCCGGAAAAGCTCGAGCGCGATCAAAGGCGCTTCAGGCGGACCGACAGGAGTTGCTTTCCCTGTCTCATGACCATGAGGGTTCCGGCCACGACAAACGAGAGCGCGGCAGCGGCCACCGCCTGCAGCCGGCGCAGAGGGGTGTCAAGCCTTACGACGCTTCCATTCCGGTTAATGGCAATGACTTTCCCGATGACTTGCTCGGCACATACCCAAGGGTCAGTCATTCGCCAGCCATCGCCTTTCATCAAAAAGGCATGACTGAACCCTTGCGTACGCCGTCCCAGCACCCGATGACAAATCATTCTCCCCTCGACCTCGTACACCACGAGGTCGCCACAGAAGATCCGGCGAGGTGCCGTTTGGGAGACCAGCACCTTCGATCCACTGGGGAGAAATGGGGTCATGCTGTCCCCGCTCAGGGGTAGCCATGCCGGCTGCCCGGCCTCAATCCACTCTCTGAGGAGCTGTGCGCACACTGGTTCCCACGCTGTTTGCTTACACTGTGATGGCGCCTGCCACGCTAGCCCATGCATTGTTGGCGACCTAACCCTGATCCGACAAAAACCTTGAACCGCCATGACGCCAAGGTCGCCAAGGATACGATCTTCTGGGCTCTGCACCGAAGAACCTGAAAAGGCAGTTATGGAGCCTTCAGAAGATTCGTTCGTTCCTTCCCAACGGGCCATTTCGGTCATGGCGTTCTTGGCGCCTTGGCGGTTAGGAATTTCGGATTGGGGCTAAATCACCCTTCCACCTTCTTCACCACAGTGGGATATTTGTGGGAGTGAAGCCCGATCGAGGGCACCCAACGGCCCGCCCGCCCACGGGCGGTGCGGTCCAGATATCAAGGGGACCGGCCTACAGGCCCAGGACGGCCGCGGCTGCCCGCAGATTTCGCCAGAGGGTGCAAGAGAAGTGAGATGCCCGAAAATGCTGCGTGGGCAGGCTTCACCTACTCCAGACCCGCATTTCATCAAGGATACCAACGGACCTGCGCCGCCCGGAAAATCCACGTTAGAAGGACGTCAGGTGATGCCAATGCGAGGAGCGGACCGCTGCGGCCCGCAACGCAGGTGGGCGCACTGCTCCAATGGGAACGGATCAGGCCGCTCCCGAGCCGGTGGCCGCGTCGCGGGTGGCCGAGTCCGTGATGTACAAGAGACTGTTCTGCGCCAGGTCTACACGGCGCGGTGAGGCCAGCCGCCCCCCGCCGGGGTCTGTGAGAACCTCGACCACCGGCCGCAAGGGAAAGGCTGGATTCGTGGCCACGACGCGGGCGATCTCTTTGGAGTTCAGGCGAACGAGGCTGCCCACCGGGAAGGTGGACAGGCCTTGGATAAGCCCTTTGAGGATCCGGTCCGGGAACATGCGGCGGTCGGTGCTCATGATCTCCTTCACAGCGTCAAAGGGGACCCGCGTCTTCTGGTACGAGCGCACGTGCGTCAGGGACTCGTACACATCGGCCAGGCTGACGATCTTGGCATACTCGTGGATCTGGTCGCCCTTGAGGCCCTGAGGATAGCCGCTGCCGTCCTCGCGCTCCTGCTCGTGGAGCGCGACGGTGGCCAGCCAGTCGAACTCCGGCCCGAGGGCCTGCAGCATCCGGAAACCCTTCTCGGGGTGCTGGCGGATGATGGTGAGTTCGTCGGGGGTGAGGGTCCCGACCTTCTCCAGGATGCGTCGGGGGATGCTCAGCATGCCCACGTCGTGCAGGCAGGCCGCCAGGGCCAGCCGCCGCAAGTCCTCCTCGCCATAGCCGATTCCCTGCCCGATCTTGACCGCCAGGATGGCCACGTTGACCATGTGGGCGGGCAGATTGGGATAGGTCTCGCTTCCCTCTAGGGCCTCGATCAGGAGTCCATCCTCGCGTGCCAGGGACTCGATCAGGTCCGCGACCACGCGCTGGAGCGCGCCCACCTCGAACGGCTGCTCCGGCCTGATCGCCTCCATGAGGCGGGCCACCTCGTGCCTGGCCCGCTGGTACAGGGCCTCCGCGCTGGCGGGCGGGACGGGGGAGACGGGCGCCTCCGGGGTGCCTTCCTGCGTGTCCTTCGGCTTGGCGGCCTGGCTTAACCGGCTGCTCGCCAGGGATCGAGAAAGGGCGCGGACCATTGCGCGGAGGAGCCGGTCCGGGAAGACTCGTCCCTGATTGCGTGTGATGTCCGCGATGTCGTATGGGACCAGCATGCTCCGATAGGGTCGCGTGTGCGTCACGGACTCGTACACGTCGGCCAGGCCGACGATCTTGGCATACTCGTGGATCTGATCGCCCTTGAGGCCCTGGGGATAGCCGCTGCCGTCCTCGCGCTCGTGCTCGTGGAACGCGACGGTGGCCAGCCAGTCGAACTCCGGCCCGAGGGTCTGCAGCATGCGACGGCTCTTCTCAGGGTGCTGGCGGATGAGGGCGAGTTCGTCGGGGGTGAGGGCCCCGGGCTTCTCCAGGATGCGGCGGGGGATGCTCGCCATGCCCAGATCGTGCAGGCAGGCTGCCAGGGCCAGCCGCCGCAGGTCCTCCTCGCCGTAGCCGATCGCCTGCCCGATCCTGATGGCGAAGATGGCCACGTTGACAGTGTGGCCGGCCAAGTCCAGGTGAGTCTCGCCGCCCTCCAGGGCCCGGACCAGCAGCTCATCGCCGCGAGTCAGGGACTCGATCAGGTCGGCGACCACGCGCTGGAGTACGCCCACCTCGAACGGCTTCCCCGCGCTGACCGCCTCCACGACGCGGGTGACCTCTTGCCGGGCGCTCTGGTAGAGGGTCTCTGGACGACCACTCGGCTCCGGGCTCTCGGCCGGGACCGATCCAGGCACAAGGGAACCCATCTCTGCAAAGGAGATGGTCTTATCCTTCCCCTGTGCAGTATCCTTGGCGGCGTCTGGCTTCCGGACCAGATCACTCAGGCGGACGATGGCAAACTCTCCTCGCGGGATTGCGGATTTCGGATTGCGGATTTCGGATTTCCGATTCCATTCCGCATTCCGCAATCCGCACTCCGAAATGTATTCACGACAGGCTTGCCGCAACCCGCTGCACAAGGGTCGCATCCACGGTCTGGGCGCGGATGGCGTACCCCTCCAGCAGGCACAGATCGCACAGGGTATTGATGCTGCGCGGGACGCCCCGGGCATGCCGCCACACGAGCTGGAGCGCCTCCTGGGAGAAGATAGGCCTTCCCGCCCCGGCCTTCTGCAGCCGATAGGTGACGTACTGCATGGTCTCGGGCTCGTCGAGTGGCTTCAGGTAGAAGCGGATCGCGATCCGTTGCTCCAACTGCTTGATGCGGGCAATGATGTCTTTGATCTCGGGTTGCCCCATCATGATCAACGTCAGAAGAAAGCGCTCGTTCAACTGGAAGTTCAGCAGCATCCGGAGTTCCTCGAAGACCGCCGGGTCCTGGATACTGTGCGCCTCGTCCACGATCAGGACCGTCTCCTTGCCCTCCCGCGCGTTGCTCAGCAGGCGGTCGTTCAGGCCCCGCAGCAGGGCCACCTTCGTACTGCTGGCCGGGGTGATGCCCAGTTGGAGGTCAATCTCCTCCAGGAAGTCGTTGCCCGGCAGCGAGGGATTGGTGACCAGACCCACGTCATACTTCTCCTCCGCCAACTGGAGGATGAGCGCCCGGCTCAGGGTGGTCTTGCCGCAACCCACGTCACCGATCAGCAGGGCTGCACCCTTGTTGTGCCTGACGGTGTACAGAAGCCGGGCGAGTGCCTCGCGATGCTGGGCGGAGAGAAAGAAGAAGTTTGGGTCAGGCACGTTCTGGAAGGGAGCAGCCGTCAGGCCCCAGTACTCTTCGTACAATCTCGGCTCCTCATCCAGCGGTTGGGCCGCGCCGTTTCCAGCGGGCCCAACTTGCCATCGCCGAGACATCCCGCCGGTCGGTGCAGGCACACCGCTCTACTCTGCCCGATCTTCGGATCCAGAAGGTCGGCACAGCGTGCCCTATTTTGCAAGCCTTGGGGGGCCAAATTCAATCAAACAACTACCATAGCGAGCCAAACTCCGCAAGAAAAAAGACAATTCGAGGGTTTCCGGCACGAGACGATGCCCCTGAAGAGACGGGCTTCCCTTGAGGCGCACAATGCAGGCAATTTACTCAAGGGTCGGAGGCCCGCCTATTGGACTTTAGTCCAACGTGGGAGAGGACAGGGGATGGCCGAGAGAGGGAGGAGTGGGCCCGGGGTCTCGGAGTGGTGATCTCCGACTGGCAATGACCCGTCATCTTGGCCCCAATCCGAAATTCTCAACCGCCAAGGCGCCAAGAACGCCAAGACCGAAATGGCTTAATGGGGGGGAGGAACGGAACTTCTGAATGCCCCATAAACCGGTTTTCGCGTTCTTCGGTCGAGAGTTCGAAACATCGCACCCTTGGCGACCCTGGCGTCATGGCGGTTCAATGGTTTTTTCGGATTAGAGCTTGGATGATCAAGACTCGTCGTCGGCTGTCCGGGGAACTCCTCCGCACCGCAAGGACTCGGGGAGCGGGTGTCGCCGCCCGTGGCAGGACCCAGGTGTCCTCGCGTCGCCGGTAGAGGCAGGTACGCCTCGCTGCGGGAGCGATGCTCAGCGGGGATCGCTGGAAGGTGATCGGCAGCTTCAGGACATGCGTCTCCATCCCGAGGTCGGCCGGGGCAGCGCGTGGACCGGCTGACGTCTCTGGACCGGACCCTGATGCGCAGCGCCCTCGGCCGTTACTCCGGGCCACGGCCCGTGACGAGCGACGAAGGCTCCGCGGCGATCCTCGGCGTGCCGGGCTGGCGCGAAAAAATGTGGGCCGACACCATTTTTTTCTTGCATTTGCGCGAAAACGCACTATAAGACAACTAAAAAAAAATTTCCGGTGCCGCGCGCGGGACCGAGGCGAAAGGGGGTAGTTAATTGCACGCATTGGGCAGACACCTGTTGGTGGAACTCCACGGTTGTCACCCAGACTCGCTCAAGAAAGTGGACGTGGTCAAAGACATCCTCGTTGGCGCTGCCCGAGCCTGCGGGGCCACCATCGTCGACGTCGCATTTCACGAGTTCAACCCCTTCGGGGTGAGCGGCGTCGTGGTCATCGCAGAATCCCACCTCTCAATTCACACCTGGCCCGAGTACCGTTATGCCGCAGTGGACATCTTCACTTGTGGCGATGTGATCAAACCCGAGTACGCCGCCGACTACATCGCCTCCCGTTTTCGCTGCAAAAACCCCTCCATCGTCGAGATGAAGCGTGGCCTGTTCCCCGATGCGGCGGGAAAGGTCGCCCATAAGGTTGCCGATCCTGCGGGCAAGATCGCGCAGCGGGTCATGCAGAGTGTCGCCCAGAGGGTACCCGATGCCTCTGAAGAACTATCGCTGGTTCATTGAGTACTTCAGTGCCGAGGAGGGCCACCTCCACGGCATTCGCCGGGTCCTGTTCTCCAAGGAGACCCCGTTCCAATCCCTCGACATCCTGGAACTCGGGTCCTACGGCAAGGCCCTGGTGTTGGACGGGCGGATCCAGTCCAGCAGCCGCGACGAGTTCATCTACCACGAGATGCTGGTTCACCCCGCCATGCTGGCGCACCCCGAACCGCGGCGAGTCTTCATCGTCGGGGGTGGTGAGGGGGCCACGCTGCGCGAGGTCCTCCGGCACCGCAGCGTCCAGCGGGCCCTGATGGTGGACATCGACGAGGAGGTCGTGGCCCGCTGCCGGGAGCTGCTGCCCGAGTGGCACCAGGGGGCCTTCGAGGATCCCCGGACGGAACTCCGGTACCTGGACGCTCGCAAGTACCTGGAGGACACGTCGGAGAGCTTTGACGTGGTCATCATCGACATCTCCGAGCCGATCGAGGAGGGCCCGGCCTATCTCCTGTTCACGCGGGAGTTTTACGAGATCGTGCGCGACCGGCTGTCACCGGCCGGCGTCATCTCGCTCCAGGCCGGGACGGTGGGCCTGAACGATCTGGAGTGCTACGCGGCCATCCAGAAGACGCTGGAGGGGGTCTTCCCCGTGGTGGCCCCATGCTGGGCCTCCATCCCCTCCTTCGCGCTGCCCTGGGGATTCTCCGTGGCCTCCAAGCAACAGGATCCCCGGCACCTGACGCCGGAGGATGTGGACAAGCTGGTGGCCGATCGCATCGCGGGCGAGCTTCGCTACTACGACGGCATCACCCACCAGGCGAGCTTCTTGCTGCCCAAGCACATCCGGATGCGGCTGGCCAGCCAGACGCGCACCATCGAGGACAACCACCCCTTGTTCACTTGGAGCTGACCGATCGTTGCTGGACCAGGGCCGCGCGATATGAGAGATACATCACGGGGCCCCGCGGGGTTCCTGCCTGCCGCTGGCTCGCCGCCTCTTGCCTCTCGCTTGTTCCCATGATCCCCGAACGGCAGTACCGCACGCCCCTCTTCGACGCCCTGGTGGCCCTGGCCGAGGCCAGGAAGGTCTCGTTTCATACGCCCGGCCACAAGAGCGGGAAGGGGATCTCCACTCGCTTCCGGAAATTCGTCGGGAGCAAGATCTTCACCATCGACCTCACCACCCTGGACGAGGTAGACTGCCTCCAGAAGCCGGTCGGGGTCATTCGCGAGGCGCAGGAGCTGGCCGCCGAGGCGCACGGGGCCGACCGCTCGTTCTTCCTGGTGAACGGGACCACCGTGGGCAACCACGCCATGATCCTATCCACGGTGCTCCCTGGAGAGGAGGTGCTGGTTGCGAGGAACGCCCACAAGTCCATCCTGGCCGGGATCATCCTGAGTGGCGCCACTCCCCGGTTCTTCCTGCCCACCTTCGATCCGGACCTGGGAATTGCCATCAACGTCAGCGCCGCCGCGGCTGAGGACGCCATGCGAGCCCACCCGAAGGCGCGGGTGGTGGCCCTGACCAGCCCCAATTACTATGGGATCGCTGCCGACATGCCCACCATCGTCGCTGCCGGTCAACGCCAGGGGAAGGTGGTGATCGTGGATGAGGCGCACGGGCCGCACCTGCACTTCCACCCGGCGCTCCCTCCCTCGGCGGTGGACGCGGGGGCCGACCTCACGGTGCAGAGTACCCACAAGATCGTCGGGGGGATGACCCAGGCCTCCATGCTGCACGTGAAGGGCACGGCCGTGGACGCGGGGCGGGTGGCTGGCATCCTCCAGATGCTTCAGAGCACCAGCCCGTCCTATATCCTGATGGCCTCCCTGGACCTGGCACGGATGCAGATGGCCACGGAGGGCCGGAAGTTGCTGGGGAAGGCCATCGAACTGGCCGAGGAGGCCCGTTCGCGGATCAACCGCATCCCGGGGCTTCGCTGCCTGGACAGCCGCCAGGTGAAGGAGTGGGGGGACCTCAGCCTGGACGTGACCAAGCTCACCATCTCGGTGAAAGAGCTCGGCCTGACGGGCTACGCCGCCTCTGCGCTCCTCAACAGCGAGTTCGACATCCAGGTGGAGATGGCCGACCTGTTCAACCTCCTGGTGATCGTCAGCATCGGGGATCGTCGGGATGATCTGGATCGGTTGGTGCGGGCCCTAGAGGCCCTGGCGGGCCGCGCGCACGGGCCGGCCTTTGTCCCCGAAATCCTGCCCACCCCACCAATCCACGAAACCCGTCTGGCCTGCTCGCCTCGGGAGGCCTACTTCGGCAAGTACGTCTACGTCCCGCTCAATCAGGCGGCCGGGCGGATCACGTGCGACATCGTGACCATCTACCCGCCGGGGGTCCCGATCCTGACCCCGGGGGAGGAGATTTCTCGTCAGGCCGTAGAGTACCTCCAGTTCCTGGGCCGGCATGGCGCCCGGATTGACGGCGTGATCGAGCTGCCGGATCCCGGGATCCGCGTTCTGGCCCATTGATCGTTCCCCATTGTCCTCGATCTGGCAGACGCCGAGCTCCAGGGCGCCTCGACACCCGGCCGGGGCATCCCCCGCAGCCAGCGCGCATCCGCGAATGTCCATCCCATCGATCCTTTGCGGAATTTTTGCGTTGCAATTTTTGCGGGCCCTGCTATAGTGCGCGGCGGTTTAGGGTGGTGGAGACTCCACGGCGGGCTAGGGGACGGGGTCAGCCCGGCCCCGGACCTTTAGCCCGTGCGTGGTTCTGGGAGATGGTCCTGTGCGCAAACGGATCCGGGGTCGCGTGATCCTGCTGGTGATCGCCACGTTGGTCACGGGATACTACATCGCGCCCAGCGTGGCCCCCGTGGGGGGCCTGCCGTCCCTGTTCCCCGGCGTGCTTCCCCGGGCGGAGCGAATCAACCTCGGCCTGGACCTGCAGGGGGGGATGCACCTCGTCCTAGAGGTCCAGGCGGAAAAGGCAGTGGAGAATGCGACCGAGCGCCTCATGGAGGAGGCGCGCCGCATCCTGGACAAGGAGAAGATCGGCGTTTCGCGTCTGGCCCGCGAGGGCAAGGCGGAGATCCTGCTGAAGGTGGCCAAGGCGGAGGAGCGGGACAAGGCCCAGCGGGTCCTGGGGGAGCTGGTGACGCTGGACAAGATCCCCGGGGCCACACCGGACGAGCTCCGGCTGACGGTCCAGGGGCGCGAGGTCAAACGGATCGAAGAGCTCGCCCTGCGCCAGAGCCTGGAGACGATCCGCAACCGCGTGGACCAGTTCGGCGTCACGGAGCCGCACATCGTGCCCGAGGGCGACCGGCGGATCGTGGTCCAGCTTCCCGGGATCAGGGACCCGCAGCGCGCCATCAACCTGATCGGGAAGACGGCCCTCCTCGAGCTGAAGGCGGTAGACACCACGCTGAACCCCCTGGACGTGGAGCAGGGAAAGGTCCAGCTGCCGCCGGATCTGCAGCTGCTCTACCAGCGCGAGGTGGACGAGAACAAACAAGTGGTGGGCAAGCGGCCGATCGTCGTGCAGCGCCAGCCCATCATCACGGGCGCGTCCCTCACCTCGGCCGAAGTCCGGCCCGATGACCAAGGGGGCTGGCTGGTGGCCTTCGCGCTGGACCGGGAGGGGGGACGGATCTTTGGCGACTTCACCGGCGCCAACATCGGCCGGCAGCTGGCCATCGTCCTGGACGACACGGTCTACAGCGCGCCGGTCATCCGCAGCAAGATCGGCGAGGGGCGGGGGCAGATCGAGGGGAGTTTCACCGCCGATTCGGCGCGGGACCTGGCCATCGTCCTCCGGGCCGGGGCGCTGCCGGCGCCGGTGAAGATCATCGCCAACCTCACCGTCGGACCGTCCCTGGGGCAGGACTCGATCGAGAAAGGGGTACGTGCCGCCATCATGGCCGGCATCCTGGTCGTCCTTCTCATGGCGTTCTACTACAAGCTGTCGGGCGTCATCGCCGACTTCGCCTTGGTCCTGAACTGCATCATGCTCGTGGGCGTCCTGGTGGCGATCCGGGCGACCCTCACGCTCCCCGGCATTGCCGGGATCGCCCTGGGCATCGGGATGGCGGTGGACAGCAACGTCCTGATCCTGGAACGGATCCGGGAGGAGCTGAAGCTAGGCAAGACCGTTCGGTCCTCCATCGACGCCGGGTACGACAAGGCCTTCGTCACGATTATCGACTCTCACGTGACCACGCTCATCACGGCCGCCGCCCTATTCCTGTTCGGCACGGGGCCCGTCAAGGGCTTCGCGGTGACGCTGAGCCTGGGCGTGGCGATCAATCTCTTCTCCGCCCTGGTGGGGACGCGAGTGGTGTACGACTGGTTGACGTCTCGTCGCGAGTTGAAGCGGCTGAGCATCTAAGACATGTCAATTGGGCGATTCGTCGATTGGTCAATTGGCAAAGACGGGGTCCGAGGGCTAGTGTACTCGTCATTCTTGGGTCTTGCGGTTCCAAGTTGACTCGTTGACCAATTGACTGATTGACAGTTTTCGGGGCGCGGGAGCGCCCAAGCAGAGAGTCGGGCCGTGGAAATCCTGGGTAAGACGAACTTCGATTTCATCGGCAAGCGCTACATCGCATACAGCGTCTCGACCGTCCTGGTCATCCTGGGGATCGTGGCGTTGATCCAGATCTCCCGGGGGGTGGCCAACATGGGGATTGATTTCGCCGGTGGCACCTCGACCCAGGTGAAGTTCGAGCGGCCCGTGGACCTCGGGGCGGTGCGCGAGGCGCTGAGCAAGAACGGGATCAAGGACAGCGAGCCACAGCAATTCGCCGACGGGCGCAGCGTGATGGTCCGGCTGAAGCGGGGCACGGGTGAGGTCGCCGGGACCGCCGAGCTGGTGCAGAACGCGTTGCGCAAGGAGCTCGGGGATAACCCCTTCACGGTGGAGGCCTCCACCGAGGTGGGACCGGCCATTGGCAAGGAACTCCAGCAGAAGGCCCTGATCGCCATCGCCATGTCGTTGGCCGGCATCATCGTGTACATCGCCTGGCGGTTCGAGTTCCGCTTCGGTGTGGCCGCAACCATCGCCACCCTCCACGACGTGCTGGGCGTCCTGGGCATCGTGTTCATCCTGCAGAAGGAGATCACGCTGCTCATCGTCACCGCTCTCCTCACCATCGCCGGATACTCCCTGACGGACACGGTGGTCGTCTATGACCGGATCCGGGAGAACCTCCGGACGCGCCGCAAGGAGCAACTGGGTGACGTCATGAACGCCAGCATCAACCAGGTGCTCAGCCGGACGGCCATGACCTCCATCACCACCCTGCTGGGGGCCTTGGCCCTCTTCCTGCTCGGCGGTGAGGTCCTTCACGACTTCGCCTTCACCCTCCTGGTCGGGATCATCATGGGGACGTACTCCTCCTGGTTCGTGGCCTCCCCCATCATCTACGAGTGGCGGGTGCGGACCGAAGCCGCCCGCCGCGCCCGGCGCTGAGGCCGGGGACGCGGCCACCGGTGGCAGGGAGCCCAGGCACGAGCAAGCGCTGGCGAATCGCGGACGGTCCGCCAGAGGCCGCCGCCGCGGCCCTGGCCCGGGGACTGGATGTCCCGCCCCTCCTGGCACGCCTCCTCATCCGTCGCGGCTGCGACACACCCGAGGCCGCGCGGACCTTCCTGCATGCTCCACTCACGGCCCTGCACGATCCCCGGCGGATGCTCGGCATGGATGCGGCCGTGGATCGCCTGCGGGCGGCCGTGGCGCGGCGCGAGCCGATTCTCATCTGCGGGGACTACGACGTGGACGGCGTCAGCGGGGTCGCCCTGCTGGTGAGTGGCCTGCGCCGGGCGGGGGGCGAGGTGGAATATACTGTGCCCCGGCGCCTGGAACACGGGTACGGGCTGCACGCGAGCATCGCCGAGCAGGCGGCAGACGCGGGCGTCCGGGTCCTGGTCACGGTGGATCACGGCATCTCCGCGTACGAGGCGGTGGCTCTGGCGCGCGCGCGGGGGATGGACGTGATCATCTGCGACCACCACCTGCCCCCGTCCGCCCCCGGCGGACTGCCCCCTGCCACCGCCATCCTCAACCCACGCCAAGCCGGCTGTGCCTACCCGTTCAAGGACCTCTGCGGGGTAGGGATTGCGTTCAAGCTGCTACAGGCGCTCTTCGGGACGGAAGCGAGAGAGGAGCTGTGGCCTTTCCTGGATCTCGTCGCCCTGGGCACCATCGCCGACCTGGTCCCCCTGCTGGGAGAGAACCGGATCCTGGTGAAGCATGGCCTAGCCCAGCTTGCCGGCACGACCCGTCCCGGCCTCCGAGCCCTGGCCCAAGTGGCCGGGATTCCGCTGGAAAAGCTGGGAGTGGGCCGCGTGGCCTTCGGGCTGGCTCCCCGGATCAACGCGGCCGGCCGCCTGGATGACGCGACGGCTGCGGTCCGTCTGCTACTCACCCATGACCCGTTCGAGGCGCGGGAGCTTGCGGCAGATCTGGATCGGCAGAACCGGGAGCGGCAGGAACTCGAGGGCTCCATCCTGGCAGAGGCGTTAGCCCAGGCCCATGCGGAGCACGACCTGACGCGGGATCGCGCCATTGTCCTGGCATCACCGGCATGGCATCCGGGCGTGATCGGGATCGTGGCGGCACGCCTGGTGGAGCGGTTCGGGCGTCCGGCCGCACTGATCGGGACCAGCGGCCAGGAGGCTCGGGGCTCGGCGCGCAGCGCTGCCGGCTGGCACATCGCCGACGCCCTGGGACGTTGCGCGGACCTCCTCCTGCACTATGGAGGACACCGCGCGGCGGCTGGCTTCTCCATCCGCCCGGATCGGATCGAGGCGTTCCGCGCGCGCTTTCTGTCCCTGGCCGCCCAAGAATTGTCGGACGACGATCTCGTCCCCTCGCTGCTTGCGGACGCGGAGGTTTCCCTGGACATGTTGGATCTCGCGCTGGCCGACAGCCTGGCGCAGTTGGGGCCGCACGGGGTGGGAAACCCGGAACCGCTCTTGGTCGCGCGGAGACTCCAGGTGATGCGGTCGCCCCGGCGGGTGGGGCAGAATCACCTGAAAATGAGGGTGCGACAGTCCCCCAGGGATGGACAGGTCGTGGAGGCCATCGGATTCAACCTGGGGTCCTATGCCGACGTCCTGAACCAGCCATCCTCGCCCTGGATAGACCTCGCCTTCGTTCCCGAGCGAAATTCATGGAATGATCGGGAAATCCTCCAGCTCCGTGTGAAGGATTTGCGCCTCCTGGACAGCCTCGGGGAGAGTCCGACCGATTGACCACCAGAGGGTGCGATCCGTCGTGGATCCTGGGGGTCTTTGGGGTGCCATGGCGAAGGACTGGCGCCCTGGAAAGGGGAGCCTGACGACCGCCCGACAGATGGCGGGATGGTTTTTTCTTGACAAGGCCTGAACAGGAGTGTAGTTACGCGAACGGATAACCCCAGCGGGGACGCGATGTTCCACGATAACCTGGTTGTCCGGACTCAGGTTTGGAGCCGTCCCGGCTGGGCAGGCATTACTCCCGACTGAGGATTCGACGCGAGACGATGCAGGCCGGCATTCACAAAATGTTCCGCGAGAGCGCGGAGGTGAAGCTCCGCTTTGCGGAGGAATACGCCCCTCGGATCGAAGCCGTGGCCCGGCGCATGGCCGATGTTCTCCGGCGGGGAGGAAAGCTCCTGTTCTTCGGAAACGGGGGCAGCGCGGCGGATGCCCAGCACCTGGCGGCGGAGTTCGTGAATCGGTTCCTGCGGGATCGCGGCCCGCTGGCGGCAGTGGCCCTTACGACGGACACGTCCGCGCTCACCAGCATCGGGAACGATCTGGGATTCGACCAGGTTTTTGCGCGACAGGTTGAGGCGTTGGCGCGTCCGGGAGACCTGGTGGTGGCCATCAGCACCAGTGGGAATTCGCCCAACGTGCTTCGGGGCGTCGAGGCTGCTCGGCGGCTGGGCTGCGCCACCGTGGGGCTGACGGGGGGCTCCGGGGGCCTTTTGGCGACCGCCGTGGACGAGGTCTTCGTGGTCCCCAGTACCGAAACACCTCGGATTCAGGAGACGCACATCACGCTGGGCCATGCCTTGTGCGCCGTGGTTGACGAAATCCTGCTGTCGGTCGGCGATCCGGCGGCAGGGACGCGGGATGGCTGAGGGTGGCGGGGTCGAATGGCTAAGTGGTGGAAACTCCATGATGGCGGGGTCAGGCGAAAGGGCAGCCCCGCCGCTTCCATTTCGGGGCCTGTGAGGGGAACTGATGCCTACTCTCCAGGGGCTCCGTCATGCGGGGGACGCGAGCGGCGACGAATTCTGTGTTTCTGGCTGGTGGTAATGCTGCTCTCCGGATTGGGCAGTTCGACGCCCGCGGCGCCGAGCCGATCTGGCATTCTGAGCCAGCACGGGGTCCGCAGCGTCCGAATGAGTGTTCCGCTGCGGCATCGTACCCGCGTGTCATCACCCGTTCTGGAGTCCTTGGATCTCCCGCGGCCCGTGCCAATGCAAAGCCTGGCACAAGTCAATGCGGCTTCGGCCATTCTGGTGGACGCGGTGACCGGGGAGGTGCTTTTCGAGCAAAATGCGGATGAGCCCCGTCCACCCGCGAGCATCACCAAGATCCTAACTGCCCTGGTGATTCTCGAACGAGGGCGTCTCACGGATACGGTGGTGGTGAGCCAGGGGGTGGCCAACGTCGGCGGGCACAGGCTGGGGCTCCGCCGCGGACAGCGGGTCTCGCTGGAAGATCTTCTGGCAGCGATCCTGATTCGATCGGCCAACGATGCCGCCATGGCCGCGGCCGAGCATGTGGGGCGCGGGGCGACCGGGTTTGTGGCCCTGATGAACGCCAAGGCGCAGGAGCTTGGCATGTACCGCAGTCACTTCGAGAACCCACACGGCCTGGATGAGCCGGGTCACTATACCACTGCCCGGGATATGGCCCTGCTCACGCGGGTTACCATGGAGCATCCCTCCTTTGCGCAACTCGTGCGGACTCGGGAGACCACCGTCACGATCTGGCAGTCCGGCCCCCGGGGTCTGCTGCCCCGGGTGCGCACCATCCAGAATCACAACAAATTGCTCGGTCATCTGGAGGGCGCGGACGGGGTCAAGACCGGGTACACGGATGCGGCGGGGCGGTGCCTGGTGGCGTCGGCCAGCCGGGGCGGCCAGCGGATGATCGCGGTGCTGATGAAGGATCCGCAGCGATGGACGGACGCGGCCACGCTCCTGGAGTTCGGGTTTGAGGCCGCCGGCGGGGCAGCCCGGACCACGGGCGCGCCGTGGCGCGTGGCAGGAATTGGGGGCAGCCGCGGCTGAGCCGCCGGCCCCCACGGAGGAGTCCCCATGAAACGAAGAGGCGGTGGCACCCTCGGCAAGCTCGGGCTGATCGTAGTCTGCCTGGTCGTTTCCGTGGCGGCGGCCGAGGCCCAGACCCCGGCACCGGGGCCCGGGGCGCCGGCCCCTGTGGGGAGCGAGGGCACGTACGTCGTGAAGAAAGGCGATACGCTTTGGGGGATCGCCAAGAGCCTTCTCAACGATCCGTTCCTCTGGCCCCAGATCTGGGAGCGTAACCCCTTCATCACCGATCCCAACCGGATCTATCCTGGCGACACGTTGGCCATTCCTGGGCGAGAGCCCGCGCCGGCTCCCGTAGCAGAGGCGCCAAAGCCCGAACCACCCAAGGAGGCGCCCAAAGAAGAGGCCAAGGCCCCCGCTCCGGCGCCCCCGGCTCCGCCGCCGGCACCTGAAACCATCCTGGCCCCCCCGTCGCCGGTCCCGCCCGCCAGCCAGATGGCCATCGCCTGCTACCCTGTTCTCCTCGAAGAGGGGGTCATGGAGAAGGCGAGCATTGGCACCATCGTCAAAAGCGGTGACAGCCGCCTGCTGATTTCCCAAGAAGATTACGTTTCCGTCGGCCTGGAAGGAGAGCAAGTCCCAAAGGTGGGGGACCGCCTGGCCGTCGTTCGGGGAGGCAGGCGCGTGGTCCATCCGTGGGAGAAGAACGCCCTGGGGCGCGCCCTCAATACCCTGGGCATCCTCGAGGTCACGGAGGTGCGGGACAGGACCGTTCGTGCGCGCGTCATCTACAGCTGTGAGGCCATTAACGTGGGGGACCAGGTCGCCCCGCTGGCCCTGGCTCCGTTCCCCGAAGACAAGGTCGCCCAACCGACCACCCGGCAGGTCGAGGGAATCGTTGTGGAGAACCCGCGCGCACTGCAAATGCTCGGCCTCCAGCACGTAGTGTATCTGAATGTCGGAAAGAGCCAGGGAATCGGCCCGGGCGACGTATTCGCCATTTACCGGCCAACTGCCCCGATCGGAAGCCGCGTGACGGGCCAGGTGTTCCCTATCCCCCCGGAGCGCCTGGGCGAGGCAGTGGTCATCCGCGTGACCGACAGCGCCTGCACGGCGGTCATCTGGGCGAGCGCCAAGGAAATCCGGGCTGGCGATTGGGTGGTCCTGAGCCGGCAGATTCAACCCTAGGAAGGATCCGCCGTCCGTTCGTGAGTCCGGGTTCGGTACGTGCGGGAACCGGAGGGACGGACGAGCCGTCATCCCGGCGGAGTACGCTCGGAGGAAAGCGGGGTCGGCCCGTGAAAAGCGACGCCCGGCCCCGGAGGGCGGTGGGAAGTCCTGCCACGGAGGCGGCAGAGCGAGAAGCGCGCTGGACCCTCGCATTGGTGCCCCAACTGGGGGGCGTGGCGCTCAAGGGATTGGTCTCGACCTTCGGGTCCGCCGTCAAGGCCTGGGAGGCGACACCGCAGGCCCTGCAGGCCGTGCCGGGGATCAGCCGGGGGATGGCGCAGGCGATGCGCCGCTTCCCGCGAGCGCGAGCGCTCCGGGACGATCAGGCGCGTGTGGCGCAGGCCGGGGTGCGGGTGATCGTTTGGGGGGACGCAGATTATCCCACGCGCCTCCAGGAGATTGCGTCGGCACCGCCGGTCCTCTACCTCCGGGGGACGCTGGAGCGGGAGGATGACGCCGCCATAGCCATCGTGGGGGCAAGGCACGCCACGGCCTATGGCGAGACCGTGGCGCGCGAGCTGGCGGGTGAACTCTCTCGCCGGGGCCTCACTATCGTGAGCGGCCTGGCGCGGGGTATCGACGCCGCGGCCCACCGGGGAGCCCTGGAGGCCGGTGGCCGGACGCTGGCGGTTCTGGGGAGCGGCCTGGACCAGATCTACCCGCCGGAGCATACGGGGCTGGCGGGCGAGGTGGCCGCGCACGGGGCCGTCATCAGCGAGTTTGCCCTGGGCACCCCGCCGCTCCGATTGCATTTCCCGCGGCGCAACCGCATCATCAGCGGCCTGAGCCTGGGGGTCATCGTGGTGGAGGCTGGCGTGGGCAGTGGCGCCCTCATCACCGCGCACCACGCGCTGGAGCAGGGACGCGAGGTCTTTGCCGTTCCCGGTCGGGTCCATGCCCGCTACAGCGAGGGATGCAACCGGCTCATCAAGGCCGGTGCCAAGCTGGTGGAAACCTGGGAGGACGTGCTGAGCGAGGTGGCGCCGCAGTTGCGGCGCTCATGTCCGCGGCGGGCCGCGGCCCCACCACCCCCCGCGCTGACTCCGGCTGAGCAACAGGTGTACACCATCCTGGCCGAAGGACCGCTGCACATCGACGCGCTCATCGTCCGGGCCGACCTCCCCGGAGGGCGGGTGGCCTCCGCCCTGATGAGTTTGGAGATGAAGGGCCTCGTGCGCCAGTTGAGCGGCAAGGTGTTCGAGCGGCACGACAGCAGCTAGGGCTGCGGCCCGCAGCATCGGGAGGTCGAAACACCCAAGGCCGATGCGGGCTTTGGGTTTTCGCGTCTTGAGGGAGAGCAGCCTTCAGCATTCAGCTTTCAGATTCAGAACTGAACGGAGCTGAAAGCTGATGGCTGAGGGCTGACGGCTTCATTCAGAGGGAGTACCAACGCGTGGCAAAGTCGCTGGTGATCGTCGAATCCCCGGCCAAGGCCAAGACCATCAACAAGTTCCTGGGCCGGGATTACGTGGTCAAGGCGTCCATGGGACACGTGCGCGATCTGCCCGTCAAGTCCCTGGCCGTGGACGTCAAGAACAATTTCGCGCCGAAGTTCGAGGTCGTCCGGGGCCGGGAAAAGGTCCTGGGGGAGCTCAAGAAGGCCGCCAAGGCCTCCGATGCCGTTTACCTGGCAGCCGATCCCGACCGCGAGGGCGAGGCCATCTGCTGGCACCTCGCCGAAGAGCTGAAGCGCCTCCGGAAGCCGATCCATCGCGTGATGTTCAACGAGATCACGAAGCGGGCAGTCCAGCAGGCCTTTGCCCATCCCGGCCAGATCGACCCGCGGAAAGTGGATGCGCAGCAGGCGCGGCGGATCCTGGACCGGCTGGTGGGCTACCAGATCAGTCCCCTCTTGTGGGAGAAAGTCCGCCGCGGCATCTCGGCCGGCCGGGTGCAGTCGGTGGCATTGCGCCTGGTGGTGGACCGCGAGAAGGAGATCCGGGCCTTCGTCGCAGAAGAGTACTGGACCATCACGGCCCAGCTCACCCGACGAGACGGGGTCGGCCCCGAGTTCCCCGCCAAGCTCGCCCGGGTGAACGGAGAGAAGGCCAGCATCCCCTCGCAGCAGGAGGCGGATCGGATCCTGGCAGACCTCGAGCCTATCCGGGGCGAGTTCCGGGTGGCCAGCCTGGTGCAGAGGGAGAAGCGGCGGAATCCCGTCCCTCCTTTCACCACCAGCAAGCTGCAGCAGGAGGCGGCGCGCAAGCTCCGCTTCACGGCCCGGAAGACGATGCAGGTGGCGCAGCAGCTGTACGAGGGGATCGAGGTGGGGGACGAGGGGGCTGTGGGCCTCATCACCTACATGCGCACCGACTCCACGCGGATCGCGCTGGAAGCCCAGGCGGAGGCCCGGAAGCTCATCGCGCAGCGCTACGGCGCGCAGTTTTTGCCGGAGAAGCCGCCGAAGTATCGGAGCGGCAAGGGCGCGCAGGAGGCCCACGAGGCCATCCGTCCGACCTCGGTCCTGCGCGAGCCGGGCCAGGTGGCGTCCTACCTCACCCGGGAGCAGCTCCTCCTGTACACCCTGATCTGGAACCGCTTCGTGGCCTCCCAGATGCGTCCGGCCCTGTTCGACACCACGACGGCGGACATCGTGGCGGGGCGGTACACCTTCCGGGCTAGCGGCCAGCACATGACGTTCCCGGGCTTCATGCAGGTGTACGTGGAGGGGAGGGACGAGCCCGCCCGGGACGAGTCCGCCAAAGGCGGAGAGGCGGAGTCGGAGGAAGACGAGGAGCGGAGCCTGCCGCCGCTCGAGGAAGGCCTGACCCTCCTCTGCCAGGGCCTCACGCCCGAACAGCATTTCACCCAGCCGCCGCCCCGATACAGCGAGGCCTCCCTGGTCAAGGAGTTGGAGGAGCGGGGCATCGGCCGCCCCAGCACCTACGCCGCCATCCTGAGCGTGATCCAGAACCGGGACTACGTGGTGAAGCAGAACGGCAAGTTCAAGCCCACGGAGCTGGGAGAGATCGTGGTGGACCTCCTGGTGGAGAGCTTCCCCCGGATCCTGGACCCCGGGTTCACCGCCCGGATGGAGACGACGCTGGACGAGATCGAGGAGGGGAAGGCGAACTGGCTGGAAGAGATGCACACGTTCTACGAGGCCTTCACCCGCTGGCTGGACGAGGCGAAGGACAAGATGCGGAACGTGAAGGCCATGCAGGAGCCCACGGACATCGTCTGCGAGAAGTGCGGGCGCTCCATGGTCATCAAGTGGGGCCGCTTCGGGAAATTCCTGGCCTGCTCCGGGTACCCGGAGTGTAAGAACACCAAGGAGCTGCCCAGGAACGGCAATGGCGAGGCTGCGGCGGGCGAGAACGGCCAGGGCGAGGCGGTGAGCGAGGGGCAGCCCTGCGAGAACTGCGGGAAGCCCATGGTCATGAAGCGGGGACGCTTCGGCCCGTTCCTGGCGTGCTCCGGCTATCCGGAGTGCCGGACCGTTGTCCGGATCTCGCGCGCCGCCCCGCGGAGCGGGGAGCCGACAGACCAGGTCTGCGACAAGTGTGGCGCGCCCATGGTTATCCGCGATGGACGCTACGGCCGCTTCCTCTCGTGCAGCACGTATCCCAAGTGCAAGAACATCAAGCCGATTCCCATCGGCGTGAACTGCCCTCGGTGCGGCTCGCCCCTGGCGGCGCGACGCTCCAAGCGCGGTCGGACATTCTACGGCTGCAGCGCCTACCCCAAGTGCGAGTTCACCCTGTGGGATCGCCCCATTCCTGAGCCCTGTCCGGCCTGCGGGGCGAAATTCCTCGTGGAGAAGCGGCTGAAAGGCGGCGTCCGGATCCAGTGCGCCACCGAGGGCTGCAAGTACAAGCGCGAGGCGGCAGAAGCCGCTCCCACCGAGGCCACCGCCACGTCCTGAGGTTTCCAGCTCTCAGCCATCAGCGATCAGCCATCCGTGCAGGGGTCGGGTCTCAGGCTTCGGGGGCCAGGGCCTTCTCGTCCCCGATCCCCGGCCCCTGATCCCTTACGCCCGCCCCCACACTGCACGCCGCTGTCCTTCTCCTTGACTAATACACAAAACTGGCGTATGCTATACACATCATTCGAGGCGGAGGTCAAGATGCGCACGAACATTGTAATCGAGGATGAATTGATGCAGAAGGCCATGCGGGCGACGGGGCTCACCACGAAGCGCGCGGTGGTCCAGGCGGGGCTCCGGCTGCTCGTCCAGGTCAAAGCCCAGACTGGCATTCGCCGCCTGCGCGGGAAGGTGCGGTGGGAAGGCAATCTGAAGGAGATGCGTGCGGGGCGAATTCAGGAGACGTAAGCAAATGGTTATCGTCGATACGACTGTCTGGGTGGATTACCTCAAGGGAGCAAGCACGCCGCAGGCCGAGTGGTTGGAACTGGAAATGGGACGCCAGCGGCTCGGCCTGACAGATTTGATCCTCTGTGAGGTGCTTCAGGGCGTTCGCGGGGAGCGGCGCTTTGCAGACGTTTGCCGTGAGTTGTTGAAGTATGAAATCTTCACGACCGGCGGCACGGAGCTGGCGATCGCCGCTGCTCGAAACTACCGCGCTCTTCGCGCCAAGGGATACACAGTGCGCAGGACGATTGATTGTCTCATTGCCACCTTCTGCCTCAGCAATGGGCACAACCTCCTTCATAATGACCGCGATTTTGATCCGTTCGAGCAGGCGTTAGGCTTGCGAGTGATACATCCCTGACGCTGGGCTGGAATGTTCTACCTGAATTTTGCACGACAATTGGCCGATGCCGCGTTCAGTGCGGCTCCGAGAGCTCTCGGGATCTACCCCATTGGGTGGTGCAAAGAATTTTTTGCACGGTGGTTTCGACCAACGGCACCAAGG
>Ga0315285_10000521_pt1 | contig 39790 bp, 32 predicted proteins | sample YL17G09_36_MG_FD_203698 | JGI IMG/M metagenome (GOLD analysis project Ga0315285, IMG submission 203698) | Sediment microbial communities from Yellowstone Lake, YNP, Wyoming, USA - YL17G09_36 | ecosystem: Environmental > Aquatic > Freshwater > Lake > Sediment | place: USA: Wyoming | collected...
TCCGATAGTTCCGATTTGCTGAAAAATATTAAGATTTTAGTCTGTCATTTTGATTGGTGACATCTAATTTTTTGATTTCTTTTCCCCACCTATAACCTACCACCTATCAGGCAATATCATTTTTTTATCCGGGCCTCGGCCAGGCGCCTGATCTCCTCCAGGCGTTTCTTTTTCTTCAGGGTTTTTATTTTTCCTTATCAGGCGCGGGGGTTTCCGCCCAGTCGCGTACGGCCCGCATCCAGACCGAGCTCAGGATGGATTTGACCGCCACCGGGGCGTCGGGGATGGATTTTAGGACGTAATCGGCAATAGTGCCCATCGAGGAGAACGAATAGCGGTTCCGTAAAATACCAAGGGTTTTGGTTCCTCCCTCGAGCGGGATCAGCTCCCAGGATCCGTCCGCGGTGTATTGGTCTCCCCGGAGGTGTTTCCAGGAGATCTTTTTGTTGGGGGTGAACTCCACGGCCATCTGATTATGGATTTTCCTCGTGTAGATTGGGAGCTTAATTTGAAAATGCAGGTCCAGTTCCCCGGTCGAGTCATTCCGGGATAGCCATTTCGCGTCGTCCAGGATGGAAATGTACCCCACCTGGGAGGGGAAATCAGCGAGTTCCCGGTAGACCGCTTCGGAGGGGAGGTTGAAAATGACTCGAGGATGACCCCCCAGAAAATGTCCCGATGGGTTATCTCGCCCATCGGGACATTATTAATGGGATTAATGGGACCGGCGATCCGGAGGCCCTGAAAGAATTGCGCCCTATTTCTTCTTTTTGGAAATTTCCACCAGCTTGATTTCAAAAACCAGGTTTTTCCCGGCCAGGGGATGATTGGCATCAAGGGTAATGGTTTTATCGGTCACGGCTACGACCAGGACTGAAATCGGCCGTCCGTCCGGCTGGGTAACTCTTACCCGCTGGCCCGCCTGGGCGCTTTCGCTCCCGGTGAGTTTGGATCGGTCGATGGTCTGGATCAGGTCTTTGCGGGGAGGGCCATAAGCCTGGTCGGAGGGAATGGTGACCGTTTTCGTTTCGCCGGGTTTCATTCCCGTGATCGCCATTTCAAAACCAGGGATGGTCTGCCCCTGGCCCAGGGTGAATTCCATGGGCTCCCGATCCTTGGAACTGTCAAATATCGTCCCGTCTTCCAGCTTTCCGGTATAGTGGACTTTAACGGTATCGCCGTTCTTGGCCGCCTTCTTGATCAGGTTGCAGCCGGACAACCAGGCGGCGGTCAGGATGAGGGAAACCGTCAATGCCACATTCAGGTACCGAACCGGCATTTTTTTCTCTCCTTAGTTGAGGGTAGGGATTTTGATCAAAAAGGAGTAACCACTTCTCTGTTTTACCCTCTTTTGAAACAGGAAGGTCAGTTAAACCTGCATTCTGCGGATCAGTGACGCCCCGCGCAGTCGGGTGGAAATATCCTATCATTTCCCGGTTTTTTAATCTAATCAGTTTGAGTTTTCCAGCCGCCGTACCCATTTCCCCGATTGAAACCGCGGGGGGCCCGCGGTCACGGCTTCTGGCCCCAATGCTCCAGGATGAGCTTGGTCCAGAATTGGAGATCCTCCTCGGCCAGGGTCATGCTGGCCATGCTTCCGGTAGCATTGAGCAGATTCACCGCGTTGATACTGACATCGCCATCCATCACCTCGATAAAACTGATTCTTTCGGAAAACCCCTGGTTTACTATTTCAACCGTATCGTAGAATTCCGCAAAATTGGCGAGTTGCCAGTCCGGGTTCTTCCCATTCCGGGCCAGAATAAATTGAGTGAAGAGATACATGGTAATGAAACGATAGGATGCTTCCCGCCAGGATTGAAAGGGCAGATGAAATAACACCATGGGCCTCATCTTGCTGAGAATGGGGCACCCGCTGGAAACCATGTAGATTCCCATCAGGGCTCCGGCGATATCCTGAAGCGAGGCCCGCTTGTAATAAGTCCTTTCCATGGCCCGAACCCAGACTTCCGCTTCATCGTAGGAAGCGAAATCCTTGAAGAAATCAAATAAATCCACCAGGCTCACCGCGACCGGGCAGCGCGGGTGGGAGGATTCTTCCAGGGGGCAGTTGGGACATTGGTGGAAGGTCAACGCGGTCCAATCGGGCAAGGTCTCTCTCGGCTCCTGGAGAAGATTCAGCGTATCGTAATCGAGGTTAACCGCAAACGCTTTATCCTCGCCCTGGTCGAACTTAAGTTGGTACGTAAACGTTAAAACCCTTTGCAGTGCGTTGCCGTTTTCCGCCATTTTATTCCTCCCAGGTTTAATTTATTTTCTTACGATTGCCTCCAAAGGTCAATGAATCAGGAGGACTGGGAAGCCAGCAAAGCCGGAGCTTAAGCTTTCGGTTCATCAGCGAGGAAGCAATAAATGAAAGCAAGGGACCCCGCTTGGGGGTAAAAAAATATATCGGGGCCGGCAGAACCGGCCCCGATAGGTCAACCAAATGAAAAAATGGATTAATCGGATTGGAGAAGACGGATTATCTTCGGAATCCGCCTCTTCCACCACCGCCACCCGGTCGGCCACCACCGCCACCCGGGCGGTCGCCTCTCGGTCCACCCCGGTTATCGCCGAATTGCGACGTGCGCGGGCGAGCCTCGTCAATCTTCAGGGCGCGCCCTTCGTATTCCTGGCCGTTCAGGGCTTCTTTGGCTTTTTCGGCTTCCGCCGGGCTGGACATTTCCACGAAGCCAAAACCTTTCCCCTCGATAACGGTGATTTCTTTCACCTCGCCGTGGGCACCGAACAATTCCGCCAGTTTCGCGCTGGTGACCGAGTAGGGAAGGTTTCCCACATAAAGTTTACTGTACTGCATTTTTTTCTCCTTTCAACTTACCTCTGTTCTCTTCAATAACATTTCTCGGGGAGGCAGACCCAAGGTCCTTTACCTCTCGGTCGATAACATTATTAAAGATTTGCCATAACCGTTTAAACGCATCATCCTTAATTTATTTAATCCGCCTGATCACCTCCTTTAGATTGTATGATTCAATAACATTGGCTGATTCCCGCTGCCAGAATAAAAGCAGGAGAACAGCTCAAGCTAGGTGCAATTTTTTCAGTGATTTATTTTGGCTGGCTTAGAAATCCTTGCTCTATAAGCTTTCTCGAGAATCACATACTAGTTAACTTATGGCAGACCAGACTCGAAATGTCAAATGCCTTTTATACTTCGCAAAGCGCAAAGGGCAAAGGGCAAAGAGCGGGGGGTAGAAAATTCATCCGATCTATCTGGTTCTTCTGGTTGATTTGGTTTCTCCGGCACCGGGTGCTCTGGTGCTCCGGTTTCCTGGTGTTCCTCCCCATAACCTATGACCTATGACCTATCACCTATCACCTATTTAAGTTGAGTACTTCAACTTTCCCTCAAAGAATACTTTTTCAACCTTTCCGAGGTTTTCGATGTCGGCCAGGGGATTTTCGGCAAGGATCACGATATCAGCGAGCTTGCCTTTTTTCAGACTTCCGATCCGGTCGGACATCCTGATGATTTTCGCGTTGTTAATGGTGGCCATCCGGAGGATATCTTTAGGGGGGAGTCCTGAGCGCTGGAGGATTCCCATCTCGAGCGCCATCGCCCCCGGAAAGTCAAAAGGGATGCCCCCGTCATTTCCGCAGCCGACCAGGGCCCCGGCCCGGACTAGGCGGTGCAGGTTCCGGCTCCCGATCACCGCCGCGGCGGTGAAGATCTTAGGCTCCGGGGTGATCATCAGGTGCCAATGTTCAAAATAGTCTGGATCGGAGAGCTTGCGGTAGTTTTCCAGCGCAGTTTTCCGGATGCTCTCCTCGGCGAATTCGTCGAGTATTTTCGGGAGGCGCGCTTTCTTGTCTTCGATTATTTGTTTTACTTCCGGGGCATCGGCATAGGGGTCACCGTTCCGGGGAAAACTCAGAGCCCAGGCCACCGAGGCCGTGGGATTGATCCCGGCCCCGCTTTTCACGAAGGCCTCGACATCGGTGTCGGTCAGCTCCTGGTCCCGCGGCATGTGTTCAAAGGACTGGATTCCGGCCCGGAGGTTTTTTCGGAACCCTTCCACCGAGGTATGGTGCACGGCCACCACCTTCCCGTGCTTTTCCGCTTCCTGCTGGATGGCGATGAGTTCCGCGTCGGAAAGGACCGGCAGGGCCGGGGTCGGGATCCAGAGCTTGGTATATTGCAGAAAGGTCTTGATAAAATCCGCCCCGTCCTCGCAGGCCCGGGAAACCTGTTCCTTGACCTCCGCGACCGAGCGGATGGCGCGGACCATCTTCTCCCCCCCCAGCAGGGCGAAATCTAGGCCGTAACCGCCCCGAACCTGGATGCCGATCCCCCGCAGGATCCGAGGGCCGAGCATTTTGCCGGAGGCGATATTCTTTTTCATCTCTTCGAGCTTGCCGGGGAAGCCCAGCATGTCCCGGACCGTGGTGACGCCGTGGCGGAGGCATTCCTCGGCGTTGCGCTCGCACTGTCGGCCCCAGGCGAGGAGAAACCCGAGACCCAGGTCGGCCGCCCCGGGGAGGGTTAAATGGCAATGGCCATTGATTAACCCCGGGATTGCGTATTTGCCCTGGAGGTCCAGGGTCAGCTCCGCCGGAGGAAAATCGGAATATTCCGAGATTTGCTCGATCGCTTGGTCCCGGAGCAGGATGTGCCCCGGGAAGATAATCCGGTCATCCTCCACGTCCACGATCCGGACGTTTTTCAGGAGGATCCGGCTTCCCGGCGCGACCGGGAAATCGAGGGGCTGGAGCGGAGGGCTCGCGGAAGCGCAGCCGAGGGAGGTAAACGGAGCGAGGAAAGCGGTTCCGAGCCAGGCCGAGGATTTTATGAATTCCCTGCGTTTCATAAATTGTCGATTTGTCATTTGTTTAGGCCTTGGATTTTTAACGTTTTACTTTTCACTTCTCACTTTTTACTTCTTGGGGGTGGAAATAAGGGGCAGAATCTTGATCAGCAAGGACACCTCGCCCTTGGCCTTGATCTTGCCCGACATGAAAGCCACCTGGGGATCAAGCTCCCCCCTGGAAATGGCGAAGAGATCGTCTTTATGCACGGTGATGGCCACGGAGGGGTGCTCTCCCTGGCTGAAGCGGATCGTGTTTTTAAAAGGTTCTTTCCCGGGGCGAAGGATTTCCATCTGCAGTTTACCCTTGAAGCTCTTCAGTAATTCGTAGGATTTCCGATTGATGATGGTGGGATCAAAGAGCTGGTCCTGGACGCCCCCCATTTCGCTCCCCTTCGTGACGGAAAGCCGCCAGTCCGCTTCGCTCATCTCGAACTCGACAGTCGGGTCAGGGATGCCCCCCGGGATCACCTCCAGCTTTTTCGCGTCGGAGATCTTCAGGCAGTATTTCTCCCCGCCCAGACGGAACTGCAGGGACAAAACCGTTCCCTCCATCCCCGCGATCGGGTTTTCCTTCATCATTTTTTCAAATTGCGGGGGCACATCCCGGGTAAAAAATTCCTGGGGCGAGGTTCCTTCCTTCAGCATCTCGAATCTGGCCATTTGTAAACCTCCTTTAAGTCTATCTGGTTTGTTTAGTCTATCTGGTTTCTTTAGTTTCTTTGGTTTGTTTGGTTTAACTCGAAACCAGAAACTAGAGACCCGAAACTATTTTCATCTGTCTGGTGCTCTGGCTTCCTACTCATTGCTCGTTGTTTTTGTTCTTTGCCCTATGCGCTATGCGCTTTGTCCCATGCGTCCTGCTCTTTGCATTATGCCCTTTGCTCTCTGCGCTATGCTTTTTTATGACCACCATGGTTACGTCGTCGTCAAAATCTTTCGGTCCGCAGAAACTCTTAACCTCGGCGATCAGGAGATCCGGGATCTCGCCCGCCCCGGAACCGGCGAATTTGGCCAAAAGCTCGGTTAGTCTCTCCAGGCCGAATTCCTTGCCCGTTTGATTGCGGGCCTCGGTCAGACCGTCGGTGTATAGGAAAAAGCCTTCCCCCGGTTTCAGGGAGATCTTTTTTTCCTCCAGGGCCGGTGCGAAGATCTGGTCGTCGAGCGCTCCCAAGGCCGGGCCCCGGGAGGGGATTTTTTGGACGCCGCGCGGCCCAAAGTGGAGCAGGTCCGGATGGCCGGCGGAAGCCAAGGTGAACTCGTCCCGGGCCGGGTCAATGACGAGGAAGGCCAGGGTGACAAACAATTCCCGCTCCAGGTCGCGTTTTAATAAACGGTTGAGGGAGATCAGCAATTCCCGGGGGCTCCGGATTTTTTCGGCTTCCATCTCCAGGATCGTTTTCAGGGTGGTCCGGGTGATGGAAGCGATCCAGGCTCCCTTCAAGCCTTTGCCCGCCACATCCGCCACGATCACGCCGAATTTTCCGTCCCGGAGGGGGAAAAGATCATAGAAATCGCCCGAAACCTCGTAGGCCGGGTGGTAAAAACATCCCAGGGAAATACCGGGAATGGCCGGGAGGGAGGCGGGGAGAAGCTCTCTTTGCATCTGCCGGGCTATTTCCAGTTCCCGCTTCATCCGTTCCTGTTCGACCAGATTATTCTCGGCGACCTGGATTTCCTCGGCCATCTGGTCGAGGGTGCGGGCCAGTTCGCCGATCTCATCTCTTCTTTGCAGATTGAGTCTGGTTTTCAGATGGCCGCGGCCGAGGTTGCGGGCGTGTTCGGTGATCTGCTCAATCGGCTTGATGGCCAGGGTCACCACGAAAAGAATCAGAGAAAGGAATATCAGCAGGAGAAACAGGGAGATGAGAAATGTTTTATTGCGGGCGGTTCTTAAAACCTCGTTGATCCCCCGGTCGGAGAGCCCGAGGTGAAATGTCCCCAGGGGCTTGTCCTGGACCACCAGGGAGCGGCTGAAATCAATCAGGGTTTCTTTCTCCCAATTCAGGGCCTGCCGGCTGGATTGGGAGGAGGAAACCGGGATTATTTTGATCTGCTCGGCCAGTTGATCGCCGTTGTTCAACGTGGTGGCGAAATATTCATCTTTTTTCGCGGTGGTAATCAGGGCGTAAGCAATATCCTCGTTCCGGATGACCCGGTGCACCGCGGTCTCCAGGGTGATATGGTCTTTGAGAATCAGGGCCTCCCGGTTGGACTCGGCGAAATTTTCCAGGATGGCGGCGGCCCGGAGTTCCTTTTCGACCCGTAAAGCTTTTCTTTCCTGGAGAAGAAAAAAAGCCGAATTTACCAAAACGATGAGGATAACCAGGTTGGCGGTGAAAAGGATGGATTTAAAGCGGAGACTGGGACTTCCCACGGTTTGCTTGGGAAGCTCCAGGAATTTTTCGATCTTTCCCTTCATTTCCTTTTCAGCTCTTTCAGAAGTTTCCCGGCTTTTTCGAGATATTGTTTCAGCGTGGGGTCGTCGGGGTTATATTTGCGCTCCCGCTCGAAATAGCTAATCGCCTTGGCGTATTCGGACTTGTTATAGGCTTCAATGGCCAGCCGGCGCAGCACTTTCGGGTAAAGTTCCACCGAATATTTGTCGTGAGGCGGGCAGCGCAAATTCATTTCCAGGCCCTCCCGGGCTTTTTCCCACTCCCCTTTTTTCATCAGTTCCCGGATTGATTTGATCTTTTGTGCCAGGGCTTCCGGAATCCCGGACTGGATCTGGTTTTGCTGGTCTTCTCCCTCGGGATTTTTCGGCCAGGCTTCCCGGGCCAGGTTGAATTCGGCGCAGGCCCGGAGGATATCTCCCGTTTCTTTATATTTTTGTCCGCGCTGGAGATGCTCCTCGCTCGCGGCTCTGGCTTCCTCCCAGGATTTTTTAATCTGGCCCTGGAGCTCACGGGCCCGGGGATTTTTCGGCTCGATTTTCAGGAAGGTTTCGATCCGCCGGGACGCTTCCTCGAATCTTTTTCCCTGGTAGGCTTTCTCGATTTCCTCGAGGTTCTCTTCTTTTTGCAGTTTTTGAGACAACTGTTTTTGCAGTTCCTCCTGAAGGGAGCCCAGCCGGGTTTGGGCCCCGGGGTTTCCCGGGTCGATTTTAAGGATTTTTTCATAGGCGGCAACCGCAGCTTCCAGGTTGCCGGCCGCGGTTTCCCGCTCGCCCTCGGTTTCCAGGTTGATGATTTCCTCCAGTTCGGCGATCTCTTTCAAGGCGTGACGGTGGAGCCGGTGACTGGTTTTGATCTCCTTGAATGCGGAGAGCGCATTCTCATACCGGTGTTCGTCCTTTAAAATCAAGCCTCGGAGATAAGGGTCGGGGGCACAGGCCCCGACCCAGCCGATCAGGAATCCGAGGATGAGAATTCTTTTCATCGCCTTCCGGGATTTTAGTTCAACCATGCTGATGGCATGAAATGGGAATGGATATTAACCCGGGGGTACAGGAAAAGTAATGGCGATTTGATACCCCGGCCCGATTTCCTCCAGCTGGTTTCCCTCCTTGAACATAGACTGGAGAATAGATTTCGCCTTTTCGACCCGCCGGGCCAGTTCCGCTTTCGAGGGATTGCTCCCCTTGGCGAAGGTGAACGGGGGAGGAGTTTTGTGGTCGAAATCCCCCGGGAACTTTTCCTGAAGGAGGTTTTGAATCCCCATGTAAGCGGCGTGAGCCCCTCGGTAGGTCGAAAGCTTGATCCCTCCATGATCTTCAAAAATCAAAAACAGGCGGTCTTTCCGGACCAGGTGGTAAACAAAAATGATTCCAAAATCCGATGAATTGTAGCCGTGAAACCGGGAATTTTCCGTAAGCTCATAGATAATCCATTCCAATTCCGACCGGGAGATTTTTCTTTTCCCCTCCCCGGTTTCGTCATAGAGATTATGCTGGATTAAAACCTCGCGGGCATAAAGGAAAACGACGAAATGCAAGATGGGGGAGGTTAAAACCAGGGCATTATTCCCGCCGTCCACTCGGAAGAATCCGTCCCCGTAGTGTTTTTCCAGGAATTTTTTCGCCCGGCTGATTTTTTCCGCGGCCTCTTCGCCCGTTCCGAGCGCCCGGCGGAGAAAATTAGTCTCGGGAGAAATGTTGGCGATTCCCCCCAGTTCAATTTTTTCGGCAAAAACAATTTCCTTGTCTTTTTTGAAAAGGTCATACCGGTCCATGGCTTCATCCAGCCAGAAAAGGAAATTTTTCTCCTCGATGCTGTAAAGCCCGATGAGCTGCTCAAGTTTTCTCCGGACCTCGAAATCCCCGCCGGTGATAAACAGCATTTCTTTCTTCTTTTTGTTGTAATACAAACTCCCCAAGGTTCCGAGCAGAAGCGAACCGGCGAAGGTCAGGTTTTCGGCATCCACCACGATGTTGGTGTCCTCCACCAGGTTTTGATAAAGGAACTGGGCGAAGGTCTCCCCCGAAGACGCGTTTTCCTGCAAACAGTCCGAGGATCCATCTCCGGACAGGATCAGGACGGCCAGCTCCACGCCTTCCGGTATTAGCAGGGTGGCCTTAAAAAGCCCGACCCGCTTTTTCCCCACGAAAGATTTTTTAATCATTTTCCCGTGTCCAGTATCCAATAGATAATTGTTATATTTTATCTTAACTGGTTCCCGGTGCAAACGGGTACCGGAGGTTTAGGTCAGATGGCATATAGCTAAGAGCAAGGTGAATCAGACAAACCTAAGGATAAACAAGCTAATGCACTCCATAAAAAAGAACGAGATTAGACCAGATCAAATATTTTCACTTTTCCCTTTAATTTCAAATGTTTAAATCATTACTCGGGACACCCTCTAATAAAGTATAATTAAAGGAAATGAAAAAGAATATTTATTTCAAGATTGCCTTGAGCGGGATTTTGCTTGTTTCGATCGGTGCATTCATGTCCTTTGGGGTTTCCCTCTATCATGATCTGCAAATCAAGAGAAAAATCGCGGAAATTACCCCTTCTTTCAGGGGAGCGAAAAATTTATACCTCATTAAGTTAACCCGGGAAAACAGCGGCCAGCATTTTTTTAGCCTCGACGATTACAAAATTACGCCCGGGATTGATGGACCGTATGCTTACGTTTCCGATCTTCCCGTTTACCTGAAAGATGGCGAGGGAAAGACCAAGGGTTTCCTGAGCTACTGGGGATATGATGAAAAACACGGGAACTGGGAGCTGGTCCGGGTCGGGAGGATATCAGAAGGAAAAGCGAAAAATGACGAAAATAAGTAGCCAGTAACCAGAAACCAGAAACCAGAAACCAGAAACCAGAAACCAGAGAAACCAGAGACTAGAGACGAAGGGTAATGAAAACCTGGAAAGATGAAGTCTGAAGCGTAAATTGAGCAGGATGATAAAAGATACCGCCCTGGTTTTATATTACACCAAAGACAACAAGTGCAGTTTCCGGGCCCTGGTGGGAGCCCTCGAAACCGAGGAATCGCTGGATGATCTCAAGGTTTATTTCCCCGAAAGCGAAAAAGAATTATTCCCGGAACTGGAAAGGGCGGATAAAAAACACGAAATCATAATCCTGGGATTTTCCTTCTTTACCGCCCAGCTTCGCGATACCGGGATCCTGGTAAAAAAAATAAGGGAAAAATACGGCCGCCGGTTTATTTTTATTGCCGGCGGGGCTCATCCCACCGGGGACCACCGGTCAACCCTGGGCCTGGGATTTGACCTGGTGGTCACCGGCGAGGGGGAAGAAACCCTGATCCAGCTCCTGAAAAAGATTGACCGCGGCGAGGATTTTATGACCACCCGGGGAATCGCTTTTCTGGATGACCGGGGGGAGTTCCGCTCCACCGGCCGCCGGCCCTGGATCGATCTCAACCGGTACCCGCCCTTCGCGGTCAGGCATAAAAAATTCGGCTTTATGGAAATCACGCGGGGCTGCCCTTTCGCCTGTTATTTTTGCCAGACCCCATACATCCTGGGCGGGCATCTGCGGCACCGGAGCGTGGAGAATATCTGCGAATATGTCTCGGTCATGAAAGGCAGGAATTTGCTGGATTTCCGGGCGATTACCCCCAATGCCTTTTCCTATGGCTCGCCGGACGGGAAAAAACCCGCCCCGGCCCGGATCGAGGAATTGCTCGCCGGCGTGAAAAAGATCCTGGGGCCCCAGGGCAGAATCTACTTTGGCTCCTTTCCTTCCGAAGTCAGGCCGGAACATGTAACCAAAGATACCGTCGCTTTGGTCCGGAAATACGCCGTTAACGACAACCTGGTTATCGGCGTGCAATCCGGGAGCCAGAGGATTCTGGACTTATGCCACCGCGGTCATACCGTCGCGGATGCTTACCGGGCCGTCGCGCTGACCTTGCGGGCCGGATTCAAAGCCTATGTGGATATTATTTTCGGGCTTCCCGAGGAAACCCTGGAGGACGCCCAACTCACGATCAAGTTAATAAACGATTTCGCCGAGATGGGTGCCCGGATTCATGCGCATTACTTTATGCCGCTTCCCCAGACCCCTTTTGCCGGGGTCCGGGCGGGGGGAATGAATCCGGAAATGAAAAAAATGATCAACCGGTTGATTCCGAAAGGGGTGGTCTTCGGCGAGTGGGAAAAGCAGGAGAAAATTGCGCGGGGCGGATAGCGGACGGCAGATGGCGGAAGGCAGATGGCGGAAGGCAGATGGCGGAAGGCAGGCCCCAGACAAACCTATGGGAACCTGAGGTATAATATATATATGCCGATATTTGACAAACCCCTGTATCAAAAACCCTCAATCATTTCGAATGGAATCCATCTCTTTATCTTGAGTATCTGCCTGATGGCGGTTTTTATCCTTTTTGACCAGCAGGCTGCCTCTTTCATCAACGGTTTTTCTGAAGAACCCAATCCCTCTTATTATCACTATGTAAAACAATATTTGCCGCCGCTAACCTCCTTCTGGGGAGCTTTAACCGGACTTTACGATTATCTCAAGCAAAAATACATCAAGTATTCCGGGATCGCGTTTGTCTTAAATCTCCTGATCCTGACTTTATATTCTCTGACTCTGCTGTTCTGATTTCTATGGCTGGACCGCAAGGACGCGGGATTCTGATCAAAAAACCCTGTCCCGCAGTTGAAAACTTCACTCGGAGGAAGTCTTACTCCAGCTTCTTGAGGATCTTGGGCAGGTCCCAGATGGTGAGGATGCCTAGGAGCCTGCCGGTGGGAAGCCCGTTGTCGGTGACCAGAATGGCGTAGAGCCTTTTCCCCTTCAGGACGTGCCCCTGGAAGAGGTCCACCACCTCCTGGAGCCGGTTGTCCAGACCTAAAAAACGGCAATTGTCCCTGTCCTCGGCCTGTTCCAGGACCTCGGCTACGGTTACATCTTGCAGGTTAATAACGTCGTTCTGGGCCCAGGCCCCCATCCAGCGAAAAATTGACTTGACGGAGAGGAGGCCCCGGAAATCCCTCCCTTCATATATCGGGATCTGGGAAAAGGCTCCTTCATACATCGCATTAATGGCGGTTTTAAGCGGGTTGTTCGGGCTCAGGGTAAAAGCCTCCATCTTCGGGAGTTCCCGGATCCGCGGGGGGTCGGTAATCAGGGACACGATCCGCTCGATCTGCTCGGTGACCGCGTCGTTGGGTTCGGCGATCACGTGGCTGTCGGTGCGCTCGTGGACGATGGCGTTCCGGAGGTCGGCGAATTCCTTGAGATCATCCTTGAACTGGGCGATAACCGGGTCCCGGAAACTCGCGTTATCCACCAGGTCCTTGAAACGGCGCCACTTCGGGTTTCTAACGAGCTTTTCCAGATATTTCTCAATCTGGTTGAAGGCGTTGATGAAGCGCTGGGAATTAAGCATGGCATCTATCCGGCTGATGGCTTATGGCATATTGCGTATGGCGTATAGCGTATAGCGTATAGCGTATAGCGTATAGCGTATAGTCCATGGCGTATGGCTCAGGGCTTATAAATCGTCTGCAATCTGTTATTTGCAATTTGCTGTTTGCCATCACCCATCTGCTATCCGCTATATGCTATTTAGAAATTTTCCATTGCTTTTTTCAGCCGTGCGCGGGTTTCGGGCGCGTACCAGAGATCGAGGAAGATTTTTTCTTTCTCTTCCTGGCGCTGGAGGACCCGCTCCACTACTTTCTCGATTCGGTTCTTTTTAATCTCCGCGAGGGTTTTGTTTCACCTCCCGGAGGGCCTGGTCCAGCTCCCGAACCATCTCCAGGTCAATGGGATTGGGAACCCCCCGGTCCAGTTTCAGGATGGCGACTTTTTTATCATGTTCAATACGAAGCATTATCAGGTTTTTTTGTCTATTGAGTCTATCTGGTTCATTTAGTTCGTTTGGTTTAAATTTATTATGCCATATGCCGCCTTCGGGGGCGAGTTCTTCGCAATATTAAAATCAAAGAAAGGTTATCGGGTTATCGGGAAACCAGGGTGTGGTTATCAGGGGATCAGGATGTCAGGCGAACGGAAAAAAAGGCGCCCCGAGGTGTCCTCGGGGCGCCGCATTAAATCGAGAAAAGGAAGAAATGTCTAACGTGACTCGAAACAGGCGTCCGGCATCGAGACCGGGGTCCGGTCTCCGAGCTTGATCGCCTCGCACCGCCCCTTAAGCGTGGGGAGGATATTCACGGTGAAGTACTGCGCGGAAGCGACCTTGCCGAGATAGAATGCCACTTCGTCGTTTTCGCCGGCCAGCGCTTTCACCTTGTCGGGCGAGCCCTCGGCCCCGGCCTTTTTCAGGAGAGCCTGTAACTTTTCCTGCGCGATCAACGCAGCCTGTATCAGTTGCCAGCCGATAATCATGTCGCCCAGAATCATCAGGACCGACCGGGCGTTCAGGACCGGGAGGACGAACTCCCCGCTCATGCCCCAGCTCCCAAGCTGCATGACCAGGTCATTTACCGCTTGGAGGGCGGCTTCCATCTGCTCCGCCCCGGCCTTCAGTTCCTCCACTCCCTTGGCTTTCTCCGTGGTTTCGGTGATCTGCCCCATGAGTCCCATCACCGCCATGCCGCCCTTTCTCCCGAGCTTCCGCCCGACCAGGTCCAGGGACTGGATGTAATTGGTGCCCTCGTAAATGGTGGCGATCTTCGCGTCGCGGAGGAGCTGTTCCATCGGGTATTCCTGGCAGTAGCCATAGCCTCCGTGGATATCCATCCCGAGCGAGCAGATGTCCACGCTTTTGTCTGAGCAGTAGGCCTTGCTGATCGGGGTGAGGAGACCGATGGTGTCCTCGAGCTTTTCCTTCTCCTCATGGTCTTCCACAAAGGGTTCCAGATCGATCAGGTAGCCGATGTAGTAGTTCAGGGCCCGCATCCCTTCCACGTGGGCTTTCATCCAGAGGAGCGAGCGGCGGATGTCCGGGTGGTTGATGATGGCCACCCCGGGTGCGGCCTGGTTGGGCATGTCCTCGATTTTCCGGTACTGGACCCGGTCCTTGGCGTACTGGACCGAGTGTTCGTAGGAGGCGCTGGCGGAGTCCAGCCCCTGCATGCCGGTGGAGAGCCGGGCCTCGTTCATCATTTTGAACATGATCTTTATGCCCTCGCGCTCTTTACCGAGAAGCTCGCCTATGCATTTCCCGTTTTCGCCGAAGTTGAGGGTGGCGGTGGCGGAACCGTTGATTCCCATCTTGTGCTCGAGGTTGACGGTGGTGATGTCGTTACTCTCCCCCAGACTGCCGTCTTCGTTCACCTGGTACTTGGGGACGATGAAGATGGAGATACCCTTGGTGCCGGCGGGGTCACCCTCGATCCGGGCCAGGACCGGGTGGACGATCTGCTTGGTCAGATCGTGGTCTCCGGCGCTGATGAAGCACTTGGTTCCGGTGATGCTGAACCTGCCGTCCGGAAGCCTTTTGGCGGTGGTCCGGAGGGCGCCCACGTCGCTCCCGGCGCCCGGTTCGGTCAGGCACATGGTTCCGGCCCATTCCCCGGCGAACATTTTCAAAGCGTATTTTTTAATCTGCTCCGGGGTGCCGAAGGTTCCGATCAGGCCGGCCGCCCCCAGGTTGAGGCCGGGGTACATGAAGAAGGAGTAGTTGGCCGCGCCGAAGAGCTCGCTGCAGGCGGTAAAGACCGACATCGGCATATCCTGACCGCCAGCTTCCTCCGGGGCCGGAGGGCAGATCCATCCGCCCTCCACGAATTTCTTGTAAACCGGATGGAAACAGGCCGGCGCGTGGGCCTTCCCATCCTTGAAATAAGCCGGGTCTTCGTGGTCGCTTTTCTTGAAGGTCGGGGCGATCACTTCCACCGCAAACTTTTCCGCCTCCTTAAGGAACATGTCCACCAGCTCCAGGTTGAATTTGGAATACTTGGGGATCTTGAAAAGCTTGTCGATTCCGACCTGCTCGAAAAGCACAAACCTTTGATCCCTAGTATTGACTAATAAATTTCCCATGACGCTACCTCCTTTAGTTAATTTATTTAAAATTAATCAAGATTACCGAATTCTTAGCCAGCTTTCACTATTGGATTTATCTTTGCTTATATATAACAAAAAAATGTTAGTCAAGGAAATCAGGTAAAAAGCCTAAAAATTTAATAGCTAATACTAAGAAGCTGGAAAGCTCGAAAGCTGGAAGGCTAAAAAACCACGACACATCGGATTGACGATTGCCCTTCGACTACGCTCAGGGTAAACGGAATGAAAACCAAGGAAAAATAGTGCCGAGATGGACGAGGCAGGAAGAAAAGCTAGTCGGAGAAGACCCGCTTGAAGATGAAATTCACGAAACGGAGATGGTGCTCACGGTCGAAGCACTCGGAGATTTCTTTTTTTGTCAGGATTTTCTGAATCTCGGGGTCGGATTGAATCCGTTTCTGGTAGCTTCCCCCTTTTTCCCAGACCGCCTGGGTGTTTCTCTGAACCAGGGCGTAGGCCTGGTCGCGGGTCAGGCCTTTTTGCTGGAGCCTGATCATGATCGTTTCCGAGTAAATCAAGCCGCCGAGACGATCCAGGTTGGCCTGCATCCGGTCCCGGTGAATGACCAGTTCGTCGATGAGGAAACGCAGGCGGTTCAGGGCAAAATCCAGGAGGATGGTGGCGTCCGGGCCGATCAGCCTTTCCACGGAGGAATGGCTGATGTCCCGCTCGTGCCAGAGGGCGATGTTTTCCAGGGAGGCCTGCGCATAAGAGCGGAGAAGCCGGGCCTGGCCGACCAGGTTTTCCGAGAGGATCGGGTTCCGCTTGTGGGGCATGGCCGAACTGCCTTTCTGCCCCTTCCCGAAGGGTTCCTCAAGTTCCAGGATCTCGGTCCGCTGAAGGCCCCGGATCTCCCCGGCGATCCGCTCAATCCCGCCCCCGACAATGGCGAGCTGGGAGAAGAACTCAGCGTGGAGGTCGCGGGGGACGACCTGGGTGGCGATCCGGGCGGGCTGGAGATGGAGTTTCCGGCAGACATACTCCTCGACCCGGGGGTCGAGGTTTCCGTAGGTTCCGACCACCCCTGAGATTTTTCCGACCGAGATGACCTCGCGGGCACGGGCGAGCCTTTCCCGGGCCCGGCGCATCTCATCGTACCAGGAGGCGAACTTAAGCCCGAGGGTAATCGGCTCGGCGTGGACCCCGTGGGTCCGTCCGATCATGGCGGTGTTTTTTTCCTCCTGCGCCCGTTGTTTCAGAACTTCCATCACCCCTTCGGTTTCCCGGATCAGGAGGCTGGCGGCGGCCCGGAGCTGGAGGGCCAGGGTGGTGTCGAGGAGGTCGCTCGAAGTGAGCCCGAGATGAAGCCAGGCGGCGTCTTTCCCGATGGTTTCCCCCACCTGGGAAACGAATGCGGCCACGTCGTGGCGGGTGATTTTTTCCAGTTCCTCGATGCGGGGGACATTGACCTGGGCCTGTTTCCGGACCCGGGCGGCGACGCCGGGCGGGACCCGTTTCAGCCTGGTCAGGGCCTCGATGGCGAGGATTTCAATCTCGAGCCAGAAATGGTAACGGGACTCGTCCGTCCAGATGCTGGCCATTTCCGGACGGGTGTACCGGGGGATCATACCCGCTCCTTGTCCGCGGTTTGGAGAAAATCATAGACCCCGGCGATGGAAATACCGCGCGGGCAGTAGGAGGCTCCGGCCAGCGAAGCCGGGGAAAGCTTGAGCGAATCGCGCGCCGCCTGGACGTCGGGCAGGGAACGGGTGAGACAGATGGAGAGGGATTCGGGATCGGAAAGCGTGGCTCCCGCGGCGGGGTGGAGATTCAGGGTCATCCGGCAGAGGCCGCAGCCGATACAACCGGAGAGAATGAAAAGATTTTCCCGGTTGGCGCGGGAGAGCGGGGATAAACCCTCGGCCCCATAGTTTTCCCGGAACCGCTTCATCCCCGGGGCTTTTTTCCCGAGAAATCGAAAGATCAGCTGGATGATGTGGAGGGCGAAATGCACCCCGAGATTAATAATGGCGTAAATCTGTTTCTTCATGGCGCTGGTTTTTTCCATAAATACAATTTCTCTATTTGTTCTTACTTGCCTTTGACCCTTGACCTTTGAGCTTTGAACTTTTTAAGCTCCCCCTCCCGCCTCCTGGCCCGCCTTGAACCCGGTGAGAATCGCCACCCCCAGCCCGGCCCCGTCGCCGGTGGAGTCATAACCGGCCAGGACGGACCCGGCGGCCCAGAGATTTTCCGCGAAAACCTGTTTGCTCCGGTTCAGGGGGCTGAGCTTTCCGTTTACCCGGATGCCGGCCCGGAAAGCCGGGTGCGGGCCCAGGGCCTCGCGGAGGAGGAAATCCTTGATGAAATCTTCTTTTACCGGTTTTTCCCCGATGAAAACCGGAAGATCGAAGACCGGCTCCCGGAAGACCCGGTCCCGCTCGATGCCCCCGCTCAGGTATTTGCCCGTAGCCAGGATAAAGTTCTGGCCTTCCATTTTTTCCTTTTGGCCCTGGATTTCGGCCTCCAGGGAATGGAGCCGGTGGTCGGCCACCGTGGCCGAAATCACCCGGCCGTTCAGGATGGACACCCCCCGCTTTTCCAGGGCCCGGTCGAGCGCGGCCTGGAGGCGATAGCCGGGGATGGAGGTGGGGACGGCCAGCGACTCGGAAAAGTCCAGGACCCCGGATTTCTGCAGGGTCTCGGTCACCTCCCGGGAGCGCAGGGCCCCGAGGATCGGGGGAAAGATAAGATGCCCCCCGGCGGAGATCCCGGCCAGCAGGGAAGCGACTTTCTCCACCCCCTCTGATTCGAGGGCGACCGCCGCCTCGAAGGTGGTTCCCCCGCCGAATCCCGGGATTTCGATCTCCTGGGACGAGAAGGGGCCGTATCCCTGGGAGCCGATGGAGTCGTTGAGCGCGCGGGCAATGTAATCAGCCGGGAAATCCGGCAGGTTTTTCACGCCGAGAATGACGGTTTTTTTCCCTTTTAATTTCTCGAGGTCGCCTTTGCCCTGGGATTCCTGGGCCAGGCCGGTGAACTTGAACCCGCCCAGCGGGTTGACCAGGGTCAGGTTCCTGCCGGTGACGGGAAAGAGGGGAAGACCGACGCCCTGAAGCTCGCGGTAAATGAAATTAAGGGCCTGGGCCAGTTCGAGGTCGGGGGCATATCCACCGGCGGCGAGGACCGCGTAGGGATGAAACTCGTCCCGCCGGGCGATCTCCTTCACGTTTTTCTGCCAGTCCCGGTTATCCTCGAGGGGCCGGCCGGGGATGCCGAGGGGGTCGGCGGCCAGGTCGATGGCCCCGGAGGAAAGGGCGGTGGATCCGTAGCCCTTACGGATGACGGCGATTTTCTTTCCCGAGTCAACCGCCTTGAGGGCGGCCACCGCGCCCGCCATCCCGCTTCCGATCACCACGATGTCGAATTTTTTGTCCATCAGTCGCGGCTTTTTTCGCTTCGTCCCAGTTAAAGATTATTACTGAAAATCAAGGATAATCCAACCGTTACTTATTATCTAACTTGATCAATTGCTTGAATTCTTCTTCAGAAATTATCTTGAGCCCGAGTTTCTTCGCCTGGTCGAGCTTGCTCCCCGGGTCTTCACCCGCCACCACGTAATCGGTGTTTTTGCTGACCGAGCCGGAGGCGCTGCCCCCGCGCTCCTCCACCAGCCGCTTGGCCTCGTCGCGGGAGAGGGTCGCCAGGCCGCCGGTGAAGACGAAGGTTTTCCCGGCCAGCTCCGCGGAGCGGGGACGGCTTTTCGCGACGAAGGAGACCCCGGCCTCCCGCAGGCGCTCCAGGGTTTTCAGATTGTCGGGGTTGGCGAAGGAATTGACGATACTCTGGGCCACCTCGGGTCCGACCTCCCGGATTTTTTGCAGCTCCTCGGCGGTGGCGGATTCGAGTTTTTTAATATCGGGATAGGCTCCGGCCAGGACCCGGGCCAGGTGCTCGCCCACGTGTCGGATCCCCAGGCCATAGAGCAGGCGCTCCAGGCCCCGGGATTTGCTCCGCTCCAGGGCGGTTAGAAGGTTCTGGGCGGATTTTTTCGCCATCCGCTCGAGATCGGCCAGGGTTTCTTCGGTGAGGAAATAAAGATCGGAGAAATCCTTGACCAGTTTTTTGTCCACCAGCTGGGCGGCGAGCTTGTCGCCCAGCCCCTCGATGTCCATCCCGTCCTTGGAAGCGAAGTGGACGATCCTTTCCTTGATCTGGGCCGGGCAGGAAATATTCGTGCAGCGGTAGGCCACCTCTTCCCCGATCCGGGTGACCGGACCGCCGCAGACCGGGCAGTCCTTCGGGACGGAAAATTTTTTCTCTTTCCCGGTTCTTTTTTCCCTGATTGCCTCGACCACTTCGGGGATCACATCACCGGCCCGCTGGATCAGGACCGTGTCGCCGATCCGGATATCTTTCCGGTCCACCTCGTCCTGGTTGTGGAGCGAGGCTCGGCTGACCTCCACCCCCCCGACCTGGACCGGCTCGAGGAAAGCCACCGGGGTCAGCGTTCCGGTCCGGCCGACCTGGACGACGATGTCCACGACCCGGGTGGTGGCCTGGCGGGGAGCGAACTTGAAGGCGATAGCCCAGCGCGGGCTCCGGGTTTTTTCACCCAGGCGGCGCTGGAGGCCGAAATCGTCCACCTTGACCACGATCCCGTCCATCTCGTAGGGAAGCTCCTCGCGGAGACGGGCCATATTTTCGTAGTAGGCGAGGACCTCGCCGGCTCCCCGGCAGCGGGCGATATGGGGGTTGACCTTGAACCCGAGGGAGAAAAGGACGGCCAGGACCTCACCCTGGCTTTGGAATTCCCGGCCTTCGATCTCGCCCACGCCGTAGGCGTAGAAATTGAGGGGCCGGCCCGCGGTGACTTTCGGGTCGAGCTGGCGGAGGGAGCCGGCGGCGGCATTCCGGGGATTGGCGAAGCTGGGCTCCCCGGCCTCGTCCCTTTCCTTGTTTAATCTGGCGAAATCCTTCCGGTTAATAATCACTTCGCCGCGGACCTCAAACCGTTCGGGGATCTTCAGGTTCTTCGGCAGGGTTTCGAGCAGCGCAGCCAGTTCCTTCCCGGTTTGTCCCCGGGTCCGGAGCTTTTTCCCGGTCTCCAGAAACTGAAACAGAACCGGGGGGATCGAGCGGACGGTTTTAAGATTCTGGGTGACATCCTCGCCGGTGAATCCGTCGCCCCGGGTGCTGCCGGTGATGAGCCTGCCGCCGGCGTAGAGCAGCTCGATCGCGGCCCCGTCAAACTTGGGCTCGGCGAAGTAGATAAGCTCCGCGCCGACGTTCAGGAGCCGCCTGGCCCGCCTGTCGAACTCCTCGAGCTCCTCCCGGGAAAAGCAGTTGTCGAGCGAAAGCATCGGGGTCCGGTGCGGGACGCTGGCGAATTTTTCCAGGGGGGAGGCCCCCACCCGCTGGGTGGGGGAGTCGGGGGTGATGAGTTCGGGATGGCGTTTTTCCAGTTCCTCAAGCTCGCGAAAGAGACGGTCGTACTCGGCGTCGGAGATCTCCGGGTCATCCAGAACGTAGTAATGGTGGTTATGGGAGTGAAGATCCGCGCGGAGTTTTTCAATCTGTTTTTTAACTTGGATTATTTTTTGTCCTTCGGAAGCCATGGCTCAGAAGTTCAAAGTTCAAAATCCAAAGTTCAAATTCCTTCTTGTAAAAAAGTGTGGTCATTCCCACGGAAGTGGGAATCCAGATTGAAAACTGGATTCCGGGTCAAGCCCGGAATGACGTTAAAAGCAAGAATGTTTCTGGCATATGATATTGATACATCGGGATTAAAATTAAACTTTACCTTTGATCTTTGATCTTTGACCTTTCATCTATTCAATGGCTTTGCCTTCTTCTACGTAAGCGTAGGCATTATGGCTGTGGATGGATTCGAATGATTCCACCTCCACCTTGAACCAGGTGAAGTTTTTATCCCGGCGCAGACGGGAGGCCACCTCGCGGGCGATGTCCTCAGCGAAGCGGGGGCGGGAGAAGGCCCGCTCGGTGATGAATTTTTCATCCGGGCGCTTGAGCAGGGAATAGATCGGGGCGGAGGAAGACTCCTCCACCAGGCTGATCAGGTCCTCGATCCAGAAGAAACCGGAGTAGCGGACCCGGACCGCCACCAGGGAGCGCTGGTTGTGGGCGCCGATCCGGGAGATTTCCTTGGAGCAGGGGCAGAGGGAAATCACCGGCACCTCGACCTCGACCCGGAAATCCTTCCGGGGATCGGGGCGGGAACGACCCCGGGCGCGCCGGGGTGAGGCCGGGGGGGTGACGGTGGAGGCCAGGAACCGGCAGGTGTAGAAAACCATGGACTTGGCCCCGGTAACCGGAGCGGATTTCTCCAGGAAATAGGGAAACTCCACTTCCAGGTGGGCCGAATCAGCCTTAAGCTTTTTCACCAGGTCGTCGAGGATGACGGGGATGCTTTTCAGGTTGACCTCGCCCCGGTGGCGGTTCAGAACCTCGATGAAACGGCTCATGTGCGTGCCCCGCTCCCGGTGGGAAAGGTTCACGTACATGTTGAAGGCGGCGATGGTGTGCTGGGTTCCGTTCTGGCGGTCCAGGACCAGAATGGGGTAGCGGAGGCCTTTCACCCCCACCTTGGTGATCCCGATCCGGCGGTAATCCCGGCGGCTCTGCACGTCCGACAGTTTCGGGTTTGCTGTGATTCGGGCCCCCGGTTTCATTGAGGTGGGTTGTAAGTTGGGCTTAAGGGGCGAAACGTTTAAGGCGCGGAGATTTCAGAATTTGAGCTCCAGGGTGCCGTAGGCCAGGCCCCGGATCATTTCCCCCCCGAAGTCATGGGTGGCCGAGCTGGCGGTCCAATAGTAGATGCTCTGGTACTGGTATTGGGATTTGCCGGTGAAAAGATCCTTGAGATCCTGCATGGTCAAGCCCAGCTCCAGCCGGTCCCGCCAGAGCGAATAGGCGATCCGCAGGTTCACCAGGTAGAAGGCTGAAACCTTGACCGGGTTCTGGATGTCCACCATCGTGGAGGGGATGTCGAGGGTGCGGAAATCCGAGATGGTGCGTTCACCGTAATAATGGAAGGAGAGGCGGGAAGAGAGGGAATGCCACTTGAGATTGAGCGCGAGGTTGGCCTTGTGGACAGGGGCCTCTTTCAACTGGGTGCCCTTCGCGATTCCCAGCTCGGGGTTGGAGTAATCCGAGTAGATCTGGTTGAAGGAATAGTTGGCGATCGAGCTTAAATATTTATTGATCCCGACCTCGAGGGACAGTTCCCCGCCGACGGCGTAGGTCTTGCTGTTCTGCTTCCAGTTGGAAAATTCGTTATGGCTCAGATCGAATGCGATCAGGTCGCGGTAGAGATTGTAATATAGATCCAGGCCGGTTTTAAACCGGTTCTTGAATTTCCCGCTGTAGCCCAGCTCGTAGGCCTGGACCTTCTGGGTGTAACTCTCCACCACCGGCTCGGAGATGGGAACCGGAGGAACCGCATCCTGCAGGCCCCTGATGCGCATCCCGTACTGGAGGAAAGAAGGCTTGCGGAAGGCCTGGCCGAAGGAGGCCCGGATGGCCTGGTCCTGTTTCAGGATGTAGGTGGCGCTGGCCCGCGGGCTCGGGGTTCTTTCCTTGATCGTGTCGCTTCCGTCGTAGCGGACCCCGAGGGTGAGGATGAGCGGATTCAGGGGGCGGATTTCATCCTGGATGAATCCCCCGTAGTCGTTCTCCTGTTTTTTGTTCGGTTCAAATTCGTAGGATTGGAACTGGTTGATCCGGAAATTTCCGCCCGCGATCAGACGGCTCCAGCGGCCGAAATCGTAATCATACTGGAGAGATAGGTCGAGAACATCCGTGTTGAGGGGCAACTGGATATGCCGGGTTAGGGTTTCTAGATCCGGGTCGATGAATTTCATGTTCCCGTTGAGCCGGTTCCAGTAAAGCTGGGTGGATAGGCCGTAACCCCGGAAACCGAGGCGGGCGAAGTACTCCTGCCCGGACATCCCGACGGCGGAGAGGGGAAAGAAGTAATCCCAGTTTCCGGAATCAACCCCTCCCTCGAGGCTCAAGGCGATCTTGCCTTCCTGGTCGAACCGGCGCTGGAACTGGGCCCGGCCGTATCCCACAGCCTGGGCGTTTCCCAGGCGGGTGGACCAGAAAGCCTCCTGCTGGTAGCCGCCGCTAACGTAATAATGATTCTTGGCCTGGAGGAATCCCCCCGCCCGGAGGAAGGTTCCGAGAATTGGATGGCCGCCGTTGCCCCCGCCCCCATAGCCGGAGACGATCCGGTCGGCGGCTTTCTCGGACTGGGTGATGATGTTGATGACCCCGGAAAAGGCGTTGGCGCCGTAAAGGGAGCTACCCGGACCGCGGATGATTTCAATTCTTTCAATTTCCAGCGGGGAAACGGGCAGGGCGGAATAAAAGGTGGTGCCCAAAGCCGGGTTGTTCACTTCCCTCCCGTCCAGGAGGACCACGACCAGGTCGTTGGTTTCATTGGTCTGACCGCGGAACCCCACCACCGGGTAGCCGGGGCTGATCTCGTAAACCTCGATCCCGGGGACGATCCGGAGGATGTCCGCGAGCGAAGTCAGGCCCATGGCCTGGATTTCCTCGCGGGAGATCACGCTGACCGCGGAGGGGGCCTCGATCAGTTTCTGCTCGTGCTTGGCGGCGGTGGTGATGACCTCCTCGGCGGCGAAGAGGGCGAATTCCTCCCGGACGGCCTGGGTGGCCTCGGGGGCCCGGGGTTTTTCCCCCTCGAACCAGACCTGCTGGGGGAATTTTTCATCCTTGAACAGGGGATGGAATTCCTGGTTGATATCCACGGCGGAAATAAAGTATTCGATCCCGGGGCGGGCCAGCCAGGCCGCGGGAATCGTGGCGGTAAAGCGGTGGCGGGAGGGATCGGAGAGGATCATCTTGTTCCGGCGGAAACCCGGTTCCCCGATGACCCTCCAGTTGATTATGGCCATGGCGACCTGCTGGGAGTCCATGATATCGGCGCTGATGGTCAGCGACTGGTCGGCCTGGATCGCGTCGGGAGGGATGTGGTGGATTTCCAGGTCGATCAGCTCGGCGGCGGAAAGCCGGGAGAGAGCGCCGGAGAAGGCGAGCAGGATCATGACCAGAACCGGGCGGAATGGTTTCCGATCGGGAAGCATAAGCCGGTTAAGTCAACCCCCCCAGGGATTGGATCAGGTTGAGCAGGTTCCCCAGGATTTTGATCGTGAAGTAATTGAATTCCCAGAGCCCGGGTTCGGCGAAACTGGCGGGGCAAGTGCCGCAATCGATGTTATTCAAGTTGAGGAAAAGGGAGTTATTAAAAGTCGGGTCCTGCCAGGCGAGGTAGGGGAGACCGGCCAGGAGTTCGTCCGGTGGAATCGCCCCGGGCAGATTGGAGCTTTCGTCCGGTTTGTAATTTATGTCCAGGTTGGCGAAGTGGCCGGCATCGGTGATCGTTCCCGCCGGACAGGTATAGGCGGTGGTTCCCAGGGGATAACTGGGGTTGCCAGTGTATGTGGCGGGAATGGGGCATTCATACTCGAGGATAAGGTAACCGTTTCCCTGGCCGTCTTTAAAGTCGGTCCAGTAGGGGAGGATGTCACGGAGATAGCGGTCTTTGGGATTGTGATAATAGTAACCCAGATCCAGCTGGATGGCGTCCTGAACCATGGACAGGAGCAAGCCGTTAATCAGGTTCGGGGTCAGGGGCAGGGATTTCGTATAATTTTTTAGCTGGCTGGACAGGGAAGGACTGATCTTGGCCACGGTTATGTCTAACAGGGCGTTCACCCCTCCGGTCTGGAGGAAAATGGAGGCTCCATAGCTCACCAACCAGGACAAATCCTCGGCCCAGGAAACCCGCGGGTTGGCTCCCGGGGAGGTGCTGGTGCCGGTTACGCTGTTCTGGACGTTCTGGATGGCGGAAAAGAATTTGGGCTGGGTGGGGATGTCCACCACTTTCTGCGCGCCGGTCGGATCCAGGTAAGTGAGCCGGAAGTTTTCCTTGCCGTCCTTGGTGACGATGGCGAAGGGATCGGAAGCATCGTTGCCCTCGGCCCGGATTTTGTCGAAGGCCGAAATGAACCCACCGCAGCCTTCCCCGATTTTATCGGCGGCGTCCAGGAGCAGGGGAGGGCCCCCGCCCTTCGGAAGCAGGCTGGAATAGTTAAGGGTCATAAAAGCGGGTGATTTGTTGAGGGTAAAGGCGGCGAGGGAGGTAACCAGGGGAACGATGGCCATGGTCGGATCTGCAGAAGGGGATCCCAGAAACAGGTTGTCGCCGATCGGGATGGGCGTGCCGGAAATGATCCCCGCCACGATCTGCACAATCGCGTTGAACACCGCGTTGAGGTCAACATCAAAGTTGATGCTGAGCGCGGTTTCCGAGAGGCCCTGGGTCACGGCCAGGAAGGAATCGATTAACTCGATTTCCCCCCGGTCCAGCTCCCCGGTCAGGGAGAGCCAGAGGACTTCGTTATTTTTCCCCAGATAAACCGGGATCGACTCGACCGCGTCGGTTTCCGGATCGTTAATAATAAAGGAAGGCGCGACCGATAATGTTTTCAGATCGGCCAGGTAAGGTCTCAGGTGATCGGCTTCCTTGAGGATGGTTCCGTACACCAGGTTGCTCACGATGATATTCAGGCTCGAAGCGGGAATCTGCGCGGGGGTCAAAACCCCGGAAAGAAGCCCGCCCGCGGAGGAGACCAGTTCCTCCATCGTGGTGGAAACCTGCGCCACGGTTAAGAGGGTTCGAGAGAGGATGTACCCATATTCCGAGGTCATTTTTTGCTGGTCGGCCGCGGCCGCGGAAAAACCGGTCACGTTGTCCGGATATTTTTCCACGCATTGGAAGAAGCGGTCCTGGGCCTGAAAATAATTTCCCTGCATCAGGAAATTTTTTCCTTCCTGAAGCTCGAGGTCACAGGGCCCGGGCTCGTGGATCTGGGAGCCAGGAGTGGTGTTATTGCCGTCGCAGGCGGAAAGCAGGCTCAGGGAGAAAGCGGAGAAGACGATGCCGAGAGTAATGAACCAGCTGTTTTTTCGGTGAAATTTCACGTTTTCTCCTTGCTTAGGGTCAACTGCCCGAGGGCCTCCGGATCATGGCTGGGGTTCCGGGGGAGGAGGTGAGATTGCCTAGCCCGCCCAGGAGGCCGCCGATGACCTTGCCCAGGAAATAATTAAATTCATAAGAGGTGGGCTTATGGAATTCGTCGGTAAAACTCGCGTCCAAGGAACTTAGGTTCAGATAAAGCAGCCCACCGAGGGAAGGATCCTGGGAAGAAATGTAGGGCAGGGGATTCTTGATTCCGTCATCAGCAATCTGGTAGTCGGTTCCGATAAAATGGTCGGTGGAGGTGATGGTTTCCGGGTAAGGGCACCACAGGGAATTATTGGCCAGATCGGTGCATTCATATTCAAGTAAAAGTTTAAGTTTAGGATCCCCTTTCTGATCATAAATTATATTCCCATTGTCATCCTTGACCTTGACCACCGCGGGCAGGATGAGGCGGATAAACCGCGCGGGGGGATCATGCATGAATTTGCCGAAGTCGAACTGGATCACGTCCGGGATAATCGTGGTCATCCCCCCGGCCAGGAGACCGCCCTTGGCCATTTCCTTCACGGTTCCCATCAACTGGTTGACCATCGCCACCGTATCCGCGCCGAGATACGGCTGGAGCATGGGCAGGGCGAAGGCGAGAACGGGATCCAGCAACCCGGCCTGGAGCAGACCCTGCAGGAGGAGACCCAGGTAGGGGGCCATGTCCTGGGACCAGCTCGCCTGCACTCCGCCGGAGGATTGGAAACTCGAGATCAGGTTCTGGAAGCTGGCCCGGACCTGGTCGGCAAATTCGAATTCAATTACCATGGGCTTGCCGTCTTGCTTAATATTAAAAATCATACACTGTTTATTGTTTTCGAACTTATAAGCGACTATATGGTTTAACTGACTGCTCTTTTCCGCGCTAATGAAGTCCAAACAGCTGAGCAGGTCCTGGATGGACCCGGCCATAAGATCCGCGGCCTCGGAAAGCCTGTTTTTGCCCTCGGAGGGTTCGAGGGTAAGAAACTTCGGGGAGGAATCAACTATATAAGCCAGGAGGCCAAGGATAAAATCCCGGTCAACCGTGAGGCTTTGCTGGCCCTGAAGGATGGGAAGAAACTGCTGAATCAGCCCGGGGAGGGAGGGGGTCAGGTCGAGATTAACGGCATACATAATGTAAATTAAGGATTTGAAAAATCGCATAATCGCGGAGACGAAGTAAACCGTTCCCAGGTCGGCTACGCCCCCCATGTCACTTTTGTAGACCAGGTAAGGTTCAACCCCGATCGTGAGCGGAACGCTGTCGAGGGTCATGCTGAATTCAGGGTGTTGTTTGAGTTTGTCCCAGTAGGGAAAGACGGCATCTAATGCGTCCAGGACAGCGTCATCCACCACACTTTCCACGATGGCATTGACCCCGGAGGTCGCCTGGGGGGTGAATTTCCGGGGCGGGTCGGAAGTGATGCCTCCGATCATCTTGAATAACGTGTCAAAAATCGACTGGAATTGATCGCTCATCCCGGCCAGCTGTTTCAGGGTTAAAGAAATGGCCACTCCGTACAGCGCATCGAGGTTCTCGGGGTCGTATTCGTTCAGGATAAGCTGGAAGGACTGGACGGCGCCGTCAAAATTAGAGTTGCCGAGATAGGTTTTGCCCTCGGCCAGGAGCTCCTGGATTTTCATCTTGGCCGGGTCTGTCTGCTGCGCGCAGGTGAGCAGAAGAGAGAGAGGCAGAACCAAAAGCAACGAACAAACCATCTTTTGCAGACGAAGTTTCATTGCTCCTTCTTAGTGGGTACCATAAGCTTATATGTTAAAAGGATATAGTTAGTCATAAACAAGGTCAAGCAGAAATTACGGACCGGATTGAAGCCAGGATATCCGTAATAATATTAATAAAATAATAATGGGACTTATTTATGACTTATTTATTAAAACATAAAAAGGTTATCCCGGGAAAAGCAAGGGTGAATAAAATATCCAAGGGAAAAGACGGCTACCGGAATCCGCTTCTGACCGTTGACATTATCATCGAGGTTTCCGGAGGCGTTGTTTTGATCGAGAGGAAAAACCCGCCCCCGGGATACGCCCTCCCGGGTGGATTCGTGGATTACGGGGAGTCGCTCGAGGCGGCGGCCCGGCGGGAAGCCCGGGAAGAAACCTCGCTCCGGGTGGAATTACGGGAGCAGTTTCACACCTATTCCGACCCCGGACGGGACCCCCGCCATCACACCGTGACCACGGTTTTCCTGGCCCGGGTTTCCTCCGGGAAGCCCCGGGCCAGGGATGATGCCCGGGCCCTCGGGATCTTTCGTAAGAACAACCTGCCCGCGGTGATTGCTTTTGATCATCACCGGATTCTGGAGGACTACTTCCGCTATCGAAAAACCGGGAAGAGACCATCGGTGGCAGAGGGCAAAGCGCATAGGGCCAAGAGGTAACCGGCAGCCAGTCGCCAGAAATGACAAATTTCAAAGCTTCCCACGACCCCGGAGGGGCAAATGTCAAATGAAGCCCAAAGGTCAAAACCTCGAATAAACGATTTTCAAACTCGAGGCCGGGAACTTTTTTTGTTTTGATATTTGGATTTTTAAGATTCAGGGATGAAAAAGAATCGGGGGTGAGAACCGGAAAGTTCTCACCCCCGAAAAGTTTTTATTCCTTTAGCCTGGATCAGGGAGCGATGACCGCGAGGACGGCGTCTTTGGCCACGGTCGAGCCCGTCCCGTAGTTCACCGCCGCCACAGTTCCCGCCACGGGGGAGGGGAGAGTATTCTGCATCTTCATCGCCTCGAGAATGCAGATCGGATCCCCGGCCTTGACCTTGTCGCCGACTTTCACGTGATAGCTGATGATCATTCCCGGCATGGGCGAGAGCAGGGGCGTACCCTTGACGTCGGCGGCGGGGGCCTTCTTCTCCTCGGGCTTGGGCGCGGCCGCCGGGGCGGACGGCGCCGGGGCGGGGGCAGCGGCCACCGGGCGGGGCGGGGCGATGCTGATCCCGGCTGAACCGCCGGTGCCTTCCACCTCGACCTGGTAGTACTCGTTTTCGATAAAGACGTTGAAAGTGCGGAGGCCCGGACCTTTTTCCGGGGCCTTTTTCTCCACCTTCTCCACGAGTTTCCCGGCCTTGGCCTTGGCGATCAGGGCGTCTTCCTTCTTGATTTCATCCAGGGTCTTGGGAGCCCGGGGCGGCTTCCAGTCGTCCGGGATGGCCTTGTCAATTCCGTATTTGAATTTCAGGTACCTGGCTCCGGTGGTGGGGAACATCGCGAAGAGGAGAACGTCCTGCATGTTCTTGGCCACGGCCTTGGAATCCTCCTTGGCCTTCTCGAGCTCGGGTTTGAGCATGTCCGCGGCCCGGCAGGTGATGGGCTTCTCGCCCTTCTCGTAGCCTTTTAAGACCTGCTTTTGGATCTCGGGATCCATCGGAGCCGGGGAACGCCCGTAGAGCCCCCAGCAGTAGTCCTTGGTTTCCTTGGAAACCATTTTGTAACGGCCGGCCAGGACGTTCTGGACGGCCTGGACCCCTACGATCTGGCTGGTGGGGGTTACCAGGGGCGGGTAACCGAGTTCGGCCCGGACCCGGGCGGTCTCGTTCTTCACCTCATCGAAGCGGTGGAGGGCGTCAGCCTGCTTGAGCTGGGAAACCAGGTTGGAGGTCATTCCGCCGGGGATCTGGTGCACGAGCACCCCGGCGTCGATAACCGACATCGAGCTGTTATCCAGGAAATCCCGGTATTTCGGGGCGATCTGCTCGAGCATGCTTCCGCATTTCACCAGCTGCTCGATATCGAGCCCGGTGTCGCGGTCGGTCCCGTAGAGGGCCACCACGATCGGCTCGATCGCCGGCTGGGAGGAACGCAGGGCAAAGGGGGAAAGCGCGGTGTCGATGATGTCCACCCCCGCCTCGATGGCTTTCAGGTACGTCATTGAAGCCTGACCGCTGGTGTAATGGGTGTGGAGCTCCAGGGGAAGCTTGGTCTCTTCTTTTATGGCCTTGACCAGATCGTAGGCGTCATAGGGCGAGATCAAACCGGCCTGGTCCTTGATGCAGATCGAGTCGGCCCCCATGTTCTTGAAAATCATGGCTTTTTTCACGAAATATTCGAGGTTGTAGACCGGTCCGCCCAGGCGGGGCTGGGTGAGCGAATAGCAGATCGCCCCCTGGTAATGCTTGCCAATTTTCTTGACCGCTTTGGCCGCACGCTCGTGGTTGCGCTCGTCGTTGACCGCGTCGAAGATCCGGAAGATGTCAATCCCGATCTCGGCGGCTTGCTCAACGAAAACATCGACCAGGTCATCGGGATGGTTGCGATAGGCCACCAGGTTTTGACCCCGGAGGAGCATCTGAAAGGGAGTGTTCGGGAAATATTTTTTCAGGACCTTGGGCCTTTCCCAGGGGTCCTCACCCAGGAAACGGTGGGGCACGTCAAAAGTGGCCCCGCCCCAGACCTCCAGGGAGAAGAAATTGCACTTACCCATTTCCTCGGCCATCCAGAGCATATCCTCGGTCTTCATCCGGGTGGCGATCGAGGACTGGTGCCCGTCCCGGAAGGTGGTGTCGGTCACTTTGACCGGATTCTTGGCCTGGGGCCGGGTTTTGACCTTGTCGGTGGTCAGATCCTTGGCTGAGATCGGACCTTCGTTGATGCCTTTGCCTTTGCTTTTTCCTTCCATCTTCCCTCCTTATCTGGAAACTATTCTCCGCTGCCAGAGCATCCGCATCTGCATCATCTCCGCCCGTCCGGAACTTCCCCAGAGGCTCGGGGCGACCCCGGGTCTCTCGGGAGAAAGTTCAGCCCGACAAGCCTGTTCCTCCGCCTGAAGATAAGAGGCTACCGCGGTAACAATGGCAGCAATTATTTTTGATTGGACCTTTGGACTCATCATTCATTCCTTTCCTCCTTAAATCGCTGAGCTATCCAGAACTCCGCAACTTCAGGTTTTAATAACTTAAATAACTGCCCAAAGGAATGCAAGGGTAAGTAATATTCCGCCTCCTTCAATCGCAAGGCAATATAGGCCAATCCCAAAGTGGTATACAAAGTAATAGATTTTGATTTTCTTTACAACCCGGGAGACTCGGGTTAGTATTTGAAAAAAAGGTTTCTGACCTGCAGGGTCTACGACCCGGAGGGAGGTTGGTGGATGTCAGGGCACTCAAAGTGGAGCACGATTAAGCATAAGAAGGGCAAGGAAGACGCCCGCCGGGGCCGGATTTTCTCCAAATTGGTTAAAGAGATAACCGTGGCCGCCAAAGTCGGGGGAGGGGATTCGAACGCCAACCCCCGCCTGCGGGCCGCGGTCGTGTCCGCCCGGGCGGAGAATGTTCCCAAGAGCAACATCGAGAACGCAATCAAGCGGGGAATCGGGGAGCTGGAGGGGGTTTCTTTGGAGGAGGCGATTTTTGAAGGCTACGGTCCGGGGGGGGCGGCGGTGCTGGCCGAGGTTCTGACCGATAACCGCAAACGGGCCGCTTCCGATATCCGGCATATTTTTACCAAGTCCGGGGGTTCGCTCGGGGAAGCCGGTTGCGTGGGATGGCTGTTTACCAAGAAGGGTTATATTACCGTCGATCACGAAGCTTTGAAGCAGATCGGGGGAGAGGACCGTTTGATCGAACTGGCGCTTTCGGCCAATGCCGAGGATGTCCGGAATATCCCGGAAGACAAGCTTTACGAAATCTACACCGATCCGGGCAACTACCTGGCGGTGAAGGAAATGCTGGACCGGGAAAAGATCAAATACACCCTGGCCCAGATGGCGATGATTCCGAGCTCCACCGTGCGCCTGGAGGGCAAGGAAGCCGCCCAGATACTCCGCCTGATGGAAGCCCTGGAAGATTATGAGGACGTGCAGAACGTATATTCCAACTTTGACATCTCGACGGAGGAGATGGCCAAATTTGCGGCCAGCGCGTAGGCAGAAACCCCGCTTTTTTCGTTCTTCTTCCCTCCCGAAAAATTTTCCCGGGGGTTTTATTTCGGAAAAAATCGGATTTATGCTTGGTTCTTTCGAACCTGAGAATACCAAAACCCTTGGATCCTTATATTTACGGCGGAGCAAATCATGCTGGTGATCGGGATCGATCCCGGGACTCAGGCGACCGGGTTCGGTTTGATTGAATCCCGGGAAAGGGGAGAACCCCTTTTCGTGGATGGGGGGGTAATCTCACCCCGCCGGGCCCGGGATCCCATCGAGCGGCGGGTCCAGGCGGTGTACGAAGGTCTCCGGCGGGTGCTCTCGGATTATTCACCGGAGGTGGCCGCGGTTGAAGGCATGTTTATGGCCGGAAACATCAAGGCGGCCCAGAGGTTGGGAGAGGTGCGGGGCGTGATTTTCCTGGCCCTGGCGGAGGCCGAGATTCCCATCACGGAATACTCCCCCCTGGCGGTGAAGAAGGCCGTGGTCGGCTACGGGCAGGCCACCAAAGACCAGGTTCAGGAGATGGTCATCCGGCGCCTGGGACTTCCCGCCCCGGCCGGAAACCACCGGGGACCGAACCCAGCTCCGGGCGGGAAAGACCGGGGGAGAAAAATACCGAGCGACCTTTCGGATGCCCTGGCGGTGGCGCTCTGTCACGTGCAGACCTGGAAACTTCAAAATTTGATCGCAAAGTCATAAGCTAGAGGGGGTGAAAAAGTGATCTCCCGTTTGAAGGGAAAAATCCTGGCCCGCGCCACCGAGGAGGTGGTGGTGGAAGCCGGCGGCGTGGGCTATGGAGTGATGGTGCCGCTCAGCACCTACTGCCGTCTGCCCGAGGTCGGGCAGGAGATCGAGCTTTTCATCCATACGCAGTTGCGGCCGGAGAGCATCCAGCTGTACGGCTTTTTAAGCCCCGAGGAGCGGAAGACTTTCGGGCTTTTAATCAATATTTCGGACATCGGGCCCCGGATGGCGATTAACATTCTCTCCGGGATTCCCTGGGACGAACTTTACCTGGCCGTTCAGGCCCGGGACACCCAGAGGATCCAGGCCATCCCCCGGATCGGGAAAAAGATTGCGGAACGGATCGTCCTGGAACTCCAGGGCAAACTCCCGGTGGCGGCGCCGACCGGGGAGCGTTCCGGCCCGGGTTCCAAGGAGGGGGAAGAAATCCGGCGGGATGCCATCCAGGCCCTGGTTAACCTGGGGTATGGCCGGCCGCTGGCGGAAAAGACGATAAAAGAAGCGATGGAATCCGAGCCGGCCGGTTTCCGGATTGAAGAGATTCTGAAGAAAAGTCTGAAACGGCTGGTCCGTTAGAGTTTGAGGAAAAGGTGAAGTCGGACAAAAAACGAAATTTCGGGGGGGATTTCCCGCCGGTTCTTCCGGAGATCAGTCCGCTCCGGAACGAAGAGGATACCGGGTTCGAACCGGGCCTGCGCCCCACCTCCCTGGAGGATTACATCGGCCAGGAAAGGTTGAAAACCAATCTGAGGGTCTGGATCGAGGCTGCGAAAAGCCGGGGTGAACCCCTGGACCATGTTCTTTTCCACGGTCCGCCCGGTCTGGGCAAGACCACCCTGGCCCATATCATCGCCCGGGAGCTCCAGGTCGGGATCAAGATTTCCTCGGGCCCGGTAATGGAGCGGACCGGGGATCTGGCCGCCCTCCTGACCAACCTCGAGGATCGGGACATATTTTTTATTGATGAGATTCACCGCCTCTCCCGGGTGATGGAGGAAATTCTCTACCCGGCGATGGAGGACTATAAACTCGATTTGATCCTCGGTCAGGGTCCGAGTGCCCGGACCATCCGCCTGGATTTGCCCCGGTTTACCCTGGTCGGGTCCACCACCCGGACCGGGCTTCTGACCTCTCCGCTCCGGGACCGCTTCGGGGTGGTGGAGCGCCTGGATTTTTATACCCCGGAGGAGTTAACTAAAATCGCGATCCGGTCCGCCGGAATTCTGGGAATCCCCACCGATCCGGAAGGGGCGTCCGAGATTGCCCGCCGTTCCCGGGGGACCCCGCGGATTGCCAACCGGCTGCTCCGCCGGGTCCGGGATTACGCTGAAGTCAAGGCTGATGGAATCATCACCCGGGAAATCGCTCAGCAGGCCTTGAGCCTTTATGAGGTAGACCAGATGGGGTTTGACCGGATGGATCGCAAGATCCTGCTGACCATCATGGAAAAATTCCGCGGCGGTCCGGTGGGGGTGGAAACCCTGGCCGCCGCGATCAACGAGGACAAGGAAACCATCGAGGAGGTTTATGAGCCGTACCTGATCCAGTGCGGCTTTTTGAATCGGACCCCGCGGGGCCGGGTGGTGACCGACCACGCCTACCGTCATTTCGGAATCCGAATAGAGGACAGGAACCCGGAACTTTTTCCCCATTGAGGGTGTTCCGAATTTCGCTTCCAGGATTTGGAAATCACGGAAAAAAGGAATATTTTAGTCATATTAATCCCGTTACTTAGCTAAATGACCCTGAACCAACCTTTATTTATTATTGCGCTTGCTTGGAAAGGAATCCCGCCTGAATGGGTGGATAAAATCCGGGATTTTGGGCAGCGCTTCCTTGAGCTCTTCCCCGAGTTGAAGCCCTACGTGCAGCAAATCCCCCTGGAACCGGAGGCGCTGGTCGGGTTCGGGATCGCCCTGTGCCTTCTGATTATCCTGCTCCTCCTGCTGGCCCTGAGATCGCGCCAGAAGCCGGTGCCCGCGGCCACCCTGACCCGGAAGGCTATCCGGCGGTCCGCCCGCCGGGCCCGCGAACTCGCCGAGGTCGGGGACTATCTGGCGGCGGGGGACCGGTACAACGCCGTCGGGCTTTTTGAGGATGCCCGGAAAATGTATCAGAAGGCTCAGGCCTCCACCAAGCTCGCCTATATTTACTTGAAAGAAAACAAGATCCCGGAGGCGGCGGAAAACTTCGAGGAAGGCTGGGATTTTGAGAACGCGGCAGAACTCTACCGCCAGACCGGGAATTATGAAGCCGCGGCGAAAAATTACTTGAAGATCGGGAATGAACGGGCCGCCGCCGACATGTTTGAGAAAGCCAAGGACTGGATCCGGGCCGCCAACGCCTATCGAGAGGCGGGATTTTTCCGGAAGGCTGCGGAGCTCTATCAGAAAGCCGGCGACAAAGCCAAGCTGGCCCAGTGCCTGGAGGATGATTTCCAGCATACCGTCCGCCGCGAGAAAATGGCTCTTTCCGGGCAGGAAAATTTGCCCACGGATGAAACGGAGCCCGGGGTGATCAAGGCCCTCTCCCGGAACCTTCGGAACCTGGCTCTGGGGGGAGGGAAAGCCTGGCTCGAGGCGGGGAAACCCGAAGCGGCGGCGGGTTTGTTCGAGAAAGGCGGGCACCTGGCCGAGGCGGCGGCCACCTACCGGGACTCCGGCAATCTCGCCCGGGCGGCCGATCTTTTCTTCCAGGCCGGAATGGAAATCGAGGCCGCCGAGATCCTGGAACAGATGGGGGATGATAAGCGGAGCGCTCTCCTGAAGGCCCGGGCCTATCAGTCCCGGGGCGAACTGGCATCCGCCTGCAACTTTTACAAGCGGGCCGGTGATTTCGTTTCCGCGGCCCACATCTGCAAAAAGCTCGGAAATCTGGAAGAGGCGGCCGCGCTTTATGAGAAAAGCGAATTTTTCCTGGAGGCGGCCACGGTTTATCAGGAGGTGAGACAGCTGGAAAAGGCCGCGGAAAATTTTGAGCGGGCCGGGAAATCCCGCGAAGCGGCCGAGATTTATCGCGAGGTGGGGAATTTAAAGAAGGAATCCGAGCTCCTTGAAGATCTGGAGGAGTTCTACCTGGCGGCAGTGGCTTACCGGAAACGCGGGATGGGGGAAAAGGCCATCCAGCTATTTCAGAAGGTGGAGCGGAATTCCCCCCATTACCGGGCCGCCTGCCAGGCCCTGGGGGATCTTTTCCGGGAGAAGGGGCTGTTTAAACTCGCCCTCCAGAAATATCAGGAAGCCATTGGCGATGATGAGGTCAACCCGGAAAATCTGGACGCTTATTACAACTTCGGCGCGATTTTCGAACAGATCGGGGAAGTCAAGACCGCCCTGGCGATTTACGAGAAGATTTTAAGCTTTGACTACCATTGCCGGGATGTTTCCGCCCGGGCCGGGAACCTCCGGGAGGTCGTGGCCCGGATGACCCCTTCCGGCCCGGAGTCTCCCTTCGGTGGGCAGACCACCCTGGGGGGCCAGGAGGATCGGGGCGCCACGGTTACCCAGACCGCCACGGGTAAGACCGCGAAACGTTATGAGGTCATTGAAGAGCTGGGACGGGGGGGGATGGGAGTGGTTTATAAGGCCAAGGACACCCTGCTCGACCGGGTCATTGCCCTCAAGGTGCTGCCGCACGGGCTCCGGGACAGCGAAACCGCGATCAAAAATTTTCTCCGGGAGGCCAAGGCGGCCGCGGCGCTCAACCATCCCAACATAGTCACCATCTATGACGCCGGCCAGGAAGGCGGGGTTTTCTACATCGTGATGGAATTCATCCAGGGCCAGACGGTGAAGGAAATTCTCCTCCAATCCCGCCTGATCCCGCTCCCGGCGCTGGTCTTGATCGGCGGCCAGGTTTGCCGGGGCTTGAGTTATGCCCATGACAACAAGATCGTTCACCTGGATATCAAGACCAGTAACGTGATGTGGACGGAAAAGAAGATCGCCAAGATCATGGATTTCGGCCTGGCCAAAGCCCTCCGGGACGCCCGGAATCTCCAGACCGTGGTGGGGGGTACTCCGTTCTACATGTCTCCGGAGCAGACCCTCGGGGAAGAGGTGGACCAGCGCTCCGACATCTATTCCCTGGGAGTGATGATGTTCGAAATGGCCAGCGGCCTCCTGCCTTTCCGGGAGGGGGACGTGGGGTACCACCACGTGCATACCCCCCCGCCCAAGCCTTCCCAATTCAATCCCCGGATTCCCACCATCCTGGAAAACGTCATTCTCAGATGCCTGGAAAAGGAACCGGACAACCGCTTCCAATCCACCCTGGAAATTTTCGACGAGCTGAAGAAGATCAGGATCTGAAACTTTTGCGCCGGAAGCGAGCCGGGGAAAAATGCGCCACGGGCAGGCAGAGGTCGAGCTTGTTCGACTTTTGTTGCAGACAGCCGCAACCTTTAGGTTGCGAAGTGGCCAGATGGTTAGGTTGATAGTGCTTAGAGAAAACATAAGGAAATCAGGTGATCGGGAAATCAGGATGTGGAGATCAGGATATCAGGTTGTCAGGTCAAAGGAAAAACATCATGAAACGAATCGAATGAAACGGGGCTTTTGAGTTTTATGGTAAGTCTGGAGTGGGAAAGGGCCAACCGGAGTTTGAGGGATATGATGAAGCGGAGCTACCGGCTTTCCCAGGCGGCCGGGGGCCCCGAAGGAATTGAAGGGATTTTCGCCCGGATTGAAAACCTCTGGGTCGGGAAGAAGGAGAAGGAAGTTCATCTGGACTTCTTCCAGGCCCGCGCTCCCCGGGCCACGATTGTTTTCCAGCCGGGGATCGGCATGTACGCCCGGGTTTATGCGGTCCTGGGGGGCCTTTTAAGCCGGGAAGGTTATCACTTCCTGGGGATTGACCGCCCCGGGCACGGGCTTTCCCCCGGGAAAAAAGGGGATTGCACCGTGGAAGAGGCCATGGCTGTCACCGGCGAAGTGATGGAATTCGCCCGGAAGTCTTTCCGGCTCCCGGTGGTCTTGATGGGTTCCGGCCTGGGAGGAATCCTGACCTTTTTCGCGGTGCTTTCGGGGCTGGCTCCGGAACTGGCCATCGCCCACAATGTGATATACCCCGGCTGGTATTCGGGCTTCCGGGCCGTGGGCGAAATTGTCTCCCGTTTCCCGGCGCGGATGATCCCGATCAAGTGGATGGCCAATTTCAATCACCTGACGCTGGACCCGGTAATCATGGACTGGGTAACCCGGGAGATTGATCCCGTGATCGCCTGGAAGGTGAGCGGGCGCTTCCTGGCCAGCCTGATCCAGTTCTGGGTGAAATATCCTCCGGAAGACCCCGCCCCGCTCGCGATCGTGGCCGGGACCCGCGACCGGATGATCTGGCCGGTCTGGTCCCGGATGGCGGTTCGCTCCGCCGGCCTGAAAAAGGCGACTTTACACCTGCTGCCCGGCGCCGGTCATTTTCTTTTCCACGATCATCTGGATCAAGCAATTCCTTTGCTGAAAAAGATCATCGAGGAAAACCTGTTCCCGTAAAAAAAGAGTTTTTTCGGTTGCGGTTGCGCAACTCGTTTCGGCTTTTGGCTTAGGTTTTACGGTTTTAAAAACGAAGGACGAAAGACGTTTACCGTGACGAGCGGCGCAACCGATCAACGTAATCCAATAATTAAAAGATGGGAGGGTTGACCGGGTAATACCAGGGGGTGAGGGTGACCTAAAACTCTCCCTTCCGGAGGGCGGCTATATAATGGGCGGCGCACAGGCCCCGGGCCCGGGCCGGCTTATCGCATCCCGGCACCGAACAGACCGGCCGGATTTTGGCTTTGGATCGGGAGGTGAGTTCTTTCTCGGAGGTTTTGGGAGAAGTCCGTCGGCGGGTGGTGGTGGAAGTCAGGCCTTTGTTTTGCTGTTTCAGGCGGGTGAGCCGCTTATCGATGTTATGGCTTAAAATGTGACCGATCTCTTCAGTGTTGAACAGGTGCAGCTCTTCATATTTAATGATTTCTTCGATTTTGTCCTCGATGTGTTGGGCCAGGGTTTTTAACAGGTTGGTCCCTGCGTTTTTCCGGGTGGAAGTTCGCTTCGTAGCCATTTATGCCTCCGAGAATTGGAAAATCTGTAACCTAAGACAATAAGTCCAGGGTTATTTTTACCGATTTAGCCTTGCGGTTGCAACCTAGTAAATCTTGCCCACCCCTTTTAGAACTTCCGGGGGGATGGAAATGGACAGGGCCTTGGCCGTATTTAAATTCAGAACGATTTGTCCCTGGGGAGAAAGCGAGGGAAGACTCGCGGGAGAAATCCCGCTCAGGATTTTTTTGGCCAGGGCTCCGGCCTGATGGCCGATCCCCGGGTAGTCCGGGGCCACCGCCAGGAGGACTCCCCCTTTTACAAAGGCCTCGGAAAAGGCCAGGATCGGGACCTTGCGATTGATCGAGGCCTCGAGCATATAACGGAAGGATTCCTTGAAAACCACGGTTCGATCCGGGATCACCCAGAGGACATCAATATTCCAGATCAATTCCTTGATCACGTTGGAGATTTCGAAACTGGAGGCCACGGTTTTTTCCACCAGGACCAGGTTCAGGGCGGAAACCGCCTGCCGGCCGTCCTCCACCAGGGAAGAACTCTGCCCCGGATCGAATACCACGCCGATCCTCCGGGCCGAGGGAAGGATGGATTTCAAGGCTTGAAACTGCGCGAGGGCCGGTACGCTCAGGCCGATCCCGGTGACGTTTTCGCCCTGGTAGGAGCGTGAGTCGAAAACCATGCAAAAAATCATGGGAACGCCGGAGAAATTGTTTTTCATCAGGGTGGCAGCCTGGCTTCTGACCGCCAGAGCCACCGGGGATTTGCTTTGGCGGAGCGCCTGAGTTTGGGTTTCTTCCAGGGTCCCGTCCTCCTTCAGATTCAGGGTCTGGGAAGGAACCTTGCCGATGGTTTCGGTGAACCCCTGGATGACTTCATCAAAAGCGGAAAGGTTT